>Ga0247725_1000153_pt1 | contig 78069 bp, 75 predicted proteins | sample OKSTACKMCFT3sol_FD_183021 | JGI IMG/M metagenome (GOLD analysis project Ga0247725, IMG submission 183021) | Subsurface sediment microbial communities from gas well in Oklahoma, United States - OK STACK MC-FT3-sol | ecosystem: Environmental > Terrestrial > Deep subsurface > Rock core/Sediment...
TACAACCCAAAACGCCGGCATGGTTTCAACAACCAGCTGTCACCGGTAGAGTTTGAGAAGCGACATTTACTGAGCCTGGAAAGTGTCTAGGGAATCCGGGGCGATTCAGCTTGCAGGGGGATTTGTCTCATACGTAGCTGCAGCAGTGGCGCTGGGGAGTGTGTTTTTTAAAGTGCTAACTGCGCTGTCAAGGACGCTGGAGTTTCACGACAAACACTTCGTCAGAAAACCTATTGCACGCCTCAGAGCATTGCGGCAAGCGGTATCGAATACACCGGAACTGGTAGAGTTCTTCGATAGCGCGATTCAACAAGAGGCATTCCGTCTCGCCACTCGTATAGATACCAGCAGAGTGAAACGCGAGTACCTGCTTGAGCTTGATAGCAGAGGAATCTGGAGCCGCAATCAGCTGCGTAGTGTCTCTAAATTTCTGCTGATGCCCCCGAATCAAAAAGCCCCTGTGATAACCATTACCCGCCTCGACACAGCAGGCGCTTGGTTCAGCCTCCTGGCCGTGCTCGGAACCATTCTCGTAGGAGGTGCACATAGCCTCCTGCTGATTTTTACTGGTGATCCGTTCTACGTGTTAGCAGGTGTACTTACCGCCTGCATGTTCCTTTTGGCCGTAAGATTCTTCGCAACAGACTTTACCGACTGGTTGATCGCCAAACGCGTACAAGCGTTCCTTGCCTCGGAAGCAGTCAGCGGCTGATATACGCCCCCTATTATCTCAGCAGCGCTTTTACGCTTGGCAGCGACGCCTCACTCACCACTAAAAATGGCGGAAGAAGTGGCCCGTTCAGACAGGCCAGTAAGGACGGTTTTGAGCTAACGGAGTGCAGGGTCAGAGTACTGTGTAGTGGTCTACTGATCCCGGTTGCAGTCGACTGGTTCGGGTTAAGAACCGCCGTTTGCCATCTGATCAGGAGGCCCGGTAACTGTTGGCGACGGTGGCCTTTCACTGCTTCGCTGTAGCAGACACGGTGTATTCGGTTGCTGGCCGCGACTCTGCAGACGAGACACAACGCGCCGCCGAGGAGGCAGAGATGGAAACCGAGCTGAGCCAGGGCATGCACGCACTGATCGTTGGCAGCCTTGCAACACTCTGATTCACCACGATTGCTGTCACGAGCCGACTGCGGCAGCTGGGCGGCGATGCCCAAGCCAGATGAGGCAGCATTCCCAAGTTGGCATGGAGAGTAAAATGCAAAACAGATACGGTAGACTCGCCTCTTGGATCTATCATCTTGATAAGCCTATTGGCCATTCATTTGGCGATTTGGATTACTACCAACAGCGTCTTACAGGGTGTGAAGGCCGTATCTTAGAACCTGCGGTTGGTAATGGACGCATCTTCATACCCATGCTCGAGATGGGCTTCGCCATCGAAGGCTTCGACGCGTCACAAGACATGCTCGAGTACTGTTGCCAGGAATGCCTGGGCCGGGGCCTTCCTACTCCCCTTACATGTCAGACATTCGAGCACTTCAGCTACGACCAGTGTTTCGCAGCCATCATTATGCCTGCTGGATCATTTCAGCTGATCACTGAGACCGCTTCGGCCATGTCCGTACTCAGGCGCTTCAGGGATCATCTGCAGCCTGGTGGAAGGCTAATCATGGATATTGACCCCATCGAAAGCATCGTCGCAGAGACTAGTTCTGCACGCAGCTGGGCAGTGGGGGGCGATGGCTTGCTCACGTTGACCAGCCATCGAGCCGAGATTGATTACGTCAAACAAACAACCATCTCTCATCTGCACTATCAGCACTGGCGAAATGGCATTTTGCAGTCCGCAGAGCTTGATCTGTTTCACCTGCGCTGGTGGGGGGTTGATGAGTTGGCATTCGCGCTGCGTGAGGCTGGCTTTGTGAACGTAGTGGTGTCTGGTAACTACCAGCATGGACGCCATCCTCGCAAGGGCGATCAAATCATTAGCTTCGAGGCGAGCCGCCCGAGCTGATGCGCCATTGATATAACACTGTACTTCAAACCTAGCCTGATTCCCGGCAACACCAGCCAGTTTCCACCAGACGAAACATGTTGCTTTCACCAGGTCCGGTCGCGGTTCCCTTGCTCGAAACGCAGGGGTTCTTGCCCCCTCAAAATCAAGAAAAATAGACGGTTTCCACCCGGCCGCTGTGCTGGGTGGAGCCTCCGCGATTTTTCCTGATTTTTTCACGACCGCCTTAGTCGCCCTAGTCGGCAGGGGTTCATGCGCAGCGCAAGCGCAGAACCCTGAAGACGAAGGAGCGAAAGCCATGAGCGAATACATCAGGATCTACGTTGCCGATCTGGCCGCCTACAACGCCGGTCACCTGCATGGCGTCTGGATCGATGCCACCCTGAAGCTGGACGACATCCAGGCGCAGGTCGACGCCATGCTGGCGGCCTCGCCGATCGAGGGTACGGAGGAATACGCCATCCACGACTTCGAGGGCTTCGACGGCTACCGTCTCGGTGAGTACGAGGGCCTCGAAAGTGCCCATGAGATTGCGTGTTTCATCGAGGAGTACCCCGAGTTCGGCGGCGCCCTGCTCGCCCATTTCAACGACCTGGAGCAGGCGCGCAAGGCGGCCGAGGAAGATTACTGCGGCTGCTACAGCTCGCTGGCCGACTACGCCCAGGAGCTGACCGAGGAAACCAACAGCATCCCTCAGCAACTGGCTATGTACATCGACTACCGAGCCATGGCCCGCGACATGGAGTACAGCGGCGACCTGTTCACCCTGGAGACCGGCTTCGAGCAGGTGCACGTGTTCTGGAATCGCTAACCCAGCGGAAGGCACCGGGGCGAACCGGTGCCTTGTTTTTTGCGCCCCTGTCCTGCCGGCCACCCGCGCGCCCCACCCGCAAGACTGATGCACGGTTGCGAACACCCGGCGATCAGCCTGGAGCAACCACGTTGTGCCTCCAGTTGATTGAGACCATTACGGTCTTACGGTTTTGTCCAAATCCGCCGATCCGTATCCGCGGATTTACGGATTTGTGGGGAAGCGGATTTACTCTTTTACGGATTTACGGAAATCCGCCGATGCGGCTTTCCGGTTCTACAGCAACCCGTAGGCCCGTAAATCCGTAGGGCTGCGTGTATAGGGCTCTGCCTGTCTGTGTGCCGTGGCCGGTCACTCACATAGATGGGCGTACCCGGTCAGCGTCCAGACCGTCCCGGTATCAATCCTCGCCCCTCCTGCCTGCGTATTCGCCCAGACTCAACCTGGCATGATCGAACGCGACGGCTGCCGCACGGTGCACCTCCCACGTCAACGGAGGACACACCATGTCGCACTCAACCAATCTTTCCCATCACTCGCGTCGCATCGATCTCGATGCCCCGCGGCACCGCAAGGCTGGGCCGACGACGCATGCCATGCGGCCCGTTGAGGCCGCTGGCGAGGCACAAACACCACAGGCCAGCCCTGCCCCTCGCTATCTCACCAACAACGAAGCTGCGGCCTTCCTGCGACTGTCGCCGCGCACGCTGGAGAAGCAGCGGGTAATCGGCGGCGGGCCACGATTCCATAAGTTTGGCCGACGGGTGATGTACGCGCTCACTGATCTCGAAGCCTGGGCTGGTGAGCGCAGCTTCGAGACCACCTTCGATCCCGAGTACATCGACCGCCACCCGGGAGCACAGCGTGATGATCAGTGAAACCTTCGTCTATGAATGGTCGGCATCTCGATTTGACTTCGCAGAACGAGCAACTGGATCTGTTTCGTGCCCTGCCGGGGGATTTGGCGCCACGCGACGCCCAGGATCTGATGGCGCATCCGTTCTTCTCGCTGGCCAAGTCGCGGCGCACCGTGCCAATCGACTTTCGCTCGGGCGAGGTAACGGTACGTGTGGAAGGCACGCTGGAGCATGGCATCGCCACGATCTGGGATGCCGACATCCTGATCTGGGCGGCCAGCCAGCTTGTCGAGGCGCGCGATGCGGGTATCCCCACTTCGCGGCTGATGCGTGCGACGCCATATCAGATCCTGCGCTTTATCGGCCGTGGCACCTCGCTGCGCGATTACCAGCGTCTGAAGGCAGCCCTGGATCGGCTGCAGTCGACCAGCGTGGCCACCTCGATCCGCGAGACCACTGGCCGGCGCCTGCACCGTTTCTCCTGGATCAACGAGTGGAAGGAGCTGGCCGCGGCAGATGGCCGGCCGCTGGGCATCGAGCTGATCCTGCCGGACTGGTTCTACAGCGGAGTGCTGGATCAGGCCCTGGTGCTGACCATCGACCCGGCCTACTTCCGCCTCACCGGCGGTATCGAGCGCTGGCTGTATCGCCTGGTGCGCAAGCATGGTGGCAAGCAGAGGGACGGCTGGCAGTTCGACTTTCGCCACCTCTACCGCAAATCGGGCAGCTCGGCGCGCTACTCGGACTTCGCCCTCGACTTGCGTGCGCTGGCGGCTCGTCAGTCGCTTCCCGGGTATCGCCTGGAAGTGGTGCGCCTGTCCCGTTCGACCGAACTGCTGGCCTTCCGGCGCGTGCCGTAGACGGCACGGGGATATCTTCTGGAAAAGCTGTGAATCCAGACGTGCTTTCAGGCGCACACTGGCCCGTGCTATCAGGAGCGCAGCGCACGTGCTTTCAGGCGCACGAACTCCTCTACAGGCCAAGGCTGGCGCGCCTTCCAGCTCTCTCTAACATTACTAACTTAAAAGCTCTAACTTGTTATTGGGGCAACGCCTGTGTGTGGACAGGTGCTGATAGGGGCAGTCTGGCCGGGGGGAACCGGCCATGATCGTCGCCCTGCTCAACCAGAAAGGTGGAGTGGGCAAGACCACCCTCGCCACCCATATCGCCGGCGAACTGGCTCTGCGTGGAAAGAACGTAATTCTCCTCGATGCAGACCCACAAGGCTCGGCACTGGACTGGACGCAGCGGCGCAGCCAGCAGGGATTGCCCAGGCTGTTCAGCGCCGTCGGCCTGGCGCGCGAGACGCTGCACCAGGAGGCCCCGGAGCTGGCGCGTCGTGCCGATCACATCATCATCGACGGGCCACCGCGCATCGCCGCCCTCGCCCGCTCGGCGTTGCTGGCGGCTGATCGCGTGTTGATCCCGGTGCAGCCTAGCCCCTACGACCTGTGGGCCAGCGCGGAGATGGTCAACCTGATCCGTGAAGCGCAGGTGTTCAGGCCAACGCTGCGCGCGGCATTTGCCATCAACCGCCGCGTCAGCACCACGGTGATCGGCCGCGAAGCGCGCAGCGCTTTGGCCGACCAACCGCTACCGGCGATGCAGGCCGAGGTACGCCAGCGCATCGTCTTCGCCGAGAGCGTGGCAGCCGGTCGCCTGGCGCGTGAACTGGCGCCAGACAGCGCCGCCGCGCGCGAGGTCAGCAGCCTGGTCGATGAGCTGCTGAGGTGGTCGCCATGAGCAGCAAGCGAATCGGTATCGGTGCACGCCCACTAGGCGACCCGCATGCCGAAGCCTGGATACGCAAAGGCGCTGGAATCGATAACAACAAGGTCGAGCGCTATAGCGCCCGGCTAACGCTGGACGTGACGCCGGCACTGCGCACGCGCATCAAGCTGGCGGCCTTCAACCGCGGCGTGACCATGACGGAGATGCTGCGCGAGGTGCTGGAGCGGCAGTTTCCGGAGGCCACTGCATGACGCCGGGTACTCGCGGCGCGCGGTGGCCACTGGCGCTACTCGCCGTCGGCTTATTTGCCCTGGGTTGGGCAACGATTGCGACGTCGCCACCGCGGCTGGTCTACAACGCGTCCGACAGCGTGCCCGTCGGTTGGTACCGCATTTCGCCGGCCAACTCGTTGGCGTCTGGCGACCTAGTGCTGGTTCGCCTGCCGCCGGAGGCAAGCTCGCTGGCGGCGCAACGCGGCTACCTGCCGGCGAACGTGCCGCTGTTGAAGACCGTGGCGGCGAGGGCGCCGCAGCGGGTATGCGTACAAGGCAGCCAGGTGCACATCGAAGGCGTCCTTGTGGCCAGGCGCTTGAGGTGGGACCGCCAGGGGCGCGCGCTGCCAGCCTGGCAGGCCTGTCGGCGCCTGGTTGGCGACGAGTTGTTCCTGCTCAGCAGCAGCAACCCGGCGTCGTTCGACAGCCGTTACTTCGGCCCGGTGTCTGTCAACGCGGTGATCGGCCGGGCGCAGCCCTTGTGGCTGGAGGCCCGTCGATGAGCTGGCCGTTTCCCTGTCGACCCGTATGCCGACTGTATGCGCTCGATGTTCGCACTCGCGGGCCACCTGGCTGCAGATAACCCTGCCCTTGCCTGCCGGCCAGGAGCTTTGGAAGTCGCCGTCCTGCCTCTCCTGATTACCCAACTCAGCAGCGCAAAGGCACGGAAAAAGCGGAGGGCAAGATAAAAGGGGGCGGCACTTCGTTGGCCCGGAAAGCAGTCTGCACGGGGGTTGGCGGCGACACAGCGCCGGTGTCGCCAAGTGCCGAAATCATGTTCGCCCCACAGCAGCAACGGCCTCGGAGCGTGCCTGATACGCCGTACTGCGATCAACTTGGAGGAGTCTTAGATATGAGCAAAGGAAGCCGTCCGGACGACGAATTGCGCTTTCGCCCGCAGCCGGGCAAGCCGCAGCAACGCGGCCAACCCTTCGTCAACCAGGTGCTGCGTCAGGCCAACAAGGCCGGCACCGGCAAGCCGCGCAAGGCGGGCCACCAGCCAGGCGCCCGCCTCGGCCGGGGGCATGTCGCCGCCCGTTTCAGCGGGCAGCAACTGCCGTCCAACGCCCGCCGCGTCACCATCAAGACGCGCCTGGTAAACCTGCGCCAGGCCGGCAAGGGCTCGACGCTCAGCCACCTGCGCTACATCGAGCGCGACGGCGTCAGTCGCGAAGGCGAGCCGGGCCAGGCCTACGGGCCAATGACCAACCGGGCCGACCTCAATGCGTTCGAGGAACGTGGCCGGGAAGACCGCCATCAGTTTCGCTTCATCGTCTCCCCCGAGGATGCCGAGCAGCTCGACGACCTACGCACCTACACCCGCCACCTGATGAGCCGGATGGAGGCCGACCTCGGCACCCGTCTCGACTGGGTGGCGGTCGACCACTGGAACACTGACAACCCACACACCCATATCGTGTTGCGCGGCAAGGACGACACCGGCAAGGACCTGGTGATCGCCCGCGACTACATCGCCGAGGGCATGCGCAACCGCGCCTCGGAGCTGGCCACCGAATGGCTGGGACCGCGTACCGAGCTGGAGATCCAGCAGAGCCTGCAGCGCGAGGTGCAGCAGGAGCGTTTCACCAGCCTGGATCGCACCCTGCTGCGCGAACGCCTGGCCGGCGGTCTGAGCCTGAAGCCACTTGCCAACCATCCACGTCGGCAACTGCTGATCGGTCGCCTGCAACAATTGCAGAAGCTTGAACTCGCCCATGAAGTTAGGCCCGGACAATGGATCATGCGTGACGACATCGAGGCCACTCTGCGTGCCATGGGTGAGCGCGGCGATATCGTGCGCACGATGCAGCGGGCCATGGGAGGCACGCAGCGAGAGCTGGCGGTATTCGAGCCGGGCAAGGATGGTTCTGTTGTGGTTGGTAGGATCGTAGCCAAAGGCCTAGCCGACGAGCTCAACGACCGCGGTTATCTGGTGGTCGACGGACTCGACGGCAAGGCCCACTACCTGGCCTTGCCTGCCTGCGCAGAACTGGCCGACTACCCCATCGGCGGCCTGGTGGAAACACGCAGTCTGAACGAGCCGCGCGCGGTGGACCGGTCGATTGCTTCGCTGGCTACGGACGGCCTTTATCGCAACGATCATCACGCGGCCCTGGCACGATCACAGGCAGTCAACGGACAGGATCCCGAGGCATTAGTTGATCGCCACATCCGGCGCCTGGAAGCCTTGCGCCGGGCCGGTATCGTCGAGCGGTTGGCAGAGGGTGTCTGGCGGATCCCTGCCGATCTACCCGAGCAAGGTCGACAACATGATGCTCGCCGCCTCGGCGATGTCGCCGTCGAGCTGCGTACGCCGCTGCCCCTTGAGCAGCAGGTGCGTGCCGTCGGCGCGACCTGGCTGGACCAACAGCTGATCGGTGGCAACCGCGAGCTGGTCGACACGGGCTTCGGCAAGGAAGTGCGCGAAGCGTTGCGGCAGCGCGCGGACTTTCTGGTGGAACAGGGCCTCGCCGAACGCCAGGGTCAACGCGTGGTGCTTGCACGCAACCTACTGACCACATTGCGCGGAAGGGAGCTGACGGAAACGGCACGTGAGATCTCGGCGCAAACGGGCCTGCAGTATCGCCCGGCGGTCGAGGGCCAGCGCGTCAACGGGATCTACCGGCGCAGCATGCAACTGGCCAGCGGCCGTTATGCCCTGCTCGACGACGGCATCGGCTTCAGCCTGGTGCCGTGGAAGCCGATGGTCGAGCAGAGGCTCGGGCAGAGCGTGTCGGCGGTGATCCAGGGCAACAGCGCCTCCTGGCAACTGGGTCGCCAGCGCGGGCCGTCGATTGGTTGAGTAACAGACGCTGGAGCTGGTAGGGGAGCCCGCAGAATTCGGAAAAATCGTACGCTAATAGCGCAAGCGTCCGGACCAAGCCAGGCTGTAGTTTGTTGACCGGTTACTTTGTCTCGCGGACAAAGCGGTAGAACAGATTCGGCTCGCTGACAACGTACAAATACCCTTCATCGTCGATGGTTACGCCTTCGGCTTGCGGTATGCCTTTCAGCAGACCAGCAACCCCCCTCGCCAAGGAGCGAAAACTCACCACTTTGCCCTCATCGGTCATTTCAATCAGCAGTTTCGACTCGTCGCTCAGCAAGATCAGATGACCGCTCTGTTGGTCGAAGACAACCGAAGATAGGTCAGTGGCAAACACCTTGTCTTTCACCAGACCGGACAGGTCGCGGACATGCAGGGAAAGCCCCCCTGCCAGGCTGGCACGAAGACCGCTCACTTCCAGCAATTGGCGAGGGTCACGCTCCTTGGTCACAAATAAACGGTCGCCTTTCAGGTCGAAGGCGAGCCCTCCTAGGCCTTTGTTGTCCTCCTTGCCAAGCGCCAAGGTCAGCGCTGAATACTGGTCGCGGCTCAATGCCCCATCGGGAGAAAGCTTACCGTCTCCGCCCATGGGGATATCCACGATAACCAGGCTCTGCCGACGCTCCTCGGCGATTACCAGTTGGCCGTTGCCGGCATAGGACACCGCCTCCACATCGTGGAAGCCATCCAGGCTGTAACGCCGCTTCAAATCGCCATCACGACTGAGGGCCAGCAGTTCGTTGGGGCCGTTGGTAACTGCCCACAACAGGTTCTGATCAGGGTCGAAGGTCAGGCCCGACAGATTGTTGTCCACACCAGGAACTGGCTTGGCATCCAGCTCAACCCGATAGTCAGGCAGCCAAACAGAACGCTCCTGCCAATCATCCGTGTGCCAGTGAGTCTTCATCCAAAAGTACAGACGATCATCGAGATGATGGGTGCGGACTTGGAATACGGCGAACAGGGCAAGGCACAACAACCCCGACTTCCAAACACTGGTGTTCCGTGTTCGACCTAGCCAGTTCTTAGCCATTGAATACATCAGAGACCTCTTTCAATTGGGAGATGCAGCGTGCCGCACGCTGGTTTCAACTCGACTCGGTGCTGCTGGCACAGGTGATACACAGCGCTGTGGCCGGGTCGAATTCGAGACGGCCTGGGGCGATTAACTCTCCGCATTGGTCGCACCAGCCATACTCGCCCTAATGCAAGCGCTTGAGAGCCAGTTGGAGGCGGACGCGCTCATGCCGCGCCCGACCACGGATCGCGTCGTTCATCGCTTGCTGCTGGAGCGCATCCATCCTCGATAGACGCCCCACCTTGCTTTGATCCAGCTCGACCGACTGCGAGCGGGACTCAGCGTCTCCCAGCAGTCGATCCAGCTCGGCCGCCCGCTGTTCCAGCAGGCTCTTGAAATGGGCAAGATCGAGGGCGTCATCCATGGTCATCAGCGCAGTAGCAACAGCGGACTGGTCGTGGTGCGGAGCATGCTGGTCGTGGTGCTGCCGACCAAAAACTGCCGGATACGCGAATGGCCGTAGGCCCCCATCACCAGCAGATCGATGCCATGCTCTTTCTGATAGGCGTGCAGGGTGGGCTCTATCTCGCCATTGCGGGTCTCGGCATGCACAGTGAATCCGGCGTTGAGCAGCATTTTCTGCGCCCAGTCCAGTTGTGCGGATGCTTCGTCACTCTCGGCCCCGACCATGACCAGGTGAATCGGTAACCCTTTCAGCAGCGGGCTGGCCGCCAACATCTCCACACCCTTGCGTGTAGTAGCGCCACCATCGAAGGCCAGCATCGCACTCTCAGGCTTTTTGAAGGTGGTCGGGGTGACTAGGATCGGCCGGTGCATGATGCGAATCACGCTCTCCAACTGGCTTCCGACATGCTGGCTCAGACCGCCACTGGACTCACCCTGGCGACCGATGACCAGTAGGCGCGTTTCGCTTTGCAGGTCTTGCAGGCTGTCCAGTAGATCGCCATGGCGCTGCTTGGACTCCGGTGCGGCCACGCCATCCTTGATCGCTCGCTCTTTTGCCGCCGCAAGCATGATGCGCCCTTGTTCAAGGGCCAACTTGCCACGCTGCTCATCAAGCGAAGCAAGTTCATCGAGTAGGTGCTCGCGGCTGCCAAGGCCGATGTTGCCACTCAGATCGGTCGCAACCGGATACTGGCGCTGATCCAACACATGCAGAAAGGTCAATGGGGCTTCGAGGCTCAGGCTGGCCCAGGCGGCGTAGTCGCACACGGCCGGGGCCGAGGTGGAACCGTCGATACAGGCAATTACGTGGGTCATTGTTGTTCTCCTTCTCAGTGGCCCATGAGTTGATCAATGGCGTCGGGTTTATCGTGAACGCCAAAGCGATCCACGATAGTGGCGCTGGCTTCGTTGAGACCCAGCACCTCGACTTCGGTGCCTTCGCGGCGGAACTTGATGACGACCTTATCGAGGGCAGCAACGGCAGTGATATCCCAGAAGTGGGCATGATTCAGGTCGATGGTTACCTTGCCCAGCGCTTCCTTGAAATCGAAGGCCGCGATGAATTTGTCTGCGGAACTGAAGAAAACCTGGCCAACAACCGTATAGCGACGGTGTTCGCCAGCTTCGTCCAGCGAGGAGTTGATCGCCATGTAATGGCCAACCTTGTTGGCGAAGAACATTGCTGCGAGCAGCACACCCGCCAGCACCCCGAAGGCAAGGTTATGGGTGGCCACCACGACCACGACGGTGGCGACCATGACGATATTGGTCGAGAGCGGGTGCTTCTTCAGGTTGCGCAGCGAATCCCAGCTGAAGGTGCCGATGGAAACCATGATCATTACGGCCACCAAGGCAGCCATTGGGATCTGGCTGACCCAGTCGCTGAGAAACACCACCATCAGTAGCAGAACCACGCCGGCGACAAGGCAAGACAGGCGGGTGCGGCCACCCGACTTCACGTTGATCACCGACTGCCCAATCATGGCGCAACCGGCCATGCCACCGAGAAGGCCGGAGGCTATGTTGGCGACGCCCTGGCCCTTGCACTCGCGGTTCTTGTCACTGGGGGTGTCGGTCAGGTCATCGACAATGGTCGCGGTCATCATCGACTCCAGCAGACCGACCACTGCCAGCGCTGCCGAGTAAGGGAAGATGATGGCCAGCGTCTCGAACGTCAGCGGCACGTCAGGCCAGAGGAATACCGGCAGGGTGTCCGGCAGTTGGCCCATGTCACCTACGGTGCGGATATCCAGCCCGAGGTAGATGGCAACTGCGGTCAAGACCAGGATGCACACCAACGGCGAGGGGATCACCTTGCCAATCTTCGGCACATAGGGGAACAGGTAAATGATGCCCAGGCCGGCAGCCGTCATGGCGTAAACGTGCCAGGTGACATTGGTCAGCTCGGGCAACTGTGCCATGAAGATCAGGATGGCCAGGGCATTGACGAACCCGGTCACCACCGAGCGCGAGACGAAACGCATCAGCGAACCGAGCTTTAGGTAACCGGCGACGATCTGTAACACGCCACACAGCAGCGTGGCTGCCAGCAGGTACTCCAGGCCATGGTTTTTGACCAGGGTCACCATCAGCAGGGCCATAGCCCCGGTCGCAGCCGAAATCATGCCGGGTCGGCCACCAACAAAGGCAATCACCACGGCGATACAGAAGGAGGCGTACAGGCCGACTTTGGGATCGACGCCAGCAATGATCGAGAAGGCGATAGCTTCAGGGATGAGGGCCAAGGCGACCACAAGACCGGCGAGAATGTCGCCACGGATGTTGGAAAACCAGGTTTGTTTTAACGAGTGCAGCATCAGAATTCCCAAGGCAATGGATCGCGCAGCACAGCATGGCGCAAGCCATGTGCAGCTGGTCGATACGAGGTCAAATTTTAGGATTTAGGGGTGCTGTGACAGATGTCGAAAACAAGAGCACAGCAGAGCGCGACCACTGGCAAAGCGAGCAGTCACAGGTGATGCGGGGGGCGAAGCGTTATGGTGGCGTAGGCAGCCAGAGCATGTTTTGCAGGTTAAGCATGAGGTTATCGTGTGTCGTCGTTAACTCAATGACCACAGCAGTCTACAGGAAGAGGGCAATTTCTGCGAGTCAACTCAGACTAGGGCATCCTGTTTGGATGCCAGCCTGAGCTATACCCTAACCGATGCCAGGCATCTGCGCCGCGTGGGGCAGAAACTGACCAAGCGCGTAAGCATTTCCCTCGCCAAGCAGCGCGCCGCGTATGTTATCCGCCGGCTCCCCTACCTACGCTGGCTCCTGCTGCAACCACTGCTCGAAGTCGCGGCTCTGCGGCGTGCCTTCCTTGGCTGCGTAGTAGACCAGGCGCAGGTGGCGATCCTCGTCGATGGTCAGCGTGGTGTGTTCGAACACCACCTGGCCGACCGAATCGATCTTCAGATGCCGGATCCCCTGGCACGGGCCGTGGATGTCATGCTGCCGCCACCATTCCCTGAAGTCCGGCGAGGCCTTCTCCAGGTCTTTCACCAGTGCAGCGATATCCGGATCCTGAGTCGCCCTCACGAAGTCACGACGGAAGCTGGAGAGTATCTGCAGCGCCTGCTCATCCCAAGGGTTGAACAACTCGCGCATGGCCGGGCTGGTGAACAGCATCCACAACAGGTTGCGGCGATCGGCGGGCAGCGCGGAGAAGCCAAACACCCGGTCCGCCGCAGCATTCCAGGCCAGCACATCCCAGCGCAGGTTGAGCACATAGGCCGGACGTGACGGCAGATCCCCCATCAGGCGATGAATAAGCGCTGGCACCGTGCACCATGTCTTGCCCGGTTCTGGCGGCAGACGCTGGTGTGCGAGCAGGAACAGGTGGCGACGCTCGGTGGCATCCAGCTTGAGCGTGCGCGAAAGGTTGTCGAGGAAGGTCGCGGACACGCTGATGTCCCGTCCTTGTTCCAGCCAGGTGTACCAGGACAAACCCACCCCGGCCAGGGCCGCAACCTCCTCACGGCGTAGCCCAGGCGTGCGCCGACGACTACCGGCAGGCAGGCCCACCTCCTCCGGCGAAATTCGTTCGCGGCGACTACGCAGGAATTCGGCCAGTTCTACCCGAGTGCGTTCAGCTTTACGAGGCGCGCTCATCCAGTTACCTCCAGTAATAGGATAATTAGTTAAATTGTAACCCCCATAAATCCCAAGAAGAATACTCCGACCTGGCCGCAATTACCCGTGCCGGGCTCTCGCTTGATGAGGAACCACACAGAGATGTGTCATCAACTCGCTAAGGAGATAAACGGATGTACCAAGCACTTCTTCGGGAACAACTGGAGACATTGAAGTCCTCCAACCAGTACCGCACCTTCACCACCCTGAGTCGCATCTGTGGCCAGTATCCATTGGCCAAGCTGGACGGTCGCGAGCAGGAACCGGTTGTGGTCTGGTGCAGCAATGACTACCTCGGGATGTCGCAACATCCTGCAGTGCGCGAACAGATGCACGATGCGTTGGAGACCTACGGAGCGGGCTCCGGCGGCTCGCGCAATATCGGCGGTTCGCACGAGGTGTATGCCAGCCTGGAAGCTAGCCTGGCCGACTGGCACGGTAAGGAAGCGGCGTTGGTCTTCCCCACCGGCTTTGGCTCCAACGACGCCACCCTCCAGTGTCTGCTGCGGCGTATCCCCGATTGCGTAGTAATCAGTGACGAACTGAACCACGCCTCCATCGTCAACGGCATCCGCTCGAGGCCCAACGAGCGCAAGATCTTCCGCCACAACGATGTTGCGCACCTCGAGCAGATCCTCGCCAGCTACCCGCTGGGTCAGCCGAAGATCGTGGTGTTCGAGTCGATCTACTCGATGGATGGGGATATTGCCCCAATCGCTGAAATCGTTGCGATCGCCAAGCGCTACAACGCCCTCACCTACCTCGACGAGGTGCATGCGGTGGGCATGTACGGCCCACGTGGCGCCGGTATCGCCGCCGAGCTGGGTGTAGCTGATCAGGTGGACATCATCCAGGGCACCATGGCCAAGGCCATCGGTGTAATCGGCGGCTATATCGCCTCGACCCAGGTGATCGTCGATGCGGTGCGCTCCTTCGCCACAGGTTTCATCTTCACCACCTCACTGCCGCCGGCAATCACCGCAGGCTGCCTGGCCAGCGTCGAGCACCTCAAGGCCAGCAGTACCGAGCGCGATCGCCTACATGCCCAGACCGCCAAGCTGCGCGAGCGGCTCAAGCACCATGACGTGCCGGTGATGCCCTGCTCGCAGACCCACGTGCTACCGGTGCGGGTAGGTGAAGCCAAGCGCTGCAAGGCAGCGGCCGAACGCCTGCTGCATAAACATGATGTGTACCTACAGCCGATCAACTATCCGTCCGTGCCGGTAGGGACGGAGCGCTTCCGGGTCAACGCTACGCCGAACCACAGCGATGAGCAGATCGAACATCTGGCGGTGTCGCTGCGCGAGACCTTCGATCACTTCAGCATCCCGCTTGCGTCCGAGGTGTTTGCTGCGGAGGTGGCCTGAGATGGAACAGTCCTTCTTCACGGTACGTCCGGCGAACCAGGCCGACCTGGCCAGTTTGGTGGAGCTGCGCGCCTACCTGCTGGATGGCACCAACGCCAGCTATTCGAGCAAGACGCCGGAGGACGCGGCGCGCTGGCGGCCGGCCTACCGTACCTGGCTGAGCAGCCGCCTGAGCGAGAGCGACTGCGTGCAGATCCTCGCCGCCGAGCACAAGGAATCCGGCCAGGTGCTGGGTTGCGCGACGGCCATCATCGACCAACGCGCGCCGGCACCGGGCTGCCTCAACGGCCTGTCCGGCTGGGTGCAGTCGGTGGTGGTCGAGCCGCAGTGGCGAGGCCGCGGCATCGCACGGCAGCTGATGCAGCACCTGCTGCGCTGGTTCGCCAACCGCGGCGTCGGCTGCGTGGTGCTGCAGAGCACCGCGGATGCCGGCACGCTGTACCAGGCCCTCGGCTTCGCCGTCAGCGACGAGCGCCTGCTGATCCGTCAGGAGGCCTTGGCATGAAGATCCTGATCATCGGCCTGGGCTACGCCGGCAACCGCTACCGCCGCGCCTTCGAGCATATCGCCACGAGTACCGGCCTGCCGCTGTCGCTGGCCTATGTCGGGCGTCGGCAGAAGACGACCGAGCTGCCCTACTTCGACAGCGTCGGTCTGGCGCTGCAAGTGTTCGAGCCGGACATCGTGGTGGTCAGTGTCAACGACCACAGCCATGCCCCCGTGCTCAAGCAACTGGCCGACTACCGGGGCTTCGTGCTCTGCGAGAAGCCGCTGGTCACACCCGGTGACGACCTGGATGAGCTGCTCGGCTCACTGGAGCAGGTCGGCGGCTTTGCCCTGGATCTGGTGGAGCGCTACTCGGACGCGACCCAGCAGTTGCGCGAGTGGGTCGAGCGTCACGACTGGCAACTGGTGCGCGCAAATTTCCACTGGGGCAAGGACCGTATCAACGACTATCGCCCCACCTGCGGTGTGACCAGCGAGGTGATCCATGCCCTGGATCTGGTCGGCTGGATCTGCCCGCGCGCCGGCCAGCTCCAGCTCGATGGTGTGCTCGGCGTGCGCTCGGACTTTTCCATCTCTGGCCCTGAAGTGCTCGACACCGTGCAACTCACCGCCAGCCTGGGCGAAGCGCGGGTCACCGGTTACGCCAGCTTCGTCAACATCGTGCGCCAGCGCACCGTGGATTTCAGCTTCGTCGATCGCGATGCCCGGCTGATCCATGCGCGCCTAGTGTTCGACACGCCGCGCTGGGATCACGACCAGTTGCGCATCTGGACGCGCGGCACCAACGGCGCCGAGGAGCTGCTGCACGAGTTCGCCACAGCTCCCGACGAGCCAGGCCTGGCCACCCTGCACAAGCTCTCGCGGCTATGCCGGCAGGTGGTGCGCGCCGTGGCGCTCAAGGAGCCGCCCCGCCAGCCCTTCGCCGGCCTCAACACCGCCATGGCGCTGCAGTGCCTGCTCAACGACATAGAAACCCATGCCCAAACCCCAGCACCGGCGCGCTACACCCATGGCGAGACGCGCGTACTGCTGGCCGAGGACAGCGACCTGGAAAGCCTCGGGTAACCCAATCACAAGGAGAACGACTATGTGTGGAATCGCTGGATGGCTGTCCTACAGCCAGAACCTGGAAATGCAACGCGACACCCTGCAGCACATGACCGACACCATGGCCCTGCGCGGCCCGGATGCTGGCGGTCTGTGGATTGACGGCCCGGTCGGCCTGGGCCATCGGCGCCTGTCGATCATCGACCTGGAGGGCGGTCGTCAACCGATGACCGCCATGCACGGTGGCCCGCGCGAGGTCGCCGCCATCACCTACAGCGGCGAGGTCTACAACTTCCGCGAGCTGCGCACCGAGTTGCAGCGACTCGGTCATCAGTTCAAAACCCGCAGCGACACCGAGGTGGTGCTGCGCGCCTATGTCGAATGGGGCGAGGCCTTCGTCGAGCGGCTCAACGGCATGTATGCCTTCGCCATCTGGGATCTGCGTTCTCAGGAGTTGCTGCTGATCCGCGACCGCATGGGCGTCAAGCCGCTGTACTACTTCCCCACCTCCGACGGCGTGGTGTTCGGCTCCGAACCCAAGGCGCTGCTGGCCAACCCGCTGGTGCCGCGCAAGGTGCGTGCCGATGGCCTGCGCGAAATCCTGGAGATGGTTAAGACGCCAGGCCATGCCGTGTTCGACGGCATGCGCGAGGTGATGCCGGGCGAGATCGTGCGAATCAACCGCCAGGGCCTGGGCCGCCGCCACTACTGGAAGCTGGAAGCGCGCGAGCACGAGCACACGCTGGACGAGACCATCCGCCATACCCGCGACCTGCTGGAGGACATCGTCGACCGCCAGATCGTTGCCGACGTGCCGCTGTGCAGCCTGCTCTCCGGTGGCCTCGACTCCTCGATCATCACCGCCCTGGCCTCGAAGAAGCTGCTGGCCGCCGGCAAGGAAAACATCCGCTCCTTCTCCGTCGACTTCGTCGACCACGGCAGCGGCTTCACCGGCGATGCCGTGCGCGGCACGCCGGATGCACCCTTCGTGCGCGATCTGGTGGAGAAGATTCGCTCCAGCCACCAGGAGATCGTCCTCGACAGTCGTGAGCTGGCCGATCCAGCGTTGCGTGCGCAGATCGTCCGCGCCCTCGACCTGCCGCCAGCGTTCTGGGGCGACATGTGGCCGTCGCTCTACCGCCTGTTCCAGGAGGTGCGCAAGCACTCGACGGTGGCGTTGTCCGGCGAGAGCGCGGACGAGGTGTTCGGTGGCTATCGCTGGTTCCACGATCCGGAGGCAATCCAGGCCGACATCTTCCCCTGGCTGACCTCGGTCACCGGCAAGTACTTCGACGGCAAGACCCTGTTCGACCCGGGCCTGCTGGCCCAGCTCGACATGCACAGCTTCCTGCGCGACAGCTACACCCAGGCCATCGCTGAAGCGCCGGTACTACCCGGCGAGAGCGCTGTCGACCAGCGCATGCGGCAGATGAGCTACGTCAACCTGACGCGCTTCGTGCAGACCCTGCTGGATCGCAAGGATCGCATGAGCATGGCCGTCGGCCTCGAGGTGCGGGTGCCCTTCTGCGACCACCGCCTGGTCGAGTACGCCTTCAACATCCCCTGGGCGATGAAGGCCTTCGACGGGCGGGAGAAAAGCATCCTGCGCGCGGCGACCCGCGACCTGCTGCCGGAGTCGATCAGCGAGCGGGTCAAGAGCCCCTACCCCTCGACCCAGGACCCGGCCTACGAGCAGGCGCTACGTGATGCCCTGGCCGCCATCCAGGCAGATCGCAACGCGCCGGTAACGCCCCTGCTCGACAGCGGCCGTATCCAGAAAACCCTGGCCAAGCCGCTCGGCAGCGTCTCGCCCATGTACGAGCGCATGGGCATGGAACTGGCGGTCGGCCTCAACACCTGGCTGAGCGAGTACGACGTCAGCCTCGAACTCTAGTCCCCAACCGGATGCGGCCCCGGTGCGGGGCCACATTCATTTGCTGTACCACCCACGCGTTCCTGCAACGCAAGCGAGTCCGAGCATGCACACACCCAACCAATCACCCATCTACCTCATAGCACTGGGGGCCTTTGCCCTCGGCATGGCCTCCTATGTCACCGCCGGGCTGATCCCGATGATCGAGGCCTCGTTCGCGGTATCCGTCGCGGTGGCCGCACAGTTAGTCACCGCTTTCACTCTGGCTTATGGCCTGGGTTCGCCGATCTTCGTGGCCCTGACGCCGGCGCATCGCCAGCGCGCCGGCTTGTTGCTAGCCCTGGGCCTGTTCGTTGTCGCCAACGCCGCCAGCGCGCTGGCCGAGAGCTTCACCGCGTTGATGGTCTGGCGCGCCATCGCCGGCATTGGCGCCGGCGTCTACCTGGCCATGGGCATCGGCGCCTCGGCCGCGGTATCCACCCCGGAACGCCGCGGCAAGGCCATCGCCATCATCATGGGCGGCATGGCCAGCGGCGTGGTGCTGGGCGTTCCGCTCAGCCTGCTGATCGCCGAACAGCTGGGCTGGCAGGCCGCCCTATGGCTAGTCACCCTGCTCGGCCTGGTGGCCTTCTTCGGCCTGCTGCTGAAGCTCCCTTCCCTACCGGCAGCCACCGCCACCACGCTGGGGCAGAAGCTGGCGATCCTCGGCGACGGCCATGTGCTGGTCATCCTGCTGGTGTCGCTGCTGGCCGCCATTGCCAGCCTGGGCATGTACACCTTCATCGCCCCGCTGCTGGCTGACCCGGCCTATGGCGCGGTGCGTTCGGTCACGCCCTACCTGTGGGTCTGGGGTATCGGCGGTGTGCTGGGCAGCTTCCTGATCGGCCCGCTGGTGGATCGCATCAAAGGCCCGGTGCTGACCTTCACCATCATGCTGATCCTCGCCGTGTCGCTGTTCGTGCTGCCTCTGACGGCGGCCCTCAGCACCTGGCTGGTGATGCTGCCCATCGCCCTCTGGGGCGCGGTCGGCTGGGCACTGCAGGTGCCGCAGAACAACGAGCTGATCCTGGCGCGCCAAGCCCAAGGCGACGGCAACCTGGCCATCGCCCTGAACGAGTCGGCGCTCTATCTGGGCAGCGCCATCGGAGCCGCGGCAGGTGGCTTCGTTCTGCTGTTGCAGCTACCCACCTGGACCCTGGCCGCCAGTGCTGGCGGTGTCGCCGCACTGGGCGCACTGTTGCAGATCGTCAACCTGCGTCGCCAGCCAACCTGGAACGGCGACGTGCAAGCCGAACCCTACAACTGACGGAGGAAAGGCCGTGGAACTGCGCCACCTTCGCTGTTTCATCGCCGTCGCAGAAGAACTGCACTTCGCCCGTGCCGCCGCACGCCTGCATATCGAACAGTCGCCCCTGTCGCGGATCATCAAGGAGCTGGAGTACCTACCGCCTGGGCGTGCAACTGTTCGAGCGCACAACGCGGCGCACGCGCCTGACCTGGGCCGGCAAGGTGCTCTTGGAAGAAGCGCGCCGGGTGCTGGCCGTGGTCGACCAAGCCAAGGCAAGCGTCAAGAGTGCGGCGGCCGGTTACCACGGGCGTATTCGCGTCGCGCTATCCGATGGCATCCCGCAGGCACGCCTGGCCACCCTGCTCGCCCAATGCCGCGAGGAGGAACCGGAGGTCGAGATCTGCCTGTCGGAAGTCACCTTCAGCGAACAGGTCAGAGGCCTGAACGATGACCTGTTCGACATCGGGCTCGCACAGTCCGACGAGGTTGGAGAAGGGCTGGTCGCCGAGCCAGTCTGGTTCGATCCGCTGGTGGTGGCGGTGCCGGCTCGCCACCCGCTCCTGACCTATCGACGCGTACCGCTCGACGAGGTGGTGCGCTACCCACTGATCCTTTGCGATCCGCAGGTCTGCCAAGGCTTCTGGCAACAGCTGCAGCGGGTGCTGGGCGCCGTGGACACTCGGCTGACCATTGCCGACCGCGTTCCCACTCTGGATCTGATGATGGCGCTGGTGGCCGCGGGTTACGGCCTGGGCTTCTCCAGCCTGGCGCGCATCAAAGAACTCAACAATCCAGACGTTGTGGCCCGGCCGCTAGACGGCTGCGCATCGATGCTAACCACCTACTTGGTAAGGCGCGAAGGCGATCCGGCCGAACAACTGGCCCGGTTTATCGAGCGGGTGAGCCCGACAAAAAACCAGGTGCTACTGCCTGATCACACAGCCCACGAGGAGATCGCTTGATGAAGAAAATGTCATTACTGCTGACTGCATTGCTGCTCAGCGCATGCGAAAAGCCGATGCCGTTTGAGTCGGCTGAAGCGCTTGCAGAGAATCCCGAGCGGCTCAACGAACTGCGACTGCAGTGCCGGGACAATCGAGCAAAACTGGGTGAGGCACAGTGCAACGCAGTCAGCGATGCCCAGCGCATACGTTTTATGGGCAAAGGCACACCCTACACTCCGAGCCCCGTCAAGTTTTTCCACGCTGACACTGAAGATGGACGGTAGGGGCGGCGCCAGCGAAATAGCCACCTAAAATCTATAGATAACTACATCTATATTTCGATCATCACAGACCATAAAGAAGGAGCCACTATGACAGCTACTGCCGTCACCCAAGCTCGGACTTCTCCAAAAGCCAGCGCACAACCGGCACACGTGCTGCGCTGAAACTTAAGGACAATTGGAAGGCTACCTGCGAACAGGCCGCCGGGTCCTGTGAATTACCCGTAACACCTACAGTCGCGCCTCCCTGAAAGAGTCAACGTGGGTGGTGAGGCTAGACCCCGACCAGATACAGCGCGTCTGCCTCGTGCTGAACATCCACGCGGCATTGCGCGCTGCAAGTGGGACTCTCTCGCCTGGTCTCATAAGCACGGCAGGCTTTGGGGGAAAATCATGCAAGAGTCATTTTTGCTGTCAGATTCTGCTGCATGAAATCCAAGAACCTGCGCTGGAACAGCATCGTGTGCTCATGTGCCGCGTTCTCGGCGGTATCGGCATCACGAGCTGCGATTGCCTCGACGATCTCTTCATGATCTCGTCCCAAGCCTGACGAACTTGCAGTACTGATGATGAAATCAAAATGCAGATGCAACAGGCGCTGCCCCTCCCCCAACAGACGCTCGTAGTAACTGGTCAGATAGGGATTCTTGCCGGCCTGCGCAATTTCAAGGTGCAACGTCTTGTTCAACTCGGTCATGGCCTGGAAGTCGCCTTTAGAAATCGACACCATATAGGCATCTTCGGCGGCGCGGATACGCCGCATGTCTTCGTCAGTGCGCTGCAGCGCAGCGAGCCGAGTAACCGCGCGCTGGATTAGATCCAATGCCGCCACGTAGTTTGGGAACTCCTCAATTTCAAACGGAGTTACCAAGGTGGTGCGGTTCGGGAGTATGGTTACCAACCCTTCAGTGATAAGCCGCGCTAACGCGTCGCGTACAGGCGAACGAGAGAGACCGAACTGTGCAGCTAGCGACATTTCATCAAGCTGCGATCCCGGCTTCAGCTTAAGGGTGAGAATCTGTTTGCGCAGCTCTTCATAGATGTATCGCCCGCCATGTCTACGCCCGCTGCCTTCCGGTTCTACTGCATCATTGCTCATCTATGAGTTCCTGCCATTGTCTGGTGCCCGATCCTAGAACGGGCGAATACCGACAAGAGTAACGCAAGGTCTGGACGCCAGACCATCGGCCGCCGCAGAACAAGGCTAAGCTGACATTACTTTTGCACTGGCCGACCAGGCGATCCAGGCTGCTGCGTTCCGCAAGTTTGTTGCTGGCTTATACCAAGTGCGCCGCCTGCGAGAGCTAGAGATGGAGGTTTTCAGCCTTCGGCAGGCAGACCTAACGACTAGCGGATCGAAACGCTTTTAGTGAGGTTCTGTTTCATGAACTCCAAGAAGCGATCACGGAACAGAATGGTGTGCTCGTGGGAGGCCTGCTCCGCCAGGTCCGCCTGACGGTTGGCGATGGCTTCGATGATGCTGTCATGGTCCTGATCTGCGCCGCTGAGCCCCTGCGAGCTGACTATGAAGTCGAAGTGCAGGTGCAGCAGGCGCTGGCCCTCGCCCAGCAATTTCTCGTAGTAGCTGGTGAAATAGGGATTGTGCCCTGCCCTGGCGATCTCCATATGGAAGGCCTTGTTCAGCTCGGACATGGCCTCAAAACTACCCTGCCCCAACGCCGCGACATAGGCGACATTAGCCTGGCGAATTCGCTGCAGATCCTGCTCGGTGCGGTGGATCGCGGCGAGCCGAGTCACCGCGCGCTGGGTAAGGTCCAGCGCGGCGATATAGTTCGGAAACTCCTCGATCTCGAATGGCGCCACCAGCATGGTGCGATTGGGCAGGATGGTCACCAGCCCTTCGCTGATCAGCCGCGCCAGGGCATCGCGTACCGGTGAGCGGGACACGCCGAACTGCGCCGCCAGCGACACCTCGTCCAACTGTGCGCCGGGCTTGAGTTGCAGCGTGAGAATCTGCCTGCGCAGTGCCTCGTAGATATAGCGACCGCCGTGTCGCTTGGCACTACCTTCCGCCTTGATCTCGACGACGCCCATGGCACTGCTCCCGCTGGTTCGGACGGGCCGACTGGCCCGCCCCTGTGTTACGCACTCACTGGGAAAAAGCTGGGCCCCAGGTATCGCTGAGCATGAAGCCCGCCGCCAGGGGATCGTCCGGGTCCACCCCCAGTTGCTGGATGCCATAGATCCAGGCGCGTCCGGTGATCCGCGGCAACACCGCGGGCCGGCCGCCTACATCGCTGCGGCCGAGCAGTTGCACCTGAAACTCGCCACCGATGGTGGAGCGTGATACCAGCTGGTCGCCCTCCTCGGCCAAACCACGTGCCGCCAGCGTGGCCAGGTTGGCCGAGCTGCCGGTGCCGCAGGGCGAGCGATCGACGCGGCCCGGGGGCAGGGTCGTACAGGTCTGATAGGTCCGGTCATCCAGACGATTACGGAACATCACGTAGGCCACGTCATTGAGCGCCGCGAACAGCGGGTGTTGAACGCTGACCTGTCGGTTGATCAGCTCCTTCAGCGCCACGCCAGCAGCAGCCAGTTCGCGAGCGTTTTCCGGGGCGATGCTCAAGCCCACCTGTTCCACGTCGACTAGGGCGTAGTACACGCCGCCGAAGGCGATGTCAGCTTTGATGGTGCCGAACGCCTCGGTGTCGATGGCCACGTCCAGGTGCTCAACGAACGACGGCACCATATCCAGCGAAACGCTCAGACAGCGTCCGTCCTCACAGCGCGCACGCGCGGTCACCAGGCCGGCCGGTGTATCCAGTACGACGGTGGTTTCCGGCTCCTGCATCGGCACCATACCCAGCTCCAACAAGGCGTTGACCACGCAGATGCAGTTGCTGCCGGACATGGGATGGGCCTTGTCAGCCTGCAGTACGATGAAGCCAGCCTGCGCCTCCGGCCGGGTCGGCGGCAGCAGCAGGTTGACCGACATCTGCAGGCAGCCGCGCGGCTCCAGCATCACCAGGCGGCGTAGGCTGTCGTCGACCTCGTTGATGTGGTTCATCTTGTCCAGCATGGTCGCGCCGGGGACGCCGAGTACGCCGCCGGTGATGACCTTGCCGATCTCGCCTTCACAGTGCACATCGACGATTTGCAGCGTTTTCTTCCAGCGCATGGCGGTTACCTCACTTGATGTACCAGGCCCAGGCCTGTTCGCTGTCGTAGCGGGTGATCTGCTTGGTTTCCAGATAGTTGTTCAGGCCCCATTCGCCCAGCTCGCGACCGATGCCGCTCTGCTTGTAACCACCCCATGGCGCCTCGGTGAAGGTCGGCTGCGAGCAGTTGATCCAGACGATGCCAGCACGCAGCTTGCGGGCGACCCGCTCGGCGCGCGGTAGATCCTTGGACATCACCGCAGCGGCCAGGCCGAAGCGCGAGTCGTTGGCGCTGCGCAGCGCCTCGGCTTCGTCGTCGAACGGACGGATGCACACCACCGGGCCGAAGATTTCCTCGTTCCAGATCCAGCTGTCCTCTGGTACGTCGGCGAAGATGGTCGGTTGCAGGTAGAAGCCCTTGGCGAAACCGGCCGGCCGCTCGCCACCGTAGACCAACTTGGCGCCCTCCTCGCGACCACGCTGGATGGCTTCACGCACCTTGTCATACTGGCTCTTATTGACCAGAGGCCCGAGCAGCACGCCCTCTTCCATTCCATTGCCAATGCGCATCTTCTCGGCTTCCTGCTTCAGGCGCTCGAGTAGTGGTGCGTAAAGCTCACGCTGCACCAGCACGCGGGAGGTGGCGGAGCAGACCTGGCCCTGGTTCCAGAAAATGCCGAACATGATCCATTCGACGGCAGCCTCGACATCGCTGTCGGCGAAGACGATGAACGGCGACTTGCCGCCCAGCTCCAGGCTGATGTTTTTTATGTCCTTGGCGGCGGCCTGCATGATCCGGCTGCCGGTCGGCACGCTGCCGGTAAAGGCCAACTTGTCGATGCCGGGGTGCTCGGCCAGCGGCGCGCCTGCATCCGGGCCCAGACCGGTGACCACGTTGAGCACGCCAGCCGGCAGCCCGGCTTTATGGGCGATGCGCGCCAGCTCCAGGGCGGTGAGCGGGGTCAGCTCGGAAGGCTTGAGCACCATGCAGCAGCCGGCGGCCAGCGCCGGGGCGACCTTCCAGGCGGCCATCAGCATGGGAAAGTTCCACGGAATGATGGCGCCGGCGACGCCCACCGGCTCCTTGCGCGCGACCGAGCTGAAGCGCTCGTCGGCTAGCGCCACAGGCTGCTCGCTGTGACCGTCGAGGTCTTCGGCAAGATCGGCATAGAAATCGAAGCAGCCGGCGGTGTCGCCGATGTCCCAGAGCGCCTCAGGCAGCGGCTTGCCGTTATCACGCACTTCCAGCTCGGCCAGCTCCTGCTGGCGGTCGCGGATGCCCTGAGCGATCTTGCGTAGCACGACGGCGCGCGCCGCGCCGCTCATGCTCGGCCAAGGGCCTTCGTCGAAGGCCCGGCGGGCGGCCCTGACGGCCAGGTCAACGTCATCGGCGGTGGCGGCGGCGACCGCGGCCAGCATTTCCTCGTTGCTCGGGTCGTGCGTCTCGAAGATGCCGCCTTTTACCGGCGCCACCCACTGGCCGTTGATATAGAGTTGGTCGTAAGTGTTCATGCGAATCCTCCAATAAGGGCGAAGCGCTTAGCGCTGAATGGGGTCAGGTTCTGGGCAGTGGGTCGCCACGCCGCGAGGTCAGCGATCAGACGTCCGGTGGTAGCGCCAAGGGTCAAGCCCAGTTGTCCGTGACCAAAGGCCATCAGTACATTGGGCAAACGTGCCGAGCGGTCGATAACTGGCTTGGTATCCGGCAGGAACGGGCGATAGCCCACGCCGTATTCGAAACCTGCAGTTTTGAGTTCCGGCAGAATGCGCTTGGCCTTTTCCAGAATGATCTCTGCACGTTTAAAGTTTGGCTCGGCGTTTGCGCCAGCGAACTCGATGGTGCCGCCGATCTGCAGGCCGCGAGTCATGGGGCTGAAACAAAAACCACCGTCGGCATAGATCACCGAATGACGAATTTCCACACCTGAACTGGGCAATACCACTTGGTAACCAGCGATACCAGCCAATGGAATGTCCACCCCTAACTGAGCAAAAAACTCCCGCGAGCCAGTGCCGGCAGCGACCACTACATGCTGGGCGGCAAGGCGGCCACCGCCCCTGAGAGTAACCCCTGTGGCTAGCCCGTCCGTTTCGTCGATGCGTCTGACTTGCTCACGTACACGCACACCACCCTGGTCTACAAAACTCTTCGTTAGAGCGGCAATAAAACCTTCGGTATCGCTGACCGCGCGCCAGTCAGGAAACAGCAGTCCATGCTTGAACTTGCCGGCAAGGCTCGGCTCCAGCTCGGCGATGGTGCCGGCGTCTAGCTCTTCTGAAGAGAAGCCCAATGACTTACGCAGCTCGAGGTGTGGACGCTCGTGAACTACTCCAGCCGGAGAGTCGAATACTTCAATGATTGGTCGGTCACCCAGTAGGGTTTTGTCCTCACAGGCTTCGAGCAGTGGAGCATAGTCTTCGTAGACATGCTCGGTCAGGGTGGTCATCGCCTGGGCGATCTCGACAATCTTCGAGTGACGGGCATTAGCCACGAAACGCAGGAACCACGGCAGGATGCCGGGTAGCGCGCTAGGGCGCAGGGCCAGCGGGCCCTTCTGGTCCAGCAGCCAGGACGGGATCTTCTTCAGGATGCCTGGCTTGGACAGCGGGATGACCTCGCTGATTGCCATCTGTCCGCAGCTCCACTTGGCCGTGCTATCACCGGGTGCGGCCGGGTCGACCAGGGTCACGCGATAGCCTTCGCGCTGCAGGTAAAGAGCGCAACAGACGCCGACAATACCGCCACCGATGACAACAGCCTGTTCCGGGTTTGCAGCGGGAAAAGAGTTCATATGACGCTCACTTGAGGTAACCGATGGGTGACAAATTCATCGAAGGAAAATCAGTAAAGCAGGGTTGCTCTCAGCAACCCTGCTGGCGCTTTCAGGATGCAGATAGCGCCACGAAATTTTCTGTTCCTACATTGCGCAACAGCATCACAACAATCCACATGCTGCGCTATTAGCGCCTGCCGGCCCATGAGACCGGCAGGCTCCAGCCTTAGCGCTGCGAAGCCTCGAACACTCGGCGGAACTCAGCCTTCTCATCGTCAGTCAGCGGCAGCAGCGGAGCGCGGGCGTTACCGGCCTTGAAACCAGCCAGTTCGGCGCCGTACTTCACCTTCTGTACGAACTTGCCGCTTTCCAGGTTGGCCATGATCGGGAACAGGTTGCGCATCACGTCCTGAGCGCCGGCCAGATCGCCTGCGGTGAACTTGTTGTAGAAGTCGACCACCTTCTCCGGGAAGATGTTGGCCGGGCCACAGATCCAGCTGGTAGCGCCCCAAATGAAGAAGTCCAGCGCCTGGTCGTCCGAACCACAGGACAGCTGGATCTTGCCCTTGTAGTTCTCGCCGATCTCGATGGCACGCAGCAGGTTGCCGCTGCTTTCTTTGATGCCGATGACACGCGGGTGATCCTTGAGCGCCTCGATCACGCCCATCCCCACCTCGACGTTGGTACGCACCGGATAGTTGTAGAGCACCACGTTGATCTGCGGGAAGGCTTCGAGGATGGCGTGGTAGTGGCTGAGCAGCTCTTCCTGCGACGGCAGCGCGTAGTATGGCGGTGCGATCAGCAGGTTGGTGTAACCGGCGTCGACGGTCTGCTGCACCTGTTCCAGGACTTCACGGGTGCAGGAACCGTTGGCCCCGGCAATCAGGGTGCCACGGTCGCCGACCACTTCCTTGACGGTGGCCAGGATCTGGCGGCGTTCCTCATTGGTCAGCGCATAGTACTCGCCGGTCGACCCCAGCGGCACGAAGCCGCTGACGCCGGCTTTGAGCTGGTGCTCGAGGATCGAGGCAAGAATCTCGTGATCGACGGCGCCGTTCTTGTCGAATGGGGTGACGATGGCGGGCAGGATGCCTTTCAGTTGCATGGTGATATCTCCGGTAGAGCTGGGGGTTAATAGGCGTAGCGACGCAACATCCGCGACTCGACAACGCCGACCAGGCGGGTCAAGGGGAACGCGACAAGGAAGTAGATGACGGCGACGGCAGTGAGGAACTCCACCGGCCGAGCCGTGCTGTTGGAAATGTTCTGGCCGATGAACATCAGGTCGGCAATACCCACCGAGGAGATCAGCGCACTCTCCTTGAACAGGCTGACCACGTTCGATAGCAACGGTGGTGTGGCACGCAGCAGGGCCTGCGGGAAGATTACGAACAGAACTTTGACCCGCGGGGTAAGGCCCAATGCGGTACAGGCGTCATGCTGTTCGCTGGCGATGGACTTGAGCGCCCCCCGAAACGTCTCGCTGGTGATCGCCGCCATGTAGAAGATCAGCGCAAGCATTACCGAGACATACGGTGAAAGTGTCAGGCCAAACACCACCGGGAAGCAGAAGAACACCCAGAACAACTGAATCAGCAGCGGCGTGCCGCGGAAAAACTCCACATAAAGGCTGATCGGCAGCCTGATCAGTGGGTTGCGTACATTACGCAGCAGACTGATCACAAAGCCGGCCAAGCTGCCCAGGACTGCACAGGTCAGAGTGATCGCAATGGTCAGGCCAAGCCCCTTGAGCAGGATGTGCCAGTAGGGGAAAACGACGGAAAAATCTATGGTCATGACGTTCTCCTCAGCGCGCCGCCGCGGCTTCCTGACGGCGCTCGATGTATTGCACCAGCTGCGCAATCGGCAGCGACAGAGCGAAATAGATCAGTGCGATCAGGGTGTAGGTTTCCAGAGGACGGTAGGCCTCGGTGGCAAGGCTTTTGCCCACGTACATCAGGTCGGCGACAGCAACGATGGCCACCAGTGCGCTCTGTTGCAGGCTGCCGATACCGTTGGTCATCAGCACCGGCAAGGCGCTGCGCAGGGACTGCGGCAACACCACGTAGAGGGTGCGCTGCCAGGAGCGCAGACCGAGGGCGACGCAAGCATCCAGATGCTCCCTCGGCACTGCCTGAACTCCGGCGCGGTAGGCTTCGGAGTTGAAGGCCGCTAGATTCAGCCCCAGCGCGAGAAAGCCCATAGCCACCGGATCAATGAAGACGTTGAACAGCATCGGTACGCAGTAGAAGAACCAGACGATCTGCAACAGCGCCGGAGTGCATCGGAAGAACTCGATGAACAGTTGCGCGGGCCAGCGGATGAAGAACCAGCGGCTCATCGTCATAAGGCATAGGCCGAAGCCCAGCATCAGACCGATCAGGTTGGATACCAGGGCCAGTTCCAGGGTGACTTTCAGGCCATCCCACAGTGCACCGAAGCTGCCACTGAGGAAGTGGAAATCGAATTGGTAGTTCATGACGACCGCCCTCAGTCCAGGTGCAGGACTTTTTCAAGAAACTCGCGGGTACGTGCTTCCTTCGGCTGAGTGAAGATCTGCTCCGGCGCGCCTTGTTCGATCACCTTGCCGCCAGCACAGAACACCACACGGGTGGCGATATGACGGGCGAAATGCATGTCGTGGGTGACAATGATCATGGCCATCTTCTGCTCGGCCAGCTGCAGCATGACGTTCTGCACCTCGATGACCATTTCAGGGTCGAGCGCGGAGGTAACCTCGTCGAATAGCATCAGTTTGGGCTCCAGCATCAGCGCCCGAGCAATAGCCACGCGCTGCTTCTGGCCGCCAGAGAGCTGACTGGGATAGGCGTGTAGCTTGCTCTCCAGGCCAAGGCGCGCCAGATAGGCTCGTGCCTTCTCGGTTGCTTCGGCCTTGGACAGGCCATGCACCTTGGTCGGCGCCAGAATCAAATTGCCCAGCACCGACAGATGCGGAAACAGGGTGTAGTGCTGGAACACCATGCCGATCTGAGTGCGCAATGACTCGTTCAACGGCTTGCCGCAACCACTGCCGCCGGCAATGTAGGGCTTGCCCTGGAAGCTGATGGTTCCGCCCTGAATACCTTCCAGCCCCATCAACACCCGCAGCAGAGAACTCTTGCCGCTACCGCTTGGACCAATGATGACTAGCCTGTCGTCGGCGCGCATATCCAGGTCGAGGTTGTCCATCACCACCAGTTGTTCGCCATACGACTTGCACACACCGCGCAGCTGAATGAAATCGCCACCCGGCACCGAACTGGAGGCGTGAGCAGACTGTGGCTGTGCAGCCACCAAACGGGGAGTATTCATGGAAGTGTCTCCAGGAGGGCTCCCCAAACGGGCAACCCTCGGCTCTGAGCAGTGATTACTGGGCGGGCTTGGCTGCGGCGTTGACTTCGGCAGAAGCCTTGTCGATCAGCGCATCGATCTCGCCAGTTTCACGACGCTGAGTCAGATAGATGTTGAGCACTTGGAGATCGGCGGCCGAAACATCGCGACGCAGGCCGAAGGAAACACCCTGCTTGGCAAGGGCAGGCTCAGGCAGTACATGCTTGGTCCAGTCCGGATTGGCCAGCGCGAACAGATGGTTGGTGTCGTTCGCGTCGACCAACACATCGGCACGGCGTGACATCACCGCCATACGCGTTTCGTCCATGCCAGGGAGGCGCATGATTTTGCCGTTCTTCACTGCAGCAGAGATCAGCTTGTCCCCTGCAGTTCCGGACATCACAGCGAAAGTCACACCTTCCTTGTCATAGTCGGCAACGCTGTTACCGGCGCCTTCAAACTTCGGATTGTCCTTGTTGACCAGCAGCGACACTTGGTACTCGGTAGCAGGTACTGAGAAAGCCAGTGCCAAGGCGCGTTCCGGCGTCTGGTTCAGCGCCATGGCCATGTCCCACTTGTTGCTCTGTACACCAGCGACGATGTTGTCCCAGCTGGTATCGACGAACTCGACCTTGACCTTCAGGACCTTTTCACCGAAGTCACGGCACAGATCCACGAAGTAGCCGCTGTACTGACCAGAAGCTGCGTCCCGCATGACATAGGGAGCGGCTACTGCCGCGCCGCAGCGAAGCACGCCAGCCTTCTGAATATCTTTCCAGATTTGCGTTTCGGCCGCCTGAGCAGGGACCTGAGCGAGTAACGAGCCGACAGCAGCCGCGCAGGCGATCACATTACGGATGGAGCGTGGGAAGAACCGAGCCATGTTGCACCTCACCAATAAGTTGTTTTTGTAGGCAGAAGTAACAGCAAACGATTTTGCGCTGTGTTCTAAGGCGTGTGCCGTATTGTGTGCAGCGCTGCATGCAGATTTAGACCCGAGAAAATACCCCTGTCAACATGGCTCAAAGATTTTTTTCAAATTAATGACCAGCGGGTCGAGCCAGCTCATGCTGGCTCGACACTGAAAAAGAACAGCGGAATCAGGAACGTAGGCGGGGTTACTGGGGCAACTGCAAAGCGTCGAGAAAACGCTCAAGGATCAAGTTCTGTCGGCGTCCCTTACGGACGGCTACGGCGAGTTTGGCATCGAAGAACAGGCGATCTGGGCTGAGGGGGGCCATCAGTCCCTTCTCCACCCAAGCCGCAGCGTAATGATCAGGCAGAAAGCCGATGTAACTGCCGGTGAGGATCAAGAAGGCAATGCCCTCTCGGTCCGTTGCCGAAGCGGCGAAGTTGAGCAGTTGGTGCAGACCGATCGCCTCAGCACTCATCCGGTAACTCGGCACCACGGCGTCCGCGCTACGCAGCTCCTCGTTGCTGACCTCGGAAGCCCGCGGGAACAAGGGGTGCTCGCGACTGCAGTAGAGATTCGATCGCTCCTCATACAGCAGGCTGTATTCGAGCCCGGAGAGCGGCGTGATCAGTGGCATGGCGCCGACGTGCAGGCGGCCGTCGAGAAGCCCACGCTCGATCTCGCCTGGGGTGCTCATGCTGAGGTTGATCCGTACCCCGGCGCCCTCTGCGCGCACCGCCTGCAGCGCGCGGGTGATGCGCATCTTCGGCTGGGTGACGAGGTTGTTGACGATACCGACGTTGAGGTCTCCGCGCAGTTGCTGGTGCATCTGGTTGACCTCGCTGCGAAAGCCTTCGATGGCCACCAGCACCGCCTCGCCGGCGCGCAGCACCTCGCGGCCTTCGTCGGTCAGGGCGAAGCCGGCGCGGCCTCGCTGGCAAAGGCGCATGCCCAGGCGCTTTTCCAAATCGCTCATGTGCAGGCTGATGGCCGAACGACTGATACCCAGCGCGCCTTCGGCCGCGGCGAAGCTGCCGCATTCGGCCACGGTCTTGAACAGCCTGAGCAGGCGCAGCTCGAAATCGCTGACCTGGCTCAGCGGAGCTTTCTTGGGCATAGATGAGTTTTCCAATATATGAATGTAAACAAATATAGATTTAACTCACCAATCGCTTCGTTACAAGCTGATGTCACCTACCACCTTCGGGACGTGCATCATGAATCAGGCCCTGCAGACCCCCTCCCCACTCGCCAGCCAGCTCAAGCTCGACGCCCACTGGATGCCGTTCTCCGCCAACCGCAACTTCAAGCGCGACCCACGTCTGATCGTGGCAGCAGAAGGCAATATCCTCATTGACGATCAGGGTCGTCGCGTATTCGACAGCCTCTCCGGTCTGTGGACTTGCGGTGCAGGCCATTCGCGCAAGGAAATCCAGGAGGCTGTGGCCAAGCAGCTCGGCACCCTCGACTACTCGCCGGGCTTCCAGTATGGCCATGCGCTGTCATTCAAGCTGGCTGAGAAGATCGCCGATCTGATGCCGGGTGAGCTCAACCACGTGTTCTTCACTGGCTCTGGCTCCGAGTGCGCCGACACCGCGGTGAAGATGGCCAAGGCCTACTGGCGCCTGAAAGGCCAGGCCTCCAAGACCCGCTTCATCGGTCGTGCCCGTGGCTACCACGGTGTCAACATCGCTGGCACCGCTCTCGGCGGCATTGGCGGCAACCGCAAAATGTACGGCCAACTGATGGACGCCGACCACCTGCCGCACACCCTACAGCCAGACCTGGCCTTTACCAAGGGCATGGCCGAAACCGGGGGCGTGGAGCTGGCCAACGAACTGCTCAAGCTGATCGAGCTGCACGACGCCTCCAACATCGCCGCGGTGATCGTCGAGCCGATGTCCGGCTCGGCGGGCGCCATCGTGCCGCCGGTGGGCTACCTGCAACGCCTGCGCGAGATCTGCACGCAGCACAACATCCTGCTGATCTTCGATGAAGTGATCACCGGCTTCGGCCGCATGGGCACCTGGAGCGGCGCCGAGTTCTTCGGCGTGACCCCGGACATCATCAACGCCGCCAAGCAGATCACCAACGGCGCCATCCCGCTGGGTGCGGTGATCGCCAGCAGCGAGATCTACGACACCTTTATGCAGCAGCCGTCACCGGAGCACATGATCGAGTTCACCCACGGCTATACCTACTCCGGTCACCCGGTGGCCTGTGCCGCTGGCCTGGCCACCCTGAAGCTGCTGCAGCGGGACCACCTGATCCAGCAGTCGGCCGAGTTGGCGCCCTATTTCGAGAGCGCCCTGCATGGCCTGAAAGGCGCCAAGCACATCGTCGATATCCGCAACTGCGGACTTGTCGGCGCCCTGCAGATTGCCGCGCGTGATGGCGATGCCGTAGTTCGACCGTTTGAGGCCGGCATGGCCCTGTGGAAGGCCGGTTTTTATGTGCGTTTCGGCGGCGACACCCTGCAGTTCGGGCCGACCTTCAACACTCAGCCGCAGGAACTGGACCGCCTGTTCAACGCCGTTGGTGAAGTCCTGAACAAGCTCGATTAAGCGAACACCGACCACCGTAGGGTGGATGACGCTTTACCCATCCACCAATCACCGAACCCGCAACGGTGGATGAAAAGAGCGCCATCCACCCTACGCCAGATTTCTATTGAGGAGCCTTCAATGAGCCATATCCCCCATCTGATCAACGGCCAGCGCGTTACCTGCAACAGCCGCACCACCGCAGTATTCAATCCCTCCACCGGCGATTCCACTGCAGCCGTCGGCCTCGCCGACCGCGCCACCATGCAACTGGCCATCGACGCCGCCAAGGCCACCTTCCCGGCCTGGCGCAACACACCGCCGGCCAAGCGCGCGCAGATCATGTTCCGCTTCAAGCAACTGCTGGAGCAGAACGAGAACGAAATCGCCGCGCTGATCAGCGCCGAGCACGGCAAGACCATCGAAGACGCCGTCGGTGAACTCAAGCGCGGTATCGAGAACGTCGAGTTCGCCTGCGCCGCGCCGGAAATCCTCAAGGGCGAGTACAGCCGCAACGTCGGCCCGAACATCGACGCCTGGACCGACCTGCAGCCCATCGGGGTAGTCGCGGGCATCACCCCGTTCAACTTCCCGGCCATGGTGCCGCTGTGGATGTACCCGCTGGCCATCGTCTGCGGCAACTGCTTCATCCTCAAACCGTCCGAGCGCGACCCCAGCTCCACCCTGTTCATCGCCGAGCTGCTCAACCAGGCCGGCCTGCCCAAGGGCGTGCTGAACGTGGTCAACGGTGACAAGGACGCGGTCGACGCGCTGATCGAAGCGCCCGAGGTCAAGGCCCTGAGCTTCGTCGGCTCGACGCCGATCGCCGAATACATCTACAGCGAGGGCACCAAGCGCGGCAAACGCGTGCAGGCCCTGGGCGGCGCCAAGAACCACGCCGTGCTGATGCCCGACGCCGATCTGGACAACGCTGTCAGCGCACTGATGGGCGCGGCCTACGGCTCCTGCGGCGAGCGCTGCATGGCCATCTCCGTGGCGGTGTGCGTGGGCGACCAGATCGCCGACGCGCTGGTTAGCAAGCTGGTGCCGCAGATCCAGGCGCTGAAAATCGGTGCCGGTACCTCCTGCGGACTGGATATGGGCCCGCTGGTAACCGCCGCAGCCCGCGACAAAGTTGTTGGCTATATCCACGACGGCGTTGCCGCCGGCGCTAAGCTGGTGGTCGATGGCCGTGGCTACCAGGTCGCCGGCCATGAGAATGGCTACTTCGTCGGCGGCACCCTGTTTGACCGGGTAACTGCCGACATGCGTATCTACCAGGAAGAGATCTTCGGCCCGGTGCTGTGCATCGTCCGCGTCGGCAGCCTGGAAGAGGCTATGGCCCTGATCAACAATCACGAGTACGGCAACGGCACCTGCATCTTCACCCGCGATGGTGAAGCAGCGCGCCTGTTCTGCGACGAAATCGAAGTGGGCATGGTCGGCGTCAACGTGCCGCTGCCGGTACCGGTGAGCTACCACAGCTTCGGCGGCTGGAAGCGTTCGCTGTTCGGCGACCTGCATGCCTACGGTCCGGACGGAGTGCGCTTCTACACCCGCAAGAAGGCGATCACCCAGCGCTGGCCCAAGCGCGCCTCGCACGAGGCAGCACAGTTCGCTTTCCCCAGCAACGGTTGAGCGCAACTGCTGGGGACCGAGTACGAGCGATAGCGGAGCAATTTTGTGTCGGCTTGTTGGCTTCGTTAGCGCGCGCACCCACAGGGCCACCTCGTTGGCCCTGTGGCTTAACCGAGATGTCACCGTACGATTACTTAAAAGATGGAAAAGTGTGGCGGATTATCAATCCTGCCCTACACAGATGGTCGCCACTAAACCACAGCGTCCGCCCGCAGTACTTGGCGCCAGATCGACTAGAACTAACTAATAAATATAAGAGGCGAATGTAATGGAAGAATTGGTAGGCAAGCTTAATGGCTATGTCTGGAGCTCCGCCCTTGTCTATACCTTTCTAGGGCTGGGCTTGCTTTACTCCGTGGTCACCCGTTTCGTCCAGGTTCGCCTGCTTAGGGATATGGTCAAGTTGGCCTTCCAGGGCGGTGACTCCCACGCCGGGGTCAGTTCCTTCGCCGCATTTTCCTTGTCACTGGGCAGTCGGGTCGGCACCGGAAACATCGCTGGTGTGGCCACCGCCATCGCCTTGGGCGGCCCTGGCGCGGTGTTCTGGATGTGGGTGGCGGCCTTCCTCGGCAGCGCTACTTCATTTATCGAGATCACCCTGACCCAGACCTACAAAACCAAGGTGGGTGGCCAGTATCGTGGTGGGACGCCCTACTACATCGAAAAAGGCCTGAAGATGAAGTGGCTGGCGATTGTCTCCGCCACTCTGACATTGATCGTCATGAGCTGCCTGTGGCCTGGCGTGCAGGCTAATACTGTGGCGCTGTCGGTGGAGAAGGCGCTCGGCATTGCGCCGGCCGTTACCGGCATCGCCATCTCCGGACTGCTTGCACTGATCATCCTCGGCGGCACCAAGCGCATCGCCAAGGCAGCCGAGATCATGGTGCCGTTCATGGCCATCGGCTATATCCTCGCCTGCCTCCTTATCCTGGCATTCAACCTTGGCCAGGTGCCGGAAGCATTTGCGCTGATCTTCAACAGCGCCTTTGGCCTGGACGCCACCTTCGGCGGGTTGATCGGCTCTGCCATCGCCCTGGGCGTGCAGCGCGGTGTCTACTCCAACGGCGCGGGCATCGGCAGCGAGACTTTCGAGTCCGGTGCGGCCGAAGTCTCCCACCCCGTAAAGCAGGGCCTGGTGCAGGCCTTCTCGGTGTATATCGATACCTTGCTGATCTGCACCGCTACCGCGCTGATGATCCTGGTTACCGGTATGTACGACGTGAAACCGGCCGGCATCGAGAACATCGGCACGCAGCCTTCGCTCTACACGCAGCTGGCAATCGAGTCCGCCCTGCCCGGCCTGGGCGAAATCTTCCTCGCCGCCGCCCTGTTCTTCTTCTGCTTCACAACCCTGCTGTCCTATTACTACAAGGCCGAAACCTGTCTGGCGTACCTGCTGGGAAAATCTCGCGGGGTCTATCTGCTGGGCACTGTCGGACTCAAGCTGCTTCTGCTGCTGACCATCTACCACGGCAGCATCAAGACGGCGGCGGCGGTATGGGCACTCGGCGACCTGGGCATGGGCCTGATGGCCTGGGTCAACCTGATCGTTATCCTGTTCCTGACCCGGCCGGCACTCAAAGCCCTGAAGGACTATGAGCAGCAGAAGAAGGCCGGCCAGAAACCGACCTTCAAGCCCAGTAGCATCGGCCTGCAGGGCGCCGACTTCTGGGAGCACGAGTACGACGCTACCGACGAAAAATCCGCAGCAACCGAACGCAGCCACAACGCCCTGCGGACGGCAAAACCCGCACATTGATCGGCGACGCCGCCAGGCAGCACATGCCGGCGTCCCGCCCCCTGAATTGAAGGAGAACGGCAAATGTCAGCAGACAAAGTAGCCATCGTCACCGCCGGTGGCAGCGGCATGGGCGCGGCCGCCGCCCGCAAGCTGGCCGAGGACGGCTTTCGCGTGGCGATCCTTTCATCCTCTGGCAAGGGCGAAGCGCTCGCCAAAGAGCTGGACGGTATCGGCGTGACGGGCTCGAATCAGTCCAACGAAGACCTCCAGCGCCTGGTCGATCAGGTGGTGCAACAGTGGGGACGCATTGACGTGCTCGTCAACAGCGCCGGCCATGGTCCGCGCGGACCGATCCTGGAGATATCCGACGAGGACTGGGTGCGCGGCATGGACACCTACCTGCTCAACGTGATCCGCCCCACCCGCCTGGTCACGCCTATCATGCAACAACAGAAAGGCGGCGCGATCATCAACATCTCCACCGCCTGGGCCTTCGAGCCGAGCGATATGTTCCCCACCTCGGCGGTGTTCCGCGCCGGCCTAGCCGCGTTCACCAAGGTGTTTGCCGACACCTACGCCGCCGACAACCTGCGCATGAACAACGTGCTGCCCGGCTGGATCGACAGCCTGCCCGCCACCGAGCAGCGCCGTGAAAGCGTACCGATGAAGCGCTACGGCAGCAGCGAGGAAATCGCCGCTACCATCGGCTTCCTGGCGAGCGCCGGGGCCGGCTATATCACCGGGCAGAATATCCGCGTGGATGGCGGGCTGACTCGCTCGGTGTAACCGGCCTGGGCAGGCGGCAGACACGCGGCCTGCGGTCGCCTCGCCCGCGACGACGGTAATGGCTCGATACCCAGCTCAGGAAGGTAAACACAGATGCATGATTCCCCAGGCCAACTGGCCGGTCAGGCAGTGCTGGTCACCGGTGGCTCCGGCGGCATCGGCGCGGCCATCGTCGAACGCCTGGCGAGCGAAGGTGCCCGGCCGGTGATTCACTACAGCCGTGACGAGCGCGGCGCCCAAGCCTTGCTGGAGCGGATCGGTGGCCAGGGCTGGATCGTCCAGGGCGACCTGACCCAGGACGACGGCGCCGAACAGTTGTGGCAGGCCGCCCTGGCACTGGCCGGCGGACGGCTCCATGGCCTGGTCAACAACGCCGGCATTCGTACCGAGATTGCCTTGCAGGTCTCTTCGCCCGAGTGGCGCGCAGCCTGGCGGCGGGAATTCCAGATCAACTTCTTCGCCGCCGCCGACCTGTGCCGCGAGGCCGTCGCGCATTTTCGCGCCCACTGCGGCGGGCGCATCGTCAACATGGCCAGTCGCGCCGCCCAGCGTGGATATGCGGCCGATGCTCTACCCTACGGCGCCAGCAAGGCAGCGCTGATCAACCTGACCAAATCACTCGCCCGCAGCGTGGCAGGCGACGGCGTGGTGGCCGTGGCTATTGCCCCCGGCTGGGTCCGAACCGACATGGCCGAGCAGTTCGTCGCACAATTCGGTGAGGCGGCGGCGACAGCCGACATCCCCGTGGGACGCATGGCAAGCACAGAGGAAATCGCCGAGCTGGTCGCTTTTACCCTGCGGCCGTCCCAAGTCTCGCTCAATGGGGCGACCCTGGATGTGAATGGCGGCAGCTATATCCGCTAGTTCGAAATACCAAGGGCAGTCACGATTGCTTCGATTGTTCGCTCGGTTTAGATCCACACAGGGGGGATGCGGCTCGCCCCCGTGACCATCAGGTCGGCAGGCTGACCCTCACCAGCTCAGCGAAGTAGCGCGCCCCGGTAACCAGGATGGCGTCGTTGAAGTCGTAGCCGGCGTTGTGCAGCGGCACCTCGCCGGCCTCGCCCGCCGCGCCATTGCCGATGAACACGAAGTTGCCCGGCACTTGCTGGAGGAAGGCGCCGAAGTCCTCTGAGATCATCATCGGTGCCACCTCGCCGTCCACCGCCTGCTCCCCCACCACCCTGCGCGCAGCCGCCAGTGCGATGGCGGTGTTGTCGGCCCAGTTCACGGTCGGCGCGAACTCGTGGCTGTACTCGAACTCGCAGCTCGCGCCATGCAGGGCGCAAATCCCCTGGCAGATCTCGCGCATGCGGGTTTCCAGCAACTGCTGCACCTCGGGCCTGTAGCTGCGGGTATCGCCCTTGATCACCACATGGGTGGGTATCGCGTTGCGAATGCCGTCGGTGATGAATTCGGTGCAGGAGATCACCGCGGGCAGGCTGGGGTCGAGATTGCGCGAGACGATGGTCTGCAGTGCCAGGACAATTTGCGCACCGATCACCAGCGGATCGATGCCCATGTGGGGGCGTGCGGCGTGCGTACCTCGGCCCTGGATGCGGATAACGAAGTTGTCCTCGCTGGCCATGATCCCACCCACGCGGGTGGCGATATGGCCGGCGGGCATGCCCGGCATATTGTGCGCGCCGTAGATGGCGTCGACCGGGAAACGCTCGAACAGCCCGTCGGCCATCATCGCCTTGGCGCCGCGACCATGTTCCTCCGCCGGCTGGAAGATGAAGCGCACGGTGCCGTTGAAGTCGCGCCGCTGGCACAGCAGTTTCGCCGCCCCCAGCACCATCGCCATATGCCCGTCATGACCGCAGGCGTGCATCTTGCCGGCATTGCAGGAGGCATGCGCGCGGCCGTGGGCGTGCTCGGTGATCAGCAGCGCATCCATGTCGGCGCGCAGCCCGATGACACCGTTGCCGTCGCCCACCTTAAGGCTCGCCACCAGCCCGGTGCCGCCGAGCCCGCGATGTACCTGCAGGCCGAGCGATTCGAGCACGCCGGCGACGAAGTCCGAGGTATGCAGCTCTTCGAAGCCGACTTCCGGATGACGGTGCAGGTGATGGCGCCAGGCAACCAGTTGAGCACGCAAATCTTGTTCAGAGTCCATGGTTATCTCCGTATTGCAAATAGAGGGAGGGCGTACGCGGCGCCCTCGACAGATCAGCGCTGCTCCGCGCGGGCCGACAAACTCTCGACCGACTGGCTTGGCGCCTCGGCCCCGCGAGCCGGCCAGACGCTGGCGTCCAGCTTGAGATCGGCAAAGCCTTGCGGGTCGAACAGCGGTTGTTTGATACCGGCACCGACCTGCGCGTCGTAGTCACGCATCAGGCGCAGGCCGACCTTGAACAGCAGCGCCAGGGCGATCAGGTTGACCAGCGCCAGCAAGCCCATGGTGATGTCGGCGAAGCCGAACACGGTGCCCAGATCCTGCAGCGCGCCCCAGAACACCTGGCCGATCACCAGCAGGCGGAACAGCTGCAGCGCGCCGCGCTTGTCGCTGAAGAAACTCAGGGCGTTCTCGCCGACGTAGTAGCTGTAGAGCAGCGTGGTGAAGGCGAACAGCAGCAGTGCCAGGCTGACAAAGACCCGCCCCCACTCGCCGACCTCGGCGGCCAGTGCGGTCTGCGCCAGCAGCACGCCACCCATTTCGGCGCCGGGCTGGTAGACCCCGGACAGCAGCACGATCATCGCGGTGCAGGTACAGATGACCAGGGTATCGATGAACACGCTGAGCGACTGCACGATGCCCTGCGCGGCCGGATGCTTGACCTCTGCCACTGCCGCGACGTTGGGCGCACTGCCCAGTCCGGCCTCGTTGGAAAACAGGCCGCGCTTGACGCCCATCATGATCGCCGCGCCTATGCCGCCGGCGAAGGCCGGCTCCAGACCGAAGGCGCTCTTGACGATCAGCGCCAGGGTAGCCGGCACCTGCTCGAGATTGCTGCCGACGACGAACAGGCCGATGGAGATATAGGACACCGCCATCACCGGCACCAGCAGGTCGGCGATGGTCGCGATACGTTTGATACCGCCGAAGATCACCAGCGCCATCATCGTCACCAGCGCCAGCCCGCAGAGATAGGTGGGCAGGCCGAAGGTATCCTGCAGCGAACTGGCAACGGTGAACGACTGCAGGGCGGTGAAGCAGAAGCCGAAGGTGATCAGCAGCAGCACCGAATACAGCGCCGCCAGCCAGCGCTTGCCCAGGCCGTACTGAATGTAGAAGGCAGGACCGCCGCGGTAGCTGCCATCGGCCTGGCGGCGCTTGTACAGCTGCGCCAGGGAACATTCGAAGTAGCTGGTGGCCATGCCGACCAGCGCCACCACCCACATCCAGAAGATCGCGCCGGGTCCGCCCAGCATGATCGCCACCGATACCCCGGCGATATTGCCGGCACCGACCCGGCCGGCGATGCTGAGCATCAACGCCTGGTAGGAACTGAGTTGACCGGGCTGACGCTGGAGGGACTCGCCCAGTATGGCGAACATGCGAGTGAAGTAGCGCAGCTGCACGCAGCGCGAAGCAAGGGTGAAGTAAAGGCCCAGCCCGATCAGCATCAGGATGAGCACTTTGCTCCACAGTAGATCGTTGATGAAAGTCAGCATGGGGACGTTCTCCCTGGTTGTTATTGTTGAGGAACGAGCGACAGCTCTCCCGCGGCGCTGGCTGCGTATTACGCAGCCAGCGCACGAGAGGTGAATGAATGGATGAGGGGACGGGCGTTTAGCGCGCCTGGCCCTGCCGCCAGGCAACCTGGCGGGCCAGCACCGTCTCGGCCGACTCGCCCACAAGCTCCCGGTAGACGCCCGGCGCGGTGGCGCCTTCGGTGTTGATCAGGAGGATCCGGGATTCGCCATCGAGGCCCACCTGTTCGGCCAGACGCGGATCGTTGACCAGGGCCATCAGCCCGGCGAGCCCGGCCACCCCGGACTCGCCGCCAACCACCGGAATATCGCGGACGCTACCGGTCGCCAGGCGGCGCATGGCAGCGACCGCCTCGTCGTCCTCGATGGTCATGAAGAAGTCGACGCTGGGCTTGAGGAACTGCCATGCCAGTGGCGAGGTTTCACCACAGGCCAGGCCCGCCATCACCGAGTCCACCGAACCGGTCGCCTTGGCCGCCTGGCCCGCGATGGCGCTCTGGTACAGACAGTCGGCCTGCACCGGCTCGACCACGACGAAGGTCGGCCGCTCGGCGCCATACAGCTCCCAGAGGTAGCTGGCGATACCCGCCGCCATGCCGCCGACGCCGCCCTGCAGGAACACGTGGGTCACGCGCCGGGACAAGGCTTCGACGATCTCCGCCGAGATGGTGCCGTAGCCCTGCATCACGTCGCCGGGAATGTCCTCGTAGCCGTCGTAGGAGGTGTCGGAAACCACCAGCCAGTCATTCTTCGCGGCCAGCGCGGCCGCCTCCTCCACCGACTCGTCGTAGTTGCCACGGATGCGCACTATCTCGGCGCCGTAAGCGGCAATCGCCTCCTCGCGCTCGATGCTGACGTTGGCATGCAGCACGATCACGCAGCGGCAGCCCACGCTCTGCGCGGCGGCGGCCAGGGCGCGACCGTGATTACCATCGGTGGCGCTGATCACGGTGAAGTCGGCCAGCGCGTCGCGGTACTCGCCCGCGAGCAAGCCGCGGGCCTCGAAGCGCTGCTCGGGGAACTGGCGCAGAATCAGGCGCACCAGGGCAATCGGTGCGCCAAGCGCCTTGAAGCTGCCCAACACCGAGCGCTCCGACTCGTCCTTGACCAGGATGTCGGCCACCCCCAGCTCGACGGCCATATCGGGTAGCGAGTAGAGCGGAGTACCGCCGCTGTTGAGCCGCGACCAGTCGGCCAGCCAGGCGCGGCTTTCATTGGCCTTGCGAATGCTCATGATGGTCTGCAGCGCTTCGGGGTAGCTTGCATGGGTGGCGTTAGGGTTGGCGATCAACATAGGCGTCTCCTTTTAATAGGCAAAACCAGGCCAATGCCGCCGACAACTGCCGGCAGGCTCGGGTAGTGGTGAATGAATTAGCTAAGGCTCAGGCGGCGGACGACCACATCCAGCAGCACCTCGGCGCCCTTGAGCAGTTGCTCCTCGTCCGTATGTTCACGAGGGTTGTGGCTGATACCGCCGCGGCTGGGCACGAAGATCATCGCCGCCGGAGCGATGCGCGCAATCATCTGCGCGTCGTGTCCAGCACCGGAAGTCATGCGCCGGTGACTAAAACCAAAGCGCTTGGCCGAGGCCTCGATCTCATCGGCCAAGCCGGCATCGAAGCTCACCGGCTGGAACCTCACCAACTGCTCGGTGCCGATCTGTACCCCCTCCTCCTCGGCGATAGCCGTGAGGAACTGGCTCAGGCGCCGTTCCGCCGCCGCCAGCCGCGCCTCGTCGGGGTCGCGCAGATCCACGGTGAAAGTAGCCCGGCGTGCGATCACGTTGATCACATTGGGCTCGAAACTCATGCAGCCGACGGTGGCCAAGGTGGTGCCGCCGGATTCGCGGGCGATGGCGCGCAACTCGGCGACCACCGCGCCGGCGACGTAACCGGCGTCATGACGCAAACGGGTCGGGGTGGTGCCGGCATGGTTGGCGTTGCCCTGCACCACCACCTGTTGCCAGGAAATGCCCTGCAGGTTCTCGACCACGCCGATCAGGGTACTTTCCGCCTCGAGGATCGGCCCCTGCTCGATATGCAGTTCCAAGTATTCGTGGGGTTTGACGGCGCCCGGCTCCAAGTCGCCGGCATAGCCGATACGCTGCAGCTCATCGCCCAGGCGCGTGCCATCGGTACCGATGGTGGCCAGCGCCTCATCAACGGCCAGACCACCGGCATACACCAGAGAGCCCATCATGTCCGGCTGATAACGCGCGCCCTCTTCGTTGGTAAAGGCGCCCACGGTGATGGAGCGTGACGGCAACACACCCGCGTCGCGAAATGCCCGCAGCACTGCCAGCCCGGCGAGCACGCCATAGCAGCCGTCCAAGGCGCCGGCATTGGTCACCGTGTCGATATGCGAGCCCATCATCAAGGGCGCCTGATCGCCCTGATCGGAGGCCGAGCGCAGTGTGCCGAAGATGTTGCCGATACGGTCGATACGCACGTCCAGGTCGAGCTCACGCATCCAGGCTACCAGTTGATCGCGCCCGGCTTTCTCCGCATCGGTCAACGCGATACGCGTGCGGCCACCGCCCACCGGGTCGGCGCCGATCTCACCAAGCATGCGGATCTGCTCAATTAGAAGTGCGCCATTCAGACGCGGTGCAGCACTCTTGTTCATTGGACTCTCCGACGGCAAGGGATGGGGGCTCGGTCGATGAGTAAATACTATTCGCCTCCGGAGAAGTTATTTCTTGATTTAAAATCGATAAATGAACTTCTATTACGCTTTTGCGGCGATTCGCGCGCTTTCATTCGGAGGCACCCACCATGAGTCTCGACCCGTTCGACCTGGCGCTGCTGGCGGCAGTTCAGCGCGACGCCACCACCTCGCAGCTGGAGCTGGGCGCCGAGGTGAACCTGTCCTCCGCCGCGGTCAATCGCCGCCTGAAGAAAATGAACGCCGATGGCGTCATCCAGAAGACCGTGGCCATCGTCGACCCGGCGCGCCTGGGCTATACGCTTACGGTGATCGCCCAAGTGGAGGTGGAAAGCGAACGCCTGGACCTGCTCGACAGCATGAAACGCAGCTTCCTCGCCTGCCCGCAGGTGCAACAGTGCTACTACGTCGCCGGCGAGTGCGACTTCGTGCTCATCCTGCTGGTGCAGAACATGGCGCAGTACACCGAACTGACGCGGCAGCTGTTCTTCGAGAACAACAACGTCAAGCGCTTCAAGACCCTGGTGTCGATGAGCAACGTCAAGAGCGGGTTGACGGTGCCGGCGCTTGGGAGTTGAGAGGCTTATATCCCCGCTCACGGACTTCGTGAGCGGGAGCCCGAGTTGGGTCTAGAGAACTGCGCGACCATGATCAGGCGCGCAGCCCCAAACGCTTGGCTGGCCTCGCTTTGAAAAAGTTCAGTGCTTATCGAACGCCTTGACAGAATCGCTGAATCGCCTCGCAGGCGCTTCGCAGCGATACGTCATCCAGCGCATAGGCGATGCGGATATAACCGGCCAGGCCGAATGCACTGCCATGCACCACGGCCACATTGGCTTCATCCAGTAGTGCGTGGGCAACGTCCTCGTCGCTGTTCAAGGCGCGACCACCGGCCGAAACCTTGCCGATCAGCGCGGAGCAGTCGGCGAAGGCGTAGAAAGCCCCTTCCGGCAGGGCGCAATGCAGACCGGGGGTGTCGTTGAGCATGGCCACCATGAAGTCGCGGCGGCGCTGAAACACCTTGCGGCTCTCGTGGAGAAAGTCCTTCGGCCCGCGCAAGGCGGCGATCGCCGCATGTTGGGAGATCGAGCTGGCGCCGGAGGTCTGCTGCCCCTGCAGCTTCTCCATGGCCTCGAGCAACCAGCGCGGGCCAGTGGCGAAACCGATGCGCCAACCGGTCATGGCGTAAGCCTTGGATACCCCGTTCATGGTTAGGGTGCGCTCGGCCAAGCGCGGCTCAATCTGCGTCAAGGTGTAAAAACACCGACCGTCGAAGATCAGGTGTTCGTAAATGTCATCAGAGAGGATCAACACCTGCGGGTGATCCAGCAGAACATCGGCCAGGTCGCGTAGTTCCTCACGGCTGTAAACTGCGCCGGTAGGGTTCGAAGGCGAGTTGAGGATCAGCCAGCGGGTATCGCCGCTTATGGCGTCGCGCAGCGCCTCTGCCGTTAGCTTGAAGCCACTTTCGGCGCCGCAGGTGACGATGCGTGAGCGGCCTCCGCAGAGCTGCACCATCTCCGGATAGCTAACCCAGTAGGGCGCAGGGATGATGACTTCTTCGCCCTCGTTCAGGGTGGCGGCCAAGGCGTTGTAGATCACCTGCTTGCCGCCGCTGCTGATCTGGGTGTCTTCCCAGCTTACTGACAAGCCATTCTCGTCGCGGTACTTGGCAGCGACGGCCTCGCGCAGCGCGCGCAAGCCGGCTACCTGGGTATAGCGGGTGTGACCGGCTTCTATCGCCGCGATGGCCGCCTGGCGGATGTGCACCGGAGTATCGAAGTCAGGCTCTCCGGCGCACAGCGAGATGATACTGGCACCCTCGGCGCGGCGCGCAGCGACACGATCAATAATTCGATAAGTTGCTGAGGGCTGAGCAGCCGCAAGGTGGCGATTAAGCCTCTGAGAGTCGCGGCTCATTGAGCCACCTCCTGGCGCTTGAGGCCCATCAGTTCGACCGTGGTGCGGCCTGCACGCAGGGCCTCCATCATCCGCGCTTCCTTGTCGAAGCGTGCCTGGCCCTCGTCCAGGGTGCGCTCCACCTCGGCCTGCGGAATGATCACAATGCCATCGTCATCGGCTACCACCAGGTCACCGACAGCAACATGTGCACCATTGAAGGGAATGGGCTGGCCGAACGAGGGGGCGGTGGCCTTGACCGTGCCTTTCACCGAAACGCCGCGGGAGAACACCGGGAAGCCCAGCTTCTCGATGGCCTGGATATCGCGTACCCCACCGTCGATGATCAGACCGACCACGCCGGCGGCCTGGGCGGCCACGGTCAGTACCTCGCCCCAATAACCGGCGATGAAGTTGCCTGTGCTGACCACCAGCACGCTGCCCTTCGGGGCCTGCTCCAGGGCCAGATGCAGCGCCAGGTTGTCGCCCGGCGAGCATTCCAGCGGGTAGGCCGGTGCGGCGATGAAGGCGCCACGCCAGACCGGACGGATCGCCGGGTCTACGGCGGTCGGCAGACCGGAGGCCTCGTACAGGGTGGAGCTGCCGAGCGCCTTGGCGCGCGGGGCTGCTGCTTGGATATCGTAGGCGCTCATTGGACTTTCCTCTGCAGATCGTGGTAACCGAGCGCGGCTCGGGCTTGTTTGAGGGTCTTACCGCTGGAGATTTGCTCGCGGATCTGCGCTTCCACCTGCTCGATCCGGCGGGCGCATTCGGCTACCTCGCGGGCACGCTGGCGCGGCACCACCACCACGCCGTTGGCATCGGCGACCACGATATCGCGCGCACAGGCGCGGGCGCCGCCGATGCTGACCGGCTGGTTCACCGCCACAACCTCGACGCGGTCCTTGCCGGTGCGCATGAAACGTCCCTTGGTGAACAGCGGATAGCCCTCGCCGAGGGCCTTGTTCACATCGCGACAGACGCCGTCGATCACAGTGCCGGCAATGCCATGGGCCAGGGCGTACTGGGTCATGATGTCGCCCCACACGGTGCAATCGGTGCGCCCGCCGTTGGCGATCAGCACCACGTCTCCGGGCGCGACCTCATCGATGAAGTCGCCCACGGTACCTGGTGGCGAGCTGGCGCTGACGTACTGCACGGTGAAGGCCGGGCCGACGGTGACCTGCGGGTAGTCAGTCAGCGGCGCGATATCCAGGCACTGCCCGGGCAGTCCCAGTTTGTCCATGGCATCGGACACGGCCGGGGTATCTAGTCCGTCGAACAGGGCGACCAGATCTTTGTCTTCCAGGCTCATCAGGCATGCTCCGCATTGATCGCTTCGAACTGGCTGTCGTGCATCACATCCTCCACCGAGCGCCCGGCCCGGACGGCTTCGACCATCCCGGCCTGGCGCCGGTCGATGCGCTCGGCAAGGTTGAGAACCTGCTCGATCGCTGCGGCCGGCACGAAGACCGCGCCGCACTCGTCGGCGATCACGTAGTCGTCCTCCTTGACCGTCACCCCGGCCATGTTCACCGCGCAGCCTGCGTCCACCTGCACCACGCGGTTGCGTGCGCTGACCATGGTGACGCCGCGGCCGAATACCGGGTAGCCGATGACCTCGCTGCCCTTGATGTCGCGGCTGAAGCCATCGATCACCGAGCCACGAATCCCCTTCTGGCGCGAGGCGTTAGCGAGGATGTCGCCCCAGCAGGAGATACCTTCCACGCCACCAGCGATGACCAGTACGCGGTCGTCGGTCTCGATGCTCGCTACAACTGGGGAGATCAGATGCACGGTGGGGGCAGCGTCCTGCTTGGGCGCCAGCTGCACGGTGCTGGCGCGACCGACGATCTTCGGGCAGTTCCACAGTGGCCGTAGACCGACGGTGGCTCCGGGCAGGCCGAGGAAATCCAGTGCGTCGGACACCGTGTTGGTGTCCAGCAAGGCTAAACGATTCAGGGGGTTGGTTGCGTTCATAGGAAGCGGACCTGGTTGTTTGGAGACCTGAGTATCGACAGCCCGATTCCATAGGTATATTCCTATTCAAGTAAGGCTTTCATACGCCAAACCTATGGAAAAACCATGATCAATTTCCGCCTGATCCGCCACCTTTGGCTATTCCTTGCCGTGGCCGAGGAGCAGAGCTTTAGCCGCGCTGCCAAGCGCCTGGGCATGTCGCAACCGCCTTTGACCGAGCAAATCCAAATCCTGGAACACGCGTTGAAAATCAAGCTGTTCGAGCGTTCGCGCCAGGGGGCGAAACTGACCCCGGCGGGAGCGGCGATCCTGCCCGCCGTACACAAATTCGCCGAGCAACTGGGGCGGCTCGAACTGGCAGTGCTGGAGGCGGTTTCAGGGCAGGCCGGCGTGCTGACTATCGGCGCCATCACCAACGCCATGATCGATGTGCTGCCGCCGCTGATCGACCGCTTCAAGGCAGAGCACCCACAGATCACCGTGACCGTGCGCGAGATCGACAGCGCCGAGGCCATTCCCGCCCTGGAATCCGGCGATATCGATCTGGCCTTCGCCCGCCTCGAAGGCAACCTCGGCAAGAACCTGCGGTGCGTGGCGCTAACCGAGGATCGTCTCGCCGTCGCCATTCCCCGCGACCATCCGCTAGCCACGCGCTCGCGGCTGACCTTGGCCAACCTGGCTGACGAGCCGTTGGTAATGTCATCGCGCCAGGTCAGCCCGAACTACTTCGACTATTTGATCGGGGTGTGCAAGGCCAATGGACTGTCGCCGCGGGTTTTGCACGAGGTGCGTTCGGTGACCTCGCAGATCGCCTTCGTCAGCTGCGGCCAGGGCGTGGCGCTGGTGCCCGCCTCAATGAAGAAGCTGGCGCCGGACAACGTGATACTGAAGCCACTGACGCCCAAACTCAGCGTGGTGACCACCGCTGCCGTTTGGAATAGTACACGTGCCAACCCAATGGTAGACGCACTGGTGGCGCTGTTGGCGGCGGACGTGAAGTAGCTTGGCGGGGCTCTGGTAACTATAGGTTCAGCGTATGGATGGCTTACTGAATTAGGAATTTACAGATGGATTGGGCCGTTCGAGAGTAAGGCAACCGCGCAGCCCACCTGTTCCAGGAGTGAAAGACGTGTCCACTCAGCATGAATTCTCCAGCACCCTTGTGCCGCTGATCGTCGACGGTGTCGAGATTACAGTCGCAACCCTGCACCGCGGCGGCGACAAGACGCCCATCGTCTTCCTCCACGGCTTCGGCTCGACCAAGGAGGACTATGCCGACATCGTGCGTCATGCCTCCTTCGATGGGCATCCGTTCCTGGCCTTTGACGCGCCCGGTTGCGGTGAAACGAACTGCTCCGATCTCGCGAAAATCAATATCCCCTTCCTGGTAAAGACCGCCCTGGCGATGCTGGAGCACTACGGCATCCAACGGTTCCATCTCGTCGGTCACTCCATGGGCGGTCTAACCGCGCTGATGCTGGCCCACCAGCACCCGGAGCGGGTTCTGAGCTTCGTCGATATCGAAGGCAATATCGCCCCTGAAGACTGCTTTCTCAGCCGGCAGATACACGACTACGCCCACGAGGATGCCGAGCGCTTCTTCGGCGATTTCATCGAGCGCACCCGCCATGCGCCGGCCTACGCCAGCGCGCTCTACGCCGCCAGCCTGCACCACAAGGTGCGCGCCGGCGCGGTACGCGGCATCTTCGAGTCGATGGTGGCGCTCTCCGACCATGGCGAGCTGATGGACAAGTTCCTCGCCCTGCCCTGCCCGCGGATGTTCATGTATGGCGAGCAGAACGCTTCGCTGTCCTACTTGCCCTACATCCAGAGCCAAGGAGTGCACCTAGCGCCAATCCGCAATTGCGGGCACTTCCCCATGTACTCCGACCCGACCGCGATGTGGGATCAGATTGCCCGCCTGCAGCGCTTAAGCGGCGCGACCTGATCGACCGCTCCCAACGATACTCCCGGACTTAATATCTCGCCGCTGGCCAGTGCATGTGCCGGCCAGTGGCTACCTATACGCTTGCCTGCCGGCAAGGTGCGTGCTGCACCCATCACAACAACAAGATAAGAGAGGCAACGCCATGCTCAATCTCCTCAACGACCTGCTCTGGGGCAAGTTCCTTATCATCACCCTCGTAGGTCTCGGCCTCTATTTCACAGTCGCCTCGCGATTCGTCCAGATACGCTACTTCAGCAGCATGTTCAGCATCTTCGCCCAAGCCTTCCAGCGCCAGAAGGGCCAGCTCAGCTCCTTCCAGGCCCTTATGCTGTCGGTTGCAGGTCGCGTCGGTGCCGGCAATATCGCCGGCGTGGCGGTGGCCATTACCCTGGGAGGCCCAGGTGCGGTGTTCTGGATGTGGCTGGTGGCCCTGCTGGGCATGGCCACCAGCTTCTTCGAGTGCTCGCTGGCGCAGTTGTACAAGCGTCGTGAGGCCGACGGCACCTACCGCGGCGGTCCGGCCTTCTACATCCTCCACGGCCTTGGCCAGCGCTGGCTGGCAATCGTCTTCTCGGTTCTGCTGCTGGTGACCTTCGGTTTCGGCTTCAACGCGCTGCAGGCGTACACCGTGGCCAACTCGCTGCATGACACCTTCGGCATCTCCACTCTATTGAGCGGCATCGCCGTCGCGGTGGTGATCAGCCTGATCATATTCGGCGGTATCAAGCGCATCGCCAAGAGCGCCGACATCCTGGTGCCGGTGATGGCGCTGTCCTATATCTTCATGGCTCTGGTAGTGATCGGCATGAACCTCGAAGCGGTACCGGCCACCCTCGCACTCATCCTCAAGAGTGCTTTTGGCCTGGAGCCGGCCTTCGCCGGTGGCATCGGCGCGGCCATCCTGATGGGTGTCAAGCGAGGGCTATTCTCCAACGAAGCGGGCCTGGGCAGCGCGCCGAACGTGGCAGCCATCGCCGAGGTCAAGCACCCTGCGGCGCAGGGTATCGTGCAGTCGCTGAGCGTCTTTATCGACACTTTGCTGATCTGCACCAGCACCGCGCTGATCATACTGCTCTCGGGCATTTATCAACCGGGTAGTGAAGTGGCCGGCGTAGTGCTCACCCAAAGCGCCTTGGCCGCGGTTGTCGGCGAATGGGGTCGGGTATTCGTCAGCTTGGCACTGCTGCTCTTTGTCTTCACCACCTTGGTCTACAACTACTACCTGGGCGAGAACGCGCTGCGCTTCTTCAGCGAAAAACGCCTGCCGCTGCTGGCCTATCGCGCCCTGGTGGTCGTCCTCGTGCTGTGGGGGGCGACGCAGGATCTGTCCACCGTATTCGCCTTCGCCGATGTCACCATGGGGCTGTTGGCCGTGGTCAACCTGCTCGCGCTGACCCTGCTTTTTAAAGTCGGATTGCGCGTGTTGCATGACTACGACGAGCAGCGCGCAGCCGGTGTTCAGCAGCCAGTGTTCGACCCTGAACGCTTCAGCGACCTGGATCTGGACGCCAGCGTATGGCCTACAAATCAGTTCAAAGCCTGCGAGGCTGGTATGAAGCGAGTGCCTGTTGAAGCGTTAACCTCCAAGCACAGGTAGTCTCCATCGGTGCGATCAGCGATCGGTCGCGCCTCCTCGCCAGGCATAGCACATCGAAGCCATGCCCTATAGACGGGGTAAATGCCACACGCGGGCGCGGCCTACCCCACTCTGGGTTAGGCTCCGCAATTCAAGCCCCGCCTGCACGACAACTGGCCAGTGCGCCACTCACAGCACCACACTCAGGCACTGCCCAGCGTTGTACAGGGAAAACCCCGCCTCGTAGAAACAGCTGCGTAGCGCCGGCACCGATACCGCCCACATCGGCTCGAAGGGTAGCGGCATCGACTCGGGATCGTCGCTCAGCAGGAACTCCACCAGTGCCGCCGAGTACGACCAGTTGCACGCCCAGCACCGCCTGATCGCCGACGTGGTGGCATTGAAGGGGCCACACATCAATCACCTGACCCCGCGCACACTGGACATCGACCAGATCCAGGCCGGCATGCCCACCCGCGGCGTCACGCCGAAGGCCGTGATCGAAGGTCCGCCCCGTCGCCGTTGCCCGATCCTACTGCGCCTCCAACCAGGCGGACTTCCATCTCGCCCTCGGCGCAGAGGTACTCGACGAACTGCGGCTCTACGCTGCAAGCCAGCGACGCTCTCTCGACGAATGCGGCGCCCTCCTCGGCCTGTCGCTGCTCTACGAAGGCGCGCACAGCATGGGGCTGGACCTCTCGCCGCGCGACGCCAGCCTGTACGCCGCGCCCGTGGTGCTGCTGGTGCTCGTCACCATCATCCGCCGCATCCGATAGGCGCAGCACGAGTAGCCAACGTCAACCTCCTGCCCCCGCGCTTCTAAATCGGTGGCTGACCAAAGTCTAGCCCGCCTTATCTGACACCTGCCGGCAGCCGTTGGCACTCACCTGCCGCCCGGCCCAGGCGAACAACAGCAGCCCGAGCACCGGCCCTGGGATCAGCAGCCAGCTCGAATCCAGCCCGACGTGTTCGAATAAGGCAGTGGTGGCGGTGATGGATACCACGGTGATGGCGAAGCCAATGCAGTTCTGGATGGCTAGGGCGCTGCCCACCGACTCGGGCGGGCAGGCCTTGGCCGCCAGCGCGGAGAACTGCGGGGAATCGGCCACCACCGATGCCCCCCAGACCACCAGCAGCAGCACCAACGCAGGCGTGGACAACTCCCGCCATCCAAGCGCGAAGATCAGGCCGCAGGTCCCCGATATCGCCAGAGCCACCAGGGCGACCCTGGCGCTACCCAGGTACTGGGACAGCACCCCGCCCAGCAGCGAGCCGAGCGCGCCTATACCGATCACGCAGAATGCCAGTCCCGAGATGCCTAGCTGCGGAAAGCTTGCCGCCAGCGAGGTGTTGGCGACGATCAAGGGCACGATGGTCCAGAAGGTGTACAGCTCCCACATATGGCCGAAGTAACCGAAGGTCGCGGCGCGAAAACCCCTGACCTTGAACGCCCGCAGTACAGCAGTCGCTCGCGCCACAGAACCACTGGGCGCACCGGTTTGCACCCGCGAGTGCGGGCCGTCGCCGAGCACCCGGATGATCCAGGCGCCGAGCAGCGCCAGCACGGATGACGCGGTAATGACCCACTGCCAGGCCAGCTCCTCTCCCATCAGACGCATGGCATGGGGTAGCGCGGTGCCCAGGGTCAACATCGCCACCAGTTGCGCCAGGGCCAGGCCAGTGCGCTTGGGCTCCCAGCCGACGATAAGTTTCATCCCCATGGGATAGATGCCCGCGAGGCAGACCCCGACGCAGGAGCGAAATATCAGACCGCTGATCAGGCCCTCCGCCAGCCAGGCGAAGCAGAGGTTGAAGAAGGCGCCCGCGATCGCGCTGTAGACAAAGATCGTGCTAGCGCGGAAGCGGTCGGCCATACCGCTGAGGGAGATGGCGAGGGTGCCGAGGATGAAGCCGAGCTGCACGGCGCTGGTCAGCCAGCCGATCTCGGTTGCGCTGACATTCCAGACCCGCGCCAGATCGCCAGCGCTGCCGTTGGCGCTGAACCACAGCGCGGTGCCGAACAGCTGGGCCAGCGCGATCGAGGCCACGGCCCCCAGCCGCTCGCTGAGCAGCCGGTGCAGGCCGGTATGGGTGGCTGTTGCAGTCGCGCTCATGCGGTTTGTGTCCTGATTAATTTCGGGGGGTGTTTATCGAGGCAGGGCGCAACAGCGCCCTGCCCTGCGCTCAGGCAATCGCCAACGAGTTGAGCCAGCGCGCATCTCGCAGCGAGGGCCGGCGGTGCAGGCGCTTGTCGAGCAGAGCCCGGGCCTTCTGCGCCTCGCCGCTGCGCATCAGGGACACCAGCAGCGTGTCTTCGAGAATTTCGCGTTGCGCGCCGCTGCCGCCGATGCGCACCACCTCGCCGGCAACCGGCTCCAGCAGGTGGATGCAGCGGGTGTAATCCTCCTCGGCGAACGCCAGCGCCGCCTGACAAATTGCCGGTACCACTGGGCCCGCGGGCAGCGAGCTGGCTTTGAGCAGACCGTCGAGCGCCTCGACGCGCTGCGCCAGCGCCGTCTTGTCGCCGGTGGCCGCAGCAAGCAAGGCCATGTGGAAGTCGGCGAAGGGGAAGCCAGCCTGTTGGAAGTATTGCGACGAGTAGGCGGCGGCCTCTTCCCACAGGCCGTCCGGAACGGCGTGACCGTATGCCTGCAGACGCCAGAGGAACGAAGAGGTGTCGCTGACCACATTGACCGGTACGCCGGTCGATACTGCCGGCGCGACGTTCTCTCGGTAGAGGGCGAGCGCGCGCTCGGTATCGCCGCGCTCCAGCGCGATCAAGGCACCATGCCAGGCGATATGGCCGTGGAGGGTGCCGCTGCGGTCGTAGCCCGGCAGCCAGGCCTCGATCATGGCGCCGGCCTCTTCATGGGCTCCGGCCTCATGCAGCACATGGGCGACGGCGTGGGCGGCGTTGACGTTGTTGCGGCGCAGTTCGAGCGCGCGCTGGGTCAATTCACGGCCGAGGGCCAGATTGCCGTTCTCGCCGTGGGCCCAGCCGCGGTAGGTCAGGAACCACCAGTCGTCTGCGGCGAAGTGCCGGGCGTGGCGCTCGCACAGGTCCACGCGCGCCTGGTCGTGGTTGGCCATGCCAGAAAAGGCAAACAGGCCAAAGGCGCCCAGCGGCATCGACATGATCACAATGTCTTGCGGCCATTGGTCGAGATGTGCCAGTGCGCTGGTCAATGCCTTGGCCGGAAAGCCATTGAGAGCCAGGGCCAGAGTCGCGACGTGGCTACGTTCACGCTTGGTACCGTTCTGTATAACCAACCTTTCGGCACGAGCAATCTTCACCCGCGCCTCCCTCAGCTCGGCTCGCACGCCATGCAGGCGAGCTCGGGCAGCCTGGGCCAGAGCGAAGGTCGGGTCGGCGGCGATGGCTTCGTCCAGGGCTTCGGCGGCGCCGGGCCACAGCGATAGAAGCAGATCCACTCCCGTCCGGTAGCGCTCGGCAGCGCGGTCGCAGGTGGTGGAGAGAGGCAGGTTGTAGCGGTCGTGGCAACTCATGGTTTGACTCCTGAGGACTTTTTTTGGGTGCACCCCACCGGCCTGAGCGTGGTCAGGCAAGTGGGTGCCGATGAGTTAGAGAGAGCGGATCAGTGCCGCAGTATCTGACTGAGGAACAGCCGCGTGCGCTCCGACTGCGGGTTGCTGAAGAAGGCCCGCGGCTCGTTCTGCTCGACGATCTGCCCCTGATCCATGAAGATCACCCGGTTCGCCACCGCCTGGGCGAAGCCCATCTCGTGGGTCACGCAGAGCATGGTCATGCCGTCCTCCGCCAGTTGGATCATGGTGTCCAGCACCTCCTTGATCATTTCCGGATCGAGCGCCGAGGTGGGCTCATCGAACAGCATCACCCGCGGATTCATGCACAGCGCACGGGCGATGGCCACGCGCTGCTGCTGGCCACCGGAAAGCTGGCCAGGATACTTGTGCGCCTGGTCGGGAATCTTGACCTTGGCCAGGTAATGCATCGCCAGGTCCTCGGCCTCCTGCTGCGGCACGTTGCGCACCCAGATCGGCGCCAGGGTGCAGTTCTCCAGGATGGTCAGGTGCGGGAACAGGTTGAAGTGCTGGAACACCATTCCCACCTCGCGGCGCACCTCGTCGACTTTCTTCAGGTCGCTGGTCAGCTCGATGCCGTCGACCACGATCCGCCCCTGCTGGAACTCCTCCAGGCGGTTGATGCAGCGGATCATGGTGGACTTGCCCGAGCCGGACGGGCCGCAGATGACGATGCGCTCGCCCTTTCGCACCGTCAGGTCGATGTCGCGCAGTGCATGGTAGTTGCCGTACCACTTGTTCATGCCGGTGATCTGGATCGCGATCTCCTGGCTGACCGGCATGGCATCGCGCGGGGAAATACGTTGTGCAGCGTTCATGGGTGACTCCTTAGCGATGATCGGTCTTGAGCCGACGTTCGAGGTACATCGAGTAGCGCGACATGGCGAAGCAGAACAGGAAGAACACCGCGCCGATGAAGATGAACAGTTCCCAGTAGATGCCTTGCCAATCGGTGCTGGCGCGAATCGCCGTGGACAGGGCGATCGGGTCGAGCAGGCCAATGAACACCACCAGCGTGGTGTCCTTGAACAGACCGATAAAAGTGCTGACGAGGACCGGGATGGATATCTTCAGGGCCTGCGGCATGATCACCAGGCGCTGGGCATTCCAGTAGTTCAAGCCAAGGCCCTGCGCGGCTTCGTACTGGCCTCTGGGCAGTGCGGCCAGACCACCGCGAATCACTTCGGCGATATAGGCAGTGGCGAACACGGTGACCATGATGATCACCCGCAGGATCAGGTCGAAGCTGGTGCCGGGTGGCAAGAAATAGTTGAGCAGCAAGGACGCGGTGAACAGCAGGGTGATCAGCGGTACGCCACGCACGAACTCGATGAACACCACGCTCACGGTCTTGATCAGCGGCATCGTCGACTGCCGACCGAGGGCGAGCAGGATGCCCAGGGGCAGCGACAGGGCGATGCCGGTGACGCCGATGATGATCGACAACAGGAAGCCACCCAGCTCGCGAGATGACACGCTGACCAGCGCGAGGGCGAGAAGATGCTCGGCCAGCCACCCAGCAGCTTCCCCGGCGGCGTACAGCCACCACAGCACTGTGCCGCCCACGGTGAGAACGGTGCCGAGTACCACACCGAGCCTGGCGGCAAGCCGCCACAACATGGCACCGATCGCGAACCCGGCATAGGCCATCAGCGGTAGCCACAACGAACCGCCCCAGACCAGCCAAAACGTCAGGCCCGGGTAGGCGACGCTGAACCACAGCAGCTTGCGCGGCAGCCGGCTGAACAACAGCGGCGCCAGCGCGACGAACAGCAGCACGAAGGCCAGAACCGGGCGCGCATAGTGCTCGGCGGGGTAGAAGCCGAAAATCAGTTGCGGCCAGCGGTCGCGAATCACGGCCCAGCAGGCGCCGGGCTCGCCACCCAGGATCTGCCGGCATTCGTTAAGCGAGCCTGCCTGCCACACCGAATTGGCCAGCCAGGGCCCCACTGCCATCAGCAGCGCAGCAATGGCGAGCACGGATGCGACGGTCAAACCCGCGCTGAGCCAACCGTTGAACAGGTTCTCGCGAACCCAGCGCAGCACACCGCTCTGGCGGACCGGCGGGGCGGACTGGGCCAACATCTGCTGGCGTACCCAGGAAATCTCATGGCTGGCCATATCAGCGTACCTGCAGTTTCACGCGGTTGTTGTAGAGGCTCATCAGCCCGGAAATCAGCAGGCTCATGGCCAGGTAGATCAGCATCATCAGCAGGATCCCCTCCAGCTCGCGGCCGGTCTGGTTGATGCTGATGCCGCCGAGGGTGGAGCGCAGATCCATGTAGCCCACCGCCAGGCCCAGCGAGGTGTGCTTGGTGATGTCCAGGTACTGCGAGGTAAGCGGCGGAATGATCACCCGCAGCGCTTGCGGCAAGACCACCAGGCGCATCGTGCGGCCCGGACGTAGCCCCAAGGCGTTTGCGGCTTCGGCCTGCCCCTTGGCGATCGACTGGATGCCACTGCGCACGATCTCGGCGATAAAGGCACCGGTGTAGACGCTCAGCCCGATCCACATGGCGATCAGCGCATTGCCCAGCTGGATGCCACCCTGGAAATTGAACCCACGCAGTTGCGGATATCCGAGATGAAAGCCCATGGCGGCCAGCAGCAACGCGGGAGGTACCGTGAGCACCAGCAGGCTCTTCCACCAGGTCTTGGGGCGGATGCCGGTGAGGCGTTGCACGCGACCGGCATGGCGAACCAAGGCCCGGTGAGCGAGAAAACACAGGACCAGCAGGAGCAGCAAGGCGATGGCGTTCAGGCTCGGCTGCACCACGCCCAGGTTCAGGCTGCCCCAGTCCTGGCTGAACAACGGCTCGGGGATATAGATGCCGCGATTGGTGGCGACCAAGGCGAGCGCACCGGCGTCGCGGTAGCTGCTCGGCGCCGGCATCGACTGGGCCATCACCGCGCCGATCACCAGAATGCACAGCAGCGCGGGAATGTTGCGGAAGGTCTCGATATACACCGTCATCAGGCGGGCGACTATCCAGTTGTTGGACAGTCGCAGCACCCCCGCCAGCACGCCGATGATCGTGGCGGTAACGCACGACAGGATGGCGAGCACGAGCGTATTGAGGAAGCCGACCAGCGCCGCGCGACCGTGGCTCATCTGGCTGTCGTAGTCGATGGGCCGCTGGTTGATGTCGTAGCCCGCCGGCGTCCAGAGGTAGGCGAAGGAGAAGTCCTTGCCCAGGGTGGCGAGGTTGCGCACGGTGTTGTCCACCAGCCAGGCCGCCACCAGCATCAGGCCCATCAGCGCGATGATCTGAATGGTGTAGGAGCGGTAGCGGGTGTCATGCAGCAGCATGCTAAGGGCGAACGAGTTCGCCCGGGCGTTGCCGCCTGAGATAGTCAGAGTCGACATGGGATTACTCCCTCCTGCGAAGCCGCTGCCCGAGTGAACCGGGCAGTGGCCGAGAATCAATGGCTCTAAAAACGCTGCGCAGCGAACCGCGCAGCGGATTGCGCATTACTGGAAGGGAGGGGCGTAGAGCAGACCACCCTGGTTCCACAGCGCACTCAGGCCACGCTGTAGACCGATGGGGGTGTTCTTGCCCAGGGTGACGTCGAAGATCTCGCCGTAGTTGCCGCCAGCGGCGATGGCCTGCTTCGCCCAGTCCTTGCCGAGGCCAAGCTGTGCGCCAAGGTTACCGTCGCTGCCGAGCAGGCGATTGATATCCGGATTGGAGGTGCCCTGAGCCAGCTTGTCGAGATTAGCGGCAGTGATATCGAGTTCCTCCGCGGCGATCAGTGCGTTGAGGGTCCAGCGCACGATATCCGCCCACTGGTCGTCGCCCTGGCGCACCATCGGCCCCAGCGGCTCCTTGGAGATCAACTCGGTGAGGATCAGGTGCTCGCCGGGAGCGGAGAAACTCGCCCGGGATGCCGCCAGACCGGAAACGTCGTTGGTGAACACATCGCAGGCGCCGGCCAGGTACTTCTGCTCCCCTTCGGCAGTCGAATCGATGGGCACCGACTGGTAGCTCATGCCATGGGTGCGAAAGTATTCGGCGATATTGACCTCATGAGTGGAGCCGGTCTGCACGCAAACTGAGGCGCCATCGAGCTCCCTGATCTGATCCACACCCAGCGACTTGCGAACCAGAAAACCCTGGCCGTCGTAATAGTTGATGCCGGCGAAGGTCAGCTTCAGATCCGCATCCCGGGTGAAGGTCCAGGAGCTGTTGCGTACCAGCACGTCGACCTCGCCGGAGGCCAACGCGGTGAAGCGAGTCTGGCCGGTGGTGGGGACGAAGTTGATGGCTTGCGGATCGCCCAGTACGGCGGCCGCCACGGCGCGACACATCGCCACGTCGAGCCCCTGCCAGACGCCCTTGGCGTCCGGCGCCGACAAACCGGTATTGCCGGTGGATACCCCGCAGTTGAGCTTTCCGCGGGCTTTGACGTCCTGCAGCGTTGCCGCCCAGGACACTTGAGTGGTCAGCAAGGCGACTGCAAGACCGCCAATCAGAGACATCGACTTTTTCATGGATTGTTCACCTTTGTTTTTATGGACGCGGCAGTAAAGAGCGTTGGTGACGTAGCAAGCGTGACCGGAGTCCGGCCGCTCTATGGTTATGGGCACGCAAGGTCGGCTGGTTTCAGGTCACCTCGATCTGGGCTTCGATTTCTACCGGGGCGTTCATCGGCAGCGACGCCACCCCCACGGCGGAGCGGGCGTGGCTGCCTCGGTCGCCAAGTACCTCGACCAGCAAGTCGGAGGCGCCGTTGGCCACCAGATGCTGCTCGTTGAACTCGGCGGCACCGGCGACGAACACGGTGATCTTGACGATACGGCCGATGCGCTCCAGATCACCGAGAGCGCTCTGCACCTGGGCGAGGACATTCACCGCGCAGCATCTCGCGGCGTCCTGGCCGGCCTGGACATCGAGGTCGCGGCCGAGCAGGCCGGTCGCGATCAGGCGGCCGTCTTGCAAGGGAAGTTGCCCGGAGGTGACCAGCAGGTTGCCGGTCCGGACATAACCGACGTAACTGGCGACGGGCTTTGCCGGGGTCGGCAAGTCGATGCCCATTTCGACCAATCGGTCTGCGATTGCACGCTTCATCTCGTTATCTTTCGAGTAGTTGTGGCTTGCCGCCGTGTTCAAAGCCGCTCAATGGCGACGCGGATTCGCGCGATGACCTCGTCCACGGTGGCGCGACTGCAACCGAGGTTGGCACGCATGAAGCCGTGGCCCTCAACGCCGAATTTCTGCCCCTTATCCAGCCAGACGCGGGCCTGGGTCAGCATGAACTTGTCCAACTCGTCGGCCGACATACCCAGGCCGCGGCAATCCATCCAGGCGACGTACAGCGAGTCGGTGGGCAGTACCTTGATCTTCCCGGTGGCAGCCTGGATTTCGCGGCGGAAATGCCGCTGGTTGTCGCGCACGTAATCGAGCATCTCCTCCAGCCAGGGCTCGCCATGGCGGTAGGCGGCCTCGCCGGCGATGACCCCGAGCGCATTGACGTAGCGGTAGACGTTGCGGTCGTACTGCCGCACCAGCGCCTCGCGCAGGCGCTGGTTGGGCACGAAGATGTTGGCGGTCTGCAGGCTGGGCAGATTGAAGGTCTTGCTCGGCGCGGTGCAGGTGATGCTGTTCTGCGCGAACGCCTCGCCCAGCGAGGCGAAGGGGATATGCCGCTTGGCCGGGTTGAGCACGAAGTCCTGGTGAATCTCGTCGGACAGCACGATCACCCCGTGGCGCGCGCAGATCTCGCCCATCGCCCGCAGCTCGCCTTCGGACCAGACGTTGCCGGTGGGGTTGTGCGGGTTGCTGAGGATGAACAGACGGGTGTTGCTCTGGATCGCCGCCTCGAATTTCTGCTCGTCAAAACGGTAGCCGTCGCCGACATAGTCCAGCGGCGCATAGGCCAGTCGCCGCCCATTGATTGCCGCGTCCTCGTGGAAATGCACGTAGACCGGTGGCTGGATCAGGATAGAGTCGCCAGGCGCCGAGAACGCCTGTATGGCAGTCTTCATGGTGGTGATGATGCCCGAGGTCTGCAGCACCCACTCGGGCGAGGCCTCCCAGCCAAAGCGCTTGTGCTGCCAGGCCAGCACCGCTTCCAGGTAGCTTTTCGAGGCGCCGGCGGTGTAGCCGAACACGCCAAAACTGACTGCCTCCTGCAGGGCATCGAGCACCGGCTGCGGCGCCCTGAAGTCCATGTCCGCCACCCACATCGGCAGCGGGTCTGCGGCGCACTCGTCCGGCTGCAGGAACATCGGCCCGCAATCCCACTTCATCGAGTTGGTGTGCCGGCGGTTGATCACCTCGTCAAAAATAGAGGTCTTGCTCGATTCGCCGTACATGGCTGGCGCTGCGACTGCTTCATTCATCTGCTGGTTACCCTGCCTCTGCGGCTGATACAGGAGGCCTCGGCGGCCTTTACCCATTTTTAACAGCAGCGCATCATGAGCAGAAATGGTTTGATTTCATGAATCAATGAGCAGGTGTCATAGATGATCGATAGCCAACACTTGGCGATCCTGCGCGAGGTAGCTCGCCAGGGCAGCGTGACCGCCGCGGCCGACAAGCTGAACGTCAGCCAGTCCGCCCTCTCCCACACCATCCGCAAGTTCGAGGACCGCTACGGCATCAAGGTCTGGATGAAGAATGGCCGTTCCCTGCGCTTCACCCAGGCCGGCGAATACCTGCTGGCCCTGGCCGAGCGGGTGCTGCCGCAGATCGACTATGCCGAACGGGTGCTGGCGGATTTCGCCAAGGGCAGGCGCGGCGCGTTGCGCGTCGGCATGGAGTGCCACCCCTGCCAGCAGTGGCTGATGCGCATGACCGGCCCCTACCTGGCGCAGTGGCCCGAGGTGGACTTCGAGGTCTGCACCGCCTTTCGCTTCGATGGCGTCGCCGCCCTGCTCGGCTACGAGATCGACGTGCTGATCACTCCCGACCCGCTGCTACAACCGGAGCTGGTGTTCACCCCGGTGTTCGATTACGAGTTGGTCCTGGTCGTCCATCAGGGCCACCCGCTGGCCGATAGGGCCTTCGTGCAGCCCGAGGACCTGCTGACCGAGGAGCTCATTACCGTGCCGGTCAGCCTTGAGCGTCTCGATATCTACACCCGCTTTCTAGTGCCAGCCCACTGCCGGCCGCGACACCACAGCACCGTCGAGACCACCGATCTAATGCTGCGTCTGACGGCGGCGGGACGCGGCGTCAGCGTCCTGCCGGACTGGCTGGTGCGCGAGCAAGGGGCCGGCCTGCCGCTGCGGGCCCTGCGCCTCGGCCAGGAGGGGCTGCACAAGAGCATCCACCTGGGGCTGCGCCGTGGCGAAGAGCAAATCGACTACATCGCCGGCTTCACCGCCCTGGCCAGCGCAGCCGGGGCCTGAGCCCAGCCGAGTGAACAGCGCCTGTCGTGCTGGCCAGCCGCTGTGGCGACAAAGATTTTCTATCGCGTGACGGAAGATTAAATCAGTCGCCCGGCTACGCCTGCCTCGAGATCATTAATGGGCAGGTCGTCCCGGATAGCCGTGAGACCGCTGCAGATCCAACCGACGGCAGTACAGCCCACTTACTTCGTGCAGGAGTTCCCTATGCTGAACGGCAAGACAGCGCTGATTACCGGTGGCAGCTCGGGCATCGGCCTGGCCACGGCGAAGCTGTTTCTCGAGCATGGCGCCCGCGTCGCCATCAGCGGCCGCGACGCAGGCAAGCTGCAGGCGGCCCGCGAGTTGCTGGGCGCCGATGTGCTGACACTGCTTGCCGACGTTCGCTCGCGCGAACAGCTGCAGCAGATGGCGGGAGCGGTGCAACAGGAATTCGGCGAACTGGATATTCTCTTCGCCAACGCCGGCGTCGCCTTCGGCACACCACTGACCAGCACCACCGAACAGCAGTACGATGAACTGATGGATATCAACGTAAAAGGCCTGTTCTTCTCCATCCAGGCACTGGAGCCAATCATGCGCCCAGGCGGCTCGATCATCCTCAACACCTCCTGGCTCAATCAGGTTGGCGCGCCCGGTCGGGCCCTGCTGTCGGCCTCCAAGGCGGCCGTGCGCTCCTTCGCCCGCACGTTCTCGGCGGAGTTGCTGGAGCGCCGTATCCGGGTCAACGCGGTCAGTCCCGGCGCCATCGAGACGCCCATTCACCAACAGTCTGGGCAAAGCGCCGAGGCCTATCGCGCCTACGTCGAACGGGTCGGCGCGCAGGCCCCCATCGGCCGCATGGGACGCCCAGAGGAGATTGCCGCCGCGGTGCTGTTCCTGGCCAGCGATGCCTCCAGCTATATGCTGGGAGCCGAGGTCGTGGTGGACGGCGGCAGGAGCGAGCTGTGATTGTCGAACGCCTGAATACCGACCTGTCGCAGCGCGCGATCATGCACGGCTATGCCCTGCCCTGGATAGTCAGCCCGCTGCCCGGGGTCGACAGGCGTCCGCTGTACCGCCTGGGCGGCGAACAGGCACGCGCTACCAGCCTGGTGCGCTATGCGCCGGGCAGCCAGTTCAGCCCTCATCTGCACTCGGGCGGGGAAGAGTTCCTGGTACTCGACGGCGTGTTCGAGGACGAACACGGTCGCTATCCCGTCGGCAGCTACGTGCGTAATCCACCTGGCAGTGGACATACCCCGGGCGCGAGCGAGGGCTGCACGATCTTCGTGCGGCTGCGCCAGTTCCACGCGCAGGATCGCGAGCAGCTGGTCGCCTCTCTGGCCGGCGAAGGCGATCAACTGCTGTTCGAGAATGCCCATGAACGTGTCTGGCTGCGCACCTTCAGCGCCGACGCGTCGATTCAGCTGGCCAACCCGCGCGGCCTGGAGTTGCTGCTGCTCGAAGGCACAGCCCATGGCGAAGACTTCCAGCTGCAGCCCCTGAGCTGGATGCGCCTGCCGCCCGGCATGCCGCTGGCGGCCGTGGCCGGCGCCCGAGGCGCGCGCCTGTGGCTCAAGGATGCCGCACCAGACCTAGGTTTCTGAGGCGGCCCCGGCCTCGGCGAGCAGCCAGTCGCGAAAGGCCTGCACCTTCGTCAGTTCGCCGCTCTCGGGGCGATAGACCACGTAATAGGCCTGAGTCAGCGGACATTCCAAGCCCTTGTCGGCGAAGGGGCGGATCAGCCGGCCAGCGGCCAGATCGTCCTTGACCATCACGCTGCGCGCCAGCGCCAGGCCCTGCCCCTCCATTGCCGCCTGCAGCACGGCCGCCGAGTTGTTGATGCGCAGACCGTGGTCGGTCTTCACCTGGCCATGGCCGGAGGCGTCGAGCCACATGCGCCAGGTCGGGTAATCGGCACTGCCGGCCATCGACAGATCATGGATCAGGGTGCAACGCGGCAGCGCCTCGGGCGGCAGACGGCCATCTTCCAGCAACGCATAGTCAGGCGCGCACACCGGGAATATCACTTCATCCATCAGTCGCACCGCATTCAGGCCCGGCCAACTGCCGGCGCCGTAGCGGACGCCGACATCGATGCGCTCGACTTGAAAATCCACCGAGCGGGAATTGGTGTCGAGCAACACATCCAGATCCGGATAGGCCTGCTGGAAGCGCTCGATGCGTGGCAGCAGCCATTTCGCGGCGAAGGCCGGGCTGACGGTGATGGTCAGCTCGGCATGCACGCCCGCGTCCTTCAGCCGTGCCAGACCCAGACTCAGCCGCTCGAAGCCCTCGCGGATATCCGGCAGCGCGGCGCGCGCCGCGTCCGTCAACACCAGGCGTGCCGAGCCGCTAGCGGCGCGGGTGAACAGGGCGATCCCCAACCACGACTCCAGGTTGCGCACCTGCTGGCCGACGGCAGCCGGGGTAACGCTCAACTCGGCTGCGGCAGCGGAAAAGCTTTGGTGCCGCGCCGCGGCTTCGAAGGCGCGCAGCGCATTGAGGTAGGCAGGCGTTGTCATTGAAAGTTTTTCTATCTCACAAGGCAAAATCTTATGCGTTGTAGGCAGTGCCAGGCGTATCGACAATGCGCACCAGGCCGGCGGCCAGATATCGCGAAGATAGCAGGTACCCGAGTCACCTCAAGGCCTTTGGCGGTCATCATCCCTTGCGCTCAGCACGACTGAGGAGATCAGAATATGAATAGTTTTTCTAACAAGGTTGCCATAGTTACCGGCGGCGGTTCGGGCATCGGCAAGGAAGTGGCCAAGCGTCTGGTCGCGGCCGGCACCGCGGTGGTGATCGGCGGTCGCGACGCGGCCAAGCTGGCCCAGGCCGCCCAAGACATCGACGCCAGCGGTCGTCAGGTACGCACCCTGGCCGGTGATATCGCCCTGCCCGCCACCGCCCAGGCCTTGGTCGACCTGGCGGTACACGAGTTCGGTGGCCTGGACATCCTGATCAACAACGCCGGGGTCTTCAGCCCCAAGCCGTTCCTGGAAGTGAATCCGGACGAGTACGACTGGTTCCTCGATACCATCCTCAAGGGCAAGTTCTTCATGGCCCAGGCCGCAGCCAAGGCCATGTTGCAACGCGGCGGTGGCGCCATCGTGCAGACCGGCTCACTGTGGGCCATCCAGGCTATCGGCGCGACGCCGTCGGCGGCCTACTCCGCGGCCAATGCCGGCGTGCACGCGCTGACCCGCAACCTGGCCATCGAACTGGCCGGCGCGAACATCCGCATCAACACCGTGGCCCCGGCCGTGGTCGAGACGCCGGTGTACGGCACCTTCATGGATGCCGAACAGGTCAAGCAGGTACTGCCGACCTTCAATGCCTTCCATCCGCTGGGGCGCAACGGCCAGCCGAGCGATGTGGCTGCGGCGATCCTGTTCCTCGCCTCGCCCGAGGCCTCGTGGATCACCGGTACCGTACTGCCGGTCGATGGCGGCGTGACTGCCGGCCGCAACTGAGAGAAGCGCAGCAGATGAAGAACTGGAAGGAGTACTTCGCCAGCCCGATGCAGCGTGTCGGCAAGTTTCGACAACCCCTGACTCAACACGGCGCCCTATCGCGCCGGTCTTAACCGGAGTGCGTGCATGCCCAAAACCAAGATCGCCATCGTCGGCGCCGGCCTGGCCGGCGCTTATGCGGCCTATCGTCTGCAGAGAGCCGGCATCGACTTCGACCTGTTCGAGGCGCGCTCGCGCCTGGGCGGGCGCATCCTCTCGACCGACAGCAGCGGCCTCGACTTGGGGCCGACCTGGTTCTGGCCGGATTTCCAGCCGCGCATGCACAATCTGCTGGCTGAGCTGGGCTTGCCTGTTTTCGAACAGTACGAGGATGGCGACGTACTGCTCGACCGCGGCCCAGGCCAGCTCCTGCGCCGCCAGGACTATCGTTCGGGAAACCTGTCCATGAGCATCGAGGGCGGCGCGGCACGCCTGATCGCGGCGCTGGCCAACAAACTGCCCGCCGTGCACATCCATCTGCAAACGCAGGTGCTGGCTGCCAGGCTGAGCGCCGAAGGCGTGCGATTGCAGCTAGCGGGCGCTGACCTCAATCAACCCGCCTACGATCAGCTCTGGCTGGCGCTACCGCCGCGTCTGGCCAGCCAGCTCGACTTCAGCCCGGCGCTGCCAGCACAGGCAAGCCGGCGCCTGGCCGAAGTACCGACCTGGATGGCCGCCCATGGCAAATACGTGGCGCGCTATGCACGCCCCTTCTGGCGCGAGCGGGGACTGTCCGGCGATGCCTTCAGCGCTGTCGGCCCGCTGGGCGAGATCCACGACGCCAGCAACGGCGAGGCGGCGGCGCTGTTCGGCTTCTTCGCCCTCGGCGCCGCGCAGCGGCGGGCGATAGGCCAACAACACCTGAAGACGCTATGCCGGGCGCAGCTGACTCGCCTGTTCGGCGAGGCGGCTGGCAGCCCCATCGAGGACTGGGTGCAAGACTGGGCGGCGGACACGCTTATTGCCACGCCGGCCGACCAGATCCCGCCCCGCAGGAACAGTACCTATGACCTCGATGGATTGCTCGAAGCGCCTTGGCAGGATCGACTGCTGCTGGTGGGCAGCGAGGCCGGTGGCGAACAAGGCGGCTACATGGAGGGCGCGCTGTTTGCGGTGGACAAGGCGCTGGACAGCTATCCGTCCCGCTGAGCGGCGCGATGATGACCTAAGCACTCGCCTTACTGCCGTACAAGCCAATATCCTCTCGCCCATCGGTTCTTCTGAGATGGATTCGACATGTCATTGCGCGCACTCCGCACGCTGGTTGCGATAGACCAGCCCGGCTCCTTCGCCCGCGCAACTGAAGCGGTACACCTGACCCAGTTCGCCGTCAGCCTGCATGTGCGCAGCCTGGAAGAGGAATTCAATGCGCCGCTGTTCGACGGTAGCAAACGCCTGGCGGTACTGACCGAGGCCGGCCATTTTGCAGTGGAGCGGGCGCGGGAGATTCTCAGCCTCTACCACAGCATCGCGGCCGAGCTAGACGACGGCAGCGAACTCAGGGGCCGGCTGAAACTCTGCGTGATCCAGACCGCGCTGGCCGGCGTGCTGCCCCGCGCCCTGGCCGCCCTGAGCCGGCAGCATCCACAACTGCGGGTCAACGTGGCATCCGGCATATCTGCGGACTTAGCTATACCGAAAAGCTCGCGGCCGACGCTCATAGATGCAAGGATTAACACTGCATAAGCTCACCGAAAGTCATACGCCGGCACAGGATATTTTAAGACCCACAACTCCACAGTCGGAATTATTGCCGACTCATTCTTAACTCCCCTCAGAACGGTCTTTGACCCCTACTCTCCCAGTACCGAACCTTTCGCCCGCGGCACATCTGCGTGCCGTGCGTTTTGCCTGGGAGGTTGGGTTCAGGGATGCAAGCGACGACGGTGCTGTACGGCCAGGTGCTGGTGGTGTTGGCCATTACTCTGTCAGGGGTGTGGGGTGCCACGCAGTGGACTGCTGCCGCGCTCGGCTACCAGGTTCGACTGGGGGCACCTTGGTTCGAGCTGCTGGGTACACCGGTCTATCACCCCTGGCGCCTGTTCGAGTGGTGGTTCGTCTTCGATGCCTATGCGCCGGAGGTCTTCAATGTCGGCGGTAGCATCGCTGCTTGCAGCAGCCTGCTGGCGTTGGTGGTGGCCATTGGCATGGCGATCTGGCGGGCGCGCCAGGCACGCCGAGTCACCACCTACGGCTCGGCGCGCTGGGCCGACGCGGATGAGGTGCGCAAGGCTGGCCTAACCCAGCCTGCGGGTGTGTTCCTCGGCCAATTCGACAATCAGTATCTGCGTCACGAAGGCCCCGAACATGTGCTGACCTTCGCGCCGACGCGCTCGGGCAAGGGCGTCGGCCTGGTGGTACCCACCCTGCTCACCTGGCCGGCCTCGGCGGTCATCCACGACATCAAGGGCGAGAACTGGAGCCTGACCGCGGGCTGGCGTTCGCGCTTCTCCCACTGCCTGCTGTTCAACCCCACCGACCTGGCCTCGGCCGCCTACAACCCGTTGCTGGAAGTGCGTCGCGGCGCCCACGAGGTACGCGACGTGCAGAACATCGCCGACATCCTGGTCGACCCGGAAGGCGCGCTGGAGCGGCGCAACCACTGGGAGAAGACCAGCCATGCGCTGCTGGTCGGCGCCATCCTGCACGTGCTCTACGCCGGCCAGGACAAGACCCTGCGCGGTGTCGCCAACTTCCTCTCCGATCCGGCCTGCACCTTCGAGCTGACCCTGCATCGGATGATGACCACGCCGCACCTGGGCGATGCACCGCATCCAGTGGTGGCCTCGGCCGCGCGGGAAGTGCTGAACAAGAGCGACAACGAGCGTTCGGGCGTGCTGTCCACGGCAATGTCCTTCCTCGGCCTGTATCGCGACCCGACCGTGGCCGAGGTCACCTCGCGCTGCGACTGGCGCATCGCCGACCTGATCTCGGCCGAGCATCCGGTGTCGCTGTACCTGGTCGTACCGCCCTCGGATATCAGCCGCACCAAGCCGCTGATCCGCCTGATCCTCAACCAGGTCGGCCGGCGCCTGACCGAGTCGCTCGACGGCTCCGACGGCATCGAGCGCCGGCACAAGCTGCTGCTGATGCTCGATGAGTTTCCGGCATTGGGGCGGCTGGATTTCTTCGAGACGGCGCTGGCCTTCATGGCCGGCTATGGGCTGCGCGCCTTCCTGATCTCGCAGTCGCTGAACCAGATCGACAAGGCCTACGGCCAGAACCACTCGATCCTCGACAACTGCCATGTGCGAGTAACCTTCGCCACCAACGACGAGCGCACCGCCAAGCGCATCTCCGAGACCCTCGGCACCGCCACCGAGCTGCGCGCGCAGCGCAACTACGCCGGCCACCGCCTGGCGCCCTGGCTGGGCCACCTGATGGTGTCGCGCCAGGAAACCGCCCGCCCGCTGCTGACCCCGGGCGAGGTGATGCAGCTGCCCAGCGACGAGGCCGTGGTGATGCTCTCGGGCCTGGCGCCGATCCGCGCGAAGAAGCTGCGCTACTTCACCGACGCCAACTTCCAGAGCCGGGTACTGCCGGCGCCACGCTTGCAGCCGGGCCGCTACGCCGACGCACCGGTGCCACGCGCAGACGACTGGAGCGGCATGGTCGTGCCGGCAGCTGTTGCCGCGTCGCCGGTCGACCTGAGCGATGACGAGACCGTCGAGGATGGCGGCCTGCGCCGTCAGCCGGAGTTGGCGGAACTCGCCCAGCTGCCGGATCACGACGAGTTGACCAGCGACCTGCTGCTGCTCGACGAGGACGACATTCCCGCCCCCTTCCCCACCCAGCCGGATCCGCGCCTGCAGCGCGTGGCGCGGCTGGCCGCCCTCGACCCTGACGATGGAATAGCCCTATGAGCCGAGCCCGCCTCAACCTGTTTATCCAACCCGAGCATGCCAAGCGCCTGAACGAATTGGCAATCACCAAGGGCGTGTCGAAGTCCTCGATCATCGCCGCGGCGCTGGCCTCCTGGCTGTCGCCCGAGTCCGGCGAGCAGCGCGAGGTGGCTATGGCCAAGCGACTGGATCGATTGTCGCGTCAGCTCGAGCGGCTGGAGCGCGACCAGCACATCCTGATCGAGACCGTGGCGCTCTACGTGCGCTACTACCTCACGGTCAGCACGCCTGTACCCGAGGCTCACCAAGAAGCAGCACGCGCGCAGGGCAAGCTGCGCTTTAGCCAGTTCGTCGAGCAACTGGGGCGCCACCTGCAGCGCGGACGCAGCCTGGTCAGAGACGTGCACGAAGATCTTCAGGCAGAGGTTCAGTTCTCGGGAGAGCGTCCATGACTGTCGCCTCCTCCCCAATGCTGAGCGCTGCGGCAACGTCCCTGGATCGCCGCACGCGCATGCTGCGCACGGCAATGGGCCCGCTGATCGCTGCCGCCCTGGATGATCCGGACGTGGTCGAGGTGATGCTCAACCCCGATGGCGTGCTCTGGCTGGATCGCCTGTCCGCTGGCCGAGCTCATCTGGGCACGCTGGCAGCTGCCGATGGTGAACGGATCATCCGCCTGGTGGCAGCGCATGTCGGCCAGGAAGTACATCGCAACAAGCCGCTGCTGAGTGCCGAATTGCCAGGAACTGGCGAGCGCTTCGAGGGCGTGCTGCCGCCGGTAGTGGCCGGGCCGACCTTCGCTCTGCGCAAACGCGCAGCCGGCGTCATCCCGCTGCAGCAGTACGTGGCCGACGGCATCCTCAGCGCGGCGCAAGCCGAGCACCTGCGCGTGGCCGTGCGCGAGCGGCAGAACATCCTGGTGGCCGGCGGTACCAGCAGCGGCAAGACCACCCTTGCCAATGCGCTGCTGGCCGAGGTGGCCGGCAGTGGTGACCGCGTGCTGGTGCTGGAGGACACGGTCGAACTGCAGTGTCCGGCCCTCGATCACGTCGCTCTGCGCACCAAGTCTGGCTTGGTCTCCATGGCTGATTTGGTGCGCAGCACGCTGCGTTTGCGCCCCGATCGCGTGGTGGTCGGCGAGGTTCGCGGCGGTGAGGCGCTGGATCTGATCAAGGCTTGGGGCACCGGCCATCCCGGCGGTATCGCCACCATTCACGCTGGCTCTGCACAGGGCGCGCTACTGCGCCTGGAGCAACTGATTCTGGAAGTCGCCCTGACCGCGCCGAGGGCGTTGATCGCCGAGGCGGTCAACCTGGTGGTCTTCCTCGCCGGGCGTGGCCGCACGCGCTATGTCCAGCAGATCGCCCGCGTCACCGGCTATGACGAGCGCGGCTATCAACTCCAGTCCATCGCCCCCGCATTCATTCCTTCGCTTACTCAGGACAACAGCCATGACTGTCTGCCATCCTCGCGTTGCTAATCGTCGCCGCTCCGTCAGCGCCTTGATGCTAGGAGCCCTATGCCTGGGCGCCGCCCTGCCGGTTCTAGCAGCCGGCTCCGGAATGCCCTGGGAAGGGCCGCTGCAATCGATCCTTGATTCGGTACAGGGTCCGGTGGCGCGCATCATCGCGGTGATCATCATCATTACCACCGGCCTTACGCTGGCCTTCGGCGACACCAGCGGCGGCTTTCGCAAGCTGATCCAGATCGTCTTCGGTTTGTCGATTGCCTTCGCCGCGTCGTCGTTCTTCCTCAGCTTCTTCAGCTTTGCCGGCGGGGCGGTGATCGCATGAGCGGCGAGCGCGAACTCATCCCCGGTTTCGAGGTGCCACTGCACCGCTCACTGGCCGAGCCGATTCTGCTCGGTGGCGCGCCGCGCAACGTGGCGATCCTCAACGGCACTCTGGCGGCAGTGGTCGGCCTGGGCCTGCAGCTGTGGCTGCCGGGCTTGGCACTCTGGCTGGTCGGCCACTCGCTGGCGGTGTGGGGTGCCCGCCTGGACCCGCAGTTCCTGCAGGTGTTTGCCCGGCACATCAAGCAGCCGTCGCTGCTGGATGTGTGAGGGGGCCGCCATGCTGAACCTCACCGAATACCAGCGCCGCCCCGCCCAACTCGCCGACTGGCTGCCATGGGCCGGCCTGGTCGCGTCCGGCGTTGTATTGAACAAGGACGGTTCGTTCCAACGCAGCCTGCGCTTTCGCGGGCCAGACCTGGACAGCGCCACCCAGGGCGAGCTGGTGGCCACCTCGGCGCGCCTGAACAATGCCCTGCGTCGCCTTGGCTCGGGCTGGGCGCTGTTTATCGAGGCCGAGCGTCTGGCGGCGGCGGATTACCCTGACAGCGATTTTCCCGAGCCGTTGTCCTGGCTGGTAGACGAGGAGCGCCGTGCCGCCTTCGAGGCCCAGGGTAGCCACTTCGAGAGTAACTACCACCTGACGCTGCTCTACCTGCCGCCGGAGGAATCGCGCTCGCGCGCCGCCGGCCTGCTCTACGAGCACCGGCCGCAGCGCGGCGTCGACTGGAGCGAACGGCTGACCGCCTTTGTCGCCGAGACAGATCGTTTCTTCGACCTGCTGGACGGGGTGATGCCAGAGCTCGCCTGGCTCGATGACAGCCAGACGCTGACTTACCTGCATGCCACGATTTCGACCCATCGCCAGCGGGTGGCTGTACCCGATGTGCCCTTCCACCTCGATGCCCTGCTGACCGACAGCCCCCTGACCACGGGCCTGGCGCCGCGTCTCGGTGAGCAGCATCTGCGCACGCTGTCGGTACGTGGCTTCCCCACCTCGACCTGGCCAGGCGTGCTGGACGACCTCAACCGTCTGGGCTTCGCCTATCGCTGGTCGACCCGTTTTATCTGCCTGGACAAGGACGAGGCCGAGAAGGAACTGGTGCGCCTGCGCCGGCAGTGGTTTGCCAAACGCAAGGGTGTCCTGGCACTGCTGCGAGAAGCGATCTTCCAGCAGGAAAGCCCACTGCTCGACAGCGATGCGGCGAACAAGGCCAGCGACGCCGACGCGGCGCTGCAGGAGCTTGGCGCCGACCAGGTCGCCTTCGGCTATGTAACGGCCACCGTGACGGTGAGCGATGCCGACGCCCAGGTCGCCGACGAGAAGCTGCGCCGGGTCGAGCGGGTGATCCAGGGCCGCGGCTTCGTCACCATCGCCGAGAGCCTCAACGCGGTGGAGGCCTGGCTGTCGTCGATTCCCGGCAACGCCTACGCGAACGTCCGCCAGCCGCTGATTTCCACGCTCAATCTGGCGCACCTGATGCCGGTCTCGGCAGTCTGGGCCGGCCCGGCACGCAACGAACATCTGGATGGCCCGCCATTGGTGATCACCCGCACCGATGGCGCAACGCCGTTTCGCCTGGTCACCCACGTTGGCGATGTCGGACACACCCTGGTGGCTGGCCCTACCGGCATGGGCAAATCGGTGTTGCTGGCGACCCTGGCTCTGCAGTTTCGACGCTACCCACGATCACGCCTGTTTCTATTCGATATGGGACGTTCGCTGCGCGCAACGGTGCTGGGCCTGGGTGGCGAGCACTACGACCTTGGAGGCGACGGCGACCTGGCCTTCCAGCCCCTGGCGCGCATCGACCAGCCCGGCTACCGCGCCTGGGCCGCCGAGTGGCTGGAGGCTCGCCTACTGCAGGAGGGTGTGGCCGTCGGCCCCGAGCAGAAGGCCGCGCTGTGGACGGCGCTCGACAGCCTGGCCGGCGCGCCCGAGGCACAGCGCACACTGACCGGTTTGTCCGTGCTGCTGCAGGACAACGCCCTGCGTCAGGCGCTGCAGCCCTACGTGCTGGGCGGTGCTCATGGCGCATTGCTGGATGCCGACCAGGATCGTCTGGGCAGCGCCGACGTACAGTGTTTCGAGATGGAGGAGCTGATGCACAGCAAAGCGGCGGTGGCCGCGGCGCTGAGCTACCTGTTCGCCCGCTTCGAGGAACGCTTTTACGGCGCGCCGACACTGCTGATCCTCGACGAGGCCTGGCTGTTTCTCGACGATCCGCTGTTCGCCGCGCGCATCCGCCAGTGGCTCAAGACCCTGCGCAAGAAGAATGTCAGCGTCATCTTCGCCACCCAGTCGCTGGCGGACATCAAGGACTCCAACATCGCTGCGGCAATCATCGAGAGCTGCGCCAGCCGCATTTTCCTGCCCAACCCGCAGGCGGGCGAGCCGCAGATCCGAGACATCTACCAAGGCTTCGGCCTCAACGACCGACAGATCGAGATCGTCGCCCAGGCCACGCCCAAGCGTGATTACTACTACCAGTCGCGCCTGGGCAACCGCCTGTTCGACCTCGACCTGGGGCCGGTGGCGCTGGCCTTCGCCGCCTCGGCCAGCCCGGCCGAGCAGCGCGAGATCGACCGCATTTTGCAGACGTCCGGCGCCGCCGATTTTACCCCTGCCTGGTTGCATCACCACGGCCTGGACTGGGCCGCCGACCTGCTCACCGCTTATCCCTCGTCACGCAAGGAGTGCCTGCCATGAGATCACCTGCCCACCGTTTCCCCTGCGCCACGCTGCTGGTACTGGGTCTGCTGGCCGTGAATCCGGCCAGCGCTTTCACCGTAATCGATCCGACCAACCTGGTGCAGAACACGCTGACTGCGGTGCGCACCCTGGAGATGGCGAACAACCAGGTTCGCCAGTTACAGAACGAGACCCAGATGCTGCTGAACCAGGCCCGTCACCTTCAGCGCCTGGACTACGACGTGGTCAGCCAGTTGCGCGCGAGCTTGGCCAATACTGAGCGGCTGCTCGCCGAGGCGCGAGGGCTGGCCTACGAAGTGCAGCGCCTGGATCAGGAATTCAGCCGACTCTACCCGAACGAGTACACCGGCGACGTCAGCAGCCAGCGTCTGGCCAAGGAGGCGCGCGAGCGCTGGCAGCAGGGCCTCGACGGGTTGCACACCGCCGTGCGTGTGCAGGCGCAGGTGACGCAGAACCTGGCCGAGGATGAAAGCGCCTTGGCCGCTCTGGTACAGCAGAGCCAGTCGGCGGGTGGCGCCTTGCAGGCTGCCCAGGCCACCAATCAGTTGCTGGCCCTGCAGGCCAAGCAGTCGATCCAGGCGCAGCAACTGCAGATCACCCAGAACCGCGCCGTCACCCTGGAACTTGCCCGGCAATCTGCAGCGGCCGAGGAGGCACGCGAACGGCGGCGTCGCTTTATGGGCAACGGCACGCCCTATACCCCCTACCCCGTGCAGTTCTATCGGTAGGGAGACGTCCTCATGAGATTCCTGACACTGCTGCCGCTGCTGGTGCTGGTCGCCTGCGGACAGGGCGACAACGGCGTCATGGCTCGGCAAGACGATGCGACTGAACGCTTCTACTCGGGCAGAGCTCGGCCCGGCGAGTTTCTGCGGCCTACCGACTTGCCCGCGATCCCGCCAAGCTTCGACGAGGACGTGCAATGAACGACGTCAGCGTGATCGATCGATTCCTTGAGGTGTTCGGGCTGTATATCGACACCGGCTTCGGCCTGCTCGGCGGTGAGGTGGCCTTTCTCACCATGACCCTGCTGGTGATCGACATGACCCTGGCCGGACTGTTCTGGGCCATGGGCGGTGAGGATGTCAGCGCCAAGCTGGTCCGCAAGACCCTCTATGTCGGTGCCTTCGCCTTCATCATCGGCAACTTCAATGCCCTGGCCAAGATCGTCTTCAACTCCTTCGCCGGGTTGGGTTTGCTGGCCTCAGGTTCCGGGTTGAGTCATGCGGAGTTTCTGCAGCCAGGGCGGTTGGCCGCGATTGGGGTTGATGCCGGAGGGCCGCTGCTTGAGCAGATCAGCAGCCTCAGTGGGTTTCCCGAAGTATTCAGCAACCTGCACAGCATCCTGGTGCTGTTTCTCGCCTGGCTGGTGGTGATCGTCAGCTTCTTCTTTTTGGCCATTCAGCTGTTCGTGACCTTGGTTGAGTTCAAGCTCACAACCCTCGCCGGTTTCGTGCTGGTGCCCTTCGCGCTGTGGAACAAGACCGCCTTTCTCGCCGAGAAGGTGCTGGGCAACGTGGTCGCGTCCGGTATCAAGGTACTGGTCCTGGCGGTGATCGTCGGCATCGGCAGCGGGCTGTTCGCCGAGTTTCAGGCCGTGCCGGACGAGCCCTCCATCGACCATGCACTGGTGGTCATGCTCGCCTCGCTGGCCTTGCTCGGCCTGGGCATCTTCGGCCCAGGCATCGCCACCGGGCTGGTCTCCGGCGCACCGCAATTGGGTGCTGGTGCAGCAGCCGGTACCGCGCTAGGCGCAGCAGGTATGGCAGCGGGTGCTGCTGCAGTAGCAACAGGTGTCGGAGGCGCGGTATTGGCCGGTGCCCGTATGGCGCCCGGTGCAGCACGCTTGGCAATGGGCGGCGCTCGCTCTCTGGCAGGAGCCCCCTCCGGCGCTGCGGCAAGTGGCGCCCCAGCAGCTTCCGATTCTGCAACTGCCCCTGCCAAACAGCCCGACTGGGCCAGGCGCCTGCAGCGCAGGCAGCAACTCTCACAGGCCACCAGCACGATCGCCCACACCCTGCGCGGTGGCGATGGCGGTGGTTCATCACCTGGGCCGCAGATCCGCGACCCATCGAATTCGTAAAGGAGGACGAAGATGCGATTCAGACGTCCGCGGGTGCGCTACAGCGATACCCCTCAACCTGTCACCCCTTACCAGGCAGCGGCACAGGCCTGGGACCTGCGCATGGGCAGCAGCCTGGCGCAGGCACGCAACTGGCGGCTGATGGCCTTCGGCTGCCTGGGCCTGGCGCTACTGATGGCGGGCGGCCTGGTCTGGCGTTCGGCGCAGTCGTCGGTCACGCCCTACGTGGTGGAGGTCGACAACCTCGGCCAAGTGCGCGCCGTCGGCGAAGCCGCTAGCCCCTACCAACCCCAGGATGCGCAGATCGCCCATCACCTGGCGCGCTTTATCGAGCAGGTGCGCTCGCTATCAATCGACCCGGTGGTGGTGCGGCAGAACTGGCTGGAGGCCTATCACTCCACCACCGACCGCGGCGCGGCCACCCTCAATGACTATGCCCGCACCAACGATCCCTTCACCCGGGTCGGCAAGGAGTCGGTGTCGGTGGAAGTCACCAGCGTAGTACGTGCCAGCGACAGCTCGTTCCAGGTGCGCTGGATCGAACGCCGTTTTGTGAATGGTGCGGCAGCCGGCCTGGAACGCTGGACCGCCGTTATCTCACTGGTACTGCAGCCTCCACGCACCGAGGAAAAGCTGCGCCGCAACCCACTCGGCATCTACGTCAACGGCCTGTCCTGGAGCCGTGAGCTGGACACTACGGAAGGAGCCAAGAAACCATGAGAACTACCCAGAGCATTTACATCTGCCCTCTGCTGCTGAGCGTGCTGGCCGGCTGTGCCAGCCAGCAGCCGCCAGTGATCGCGCTGGATGAACCGGTAGAAGCGCAGCGCCTGCCGGAGCCGCCCAAGCCCATCGAGGTAGTGGAAGTACCCAAGCCCCTGGCCCTGCCCGCCCAGCTCAAGCCACTACCGGAAACCCAGCGCAGCAAGCCGGCCAAGGAACCGGCCGACGAGCGTGTGCGGGTCTCGCGCGCCAATCGTAACGCTCGGGTGGCACCGAGCCGGGAAGGCTATATCAACGCCATCCAGGTCTGGCCTTACTCCGATGGCGCGTTGTATCAGGTGTACGCCAGCCCGGGGCGGGTAACCGCGATCAACCTGCAGCCCGGCGAAGAGTTGATCACCGTGGCCGCTGGCGACACCGTGCGCTGGATCGTCGGCGACACTACCAGTGGTAGCGGCGATGAGTTGCGCACCAGCGTGCTGATAAAGCCAACACGCGTCGACCTCAAGACCAATCTGGTGATCACCACCACGCGCCGCACCTACCTGATCGAGCTGAGTTCCACAGAGCAGGCCTGGATGGCGTCGGTGTCCTGGGACTATCCGAAGGATCACATGCTCGCCCTGCAACGCCGCGCCAGCATCGCCCGGGCCGCAGCGCCGGTGGATGCCGGCCTAACGCTGGAGCAGCTGCGCTTTCGTTATGCGATCAGCGGCAGCAATCCACCCTGGAAACCGCTGCGCGCTTTCGATGACGGCCGCAAGGTGTATATCCAGTTCCCCGCCGGTATCGCCCAAGGCGAGCTGCCGCCGCTGTTCGTAATTGGCCCCAAAGGTGATGGACAGCTGGTCAACTATCGTTTCCGCTCGCCCTACTACATCGTCGACCGCCTGTTCGGCGCGGCCGAGTTGCGCCTGGGTGCCGACAAGGGTGACGTGGTGCGGATCGAGCGCACCGATGGCGTGGCACGGAGGCCCTGAGCATGACGGCCAAGGACGACAAACAAACCGCGACAACCTCGCTACCGCCCAAGGAAGCGCCGGAGTCGC
>Ga0247725_1000154_pt1 | contig 77157 bp, 79 predicted proteins | sample OKSTACKMCFT3sol_FD_183021 | JGI IMG/M metagenome (GOLD analysis project Ga0247725, IMG submission 183021) | Subsurface sediment microbial communities from gas well in Oklahoma, United States - OK STACK MC-FT3-sol | ecosystem: Environmental > Terrestrial > Deep subsurface > Rock core/Sediment...
CAGGTTTCGCTGACGTGCCAGCGAAAACCCCTTTAACTGCTCGCTTGTGGACATACGAACGTATGAGATTAGACGCGGCATTGCTTGATACCTGTGAGCCTTGGCGTTACAGGTATTATACGACAGACTTGATCAGCACCGCGTTGCCCGGGCCCTGGGCGCTGAAGTTCAGTGAGTCGCCGCCGCGGGCGTAGTACATGTAGATATGCCCGCCACCGAGGAACAGCGCCTTGCGCTTCTCGGTGAAACCCAGGGACGCATGGCTGCCCTTGTCGGTGAGGTAGTAGGCCTCGGTTTCGATGATGCGCGCCGCCAGCCATAGGTCGCCCTGGCGGTGACGGATGACCTTGCCCAGCAGGTCGCGGGCGAGGGTCTGCGCATCGCGATCGAAGAAACTGTCGGGCAGGGCGCGGGCCGGGCAGGGGGCTGGGGCGGACATACGGGCGGTTCGTGGCTGTGAAGGCGGGGATGATAGCAATGAATGGCTTAATCGAGGCTGAATCAAGTTGACGCTGTCGCGGGGCAAGCCCGCTCCCACGGAAATGGCTGCATGCCCCGTAGGGCGTGGGAGCGGGTTTGCACCGCGATGACGCTGAGGTGTGTTTCGATACGGGTGGTTACATCTTTCCTACGTATTGGCGGCAGCCATTTTCTACCATCCGCCACCCGCCGCTGGGCGTACCCGAGCGCTCCAGTTATAATCAGCCGATTTCCCCTTTGCCAAGACACCGAACCCATGACCGAGTCCGTTCTTGACTACATGACCCGCCTGGGTCGCGCCGCCCGTGAGGCCTCGCGGGTGATCGGCCGTGCCAGCGCCGCGCAGAAGAACTGCGCCCTGCAGGCCGCCGCCGACGCTCTCGACGCGGCCCGCGACGCGCTCACCGCAGCCAACGAACAGGACCTGGCCAATGGCCGCAAGAACGGCCTGGAACCCGCGCTGCTCGAGCGCCTGGCGCTGACCCCGGCACGCATCGACGGCATGATCACTGGCTTGCGCCAGGTGGCCAGCCTGCCGGACCCGGTCGGCGCCATCCGCGACATGAGCCACCGCCCGTCGGGGATCCAGGTCGGCAAGATGCGCGTGCCGCTGGGGGTGATCGGCATCATCTACGAGTCGCGCCCCAACGTGACCATCGACGCCGCAAGCCTGTGCCTGAAGTCGGGGAACGCCACCATCCTGCGCGGCGGCTCCGAAGCCATCCATTCCAACCGTGCCATCGCCACCTGCATCCAGCGCGGCCTGGCCGAGGCCGGCCTGCCGCCGGCAGTGGTGCAGGTGGTCGAGACCACCGACCGTGAAGCCGTGGGCGCGCTGATCAGCATGCCGGAATTCGTCGATGTCATCGTGCCCCGTGGCGGCCGCGGCCTGATCGAACGCATCAGCCGCGATGCCCGTGTACCGGTGATCAAGCACCTGGACGGTATCTGCCACATCTTCGTCGATGCCCACGCCGACCTGGACAAGGCCTGGCGCGTTGCCTTCAATGCCAAGACCTACCGTTACGGTATCTGCGGCGCCATGGAGACGCTGCTGGTGGACCAGTCGGTGGCCGAGCGCTTCCTGCCGGAAATGGCCCGCCGTTTCCAGGACAAGGGCGTCGAACTGCGCGGTTGCGAGCGCACCCGGGCGTTCATCGACGCCAAGCCGGCCAGCGAAGACGACTGGCACACCGAATACCTCGACGCGATCCTGTCGATTCGCGTGGTCGACGGCCTGGAACAGGCCATCGAGCACATCAACCACTATGGCTCGCACCACACCGATTCGATCATCACCGAGCACCAGGGCCAGGCCCGGCGCTTCATGGCCGAGGTCGACTCGGCGTCGGTCATGCTCAACACCCCGACCTGCTTCGCCGACGGCTTTGAATACGGTCTGGGCGCGGAAATCGGTATCTCCACCGACAAGCTGCATGCCCGCGGCCCGGTCGGCCTGGAAGGCCTGACCTGCGAGAAGTACGTGGTGATCGGCGATGGCCAGCTGCGCGGCCAGGAGCCGTGCTGAGTTGAGCAACCCTGTCGCAGTCCGGCGCGTCGGCATTCTCGGCGGCACCTTCGACCCGGTGCATATCGGTCACCTGCGCAGTGCGCTGGAAGTGGCCGAATTCATGTGCCTGGACGAACTGCGCCTGCTGCCCAACGCCCGGCCGCCGCACCGCGACACTCCGCTGGTGGCTGCGCAGGATCGCCTGGCCATGGTGCGCGGCGCCGTGCAGGGCGTCGAGCGCCTGAGCGTGGATGCCCGCGAGCTGGCCCGCGACAAACCGTCGTACACCATCGACACGCTGGAGTCGATCCGCGGCGAACTGAACGCGCACGACCAGTTGTTCCTGGTGCTGGGCTGGGACGCATTCTGCGGCCTGCCCAGCTGGCATCGCTGGGAAGAGCTGCTGCAACACTGTCACATCCTGGTGCTGCAACGCCCGGATGCCGATGTCGAACCCCCTGACGAGCTGCGCAACCTGCTGGCGGCGCGCTCGGAGAGCGATCCCACCGCCATGTCCGGCCCGGCGGGGCACATTTCGTTCGTCTGGCAGACCCCGCTCGCGGTGTCCGCCACGCAGATCCGACAGCTGCTGGCCAGCGGCAAGTCGGTGCGGTTTCTGGTGCCGGACGCAGTACTGGCCTATATCGAGGCGCACGACCTGTATCGTGCGTCCAACTGACGGCGCCCATGGGCGCCTCAATCAATGAGTTGAACGAGTTTTATATGACCAAGCAGAAAATCAACGGCATCAGCGGCGAAGAACTGGTCGAACTGACCAAGGCCGCGCTGGAAGACGTCAAGGCCCAGGACATCCAGGTCATCGACGTGCGTGAAAAGCACAGCCTGACCGACTACATGATCATCGCCACCGGTACTTCCAACCGCCAGATCAACGCGATGCTGGAAAAGGTCCGTGAAGCGGTCAAGGCCAAGGGCGCACAGCCATTGGGCGAAGAAGGCAAGGGCGACAGCGACTGGGTGCTGCTGGACCTGAACGACGTCATCGTGCACATGATGACCGCCGCCGCCCGCCAGTTCTACGACCTGGAACGCCTGTGGCTGGGCGCCGAGCAGAGCCGCGCCAACGACGGCAAGCACCACAGCCCGGAGCACGCTCACGAGTACTCCGACAAGCTCAAGGACCGGGAATAAGGAAGCGTCGTGCGTCTGCGCCTGATCGCGGTCGGCTCGCGCATGCCCAAGTGGGTCGAGGAAGGCTGGCATGAATATGCCAAGCGCCTGCCCCCGGAGCTTGCGCTGGAGCTGGTGGAAATCCCGCTGAACACCCGCGGCAAGAACGCCGACGTCGCCCGCCTGATCCGTCAGGAGGGCGAGGCGATGCTGAGCAAGGTGCAGCCCGGGGAACGCATCGTCACCCTCGAGGTCCATGGCAAGCCCTGGAGTACCGAGCAACTGGCGGGCGAGCTGGACCGTTGGCGCCTGGATGCGCGTACGGTCAACCTGATGGTGGGCGGCCCGGAAGGGCTGGCGCCGGAAGTCTGCGCACGCAGCGAGCAGCGCTGGTCGTTGTCGCCGCTGACATTGCCGCACCCGTTGGTAAGGATACTCATCGGCGAGCAGATCTACCGCGCCTGGACCGTGTTGTCCGGGCATCCCTACCACAAATGAACCTGTAAGCCTGTCCGATGCCGCAGCAGATCCGCCTCAAGGACCACGAGAAAGACGCCCGCCTGGTGCGCAACCGCGTCGTCGTGGGCGCCGTGGCGGTGGTGCTGCTCGTCTGCGTATTGATCGCCCGGCTGTATTACCTGCAGGTCATCCAGTACGACTATCACTCGACGCTGTCGGAGAACAACCGGGTGCATGTGCAGCCGATCCCGCCGACACGCGGGCTGATCTTCGACCGCAACGGCGTGGTGGTGGCCGACAACCGCCCCAGCTTCAGCCTGGTGATGACCCGCGAACGCGCTGGCAACGCGGGCAAATGGCAGGATGTGCTGGACGTGATCGTCGAGGTGCTCGAGCTCACCCCTGACGACCGTGCCCTGTTCGAGAAGCGCATGAAGCAGGGGCGCAGGCCGTTCGAGCCGGTGCCGATCCTGTTCGAGCTCAATGAAGAGCAGATCGCCCGCATCGCGGTCAACCAGTTCCGCCTGCCTGGGGTAGAGGTGGCGGCGCAGTTGGTTCGTCACTATCCCCAGGGCGCGCACTTCGCCCATTCGGTGGGCTATGTCGGGCGAATCAACGAGAAGGAACTCAAGACCCTCGACCCGGTGAACTACAGCGGCACCCACCATATCGGCAAGACCGGCATCGAGCGCTTCTACGAAGACGAACTGCATGGCCAGGTGGGCTACGAGGAAGTCGAGACCAACGCTCGGGGCCGGGTGCTGCGGGTGCTCAAACGCACCGATCCGAAGCCGGGCAAGGATATTGTCCTGAGCCTCGACATCAAGCTGCAGGAGGCCGCCGAGCAGGCGTTGGGCGGGCGCCGTGGCGCCATCGTCGCCCTCGATCCGCGCACCGGCGAAGTGTTGGCGATGGTCAGCCAGCCGAGTTTCGACCCCAACCTGTTCGTTACCGGCATCGGTTTCAAGGCCTACGCCGAACTGCGCGACTCGATCGACCGGCCGCTGTTCAACCGCGTGCTGCGCGGCCTCTACCCGCCGGGCTCGACCATCAAGCCGGCGGTGGCGATCGCCGGGCTCGACAGTGGCGTGGTGACGGCGGGCAGCCGGGTGTTCGACCCGGGTTACTACCAACTGCCCAACTACGATCACAAATACCGCAACTGGAACCGTACCGGCGATGGCTGGGTTGACCTGGATGTGGCGATCATGCGGTCAAATGACACATATTTCTACGATCTTGCACACAAAATGGGCATCGATCGGCTGTCCAGCTATATGAACAAGTTTGGTATCGGGCAGAAGGTCGCCCTGGACATGTTCGAGGAGTCGCCCGGCTTGATGCCGTCTCGTGAGTGGAAACGCGCGACCCGCCGCCAGGCCTGGTTCCCCGGCGAAACGCTGATCCTCGGCATCGGCCAGGGCTATATGCAGACCACACCGCTGCAGTTGGCCCAGGCCACCGCGCTGATCGCCAACAAGGGCGTGTGGAACCGCCCGCACCTGGCCAAGACCATCGAAGGCCAACCGCCGGTGGACGAGAACCCCATGGAAAACATCGTACTGCGCGACAAGTCCGACTGGGCCCGGGTCACCCATGGCATGGAGCAGGTGATGCACGGCGCCCGCGGCACCGCCCGCAAGGCCGCAATCGGCTCTCAGTACCGCATCGCTGGCAAGAGCGGTACCGCCCAGGTAGTGGCGATCAAGCAAGGCGAGAAGTACGACCGCAACAAACTCCAGGAACGCCACCGCGACCACGCCCTGTTTGTCGCCTTCGCCCCGGCCGACGCCCCCAGGATCGTGGTCTCGGTGATGGTCGAGAACGGCGAGTCCGGATCCGGCGTCGCTGCCCCCGTGGTACGTCAGGTCATGGATGCCTGGCTGCTTGACGAGAATGGCCGGCTCAAGCCCGAGTTCGCCCCCGCCACAGTCGCCCAGGAATCGGCCCCGTGAAGAACAACTTCGACCGCATGCTCTCCAGCGAGGACGTGATGCGCAGGCGCGCCAGCTTCCTGCAGCGCATCCATATCGACGGTCCCTTGCTGCTTATCCTGCTGACGCTCGCCGCCGGCAGCCTGTTCGTGCTGTATTCGGCCAGCGGCAAGAACTGGGACCTGCTGATGAAGCAGGCCAGCTCATTCGGCATCGGCCTGGTGTCGATGTTCATCATCGCCCAACTCGAGCCGCGCTTCATGGCGCGTTGGGTGCCGCTGGCGTACCTGGCCGGGGTATTCCTGTTGATCGTGGTTGACGTCATGGGCCACAACGCCATGGGCGCCACGCGGTGGATCAACATTCCCGGGGTGATCCGCTTCCAGCCCTCGGAATTCATGAAGATCATCATGCCGGCGACCATCGCCTGGTACCTGTCCAAGCGCACCTTGCCGCCGCACCTCAAGCATGTGGCGATCAGCCTGATCCTGATCGGCGTGCCATTCATCCTCATCGTGCGTCAGCCCGACCTGGGCACGGCGCTGCTGATCCTCGCCTCCGGCGCCTTCGTCCTGTTCATGGGCGGGCTGCGCTGGCGCTGGATCGTCAGCGTGATCGCGGCGGCGGTGCCGGTGGCGGTGGCAATGTGGTTCTTCGTCATGCATGACTACCAGAAACAGCGCGTGCTGACCTTCCTCGATCCGGAAAGCGACCCGCTGGGCACCGGCTGGAACATCATCCAGTCGAAGGCGGCCATCGGTTCGGGCGGCGTGTTCGGCAAGGGCTGGCTGCTGGGCACCCAGTCGCACCTGGACTTCCTGCCCGAGAGCCACACCGACTTTATCATCGCCGTGCTCGGCGAGGAGTTCGGCCTGGTTGGCATCTGCCTGCTGCTGCTGATCTACATCCTGTTGATCGGCCGCGGGCTGATGATCACCGCCCAGGCCCAAACCCTGTTCGGCAAGCTGCTCGCGGGCAGCCTGACCATGACCTTCTTTGTTTATGTGTTCGTCAATATCGGTATGGTCAGCGGCCTTCTGCCCGTGGTGGGCGTGCCGCTGCCCTTTATCAGCTATGGCGGAACTTCGTTGGTGACGCTGCTGTCAGCGTTTGGCGTTCTGATGTCGATCCATACGCACCGCAAATGGATCGCACAGGTTTGAAAAAGGTGAAGAATTTCATGCAAGCAGTGCGTGGCTGGGCTGCCCGCCTGGCGCCGTGGTTCGGCGCGTTGGGTCTGCTCGGCGCAGTCCAGCAGGCCAATGCCGGTGACTATGATGGTTCGCCACAAGTGGCCGAGTTCGTTGGCGAGATGACTCGCGACTACGGCTTTGCCGGCGAGCAACTGATGGATGTGTTCCGTGAGGTGCAGCGCAAGCAGGCGATCCTCGACGCGATCTCGCGGCCGGCCGAACGGGTCAAGCCGTGGAAGGAATACCGCCCGATGTTCATCACCGATGCGCGCATCGCCCGTGGCGTGGACTTCTGGCGCCAGCACGAGGCCGTGCTGGCCCGCGCCGAGCAGGAATACGGCGTGCCGGCGCAGGTGATTGTCTCGATCATCGGGGTGGAAACCTTCTTCGGCCGCAATACCGGCAACTATCGCGTCATCGACGCGCTGTCCACGCTGGGCTTCGATTACCCGCCACGCGCCGAATTCTTCCGCAAGGAGCTGCGCGAATTCCTTCTGCTGGCCCGCGAAGAGCAACTTGACCCGCTCACGCTCAAGGGCTCCTACGCCGGCGCCATGGGCCTGCCGCAGTTCATGCCGAGCAGCTTCCGAGCCTATGCCGTGGACTTCGACGGCGACGGGCACATCAATATCTGGAACAACCCGGACGATGCCATCGGCAGTGTCGCCAACTACTTCAAGCGCCACGGCTGGGTGGCCGGGGAGCCTGTGGTCAGCCGTGCCACCGTGCGTGGCGAGCGCGCCGACGAAGGCCTGACCAGCGGCATCGAGCCGGTGAAGACGGTCGCGCAGTTGCGGGCGCTGGGCTGGTCGAGTCATGATGCGCTGCGCGATGATCTGCCGGTCACCGCCTTCCGCCTGGAAGGTGAATACGGCCCTGAGTATTGGATGGGCCTGAAGAATTTCTACGCGATCACTCGCTACAACCGCAGCGTGATGTATGCCATGGCGGTGCATCAGCTTTCGGAACAGCTGGTTCTGGCACGGGGCGTCAAGTAAATGCGCGAAATCTTCACTGTAAATACCGCAAAACTGCTGACCTGCGTCGCCGTCGGCCTGGTGCTGGCCAGTTGCTCGTCGAGCCGGCCCTCCACCCCGCAGAGCGGCAACACCGTGCGTGCGCAACCGGGCCTGGACATCAACCGTGCCCACAAGGATGGCGCGCCCTGGTGGGACGTGGACGTCAACAAGATCCCCGACGCCACGCCGACCGTGCACACCGGCAACTACAAGGCCAACCCGTATACGGTGCTGGGCAAGACCTACTACCCGATGCAGGACTCGCGCAACTACCGCGCCGAGGGTACCGCGTCGTGGTATGGCACCAAGTTCCATGGCCAGAACACTGCCAACGGCGAGCTCTATGACCTCTACGGCATGAGCGCGGCGCACAAGACCCTGCCGCTGCCGGCCTACGTGCGGGTGACCAACCTGGCCAACGGGCGTAGTGTGATTCTGCGAGTCAACGACCGTGGTCCGTTCTACTCCGACCGGATCATCGATCTGTCCTACGCGGCGGCGAAGAAGCTTGGCTATGCCGAGATCGGCACCGCCCACGTGCGCGTCGAGGGCATCGACCCGCAACAATGGTGGGCCCAGCGTGGCCAGCAGCCGCCGATGGTGCTCAAGGAGCCGCAGGTCGCTCAGGCCCAGCCGATTCCCGCCAGCACCGGGCGTGTCGAGCAGTGGACCCCGCCGCCGCAGCAACACGCGGCGCCCGTGGTGCCGGTGCAGGTGGGCGGAAACAATGTGCCGAATGCCAGCGGCGGCAGCATCTTGCAAGTGGGCGCGTTCGCCAACCCGGACGCCGCTGAATTGCTCCGCTCGAAGCTGAGCACCATGGTCAGCGCACCAGTATTCATCAGCTCCGTGGTGCGTAACCAGCAGACCCTGCATCGAGTGCGCCTGGGGCCGATCAACAGCCAGGGCGAGATCCAGCAGGCACAGGACAGCATTCGCCTGGCCAATCTAGGCCAGGCGAAAGTCGTGACTGACTGAGCGGCATCGCGCAGCGAACCCGCGCCCATGCCAGGTGGTCCGAACGGCGTGGGAGCGGGTATGCCCCGCAATGAATCAGCACACCGACCTGTCGGTTTGTTCATGAATTGCCGGTCGTAGGTATGTACAATGCCGCTTTTGCCCGCAGCGGCATTACGCCGCACTTTCTGGGCCAGGCCACAGGCCATAAAACTAGACTGACGGGGCGCTGGGCAAATGAACTTGCCCACGGAACATCAGACCATTAGCGATTTACGAGAGACGGATGAACATCACCAACCTTGCCAAACGACTTTGCCTGCCTGTTCTGCTGATGATCACGCCTGCTGCCTTCGCAGCGGAGCAGATGATGCCGGCACCACCGCAACTGGCCGCCAAGTCCTACGTACTCATGGACGCGTCCAGCGGCAACGTGCTGGTCGAGAACAACGGTGACGAGCGCCTGCCGCCAGCCAGCCTGACCAAGCTGATGACCGCCTACATCGCCACCCTGGACATTCGTCGTGGCCAGATTGGCGAGAACGACCCGGTGACCGTCAGTGAGAACGCCTGGCGCACCGGCGGTTCGCGCATGTTCATCAAGGTTGGCAGCCAGGTGACCGTCAGCGACCTGCTGCACGGCATCATCATCCAGTCCGGCAATGACGCATCGGTCGCCCTGTCCGAGCACATCGCCGGCAGCGAAGATGCCTTCGCCGACATGATGAACAAGACCGCCACCGACCTGGGCATGGCCAACAGCCACTTCATGAACCCCACCGGCCTGCCGAACCCGGAGCACTACTCCTCGGCCCACGACATGGCCCTGCTGGCGCGCGCGATCATCAACGAAGATCCGGCGCACTACGCCATCTATTCGCAGAAAGAGTTCTTCTGGAACAACATCAAGCAGCCTAACCGCAACCTGCTGCTGTGGCGCGACAAGACCGTCGACGGCCTGAAGACCGGCCACACCGACGAAGCCGGCTACTGCATGGTCGCCTCGGCTGTGCGTGACGGCCAGCGCCTGATCGCCGTGGTATTTGGCACCAACAGCGAGCAGTCCCGCGCCGCCGAGACCCAGAAGCTGCTGACCTACGGTTTCCGCTTCTTTGAAACCCAGACCTTCTACCAGAAGGGTACCGAGCTGACTCAAGCCCAGGTTTGGAAAGGCGCGACCAACCAGGTCAAGGCCGGCCTGGCCAACGACCTGACCATGACCATGCCTAAAGGCCAATTGAAACGCCTCCAGGCGTCGATGACCATGAACCCGCAACTGACCGCTCCGATTGCCAAAGGTGACGTCATCGGCAAAGTGGAAGTCAAACTGGATGAGAAAGTGGTTCACAGTGCCGACCTCATCGCCCTGGACGGCGTCGAGGAAGCAGGTTTCTTCGGCCGCATGTGGGACAGCATCCGCCTGTTCTTCTACGGTTTGTTCAACTGATACGTGACTTGCACGCCCCCGTGAACCAGGCGGGGGCGCTGCTGCCACGGCTTACGAGGCCGTTTCCGCCATGAGCGAAGAAGACGTCAAGTCGCACAAGATCGAATTCCCCTGCGAGGATTACCCGATCAAGGTGATCGGTGACACCGTTGTCGGTTTCAAGGACACGGTAATCGAAATTCTCAGCAAGTACGCCAAGGTCGACCTCTCGACGCTGGCCGAACGCCAGAGCAAGGAAGGCAAGTACACCACGGTGCAACTGCATATCGTTGCCACCGGTGAGGACCAGTTGCACGACATCAACAGCGCCTTGCGCGCTACCGGCATCGTGAAAATGGTGCTGTGATGCCCGCTTGCCTCGGTTTTCGCGATCTTGGCCTGCAGCCCTATGAACCGGTGCTGGAGGCCATGCGTCGCTTTACCGAGCAGCGCGGCCCGGACAGCCTGGACGAAGTCTGGCTGGTCGAGCATCCTCCGGTGTTCACCCAGGGCCAGGCCGGCAAGGCCGAACACCTACTGGTGCCCGGCGAGATACCGGTGGTGCAGACCGACCGCGGCGGACAGGTCACCTACCATGGCCCCGGCCAGCTGGTGGCCTACCTGCTGCTGGATGTGCGCCGCCTGAGTATCGGCGTACGCGAGCTGGTCAGTCGCATCGAGCAGACCCTCATAGACCTGCTCGCCAGCTATGGCGTGCAAGCGGTGGCCAAACCCGACGCTCCGGGCGTCTATGTCGATGGCGCGAAGATCGCGTCCCTTGGCCTTCGAATCCGCAATGGCCGTTCGTTCCACGGCCTTGCCCTGAACGTGGACATGGACCTTGCGCCATTCCGCCGAATCAACCCCTGTGGGTATGCGGGGCTGGCCATGACCCAGCTGCGCGACCTGGCAGGTCCGATCGAACTCACTGAGGTCAGGACAAGGCTGCGCGGACAGCTGGTCAAGCACCTCGACTATGCTGAGCAGACGACCCTGACGGGCGGAATCGACTGATTATGACAACTGTGCAAGAAACCGTGCCGAACCTGATCTCGACGCAAGACGTCACCCCGCGCCCTGCTCCCAAGAAAGTGGAAGCCGGCGTGAAGCTGCGTGGCGCCGACAAGGTGGCACGTATCCCGGTGAAGATCATCCCCACCGAAGAGCTGCCGAAAAAGCCCGACTGGATCCGCGTGCGCATTCCGGTTTCCCCGGAAGTCGACCGCATCAAGCAACTGCTGCGCAAGCACAAGCTGCACAGCGTATGCGAAGAAGCTTCCTGCCCGAACCTGGGTGAGTGCTTCTCTGGCGGTACCGCCACCTTCATGATCATGGGCGACATCTGCACCCGCCGCTGCCCGTTCTGCGACGTCGGTCACGGCCGGCCGAAGCCGCTGGATGTCGACGAGCCGAAGAACCTTGCCGTGGCCATCGCCGACCTGCGCCTGAAGTACGTGGTGATCACCTCGGTGGACCGCGACGACCTGCGTGATGGCGGTGCCCAGCACTTCGCCGACTGCATCCGCGAGATCCGCGCGCTGTCGCCGGGCGTGCAGCTTGAGACCCTGGTGCCGGACTATCGCGGCCGTATGGACGTGGCGCTGGAAATTACCGCACAGACCCCGCCGGACGTATTCAACCACAACCTCGAGACAGTGCCGCGCCTGTACAAGGCGGCACGCCCGGGCTCGGACTACGACTGGTCGCTGGACCTGCTGCAGAAGTTCAAGCAAATGGTCCCGCACGTACCGACCAAGTCCGGCCTGATGCTGGGGCTGGGCGAGACCGACGAGGAGGTCATCGAGGTGATGCACCGCATGCGCGAGCACGATATCGACATGCTCACCCTCGGCCAGTACCTGCAGCCGTCGCGCAACCACTTGCCAGTACAGCGCTTCGTGCACCCGGACACCTTCGCCTGGTTCGCCGAGGAAGGTTACAAGATGGGCTTCAAGAACGTCGCCTCCGGTCCTCTGGTACGCTCGTCGTACCACGCCGACCAGCAGGCTCACGAAGCCAAGATCAAGCTCTGAGTCGGGCTTGAGCGGGATATGCCGATGCGCGCCGGAAGGCGGCATCGGCATTTTTTTGAGCTGCATGTTTCAAGCGACGAGCTGCAAGGAGTGGCGCGATGAATTGCCTGGAGACCGCTGACCCCCTGTTGCCCAAGGCACTGCCTGGCAACGCCCGTTTCGCCATCATCGCCCCGGCTGGCCCGGCGCGGCTCGATACCGACAAGGCTCGCCAATGGTTCGAGAAGCGTGGGCACCAGTGCCGGATCTACCCCGGGGTGCTGCAGGCGGACGGCTACCTGGCGGGCAGCGATGAGCAGCGCCTGCGAGACCTGCATGACGCGTTCCGTGACCCGGACATCGACGCGATCCTGTGCATGCGCGGGGGCTACGGCAGCATGCGCCTGCTGGACCGTATCGACTTCGACCTGATCCGCCGTCACCCCAAGCCACTGGTGGGCTACAGCGATATCACCGCCTTGCATACGGCGATCAACCGGCATGCGGGGTTGGTGACCTTCCATGGGGCGATGCTCAATGCCGACTTGCTGGGAGCGAAGCTGGAGCCGACCGTACGCTCATTGTTCGACCAGCTTGGCGGGCAGGTAGTGGCGGGGGACGAGATTGCCCATCCGGCGGCTTTTGCGCTGACCGGAATCATTCCCGGAGTGGCCAGTGGCAGGTTGGTTGGCGGCAACCTGTCGGTGCTTGGGGCAACATTGGCGACCTTGGGCGAAGTCGACACTCAGGGCAGCATCCTGTTCATCGAGGACGTCAACGAGCCGCTCTATCGTGTCGACCGCCTGCTGACCCAATTGCGCCTGGCCGGCAAGCTCGCGGGCGTGCGTGGTGTACTGGTGGGGGATTTTGCCGGGATCACGGTCGCGGCCATGACGCCCTTGCTGCTGGATATCTTCGGCCCGCTCGGGGTGCCGGTGCTGGCGGGGTGGCGTAGCGGGCATTGTGACCCGAATGTGTGCCTGCCGTTGGGGGCGAGGGTCAGGCTTGAAGCGGGAGAAAAGCGGCTGGTGCTCGAACAGGCCTTGTTCAAAGCCTGAAACAGTTGGGGCCGCTTTGCGGCCCCGATACGTTCTAGCGACGCAGGCTGTCGAGCAGCTTGTGCGTCGGATAACCATCCGCCGGCCAGCCCTGCGCCTGCTGCGCATTGCGAATGGCCTTGCGGGTATTGGCACCGATGATCCCGTCGGGATTGCCTGCCTCATGGCCACTGGCGTTGAGCAAGGTCTGCAGCTCGATACGTTCGCTGCGGCTTAGCGGCAGGTCTTCTTTCGGCCAGCTGCCGGCAATGAACCCCCAACCGTAGAAGCGATCCCCCAGCAGGCTCACCGCCAGCGCGTAGGAGGACGAGTTGTTGTACTTGAGGATCGCGCGGAAGTTGTCCAGCACCAGGAACGCCGGCCCACGGGCACCAGCGGGAAGCAGCAGGGCAGCGGACAGCTGGTTGCTGCCAGCGGGCAATGCGGTGCCGGCGGGCAGTTTCACGCCCAGCTGCAACCATTCGCTGACGCTCTTGCGCTGGCTGCCATCGGCCAGCCACCAGTCGAAACCGGCAGGTACCTGTACCTCGAAGCCCCAAGGTTGGCCACGCTTCCAGCCGGAGGCCTGCAGGTAGTGCGCGGTGGATGCCAGGGCGTCAGCGGTGCTGTTCCAGATGTCACGGCGACCATCACCGTCGAAATCCACCGCGTGAGTGAGGTAGGTGGTCGGGATGAACTGGGTCTGGCCCATGGCGCCGGCCCAGGAACCGCGCATCGCGTCAGGCTGGATGTCGCCGTTTTGCAGGATCTGCAGGGCGGCGATCAGCTGGTCCTGGGCGAACTGTGGGCGGCGGCCTTCATAGGCCAGGGTGGCCAGCGAACGGATCACCGACTTGCTGCCCTGAAACTGGCCGAAGTTGCTCTCCATGCCCCACACCGAAACCAGCACCTGGCGGTCGACGCCGTAGCGTTGCTCGATGCGGGTCAACAGCTCGGCATTCTGTTCGAGCAGTTTCTTGCCGTTGCGTACGCGCAGCGGCGACAGGGCACCGTCCAGGTATTCCCAGACCGGGCGGCTGAACTCCGGTTGGCTGCGGTCGGCCTTGATCACGTCCATGTCCGGAGTGACGCCGAGGAAGGCGCGGTCGAACAGGCTGACGCTGATCCCGGCTTGCAGGGCTTGCTCGCGGAAACCGGCCTGCCATTGGGCGAAGGTCTGCAGGGGCTGGATTTCGCTGCTGCTATCGGGCGTGGCGCCGGGTAGCGTAACGACGGGTGCAGGCTGGGCGGGTGCCAGCGGCAGGGCATCGGCGGCGGTGGGTTTCTCGGCGCAGGCGACGAGCAGGATGAAGCTTGTGGCCGCGATCAGCTGGCGGGGTTGCCAGCGGAGAGTGAGACGAGAGGGCATGCACAGATCCAGAATTGCAGGTCAGGTGCCGACCATACCATGCCTGCGCATTTCATGCCTTTTCAGGCGGCCATAAAGCAGGAAGCCTCCCAATCTCTCGATTGGAAGGCTTCGCGGCGGTAGCTGCCTTTGCCTTTTCCTGCCTGTTCCTGGCGGCAGCGGAACAGTGGTTGGGCGATGATCGACTTGGCCTTGTTGGGGCCGTGCTTCTTCGGCTTCTTGCTCATGGTGGATCCCCGATCTGTGTGGATTGCGGGCGCACTCTAGGCCTGTAGCGCTATGTGAGCCAATTGATTGTGTTTATGGCGTCAGGGCTCATCGCGGGCGTGACCCACGATGAGCCTTACTCGGCGGGCAGCGCCAGGCGCTGCCCGGCCATGAGCAGCGACAAGCGCGCCAGACTGGTCCATGGCGAGCCCTCGGCCTGGCCCTTGATCTGTGCATCGATACGCTGGGCATCCTGCAGGAGCATGGCCCAGCGCTGCGCAGAGAGGCGCTGCAAGGCTTTGCTCACCAGCGGACGGCGCTTGTCCCACACCGGCGGTCGGGCCTGGCTGAACGCCTTGTCCAGTGGCACGCCCTGGCTGAACTGCTGCGCGAGGCCGGCCAGCAGGCGCAGTTCGCGGGCAAGGGCCCAGAGAATGACCGGCGGCTCGACACCTTCGCCGCGTAGCCCCTCGAGCATGCGCAGGGCATGGGCCGCTTCGCCATTTAGAATGGCATCGACCAACCCGAACACATCGAAGCGGGCGCTGTCGGCAACAGCGGCCTGGACGGTCTCGACGGTGATCTGGTTGCCCTCGGCGAGCAACTTGAGCTTCTCGATCTCCTGGGCGGCGGCCAGCAGGTTGCCCTCGACCCGAGCGGCGATCAGGTCGATGGCGTCACGCTGGGCCGACAGCCCGGCCTGGGACAGGCGCTGGTTGATCCACTGCGGCAATTGCTGGGCGTCCACTGGCCAGATCTGGATGAACTGGCAGTGCGCGCCTTCGATCAAGGCCTTGCCCCACTTGGTTTTCTGCGCGCTGCCATCGAGCTTGGGCAGGCTGATCAGCAGTAGCGTGTCCTCGGCCGGGTTGGCGCAGTATTCCATCAGCGCGGCAGCGCCTTTGTCGCCGGGCTTGCCCGAGGGCAGGCGCAGCTCCAGCAGCCGGCGCTGGGCGAACAACGACAGGCTTGCCCCGGCCAGCAGCAGATTGCCCCAGTCGAAGTTGGCATCGGCGCTGAACACCTGGCGTTCGTCGTAGCCCTGCTGGCGCGCGGCGCTGCGGATGGCGTCGGCGGCCTCCTGGCACAGCAGCGGGTCGTCACCGCTGACGATGTAGACGGGCGCCAGCTGGCCTTGCAGGTGCTTGTTGAGTTGAGCGGGGGAGAGCTTCATGGCGAAGGGCGGGGCACCTCAGGTGCCCCGTTCAGGCTCAGGGAGCCGGGACTTCCAGCGGCGACTGCTGGGGCGTCTCGTCCTGGATACGCTGTGCCTCCTGGAGGGCGCGGGCTTCAGCCTTGGCGCGTTCGTCGGCCTTGTGCTGAAGGTCTTGCAGGCGCACCGGAGTCAGTTGCTGAAGGCGGACCATCATGCCTTGGACCAGGTCACGGCGCATTTCCTGACGGACCTGGACGGCTTCCTGGCCCGAGCCGTTGATGTTGTTGCCATCGTAGACGTAGTACTTCTGTACCTGCAGCTTGTCTTCCAGCAGTACCGTGTCGTTCTGGCCCTCGACTGTGTAATTCAGCACAGTGGTCAGCTCGTACTCGGCTGAGCGGCTGCCACCTGTATAGGTCGCGGCGCGCTGGCTCTCCTGCTCATTGGTGAGCACGAGCTTGTAGGGGGCGCCGTTGTACACTTTGACACCACTGTTCTGCAGCGTACGGCGCAGTTGGGTAATGGTCTCGCCATAGGCGTTGCGGGCGCTGAGGTCCAGCTCCTTGATGGTCAGTTCGGTAGTGCCGGTGCCGCGCAGCTGGAAACCGCAGGCGCTGAGCAGCACAGCCAGGCCCATTACCAGCAGATTGCGTTTGATCATGTGTGTTGCTCCCTCGTGGACCGATTACGCCCGCCGGCAGGATATGCAGGCGGGCGTTGCCATCAGTTGGCGACGATGTTGACCAGTTTGCCCGGAACGACGATGACCTTGCGGATGGTCAGGCCGTCGGTGAAGCGCAGGACATTCTCGTTGTTGCGAGCGGCGGCTTCGACTTCCTCGCGACTGGCAGCGGCCGGCATCTCTACCTGGCCACGCAGCTTGCCGTTGACCTGAACCACCAGCGTCACGGTGTCCTGCACCAGTGCGTTCTCGTCGACCGTCGGCCAGGCCGCGTCGATCGCCGCCTGGTCGTGGCCCAGTGCTTTCCACAGCTCATGGGAGATGTGCGGGGTGATCGGTGCCAGCAGCAGGGTCACGGCCTCGAGGCCCTCCTGCAGCAGGGCGCGGTCCTGGGCGGTGGCCTGTGGCGCCTTCTCCAGCACGTTCATCACGGTCATCACCTGGGCGATGGCGGTGTTGAACTTGTGGTACTGGCCCACGTCGGTGCTGGCCTGCTTGATCGCAGCATGGATGGCGCGACGGATGACCTTCTGCTCGTCGCTCAGGGCGGCGATGTCCAGCGTGCCCGGCAGGCCCTGGGCCACGTGGGCCTGGGCCAGGCGCCAAACGCGGCGCAGGAAACGGCTGGCGCCTTCGACGCCGGAGTCGGACCACTCCAGGCTCATGTCGGGTGGCGAGGCAAACATCATGAACAGGCGGCAGGTATCGGCGCCGTACTGCTCGATCATCGACTGTGGGTCGACGCCGTTGTTCTTCGACTTGGACATCTTTTCGGTGCCGCCGATTTCCACCGGCAGGCCGTCGGTCTTCAAGCGAGCGCCGATAATCTTGGCCTTGGCATCACGCTCGATCTCGACGTCGGCCGGGTTGAACCAGTCCTTGCCGCCGTTGCTGGCTACGCGGTAATAGGTTTCGGCGACGACCATGCCCTGGGTCAGCAGGTTCTTGAACGGCTCGTTGGAGGTGACCAGGCCTTCGTCGCGCATCAGCTTGTGGAAGAAGCGCGCATACAGCAGGTGCAGGATGGCGTGCTCGATGCCGCCGATGTATTGGTCAACCGGCAGCCAGTGGTTGGCGGCTTTCGGATCGACCAGGCCCTTGTCGTAGTTCGGCGAAGCGTAGCGGGCGAAGTACCAGGACGACTCGACGAAGGTGTCCATGGTGTCGGTTTCGCGCTTGGCCGCGGTGCCGCATTTCGGGCAGGTGCACTCGTAGAACTCGGGCATGCGTGCCAGGGGCGAACCGGCACCGTCCGGAACCACGTTTTCCGGCAGGGTGACCGGCAGCTGGTCTTCCGGCACCGGCACGTCGCCGCAGGATGGGCAGTGGATGATCGGGATCGGGCAGCCCCAGTAGCGCTGACGGCTGATGCCCCAGTCGCGCAGGCGGAACTGGGTGCGCGACTTGCCGAGGTCCTTGCGGATCAGCGCGGCCTCGATGGCGTCGAAGGCACCCTGGAAATCCAGGCCGTCGAATTCGCCGGAGTTGATCAGCTGGCCATGCTCGCCGTAGGCGGCCAGCCACTCGCTGCCGACTTCGTCGCCGACGCTGGTGCGTACCACCGCCTTGACCGGCAGGTTGTACTTGTGGGCGAATTCGAAGTCGCGCTCGTCGTGCGCCGGCACGGCCATGACCGCGCCATCGCCGTAGTGCATCAGCACGTAGTTGGCGACCCATACCGGCAGCTTCTCGCCGGTCAGCGGGTGCTCGACGAACAGGGAAGTGGCCATGCCCTTCTTCTCCTGCGTGGCCATGTCGGCCTCGGCGACGCTGCCGCTCTTGCACTCGTCGATGAACGCCTGCAGCGCCGGATTGCCCTGGGCGGCCTGGGTGGCCAGCGGGTGTTCGGCGGCGACGGCCACGTAGGTCGCGCCCATCAGGGTGTCCGGACGGGTGGTGAAGACTTTCAGGGTGCCCTCATGACCGATGCTCGCCTGGTCATAGGGGAACTGCACTTCCATGCCGCGGGACTTGCCGATCCAGTTGCGCTGCATGGTCTTGACCTGCTCGGGCCAGCCCGGCAGCTCGTCGAGGCTTTCCAGCAGCTCGTCGGCATAGTCGGTGATGCGGAAGTAGTACATCGGGATTTCGCGCTTTTCGATCAGCGCGCCCGAGCGCCAGCCGCGGCCGTCGATGACTTGTTCATTGGCCAGTACGGTCTGGTCCGCCGGGTCCCAGTTCACGGTGCCGTTCTTGCGGTAGATGATGCCTTTTTCGAACAGGCGGGTGAACAGCCACTGCTCCCAACGGTAGTAGTCCGGTTTGCAGGTGGTGACTTCACGCGACCAGTCGATGGCCAGACCCAGGCTCTTGAGCTGGGTCTTCATGTAGTCGATGTTCTCGTAGGTCCACTTGGCCGGGGCGACGTTGTTTTTCATCGCGGCGTTTTCCGCCGGCATGCCGAAGGCGTCCCAGCCCATCGGTTGCAGGACGTTCTTGCCCAGCATGCGCTGGTAGCGGGCGATCACGTCACCGATGGTGTAGTTGCGCACGTGGCCCATGTGTAGCTTGCCGCTCGGGTACGGGAACATCGATAGGCAATAGTAGGTGTCTTTGCCTGGCTGTTCGGTGACAGCGAACGATTGTTGCTCGTCCCAGGCATTCTGGGCGGCGGCTTCTACATCACGGGGCGTGTATTGTTCGTGCATGGCTACTTTGTATTGAGAGATAAGAGACATGTTCCAGGCAGCTCGGGCTTGCTGCGTCCGGCACTCCGGGATCTGCAAGAGTGAACGCCGTAGCATACATGAGCGCCGCGCATCGTGGGAAACCCTGATTGCATCGCCCGCCGCGCGGGCCGTTGGTCGCGGCGCCCGGCCGCTTTTACGAGTGACGCTAAGCTCATTTGTGGGGGGAGATATTCTTACCTTCAATGAGGTGAACGGATGGGAGAGTCGCAACTAACCGCAAGCAAACCGGAGCTATACGAACGCCTGATCGACCGGCTGGGCCTGGCACTGGAAGTGGCCAGGACCTCGGTGCGATTGCGCGACGAGATGCCTGCCGAACTGGAGTTGCGTGGCCTGAGCCATGCCGAGTTCGAAGTCATCAAGGCCTACCTGGAATCCCTCCCGGACGGCCGCTTTGCCAGTGCCGTTGCCTACCCGCAACCGGAGCCGTCCTCGGCCAGGATCGTCTGGCTCAAGGACCGCAGGCGCCCCGGCGCCCCAGCCAGCTCCAGGACATTGCCGTCCCGATAGCCGTTCAGGGTTGCAGGCGCGGCGACGCGCCGGTTTTCGCAATGCACGCATCGATCGGCGCCGGTTGCCCTTGAGGCCCGGCGCCGATCCTCTTAGGCTGCACGCCTTCCATGGAGGTGTGTGATGCCGCTGCGCTTTTTCATCAAACAATGGTTGATGCCGCCCGGCGTCCTGTTCCTGTTGCTGCTTGCCGCTTGGTGGTGGCGCCGTCGCTGTCCACGCCTGGCCGCGGCCTGTTTCACCCTGGGGTTGGGTGGCTTGTGGCTGATGAGCTTGCCACTGACGGTCGAGCAAGTTGCCCGAACCCTTGAAACAGAGCCTGCGTTGGCGCTCGAGGGGTGGGCAGGCCTGGCCTCCAGGGCCGACGCCATCGTGGTCCTGGGTGCCGGGCGGGAGCGCGGCGATCCGGCTTGGGGTGGTCTTGATCAGCCAACCTACGTCGCCCTCGAGCGCATGCGCTACGCCGCGCAACTGGCCAAGGCCTCAGGGCTGCCGGTGCTGACCAGCGGTGGCTTGCACTATGGCACGCCGCCCAGTGAGGCCCAGCTGATGGCTGACCGCCTGGAGGCGGATTTTGCGGTAAAGGTTTCCTGGAAGGAGGAAGCCAGCCGCACCACCTGGGAAAACGCCGAGTTCAGCGCCAAGGTGTTGCAGCCGCTGGGTATCAAGCGGGTGGTGGTGGTGACACAGGCCTGGCACATGCAGCGCTCGCGCTGGAGTTTCGAGCGGGCCGGGTTCGAAGTGGTACCGGCACCGGTGGGGTTCCTGGGGAGGGATCATGCGCGGCCGTTCGCGGGATTGCTGCCGGAAACCCGGGCAATGTGGCAGAGCGGGCAGTTGCTCAACGAGGCGGCGGGCTTGGTGGGGTATCGCCTGTTCTACTAAGGACTGGGGCTGCGTAGCAGCCCCAGGGGTGCCTCAGACGGTTCGCGCGATGCGTCCGGCCAGCAAGGCCCAGCCCAGTAGCAGCACGCAGACGATCGCCAGCGGCCACGAGCGCCATTGCAGGTACGGCGTCAGTTGCTGCATCGGTACCACCTCGCCATACAGGACTGCCCGCTGGAACTGCGGGACCTGCGCGGTGATCCTGCCGAACGGGTCGATCAGCGCGGTCACACCGTTGTTGGTGGCGCGGATCATCCAGCGGCCGGCCTCCAGCGCGCGCATCTGGGCCATCTGCAGGTGCTGCAGCGGGCCGATCGAGGTGCCGAACCAAGTGTCGTTGCTGATGGTCAGCAGCAGGTCGCTGCGTGCGGCCAGGCTCGCAGCGAACTCGGGATAGACCACTTCGTAGCAGATGTACGGGGCGACCTGGTACCCCTTGGCCTGCAGCAGTGGCTGGTCCGCGGGGCCACGGGCGAAATCCGACATCGGCAAGTTGAAGAACTCGATCAGGCCGCGCAGCATGTCCTGCAAGGGCACATACTCACCGAAGGGCACCAGCTTCTGCTTGAGGTAGGTGCCGTCGCCTTCGCCGGCCACAGTGATGCCGTTGAAGTAGCGGCGTTGGTGGTGAACCATCTGCCGCACCGGCACCCCGGTGATCAACGCCGAATGCCGTTCGGCGGCGAAGGTGCCCATCATGTCGATGTAGCCCTGGGCCTGGTCCTTGAGTACCGGCACGGCGGTTTCCGGCCAGATCAGCAGATCGACGGGCTTCGAGCTGAAGCTCATGTCACGATACAGCGCCAGTTGCGCATTCACGTGTGCCGGGTCCCACTTCAGATCCTGTTCGACGTTGCCTTGCAGGGCAGCGACCTTCAGTGGATCGCCCGCCGGTTGCGTCCAGGCATGATCCTTCAGAGCCAGGCCAATAATCCAAGGCGCCACCAACAGTGCTACACCAACGGCCAAGAACGAGCGGCGCTCGCGAAGGCGATGGATGTTGCACAGCAGGGCCGCGGTCAACGCCAGAGCGAACGAGATCAGCCACACACCGCCCAGCGGCGCCAGGCCCGCGAGGGGGCCGTCGAGCTGGCTGTAACCTGCGTAGAGCCACGGGAAACCGGTGAGGAACCAGCCTCGGAAAGCTTCTTGCAGCAACCACAGGGCGGCAAAGCACAAGGCGTCGGCCAGTGGCGCCTCGTCACGCCGCAACCAGCGTGCCCAAAGCCAGGCGGGCAGGGCGAAGAAGAAGGCCAGGCAGGCGAAAAACGCCAGCAGCAGCAGGATTGCCAGCAGCGGCGAGGCGCCGCCATAGGTGTTCATGCTGACGTAGATCCACCAGGTGCCGGCACCGTAGAGGCCGAAGCCGAAGCACCAGCCCCGGCCCAGCGCCTGGCGCGGGCTCAGTTCGCGCAGCCCTGCATAGAACAGCGCGAGGGACAGCAGGGCCAGCGGCCAGATGTCGAAGGGGGCCAGGGCCAGCAGGGTGGAAGCGCCGGCCGCCATGGCCAGCAGGTTACCGGGCCAGCCGGGGCGGGTGATCCAGCGCATGTTCGTCCTTAACGGTTGATCGGTGTCAGGCGCAGCAAGTGTATCCGGCGGCTGTCGGCATTGAGAATGCGGAAGCGGTAGCCGCCGATCTCGGTGGTTTCGTTACGTTTGGGCAAATGGCCGAACGCACTCATCACCAGGCCGCCGACCGTATCGAACTCGTCATCGGAGAACTCGCTGTCGAAGAACTCGTTGAAGTTCTCGATCGGGGTCAGGGCCTTGACCAGGAAGTCGCCGCTGGGCAGCGGCTTGATGTAGCTGTCTTCCTCGACGTCATGCTCGTCCTCGATATCGCCGACGATCTGCTCGAGCACGTCTTCGATGGTCACCAGCCCCGCCACGCCGCCGTACTCGTCGATGACGATGGCCATGTGATTGTGGTTGGCGCGGAACTCGCGCAGCAGCACGTTCAGGCGCTTGGACTCGGGCACGAAGGTGGCCGGGCGCAGCAGATCCTTGATGTTGAAGCTGTCGCCATTCTCCTTGAGGATCAGCGGCAGCAGGTCCTTGGCGAGCAGGATGCCGAGCACATCGTCGTGGCTCTCGCCAATCACCGGGTAGCGCGAGTGCGCGGCATCGATCACTGCCGGCAGGAACTCGCGGGGCGACTGGTTGGCCTTGATGCTGATCATCTGCGAACGCGGCACCATGATGTCGCGCACCTGCAGGTCTGCGACCTGGATGGCGCCTTCGACGATGGTCAGCGCTTCACTGTCGAGCAGCTTGTTCTGATGGGCTTCGCGCAGCAGCTCGAGGAGCTCCTGGCGGTTTTTCGGCTCATGGGCAAAAGCCTGGGTCAGCTTACCCAACCAGGACTTTTGCCCGTTGCTCGATCGGTCTTCGCTCATGGCGGTTACTCGTGATCCTTGCAGTATCAGTGTGTGATTGTTTCGGTTTCGTCGTCGGCGTAAGGGTCCGGATGACCCAGTTCCGCCAGCAATTGCCGTTCCAACGCTTCCATTTCCTCGGCCTCATCGTCTTCGATGTGGTCGTAGCCGAGCAGGTGCAGGCAGCCGTGGATGACCAGGTGCGCCCAGTGCGCCTCCAGGGATTTGCCCTGTTCGGCGGCCTCGCGCTCGACCACTGGCACGCAGATCACCAGGTCACCCAACAGCGGGATATCGAGCAACTCGTCCGGGACGTCGGCGGGGAATGACAGCACGTTGGTGGCGTAGTCCTTGTGCCGGTAGGTGTGGTTCAGCTCGCGGCCTTCGGCGGCGTCGACCAGGCGAATGGTCATTTCCGAGTCGGCGCTGCGCTGGCGCAGGGCAAGTTCGCACCATCGGCGGAAGGCGGCGTCATCCGGGGCAGCGGCGTCCGTGGCCCGTTGCAGGTCGAGTTCAAGCATCTTTGCCGGGTGCCTCGGGCTTGGACTGACGGGCTTCGAAGCGGTCGTAGGCTTCGACGATACGCTGCACCAACGGGTGGCGTACCACGTCCTTTGGCTGGAAATGGGTGAAGCTGATGCCTGGCACGTCCTTGAGCACCTCGATCACATGGGCCAGGCCCGACTTGGTGCCGCGGGGCAGGTCGACCTGGGTGATGTCACCGGTGATCACCGCGGTCGAGCCAAAGCCGATGCGGGTGAGGAACATCTTCATCTGTTCGAGCGTGGTGTTCTGACTCTCGTCGAGGATGATGAAGCTGTTGTTCAGGGTGCGGCCGCGCATGTAGGCCAGCGGAGCGATCTCGATCACCTGGCGCTCGATCAGTTTGGCCACGTGCTCGAAGCCAAGCATCTCGTAAAGTGCGTCGTAGAGCGGGCGTAGGTACGGGTCGATCTTTTGGGCCAGGTCGCCGGGCAGGAAACCGAGCTTTTCGCCGGCCTCGACCGCCGGGCGCACCAGCAAGATGCGGCGCACCTGCTCGCGCTCCAGCGCATCGACCGCGCAGGCTACGGCCAGGTAGGTCTTGCCGGTACCGGCCGGGCCGATGCCGAAGTTGATGTCGTTGGCCAGGATTTCCTTGACGTAGCGCTGCTGGTTGACGCCGCGTGGGCGAATGTTGCCCTTGCGCGTGCGCAGCGAGACGCTGACCTCGTTGACAGCCGGATTCTCGAGGCTCTCAACCGCCGATTCTTGAAGATAAAGGTGGACCGTTTCCGGCGACAGGTCGGTTGCCTTGGTCTCGCGATAGAGGCGGCGCAGCAGCTGTTCGGCGGCAGAAGTGGTCTTGGGTTCTCCAATCAGTTCGAACTGATTGCCGCGGTTGCGGATCTCGATGGCCAGGCGTTGTTCGATCAGGCGCAGGTGCTCGTCGAACTGGCCGCACAGGTTGGCGAAACGGTGGGCCTCGAAGGGTTCGAGGATGAAGCGATGGGGTTGTATGGGTGCGTTCAAGGTCGTTTTTAGCCGCTCGACGGCAATGAATGTGAACTCAAGAATAACCCTAGAGTGGCAGTGGCGAAAGCACTGAAACGATCAAGGGTCGGTGCGAAGCGTCCTCGAGCATGGCGGGGCAAGCTGACGAATTGATGATAGGGGCCAGCTACAGGCAGGGCAATGGTTCAGGGAAGGGGAGAGAAAGGGGTGCGCCCTTCGGCATTCTGCAGTTCCAGCAGGTATTTGCGGAAGATCTGGCCGAGTACCTGGGTAGCGTGCTCGAGTTCGTCGCGGGGCATTTGCTCGGTGACTTCGTCAGCCATGTCCAGCGCGTCCTCGGCACCGTTGACCGCGGCGATCTTGAGCAGGATGTAGGCTTGGACGTTGTTCGCCTTGACCCCTTCACCGTGGAAGAACATCGATCCGAGGCGGTATTGTGCCTGCGCCTGGCCTTGCAGCGAGGCTTTCTCGAACCATTTGAGCGCGTTGTCGAGTTGACGCGGTGTGCCGCTGTAGTAGAACTCGCCCAGCTCGTACTGCGCTTCGGCATCCCCTGACTGCGCGATTTGCTCACAGGCCTTGAGGGCATTTTGCAGGTCTTCGGGCGCGGTATCGAGGGCGCAGCGGCCCGTCGCCGGAATCAGCAACGAATTACCGCCCTCTGCCAGTGCCAGCAGGGGCTGAAGAAGCAACAGGCAGCCCAGGGTCAGGGCGCGGCCGGTGCGGTTCATGGGGATCGACTTACCTCTGCAAAGCTGCGGCCAATGTCTCTGGTGGCACATTATGGGATAAGCAGCGCCTACCTTACAAAGATTTACGCGAATTTCTACAGCACAATGGGACGCGTCGGGTTGTGATGGGTGTCACAGGCTTGCCTGGCTCTGCCTGATCGCAATCAGGCAGAGCCAGGCACATCCTTTACTTCAGCTTGGCAAATGCCCGCTCGGCAGCATCCAGGGTGATCTGCAGCTCCTTGTCACCATGGGCGATTGAGGTGAAGCCCGCCTCGAATGCGCTTGGCGCCAGGTAAACGCCGCCTTCGAGCATCAGATGGAAGAAGCGCTTGAAGCGTTCGGCATCGCTGGCCATCACGTCGTCGAAGGTGACGATATCGTCGGCGCCGCTGAAGTACAGGCCAAACATGGCGCCCGCCTGGGTGGTTACGAACGGGATACCGGCAGCGTCGGCACGCTGTTGCAGGCCATCGAGCATGCGGCTGGTGAAGGCACTCAGCTCGTCATGGAAGCCCGGGCGGCTGATCAGCTTCAGGGTGGTCAGGCCGGCGGCCATGGCCAACGGATTGCCCGACAGGGTACCGGCCTGGTAGACCGGGCCCAGCGGGGCGATGCAGCCCATGATCTCGCGCTTGCCTCCGAAGCAGCCGACCGGCATGCCGCCGCCGACGATCTTGCCGAAGGTCGACAGGTCGGGGGTGATGCCGTAGTGGCCTTGGGCACCGCCAAGGGAGACGCGGAAGCCGGTCATCACCTCGTCGAAGATCAGTACCACGCCGTGTTTGTCGCACAATGCGCGCAGGCCTTCGAGGAAGCCCGGCGCCGGCGGGACGCAGTTCATGTTGCCGGCCACCGGCTCGACGATGATGCAGGCCACGGTCTGGCCGACATCGGCCAGGGTCTTCTCGACGGCGGCGATGTCGTTGAACGGCAGGGTCAGGGTGTGCTTGGCGAAGTCCGCCGGCACCCCGGCCGAGCTTGGCACGCCCTGAGTCAGCAGGCCGGAGCCGGCCTTGACCAGCAGGCTGTCGGAGTGACCGTGGTAGCAGCCTTCGAACTTGATGATGGCGTCACGGCCGGTGTAGCCACGGGCCAGGCGGATGGCGCTCATGGTCGCTTCGGTGCCGGAGCTGACCATGCGCACCATCTCCATCGACGGCACGATCGAGCAGACCAGGTCGGCCATCTCGGTTTCCATGGCGGTCGGCGCGCCGTAGGACAAACCGTGCTCCAACTGCTTGCGTACGGAGTCCAGCACGTCCGGATGGGCATGGCCGAGGATCATCGGGCCCCAGGAACCGACATAGTCGACGTAGCGCTTGTCGTCTTCATCGATGACGTAGGCGCCTTCGGCGTGCTTGAAGAACAGTGGGGTGCCGCCGACGCTCTTGAAGGCGCGCACCGGCGAGTTGACGCCACCGGGGATGTGTTTCTGGGCTTGGGCGAACAGGGCTTCGGAACGGGACATGGGATCTTCTCTCGAAATCAGCAAGCGAACAGGGCATTGAAGGCGCGGGCGCGGCGGGTGACTTCCTGCGCGCTGTCGGCACCGAACAGGCCGTGGATCACCGCCAGCAGGTCGGCGCCATGGGCGACCAGCGGGGCGGCGTTGTCGAGGGTGATGCCGCCGATCACCGCGATCGGCAGCTTGACCTGGGCGCGGGCCTGCTCCAGCAGATCGACGCTGGCGGCGGGCGCACCCGGTTTGGTGACGGAATTGAAGAAGCGACCGAAGGCGACATAGCTGGCGCCCTCGTTGGCGGCCTGCTGCGCGAGGTCGAGGCTGGCGTGGCAGGTCGAGCCGATGATCGCCTGGCGGCCGAGCAGGGCGCGGGCCGGCGTGAGCGGGCCATCGGTCTGGCCGAGGTGCACGCCAACGCCCAGGCGGGCAGCCAGTTCGGCGTCGTCGTTGATGATCAGCTCGGTGCCGTAACGCTCACAGAGCGTCTTCAGCGCTTCGGCCTCGCGCAGTCTGGGGGCGGTGTCGTCGCTCTTGTCGCGGTATTGCAGCAGACGAACGCCACCTTCCAGTGCCGCTTCAACGTGGGAGAGGAAACGGCCGGCCAGCAGCTGGCTGTCGGTGATCGCGTACAGACCGCGGAGCTTCATCGGATGGCCTCGAGTCAGGAACAGAAATCCAGGGGCAGGCGGCGCGGCACGTACTGGCCCTTGCCCAGCTGCTCTGCGTCGCGCAGGGTGCGCCAGGTGTAGTCCAGGGCGCTGCGCACGGCGCTGGTCAATGCTTCGCCCAGGGCCAGGCGGCCGGCAAGGGCACTGGCCAGGGTGCAGCCCGAGCCGTGGTAGCTGCCCGGCAGGCGTTGGCAGGTCCAGGTGTGCTGTTGACCGTCGCGGCTATACAGGCGGTTGTGGATTTCCACCTCGTCGCCGTGACCGCCGGTTATCAACAGGTGTCTACAGAACGGCAGCAATTTCTCGGCGCACTCGTCTGCGGTGCCTTCGGGCAGTTCCGCCAGAATGCGTGCTTCCGGCAGGTTCGGCGTGGCGATGGTGGCCAGCGGCAGCAGGCGTTCGCGCAGCGCGTAGCCGACCTCGTCCTTGCCCAGGCGGCCACCGCCACCGGCGCGCAGCACCGGGTCGCAGACCAGTGGCAGGTGCGGGTGGGCGGCCAGCAGTTCGGCGACGGTGTCGACCATCTCGATCGAGCCGAGCATCCCCAGCTTCACCGCGGCCACCGTGGAGTCGGCCAGCACGGCGTTGGCCTGGGCCAGCACCCACTCGCGGTCGAGCACGCGGAAGTCGGAAACGTTGACGGTATCCTGCACGGTCAGGGCGGTCACGGCGGGTGCGGCGTGACAACCCTGGGCGATCAGGGCTTCGATATCTGCCTGCAGCCCGGCGCCACCACTGGGGTCGTGGCCGGAGAGACAGAGGACAACGGGGCGGGAGCTGTAGGTATTCATGGTCGGCGAGCTTATCACCAAACCTTTTTGTGCGGTTCGGTCGCGGTGAGAGATTTGCTGATCAAGTGGTCAGATTGGTTTTATTGGATATTCTGAAACGTGCGTTCTAGAGCCTCTGCTTTGAAATTGACAGTAGCTGCTGAGCAATGCTGGAGGCTATGCTAGAGTGCTCGGATAACTCGATGAACGGGTTCTGCCGGATCACGTCGTCTCAAAGGGAAGGGAGGCAACCGCGACGCGACCGGACAGGCCATGCTGGGGCTGTATGCGCTATTTGCTGATTGTGCTTCTGGGCTGCTTGCCCCTGCTGGCCGGAGCGGTCGAATTCGACGACGCCACCGGACGCTTGCCGCTGGGCCGCTACATGCAGGTCTATGAAGACCACGAAGGCAGCGCCAGCATCGCCCAGGTCAGTGCCGGTGCATTCGCCAAACGCTTCCATGCCCATCACGACGAGGTGCTCAACGCCGGCTATTCGACCTCCGTTTTCTGGCTCCGGGTCGATCTCGCCTATGCAGCCACACCTTCGCCAGCACCACGCCAGTGGTTGCTGGAGCTTGCCTACCCGCCGCTGGATCATCTGGAACTCTATCTGCCCGACGCCCAGGGCACTTATCGGCTGGCCCAGCGCACGGGTGATGCCCTGCCCTATGCCAGCCGGCAGATCCGCCAGAACAACTACCTGTTCGAGCTGCCACTGCGTCCCGGTCAGGCGACGACCGCCTACTTGCGTCTGCAGAGCGAGGGTTCGATCCAGGCGCCGCTGACCTTGTGGTCGGCTCAGGCTTATCTGGAAGACCAGCCCACGCGTCTTTATGTGCTGGGGATGATCTATGGCGTGCTGCTGGTGATGCTGGTGTACAACCTGTTTCTCTACCTCAGTGTGCGTGATGTCAGCTACCTGTACTACATCCTCTACATCGCTTCGTTCGGCCTTTATCAGGTCTCGGTCAATGGTGCCGGCATCGCCTACTTCTGGCCCGACAGTCCCTGGTGGGCCAACGCCGCCACGCCATTTTTCATCGGCGCCGCCGGGCTGTTCGGCTGCCAGTTCGCCCGGCACTTCCTGCAACTGGGCAACCTCAGCCGTGGCCTCGACCGCCTGCTGAAGGGGTTGATGGCTGGCGGCGCGCTGGTGATGGTGCTGGCGGTGACCCTGCGTTACGGCGTGGCGCTGCGCATGGCCACGCTGCTGGCGCTGTTGTTCACCGTGAGCGTCTTCAGTGCGGGGTTGTATGCCTGGTGGCGCGGCTTGCGCGTGGCGCGCTGGTTCATCATCGCCTGGACGGCCTTCCTCGTCGGCGGGCTGGTCAACACCTTGATGGTGCTGGGGTACCTGCCCAACCTGTTCATCACCATGTACGCCAGTCAGTTGGGCGCTGCGCTGGAAGTGGCGCTGTTGTCGCTGGCCCTGGCCGACCGCATCAACAGTTTGCGTGAGCAGCAGGCCCAGGCCCTGCGCGAAACCGGACGCACCCTGGAGCAGATGAACCTGCAACTGGCCCGCAGCAACCGGCTCAAGGACGAGTTCCTCGCCACCGTGACCCACGAGCTGCGCACGCCGATGAACGGCGTGATCGGTTCGCTGGAGCTGCTGCACACACTGCCCATGAGCGCCGAGCAGGCTCAGTACCATCGCACCGCCACCGGTTCGGCCCAGGACATGATGGCGATGGTCGACGATATCCTCATCCTCACCGAACTGCAGGCCGGGCGCCTGCGCAACCATGGCATGGCGTTCAGCCTACGGCGCCTGCTCCAGGAACTGCGGGCCGGTTATGCGAGCCAGGCGCTGGCCAAGGGCCTGTACCTGAGCCTGGACATCCCCGCCGACCTGCCCGACAGCCTGGTCGGCGATGCGCAGAAGCTCGCCCGCTGCCTGGCGTGCCTGGTGGACAACGGGCTGAAGTTCACCCACCAGGGCGGCGTTACCGTGCAGGCCCGTGGCCGGCGTACCGGACCTGACAGCCTGGCCCTGAGCCTCACGGTCAGCGACAGTGGCATCGGTTTCGACGACCTGGACCAGGCGGTGCTGTACCAGCGCTTCTTCCAGGTGGACGGTTCGATGACCCGGCGCTATGGCGGATTGGGGATCGGCCTGTCCATCTGCCGCCAGTTGAGCGAGTTGATCGGCGCCACGTTGTCCCATGAGTCCACGCAGGGGCTGGGCAGTCGGTTCGAGCTGACGCTGCCCCTGGCGGTGGCACAGGTGCAGGCTCCACCGGCGCGTGCCGCCTCGAGGCTGGACCGCTTCTGAACAGAGGTGCCCCCGATGTAGTCCGTTTTGTCACTTTGACTGACCGGCCCGCGGTGCTTCACTGGGTTATCCAGGCATGAACGGATCCAGGAGGCCCACGATGAACCTGCACCAGTTCGCGGAAACCCACGAAGTCACCAACCAGCCGCCGTCCCTCGACGGTGCCAACCTCTACCGCCTCGACCAGCCCTTGCAGGAGTGGTCGCGGCGCTTCGGTGCCGGCTGGGCCGAGTCGCGGATCGACGCCTACGGCGCCCTGGCCGGTGGCCCGCTGATGGCGGCGGGTTTCCTGGCCAATGCCCACAAGCCCGAGTTCAGCAGCCATGACCGCTATGGTCACCGCATCGACCTGGTGGAATTCCATCCCGCGTATCACCAGTTGATGCGTACTGCCGTCGAGCATGGCCTGCCCTCGTTGCCGTGGGCGGAGCCACGAGACGGTGCCCACGTGGCCCGGGCCTCGATGACCTATCTGCACAGCCAGGCCGAAGCCGGTACCGGCTGCCCGCTGACCATGACCTTCGCCGCCGTGCCGGCCCTGCGCCTGCAGCCCGAGCTGGCTGGCTACTGGCTGCCCAAGGTCCTTGCCCGCGAGTACGACCCGCGCAATGTCGGCGACCGGCACAAGGCCGGCGTCACGATCGGCATGGCCATGACCGAGAAGCAGGGCGGTACCGATGTGCGCGCCAACACCACCCGCGCTTACCCGGTCGGCGCGCCCGGGCCGGGCCAGCCCTATGAACTGGTGGGGCACAAATGGTTCTGCTCGGCGCCGATGTGCGATGCCTTCCTTACCCTGGCGCAGACCGACAAGGGCCTGAGCTGCTTCCTGTTGCCGCGCCACCGCCCTGACGACAACCGCAACCAGTTCTATATCCAGCGCCTGAAGAACAAGCTCGGCAACTGTTCCAACGCATCCAGCGAAGTGGAGTTCCGTGGCGCCCTGGCCTGGATGGTGGGCGAGGAGGGGCGTGGCGTGCCGACCATCATCGAGATGGTGGCCATGACCCGCTTCGATTGCATGGTCGGCTCCAGCGCCTTGATGCGCCAGGCCTTGACCCAGGCCGCGCATCATTGCGCCCACCGCAAGGTCGGTGGGCGCGTGCTGGCCGAGCAGCCCTTGATGCAGAACGTGCTCGCCGACCTGGCCCTGGAAAGCGAGGCCGCATTGGCCCTGAGCCTGCGCATGGGCCAGGCGCTTGATCGGCTCGACGACCCGCAGCAGGCACATTTCTCCCGCCTGGTGACAGCCGTGGGCAAGTACTGGATCTGCAAGCGCGCCCCCGGGATGATCAACGAGGCCGCCGAGTGCCTGGGCGGCGCCGGCTACGTCGAGGACAGCATCCTCCCGCGGCTGTACCGCGAGGCGCCGGTCAACTCGACCTGGGAGGGCTCGGGCAATGTGCAGTGTCTGGACGTGCTGCGCGCCTTGTCGAAGGAGCCGGGTGTGCTGGAGGCACTTTTCACTGAGCTCGGGGATGGTCATGGCGACCCACGCCTGGCGGCGTTCATCGGCAACCTCAAGGGCGCTTTCGCCGATACTGGCGATATCCAGTACCGCGCCCGGCAGCTGACCGAGGACATCGCCGTGGCGTTGCAGGCCAAGCTGTTGCTGGAGGCGGGCAACGCCACGGTGAGCGATGCGTTCATCGGCAGCCGGCTGGGCGCTGGCGGGCGGGTGTATGGTGTGTTGCCGCGCGGGGTGGATGCTGCGGCGTTGGTGGCCAGGGCCACGCCGGCGTGGGCCGGTTAACGCCATCGCGGGGGTGTTTTTACCCTGCAACGCAGGCAAGATGGTGGTCATGCATTCCATAAGACAGGAAGCCCAGCGTGAGCCAAGCGTTTGTAGTCGTTGATACCCCCGAACAGGCCGTCGACCGTCTGGCGGCCTTGCATGAACAGGCCACCGGTGCCCTGAGCCAGGCCCTCAAGCGCTACCTGAAAGACCGCACCGAGCCCGGTGACGAAGAACGCGCGCTGTTTCGCTACCCGGCCCTGCGCCTCATCTATTCCAGCCAGGGCGAAGTCGCCGCGACCACCCGCGCCTACGCCAAGGTCCAGGTGGATGGTACCTACAGCGTCACCGTCACCCAGCCCGCGGCGTTCCGTGGCTACCTGCTCGAACAGCTGCGCCCCTTGATGCACGACTACACCGTGACCGTGGAAGTTGGTGTCAGCGAACAGAACATCCCTTACCCCTACGTGGTAGACCAGGGCGATGAGCTGGCGGGCAGCGGCATCACCGCGGCCCAGCTGGCACGCGTTTTCCCCAGCACCGACCTGTCGGCGGCCACCGACAACACCGCCGATGGCCTGTACGACTGGGAAAGCGCCGAGACCCTGCCGCTGGCGCTGTTCGACGCCGCCCGCGTGGACTTCTCCCTGCGCCGCCTGGTGCACTACACCGGCAGCGACTGGCGGCACATGCAGCCATGGATCCTGCTGACCAACTACCACCGCTACGTCGACCAGTTCATCGCCCATGGCCTTGAGCAACTGCGCGAGGATCCACGCTTCGTGCGCATGGTCCTGCCGGGCAACGTGGTCATCGAGAAGGGCATGGACAACGGCGAGGCCCAGGCGCTGGTTGCCAGCGTGGTCTGGCACCGCTACCAGATGCCGGCCTACCACCTGATCGCCGCCGACGGCGATGGCGTGACCCTGGTCAACATCGGCGTCGGCCCGTCCAACGCCAAGAACATCACCGACCACCTGGCGGTGCTGCGTCCGCACTGCTGGCTGATGATTGGTCACTGCGGCGGCCTGCGCCAGTCGCAGACCATCGGCGACTATGTGCTGGCCCACGCCTACATGCGCCGCGACGGCATCCTCGACCGGGTTGTGCCGCCGAACATCCCGATCCCGGCCCTGGCCGAGGTGCAGCTGGCGTTGCAGGAGGCGGCGGCGCAGGTCACTGGTGAGCGTGGCGAGCAGCTCAAGAAGCGCCTGCGCACCGGCACCGTGCTCACCTACGACGACCGTAACTGGGAGCTGCGCTGGGCCCAGGAGCGCCCGCTTATCAACCTGTCCCGTGCCGTGGCGGTAGACATGGAAAGCGGCACCATCGCTGCCCAGGGCTACCGACTGCGCGTTCCCTACGGCACCTTGCTGTGTGTCTCCGACAAGCCGCTGCACAGCGAGATCAAGCTACCGGGGTCGGCCAACGCCTTCTACAACCGCGCGGTCAGCCAGCACCTGAAGATCGGCATCGCCGCCCTCGACCTGCTGCGTACCGAGCTCAACTCGCTGCACTCGCGTAAACTGCGCAGCTTCGATGAGCCGCCGTTCCGCTGAGGATCCATGCCCCTGCCACCCCGTAGCAACCCGCGTCGCCCTGCGGCGCGACCCACCGGCCCGCGTCGCCAGCCCAAGGCGCCGCCGGCCGAGCCGCGCCTGATCCTGTTCAACAAACCGTTCGATGTGCTCACCCAGTTCAGCGACGGAGAAGGGCGCGCCACGCTCAAGGATTTCATCGACATTCCCGGCATCTACCCGGCCGGGCGCCTGGACCGCGACAGCGAAGGCCTGCTGCTGCTGACCAACGACGGGCGCCTGCAGGCGCGGATCGCCGACCCCAAGCACAAGCTGGCCAAGACCTACTGGGTGCAGGTGGAGGGCGAGCCGAGCGAGGAGCAGCTACAGCGCCTGCGCGAGGGCGTCGAACTCAACGACGGGCCCACGCTACCGGCGCAGGCACGTCAGCTCGAGGAACCCGAGCTGTGGCCGCGCAATCCGCCGGTCCGCTTTCGCAAGAGCGTGCCGACTGCCTGGCTGGAGCTGGTGATCCGTGAAGGGCGCAATCGCCAGGTGCGGCGGATGACGGCGGCGGTGGGGCTGCCGACCTTGCGTCTGGTGCGGGTGCGTATCGGTGACTGGACGATCGAAGGGCTGCAGCAGGGATGTTGGCGGGAAGTGGCGGCGAAGCTGTAGTCGCCGCCCAGGGTGGGGTTGTCAGACCCCTTCCAGGAACCCCACCACCACGCTCTTGATGATGAACGCCAGCACGCCAAGGCCCAGCACGAAGAACAGGATCAGCGTGCCGAAGCGGCCAGCCTTGGACTTCTTCGCCAGGTCCCAGACGATGAAGCCCATGAAGGCGATCAGCACGGTGACGAGGATGATCATCATCCATTCTTCGAATACGGCGGGATCCATCGGTTTACTCCAGGCAAGCACAAAGCCCGATCATACGCCGGGCGCGCGGGGATTCAACGCAGGTGGGTCAATGGCAGCTCAGTGCTGGCCAGTACCTGGTTGAGCACGAAGCTGGAGCGCACGCTGGTCACCCCTTCTATACGGGTCAGGCTGCCCAGCAGCAGTTTCTGGTAATGATCCATGTCCGGCACCACCACCTTGAGCTGGTAGTCGGCGTCCATTCCGGTAACCAGGCTGCATTCGAGGACCTGGGGCAGGCTGCGGATCGCCGCCTCGAAGGTTTCGAAACGTTCGGGGGTGTGCCGGTCCATGCCGATCAGCACATAGGCCGTAAGGCTCAGGCCGAGTTTCTTGCGATCCAGCAGCGCTACCTGGCGCGAGATATAACCGTCGTCTTCGAGCTGCTTGACCCGACGTGAGCAGGGTGACGGCGACAAGCCGATGCGTTCGGCCAGTTCCTGGTTGGAGATGCGCGCATCGCGCTGCAATTCGGCGAGGATGCTCAGGTCGTAGCGGTCGAGCTTGCTCATGAAAAGGGCCTTTTCTGTTCAGATTGCGGCGAATTATCGATCCTGAGTGAAAAATTGCGCAAGCCCTATTTAACAGAGCAATCTTCGCAATCCTCTGCCCCGGCGTCTGCCCTATCTTTATCAACAGAATCACTGCCCGGACATCAGTCCACGGCGACGCGCCCTAGGCGGGCGGTCGCGGCCAGCGATCCAACAGGATCCGCCAGGCCCCCGGGCTACGCACTGTCCAGAAGACGGCGCGAGGTGAGCCGGTGCCACAAGTGCCGAGCACGGACGACAATTCCCGAAGGGAGGCCGCAAGGCCTCCCTTTTTTATTGTGCTGAAGATTGCACAGGCCTGGCCTGGCGGCGACTCGCCACGGCGAGCGCCGCCAGCAGCACCAGCAAGCCGCCGATCACGGCAATCATGAAGCCGCTGCGCGCTGTCGTGGCGTCCACCCATTGGCCGGCACCTGCCGCGCCGATGGCCACGCCGACATTCAACCCGGCGAGCAGCCAGGTCAGGCCCTCGGTCAGCTGGCGCTCTGGCACGCTGCGCTCGACCAGGGCCATGGCCACGATCATGGTCGGGGCGAAGAACACCCCGGCCATTAACACTGCCGCCGCGAGCTGGGCGATATTGCCGACCAGGAGCAGCGGCAGGGTGCTGAGGGTGGTAGCCAGCGCGCCGACCAGCAACTGACGGGGCAGCGACATCCGCCAGCGCAGGGTGCCGAACAGCAGCCCAGAAACGCAGGAGCCCACGGCATAGGCCGACAATACCAGGCTGGCGGCAGCCGGTTGCCCTTGTTCGCTGGCGAAGGCGACGCTGACGATGTCCACGGTGCCGACGATCATGCCCATTGCCGCCATCAGCAGCGTCAGCTGAGGCACCCCGTCGCATCGCCAGGCCGGCAGGTCACGTCTGGACGAGGTTTCGGCAGGGGCCACCGGTGGTTCGCTGCCGGTCTGCAGGGTCAACGCCAGGGTACCCAGCAGCAGTAACGCGGCAGCCGCCAGCAACCCGGTCTGGGGCCACAGCGCCACGCTGAGCCCGACGGCCAGCGGTGGGCCAGCAATGAAGCTGGCTTCATCGAGTACGGTTTCCAGCGAGTAGGCAGTCTGCAGTTGCGGCTGGCCACGGTACAGATGGGTCCAGCGCGCCCGGACCATAGCCGACATGCTCGGCATGCAGCCGGCCAGCAGGGCGGCGACGAACAGCAGCCAGTCGGCGCTACGCCACCAGGCGCAGGCAGCCATCAGCAGCAGCCCGAGCACGCTCAGCAGGCTGGCCCGCGGCAGCACGCGGCGCTGGCCCAGGCGATCCACCAGGCGTGATACCTGTGGCGACAACAGGGCATAGGTAAGCACGAAGCAGGCCGACACCGCCCCGGCCAAGGCATAGCTGCCGCGCCATTGCGCCACCAGCGTAATGATGCCGATACCGGTCATGGGCAACGGCAGGCGGGCCAGCAGGCCGGCCAAGGTGAACCCGAGGGTGCCGGTCGGGACGAACAAGTGTGCATAAGGGTTGGGCATGTCGCTTCCTCCGTGAGACGGCCCGCTTGCTGGCGGCAAGGCAGGACGTGGATAATACGTACAGTGCGTATGATTAAATATTCATACGAGTTGAATGTAAATATTCATACGGATTGTACGTAAAGGAGAGGCCATGGTTCGTCGCACCCGCGCCGAGATGGAAGAAACCCGCGCCGCCTTGCTGGCAATGGCCCGCCAGGTCTTCAGCGAACAAGGTTACGCAGAGGCGTCCATGGATGACCTGACCGCTCGCGCCGGGCTTACCCGTGGCGCGCTCTACCACCATTTCGGCGACAAGCAGGGCCTGCTGGCGGCCGTGGTGGCACAGATCGATGGTGAGATGGATGCACGTCTGCTGGCCATCTCCGCATCCTGCGATGACCCCTGGCAAGGCTTCTGCCAGCGTTGCGAGGCCTACCTGCGCATGGCCCGCGAGCCGGAAATCCAGCGCATTGTCCTGCGTGATGCGCGCGCCGTCCTGGGTGCGGCCTCGCCTGAGGCGCAGCAGCATTGCATCGCATCACTGCAGCGGATGCTCAGCGGGCTGGTCCAGCAAAGTGTGGTTGCCGAGGCCGATCCCTGGGCGTTGGCGGCCCTGGTACATGGCAGCCTGTCGGAGGCGGCGGTCTGGATCGCCCAGGTGGAGGACGGCGATTCCCGCCTCGGCCAGGCTCTGGTTGCCCTGGAATTAATTCTGCGTGGCCTGCTGGCGCGCTAGGCTGTCGGCTATTTCATCTGCCGGTCGCGGTCTGCGCAGTAGACTGCGAACGGTAAAGGCGAGCGTTTTCATCGAGAGGAACAACATGAGTTCGCGCATCTGGCGGTTGGCAGGCGTTGGTTTGCTGGGCCTGGGCATCAGCCTGGGCGCCATGGCCGAGGGCCCCGGAGACGGGCATGACGGTCATGGCGGCCAGCAGGAGCAGGGCGGTGGTGAACGGCGCGGATCACCGCTCAATTCACGGGACGAAGTGCGCCAGACGCAACCGCCGCGCCAGGGCTACTACCAGGACATTCCCCGGCGTTACGGTGACAACCGTCACTGGGAGGCGGGAGGTCCGGGTCAGCGCCCCGGCGGCGATTGGTCGGGACGGCCCGATGGTCATGGCAATGGCTGGGGGCCAGGACCGCAGTATCACCCAGGGCACACCGTCGATCGCTTCCCGGACCGCTACTGGAAGGTGCCTTATCGTGGGCAGGACTACTTCTACTCGGGCGGGTATTGGTACCGGCCACATGGCGGCGGCTACGTGGTGGTCACGCCGCCTTACGGTGTGCGGGTCGGCTATCTGCCGCCCTATGCCCGCGAGGTGTGGTTGAGCGGTGCGTTGTTCTTCCTGGTGGCCGACACCTACTACCAGTACCTCGCCGACAGCCGCGAGTACGTGGTGGTCAACCCGCCCAGCGTTGCGCCTGCACCGCAGCAGCAGGGCAGTGGCTATGATGTGATCGCCTACCCGATGTACGGCCAGGGGCCGGAGCAGCAGGAGCAGGACCGCTACCAGTGCCACCGCTGGGCGGTGAGCCAGTCGGGGTTCGATCCGGCGACGGCGACCTATGCGCCGCCGGCCAATGTGGCGGACAACTATAGGCGGGCATTGGGGGCCTGCCTGAGCGGCCGCGGCTACAGCGTCAATTGACAAGTCAGTTGCGATAGCCGGCTACACCGGGTCGGCATGAACCATCACATCGGCCCGCGGATAGTGTTGGCGAATGACCTGAGATGCCTGCACGCACAATTCATGGGCGGCGTGCAGCGGCATTTCGCCGGGCAACTCAAGATGCAGCTGCACAAACCACTGGTTGCCTGACACCCGTGTGCGCAGGTCGTGTACGCCCTTCACGCCTGGTATCGCCAGCACTATTTCATGCATGCGCTCGCCGACATCGGCCGGCAGTTCCTTGTCCATCAGGATTGCCGTGCTTTCGCGAGCGATATGCAGCGCGCTCCACAGGATATACAAGGCGATCCCGAGGCCGAACAGGGCATCGAGCTGCGGCCAGCCGAAGCGGGCCAGCAGCAGCGCCAGGAGGATGCTGGCGTTGAGCAGCAGGTCCGAGCGGTAATGCAGCGAGTCGGCTCGCACGGCCGTGGAGCCAGTCGCCCGGATGACTTTGCGCTGGAATGCCAGCAACGCGAAAGTGAGCACCAGCGACAGCAGCATCACGGCGATACCGGCAGCGGTATCGCCCAAAGGCTCTGGCGACGACAACCGATCAACCGCCTGGACCCCGATCAGAACCGCGCTGACCCCGATGAACAGCGCCTGGGCCATGCCGGCCAGGGCTTCGGCCTTGCCATGTCCGAAGCGGTGGTCGTCGTCGGCGGGGCGCAGAGCGTAGTGAACGGCCAGCAGGTTAAGGAACGAGGCGGCGGCATCCAGCGCCGAATCGGTCAGCCCGGCCAGCAGGCTGACCGAGCCGCTCAGCCACCAGGCCACGGCCTTGCTCAGCACCAGGATGCAGGCAACGCTCAGCGACGCACGGGTGGCCAGGCGCAGCAGGCGTTGGTGTTCGGCGTTGGCGGTCATGCGCTATGAATCGTCCGTGGTCAGATCAGGCGGCGGGCACCAGGCCGTAGCTGGCCAGTTGTTCGACACTGCCACGGTGCTGGATCAGCCGTGGGTCGTTCAGCGGCAGGCGCTGGCCCAGTTCGCTCTCCAGGATAGCCTGCAGCTTGGTCCTGTCGACGTGGCCATCTGCATTGATCGCCGGCTTGAGCTTGGCCGGGTCGACCTGAGCGCTCTTGCCGCCAGGGTAGTAGATGGCACCGGTGGCAAAATCGATGCCGAAGGCGATCAGGCCGGGGAGCACGTAGAAGAGAATACCTATGGCATCCATGGCCGCCACCACAGGGTCGATCTTGCCTTCGATCTGGCCGCGACGGTCAGGGTAGAACAGGGTGCCGCAGGCCGTCAGCTGGGTCAGCAAGGTGGCGATGAGGGCGCCACCGATGACGCGGGAGGGGATGCGCATGTGAATCTCCGAAAGGTAACGACGATCAAGGGCGCGGCAATCGCCGGCGCCTGAGGTTAAGACCATGATAGGGCAGCCTCGGTTCGCCGTTATACTCGGACGATTGTTCGAGGACCACCATGATTTCATTACCGATCGATGCCGTACTGTCCGACCTGCGCCAGGCCCTGGCCGAACGTGACGAAGCGGTGCTCGAGGCGCCACCCGGCGCCGGCAAGACCACCCGCGTACCACTGGCGCTGCTCGACGAACCCTGGCTGGCCGGGCAGACCATCCTCATGCTCGAGCCCCGGCGCCTGGCCGCCCGCGCCGCTGCCGAACGCCTGGCCAGCGAGCTGGGCGAGAAGGTCGGCGAAACCGTGGGTTATCGCATCCGCCTCGACAGCAAGATCGGCCCGAACACGCGCATCGAAGTGGTCACCGAAGGCATCCTCACCCGCCGCCTGCAAAGCGATCCTGCGCTTGAAGGCGTGGGCCTGGTGATCTTCGACGAGTTCCACGTTTTGCGGAATGCGCCAAAAATGACCATTTCTTGTCAAGGTTTCCGCAATCACGAGGACTCTCAATCCCTCCCTCCCTCGCTCTCTGGCGGAACGTTGAATCGCTGCGGACGCTTAGAAAGCTTTGCCAGCAGAGCACTGACCAATCACTTCGTGATCTTGTAGGGCTCATTGAGCTCTGACTGGACCTGCCTGATTAACTCTTGCGGGTCCGACGAGGGATCCTTCTTTAGATAAGCAAGAAGGAGGAGCGTTGTGGGGTGGAGAGACAAAATTTCGGCAATCTGTTCGAGCTTCTCTATGGACGTCTTCCACTTTCCCCGCTCGATTGCACTGATGTAGCTCTGGCTTGGGCCAAGACCTTCCTGCGGCAGCCCCCGCGATTGCCTGATATCTCTAATTACCAATCCAAGAGCTTCGTTCAGTTCCACTTTGCACGCTCGCAAAAGGAAACGATGAAGCCTTCTTAGTAGGTAATCTGCTATGCTATATATAGCTTAAATCGAAGGGTCCATTGATGTTTACCACCTACAAGCATGCCGAGATCCTATTTTCTCCAGTATTTGGTGATCAATACCAAATGTGGCAGTTCGTCGAGCATAACCAGCATCGCCCTTGGTTCTATGTGACTCTCCGCGAAGTTAAGGATGAGATTTCTTTAGAAACCATGGTCCTGATCCCAAATGAGGAGATCTTCGAATCAATTCTGGTAGAGCAATCTCCAGGCATTCAGATCGCGTCAGTAGAGCTGGTCACTCCGGCACGGTTGAATGGGACAGGAAGTTGGAGCATGGAACGGCTAGCAGAGCTCGTAAGGATTCAAGGTCAACAAAATCAGGTGTCTGGTTATGAGTTCAGGACTGTCACGGGGCGCGTTTACTTAGAGAGACATCATGCAAGTTCTGCAGTGGAGTCACGGACTCAAATTTATCTCTCAATAACTGCTGGGATAACCGCTCGTAGCTGATCCAGAGCTTATGTGTCACTGAATCAAAGTAGGTATCAGTGCTTTTCGTGTCGTAGAGCCTAAGTGCATAACGGCATGTTCAATGACGATAAGCCTTTCTCCGCTTACGGTTTTGGGCTGATAAGCGCGAATAATTTTTGGGGAAGAATTGATGACTGAGCCGCAGGTACGTTGCCTTCTGCCCCCCTTTCCTAGTGCCCTTTTTGTCAGGTTGGAGTCCAGTAAATGGCCGAAGTAAGCATTGAAAAAATCAGTGATTTTCTAACAAGCGAAGGCAATGCAATTCATAGCACCTTTGACGACGAGGTGGCAGGCATCGCGCTGGCTCAGGAGCTGTGTCCTGGGAAACCATACTGTTCAGTAAGGCAATGGATTCTCGTCGACCTCGATATTTCAGATGACAAGAAGGCGTTGGTTACAGAGCAAGGATTTCAGCCAATCCTGCTCTACGCCCACACCGTAGTAACCGATAGTGCTCGTCGATTTTTACCAGGCGACTGGGTCAGAAGCACCCTCCTGATCGAACTAAAAAGTAATTATCTTTTTGAAACCCAAAATAGCGTTTACATCCTTTTGGGCGCAGGAAGCCGGAAGGCGGCAGAACCAGCTGTCGTGACCAGCATAATTTAATGAGCGGCGGAGAGTTGCCAGATGACGATGCCTCACGAGCGTTCGCGTGCAATTGTGCAGACGCAGGAATTTCTGGAACAGCTTTCACGGGATGCCTCTCAAAGTGAAGAGGTTCGGAAATCAGCGGTCTACCTGCTCCGGCATTATCCGAGTAAAAGCGAAGTGCTGATGCAGGGGCGGATTCAAGAGGGGCTGGCGGCTAAGTTTGGGTATCAGCCGTTTCTCGGCTCGAAGCTTGAATGAACCAACTTGTTGTTGGCGCTGATAAAAAATTGACCCACCCTAGATGATGCCAGCATACGAAGAAGCGCAACGCCGCTCCCGCGTGGCCCATGTCCAGGCCACCAACAACCTTGCGGGTGCTCGCATGAGCTCTTACATGTCCTCGAAAATGGCTGACTATGTGAAGGGCCGCCTTTCCTCGGCTGAACTTGTAGCATCCGTAAAGGCTTACTACGGAATCCATGACTGAGTCGCCATGAATCGCTACATCTTTCGTAGATACTTTTGATGGGCCTCTAGTCAAAATCATCACTCAACGCCCAGCTTATACTGCATCCCTTATTTGGGAGCCTCGATGATTTCTCTACCAATTGACCTCGTATTGCCAAACCTACGAGAGGCCCTCGCCTACCGCAACGAAGTGATTCTTGAAGCACCACCTGGTGCGGGCAAGACCACTCGGGTGCCTCTGGCGTTGCTGAATGAACCTTGGCTTGGTGACCAGAAAATTCTGATGCTTGAGCCTCGCCGATTGGCTGCTCGGGCCGCTGCTGAGCGGTTAGCGAGTGAACTAGGAGAGAAGGTTGGTGAGACTGTCGGCTATCGCATTCGCCTTGAAAGCAAAGTAGGCCCGCGCACCCAGATTGAAGTGGTCACGGAAGGCATCTTGGCTCGCCGGCTCCAAGAGGATCCTGCACTGGATGGAGTGGGCGTGGTTATCTTCGACGAATACCACCTCCGGACACTCGAGGCTGATCTTGCTCTCGCTCTGTGCCTAAATGGCCGAGAGCTGTTGAGAGACGAAAACCAGCCTCTCAAGATCCTCCTGATGTCCGCGACGATTGAGGGAGATCGTCTTTCCAAGCTCTTGAGTGATGCTCCAATCGTGACCAGCGAAGGGCGTATGTTCCCGGTCTCTATGAGCTGGGGGCGCCCCTACCAACCAGGCGACTATATCGAGCCCCGAGTGGTTCAGACCTGTATGCAAGCTCTCGCTGATCAAAGCGGGAGCATTCTGGTCTTCTTGCCCGGCCAGGCTGAAATACGCCGAGTGCACGATCAACTGAAAGAGCAGCTGGAAGGGCAGGTCAACGTCTTGTTGTGCCCGCTTCATGGCGAGCTCGACCTCTCCGCACAACGTGCGGCTATCGAGCCTGCGCCTGCAGGCAAGCGCAAAGTAGTACTGGCGACCAACATCGCTGAAACCAGCCTGACCATCGATGGCGTCCGAGTTGTAGTGGATGCTGGCCTGGCTCGAGTTCCTCGCTTCGACCCGGTCAGCGGTATGACCCGACTAGATACCCAACGCGTCTCTCGCGCTGCTGCTACTCAGCGTGCCGGTCGGGCAGGACGTCTTGAGCCTGGTGTTTGCTATCGACTCTGGTCTGAAGGTCAGCATGACCAGCTTGCTGCCTTCGATGCGCCAGAAATCCTCCAGGCAGACCTATCCGGCCTCTGTTTGCAGCTCGCGCGCTGGGGAGTAGAGCCAGGTGACCTTGCCTGGTTGGATGCTCCACCTTCCGCTGCATTCGCCCAGGCCCGAGACTTGCTCCTTCGGCTTCGAGCTCTTGATACGCGTGGCGTTATCACCGCTCACGGTCAGGCGATGGCAGAGTTGCCGACGCATCCGCGAATCGCTCACCTACTACTCCGAGGGCAGGTGCTTGGACTAGGCAATATGGCTTGCGACGTAGCTGCTCTTCTCGGTGAGAAAGACATTCTCCGAGGTGTCGGCGCGGATCTTCATGACCGCATCATCGCAATGGGTAATGAATCATCTTCACGGGCTAGCCGTGGATCCGTGCAGCGAGCACGTCAGCTAGCGAGGCAATTCCGAAGCTATCTTCGCGGCCCAGCATCGGAGTCCGTAGCTGATCCTGACGATCCCCGCTGGTTGGGTGCGCTGCTTGCATTCGCTTACCCGGATCGCGTCGCACGCCAGCGTCGTGACGGAGGGGGGGATTACAGGCTTGCGAATGGCCGCGCGGCACAGTTCGGTGAGCCAGATGCGTTGATGAAAGAGTCCTGGCTTGTGATCGCTGATCTGGGCAGCAGGCAGGGCCAGCGTGAAGAGTGCATCTACTTGGCAGCAGCGCTTGATGCTTCTCTCTTCGACACTGTCCTGGCAGAGCAGGTAACTCAGCGAGATGAGCTCGAATGGGAGGAGCGTGAAGGCGTGCTCAAGGCCGAAAGACAGCGTCGAGTAGGTGAGCTTGTCCTTAGCCGTACAGCATTACCTGGCCTGGATGAGGAGGCTCGATCAAAGGCGTTGACCGACTTGGTTCGTCGTAAAGGGATTGAGCTGCTGCCGTGGACACCAGATCTAAGGCAGTGGCAGGCGCGGGTGGCTCTTCTGCGCAAGCTAGACCTAGATCAGAAAGGAGAGAGCGAGTGGCCAGATCTGTCCGACGCTGCGCTATTGGATTCGTTGGAGGAGTGGCTGGCACCCTACTTAGGAAAGGTGAACCGTCTCAGCCATTTCGCCAACCTAGATCTGCCGAGTATCCTGCTGGGCCTTTTGCCCTGGCCGCTGCCGCAACGTCTTGATGAGTTGGCTCCGCGCAGCCTGGAAGTACCGTCCGGCTCTCGAATTGGTTTGGACTACGCGGAGTATCCACCGGTGCTCGCTGTGCGCCTGCAGGAGCTGTTTGGATTAGCTGAGACGCCGCGTATTGCAGGTGGGCGTCAGGGGGTGCTTCTACACCTGTTGTCGCCAGCGCGCCGACCTGTGCAAGTGACTCAGGATCTGGCTAGCTTCTGGGCAAAAACCTATATAGATGTAAAGAAGGATCTGAAGGGTAGGTACCCTAAGCATTGGTGGCCTGATGACCCAATGCAGGCTGAGCCTACTGCTCGTGCAAAGCCAAGAAAATGAGGCTGAATCGCCCCGAATTCGCTAGAGCCCCCGCGCCTCAAAGTGAATCCGTTTGGCTTGGGATATATCGGTCCGCTAATGGCCGACACCTTCCTGGTACAACAGGCTCGAAGAGGCCAGAAGTAGCCGGTCAGTGGGTGACCACGAAAAAAGGGGCGATTCAGTTGGTTTGGAATCCGCCTCAGCACTGCAAGGGCTATGCTGCCGGGGTCGCATGGAAACACGCGCGTCACGCCCAACTCCAGACCCGGCTGGTTGAAACAACTGTAGTGGTCTACTAATGCAAAAGCTCTACGATCGGCTAGGTTTGCCAAAAACGCATTACCGGATGCATCAGGCGTTGCTGGCCGGGCTTCCGGTTACGCTGGTTGCGGATCTGGCGCATGAACTGGGGTTGCGTCGCACACAGGTCGCAAGGTGGGTGGGAACCTCGTTTCGACACTCCGTGATGTCTGCCCGGACAGGCGAGGTGTTTTGTCGTCTCGTCGAGACCTTGGACGCCCTATTGGAACTCCATGAGGAAGATCTCGATGGCGCGCTGCGCTGGCTGACCTCACCGATTCTGGCGCTAGCCTCCGAACGGCCGATCGATCTGCTCGTTACTGAGCCGGGCCGTAGGGCCGTACTGCAAGTGATTCACGCGCTCGAACACGGCTTGCCGGTTTAGGGGGCTGTCCCTTGCGATGAGATTCTCGGAAATCATAGCAAGGGTTTAGCGGGGCGTTTTTACACACTCTGGGACACAAGCTGCCAGAAGCAGATGTTTAGGTGGGGGGCTGGCAAATTGATTAGGCAGGCGGGGCCATAGAGAGGGCCGCGAAGGCCATGGCTAGAAGGAATTGACTTACTCAGTCATGGATTCCGTAGCGAGCTTTCGCGGCGGCTACAAGTTCAGCCGAGGAAAGCCTGCCCTTCACATAGTCAGCCATTTTCGAGGACATGTAAGAGCTCATGCGAGCGCCCGCAGGTTGTTGGTGGCCTGGACATGGGCCACGTGGGAGCGACGTTGCGTTTCTTCGATTGCTGGCATCATCGAGATCACCAAAAAGGTAAGCGGACTTTATACGGGTAGACGCTTCAGGAACAAGATCTATGGCTGGCCGAAGACCAGCAGCGTCACCAAGCCTAGCCGTCCCGGGTATTTTGTTGATGCCCGTAATCATTGCGCCCTGTAACCAGGGGCAAGGGATCTCAATGACCGTACTCCTAGCACGAGCTGATCAGGCGGTGTCTGCCACGGCGATGGCCAGAAATTTTGGCGCAAATCTAAAGAGTGTCACCAGCGGGGAGCAATCTCACCTGGTCGTCTTTAAGGACAACGAGCCAGCCGCAGTGCTGATGGGCATTGAAGCCTTTCAAGCCATGCAGGACGAGCTCGAAGACCTTCGCACTGAAATGTTGGCCTCAGAGCGCCTGAGCAGTCTTGACGACAGCAAATTGGTGAGCCTAGAAGAAATGGAGGCTCGCTTCAGGTAATCGAGAGATTAACTGGAGAGTCCAGCTACACCCTGAAGTTGATAACGACCTCAAGCAACTTGGGACTACCGAGGCTCGACGAGCACTGAAAGCCATTCGAGATAAGCTGGCGGTTGTGTTACAGGCAGGCCGATGGGGTCGCACAAGTAGAAAAGCCCACCCCTAGGGGGTGGGCTTTCGGGTGTCCCCAAGGGGAGGCTAAACGATCCACTGCTTGGCCGCCGATCCAGTTGCCAATCAGGCCTATGGCGCCGAAGCCCATCATCCACCAGCCGACGTGTGCAGGAGCCACGCCTGCCACACGCTTCAGGATGCCTGCGAGGTAGGTGTAGGCAACGAACATGGCGCTGAAGATGATGATCGACGATACGACGTTGGCCAGAAATAGCGGCTCTTTGAAGATGCGTGCTTGAGGAAATCGACCCGCTCGGTATGGACTACTTTGGGCATTTGTGGGAATTATTATATTCGACCTTCCTCCTCAGCCATCTCCAAGTCCGAAAGGCAGGGGCTGTTTCAATTGTCAGCTTTCGATGCGCTTGGGTGTGCGTGAGTAAATTTTTCTTAGAATTGTCCTATGCTAAATATTTAAGTAAAAGTTAAATTATTTAAATATGGAAGCGGACTGGTGTTCCGTCTCTGTCAAACGCTATATAGTTAGATAGGTCGCCACCATTTTCTACAGTGGTTTGCATGATTTGTAGTGGTTGTGTTGCGTCATCAGAGCTGGGCATTATTCCATTGCGTCCAGAGAGGCAGGCCACCAGTACAATGTGCCACGTTTGTTTCATATTTCCAGCTTCTGATACTAAATCAGCAAAAGTTCCAAGTTCTTCCAGGGTTTTATCGACGCACATTACTGGTTGTAATTGACCCCCTTGCCCAGAATGAAAGCGAACTGCTTCTTCGGTCTCATGATCTTCAGGTAAAGATGCTCTTAAGAAAACAAAGAGTAATCGCTGTGGCTCTGATTGGCTTTTCGCGGCTAGTAACAGAGATTCATAGTCTGTAATGTTGATTTTATGTTCTCCTTTAATAATCTAAATTGTAGCGTCTGATCTGCTCGATATTTACCGATTTGATCGGTCGGGGTGTTTATGGTTAAGTCCTGATTTGCGGTAGAGTCAGATGTAGATAGTATTGTTATTGCGCGTCAGTATTCCCATGTGTTGCCTAGAGTAACTGTAATCAGTGTTGTGTTGAGCTAAAAATAGCTGCTGTGCAAATAAAGCCAATATCCTGCCCGCCTCCTTCGTCTTTTCCTATATCCCCAAAGGGGTAGTTAAAGTCGGTTCAGAACAATGTTCGTGGTAGCCAAACGGCCATTGTTAAGCAAAATATCGTTAACGCCGCGCAGAACCAGACAAAACGACGCTCGCGTTGCTGTTTATCGCGCTGGTTATGGGCTGGTAAAAGCATGCCGCATTTTTGGCAGTCAGTGGCTTTTTCTGGGTTTTCACGCTGGCAATAAAGGCAGTTAGGCATGGGGGACCTCACTCGAACTGTTCCAGCCGAAAACGATTGAGGATGTTGATCTGGCGACCGTTCTGACTGATGACTTGCTCGTCGGTCAGGCGACGAATTACCCGCGAAAAGGTTTCAGGTTGGATTGAAAGATGGCCGGCTATCAACTGTTTAGCCATCGGTAGATTGAAACTGCTGATGTTCTCATTGCATTGGTTAAGCTGGTTTAGCAGGTAGCGCACCACGCGATGAGTGGAGTTTTTCAGGGACAAGGTTTCGATTTCATTCAGGCGCTGCTGCATTCGCCCGGAGAGCCGGCTAATAAGTGCGAAAGCTAAACGGCTATTGCTTTGCAGCAAGTGCAGATAAACGCTGCTGGGCAGGCGATAAAGCTGCGTAGGTTCAAGTGCTTCGGCGCAGGCACTGTAATTTGCTGAGTCCGTCAGTAGCATGGCTTCGGCCACGGTCTGGCGCGCGCTGAGGACGTCAAAGACTTTTTCTTGGCCATCGGCGGCTAAGCGGAAAACCTTCACCGAGCCGCTGATGACGAAATAAAACGAAGTAGCCGGATCGCCTTGGCGAAATAGAGGCGAGCCTTTATCAATATTGAGCAGGTGGCTACTGCTCATGAGCTCTTCCATTTGTTCTTCGTTCAACGGCTCGAAGAGGTGATGGCTGCGAAGTATCTGTTGATGTACGCGGTGCAACGCCATGACGGGTATCCTGATCCGAGGGTATGGTCGAGTCAGGAAAATGCTGCTCGATCCGGGTGTGGCTTTGTATGGGTTAAATGACCAGTTCCATTGCAAGGCTTGTGGCGCCGGCGAGGGTTGAGGCCACTAGCAAGAACCAGATCATCAGCTGTAGGGCTCGGCCCAGCGCGCTATTGCCCGCTTGCTTGTTTGCGTCGCTCATACAGTCGGCCTGGGCGTAGGTTTGAGGGCGTTAATAAACAGCACGTTGTTCTCCAGATGGATGTGCTGCATTAGGTCGCGAACAAATTCGTCGAGCCCTCGATACAAGGCACGCCAGGTGTTGCAGGCATCTTCCGGTGGAGTGATCTGCCGCGTGAGTTCGAGCAATCTCTGTAATGCTTCGCTGTGATGCTCATGCTCCATACGCATTACCGAAATGGGCGCTGCAGTCTTTGGCCCGAGACCGTCGAGCAAGGCAGGAAACAGTATTTGCTCCTCCTTGAGCATGTGGCTTTCGAGTTCCTGCAGCAGGTAACGAAGCAAGTCGGTGAGGCCGGCAGGGCAGTCATTGCGGTCGCCGTGTACCTGCTCCACGCGTTGCGCCAGGCGGATTAGCTCCGGCAATTGTTCGCGATGGCGCGCGTGATAGCGCGTAAGAATGTGGCCGATCAACTCGGCTTCCGGCGCCACGCGCCAGTCCACCTCGTCGCTGTTGAGCGATTCCAGCGCCTGTAATTCGGCCAAAATGGCGTCGGCGTCGATGCCACGTTGCGCCGCCGCCTCGCTCAGGCTCAGATGGCCGGCGCAGCAGAAGTCGAGTTTGTGTCCATGAAAAATGCGCGTGGCACCGGGTATCTCGCCGACGATGTTGCCGAGCGATTTCTGCAGTAGGGTGTTGTTCATGGCAGCTTCCTTGATTGCTAAAAGGGTTTGCTGTTATCCGTTGCAGTTCATGTGCCAAATATAAATCGTTGAAAAATAAGCAAATAATTTTATTTGTGGTTTTATATACCCTTGCTTGATAGGGTTATAAAAACCATCTGGGTATATATGACCATGCTGTACGAGACGCTGCTTGCTGACTTGCTCGTTGATTTGCCGAATGCCGTACGTCTGCAGCGTTTAGTGAGTACCTTGCGTGAACGCTTTCACTGCGGCGCAGTGGGCCTGTTGCGACTGGATGGCGACAGTCTGCGCCCGGTGGCGGCGGAAGGGTTGGTGCATGAGGCCTTGGGGCGGCGCTTTGTAATTGCCCAGCACCCGCGCTTGGCGGCGATCATGGCGAGTCGCGAGCCGACCTGGTTCGAGCCTGACAGTCGCCTGCCGGACCCTTATGACGGCTTACTCGACAATCACGTAGGTGAACCTCTGCCGGTTCATGACTGCATGGGTATGAGCCTGTATGTCGAGGGGCAGTTGTGGGGGGCGCTAACCTTGGATGCGCTGCACCCTGGCACCTTTGACAGCGAGACTCGGCGGGACCTGGCGCGCTACAGTCTGTTGATCGAAGCGGCAGTGCGGGTTACCCGTCTGGAGCAAGAGTCCCGCAGCTTGCGCCTTTCACGCAGTGAGGTGCACACCCCGCAGCAACTGATTGGCGAAGGCGAAATCATCGGCCAGAGCGCGGCCATCCGGAATTTATTGGCCGAGCTTGAAGTTGTGGCCGTTTCTGAACTGCCAGTCTTGCTACTGGGTGAAACTGGGGTAGGCAAAGAACTGTTCGCGCGGCGTTTGCATGCACTGTCCAAGCGCTGCAATAAGCCGTTGATTCAAGTTAACTGCGCCGCCCTGCCTGAGTCGTTGGCCGAAAGTGAGCTATTTGGCCACGTCAAAGGCGCCTTCTCCGGGGCCGCCGCTGATCGCCCCGGACGCTTCGATGCGGCGAATGGCGGCACCCTACTGCTGGATGAGGTAGGTGAACTGCCGCTTAGCGTGCAGGCCAAACTGCTGCGAGTGTTGCAGAACGGTGAGATCCAGCGGCTGGGAGCAGATAAGCCGCTGCATGTAGATGTGCGCATCATCGCGGCGACCAATCGACACCTGCCAGACAGCATTCGTGATGGGCACTTTCGTGCCGACTTGTACCACCGACTTTCGGTTTACCCTGTGCTGATTCCACCATTGCGTGATCGTGAGCAGGACGTGTTGATGCTCGCCGGTCATTTTCTCGAACTCAACCGCGCCCGCCTTGGGCTACGCAGCATGCGCTTATCACCTGCAGCGGAGCGTGCCATGCTCACCTATGGATGGCCGGGCAATGTGCGCGAACTTGAACATGTGACCAGTCGAGCGGCGGTCAAGCTGCTCAGTCGCGGTGCCAGTCGCATGGAAATCCTTACGCTGGAGCCAGACCTGCTTGATCTGGATAGCTCGGCTGAACAGTCAGTAAGCTCTGTCCCAGTGTCGCCGCAGGGGGCGCAGGATGTTCGCGTGCAGGCGCTGCGTGAAAGTGTCGAGAACTGCCAGAGGCAGAGTATTCAGCAGGCGCTGGACATCTTTGCGGGCAACTGGGCCAGTGCTGCTAGGGCACTAGAACTAGACCCAAGTAACTTGCACAAGCTGGCGCGACGCCTGGGTTTGAAATAGCTCATGCGCTTGCGCTTGACTCAGGTCAAGTACCCGTTGCGGGGTTCGCCGTGACACTGCAGGCTGTTTAAGCGCCGGGAGCGCGTTATGCCTGCAGATATCCAGTCGAGCCGCCAGTTGATCAAGCGCTACGGGCATGCCGCGGCTACCTGTAGCGACTACCCACCGATCGGCCCGCTCCAGCAGGGTTTTGCAGCGATTGATCTGCTCCGTGCATTGCGCAGTGGCCAGCGGCCGTTGCATTTGGCTGTTAGCTTGCTGCCCATGCAGAGCGCGTTTAATGAGCGCTATCTTGCTTGCCTAGGACGGGAAGTCGAACTGCTCGGGTGCCACATTGGCGCTAAGCAATCGGTTCAACGGCTCCATTTAAGCCGTGGCGCCGTGAGTGCCGAGCAGCTGCAGCGCTTGCTTACATTGGTGCGCAAGCGTTTTGCTGTTCACTCCTCGGCATTCGGCGATGACAGCGTCGAGATAGATCCGGCGCAGACCGATTGGGCCCGCATGGGCTTGCTCCGCGAGCTGGGTTTCAATCATGTCAGTATTGGTGTGGCAGACGCCTGTTCGCCGGCCGCAGGGGTGGTTGTGGATTTTCGTGACTCGCGCAAAACTCGCTGGCTGATCGAGGCGGCGCGCACCCTGCAGTTCACCTCAGTGAATATTGATCTCGGCTACGGTCGAGCCTGGCAGAGTCTAAACAGCTTTAGGAACAAACTGGCGGCAATTATCGAACTGCAGCCTGGGCGGATCTTGCTTTTTGATTACGCTTATCCGCCTCAGCGCTATCGGTCCAGCCAGCGCCGCAGTGCGCGCGATTTCGCCGCAGCACCCGACAAACAAGCCATGTATCAACACGCGCTCGAGAAACTCGACGCGGCCGGTTATTGCTATATCGGCTTGGGGCAATTCGCATTAAAGGATGACCCATTGGTTGGGGCCCGCGAGAGCGGGGGCTTGCAGCTCAATTGGCTGGGCTATAGCTGCGAAGCCAGTGCCGACCTGCTTGGTATTGGGGTGGGTGGCATCAGTCATATTGGCACGCTGCAGTTGCAGAATCGGCGTGATTTGGCCAGTTATCAGATGCAGCTGGCGAACGATCAGTTGGCCACTTTTCATGGCCGCCATAGCTCTGCGCAAGAGCAATTGCAGAGTGCGCTGAGTGAGGCTCTGCTGTGTGATTTGCAGGTCGATTTGCAAGCCTTGGAGGCGAGCTTTGGCGAGCTATCGCGCGACTATATGAGCGCATGTCGACCGGCGTTGGAGCAGATGGCGGCAGATGGCTTGCTGCAACTGACGCCCCAGGCTCTGAGTATTCTGCCGGCTGGGCGTCTGTTGGTTGGTGCGGTGTGCAAGGTGCTGGAGCAAGGCCGAACTGAGCCCGCCGCGACGCAGCGGCGGTTTGGCACACTCTCGGCGATGCCTTGAGCGGCGCGACCCGCTGCATGCCTGAGCTTTTATAAGAAGGCATAACAGTTCGGTCTGAGCCTGTATTGCTGATACGTCTGCTAGACCCTCTGGATCGGCGCCCTGAGATTGCTGCTTGATAAGTCGAAACTGCTCACCTGGTCCCAGCTCTCTGAAACCATATTCGGCTTGCTGCCAACGCAGTGCCGCGGACTGGCAGTCGTCGCTGCGGTTATGTTCTGTGCTTACTATTAAGTGATGGTAAAAATCACCACTCGGGGGTCTTTACTACCATGCTCTATTTGGTAATTTATACCGTTATTAGTTTTATAGTATTGATTTTTAAGGATAATTTATTGGCATGATTTGTGATGGTACTGAGTGAGACTCATAACCTAAGCAAGGAAAATGTCATGCGTAAAATCATCACTTTGTGCGCCGTTGCAGCTCTGTTGAACAGCCCACTGGGACAAGCCGACCAGATAATCTCGGCGCAAAGCGATACGCGGGTCGGCGGCGGTTTTAGCGGCTTAACGGGCTTCATGCTCGGCGGTGCGGCGGGTGGCCCGGTGGGCGCGTTGATTGGGGGTGGCCTCGGTTACCTGGCTGGAAGCCAGGCCCAAGAAACGATGGGAATGGAACAAACGCTTTATGTGCTTAGGGATGAAAATGGCAACACTCGCAGCATTCGTTCTTCTGATGCGCGCTTTGTCGAAGGACAGCAGGTGACTCTGCAGGGCTCGCATATCACAGCATCAGCGCCATAGTTGGCAGGCTGCCTGAGTGCCGTTAGTGGATAAACAGGAGAGTGTTCTGTGTGGTATGCGCTGTTTCATACGTTACATCTGCTAGCGGCCATCGCGTTTGTCGGCGTGGTGTTTTTTCAGTTAGTGATTTTGGCCCGTGTCAAACATCAACTCGATTACGCAGTCCTGCCGTCGCTGGAGTATGCGCTGAGTGTGCGTACGCGGGAGGTGCTGCATTGGGTGGTGCTGCTGTTGTATGGCGCCGGCGTTGGCTTGGCCTGGCACTATCGGCAGGTGCTGAGTGCGCCGTTTTCGAGCAGTTTCGCAACCCTGTTGACACTGAAAATTGCGCTGGCACTGGCCGTGTTCATTAGCTACGGCGCCTTGGCAATGTTGCTGCGCAGCGGGCGCATGACCCCCGCGATGTATCGTAAATTGCACTGGGCTGTGCTGCTACAAATGTTGGCTATCGTGCTGTTGGCTAAGGCAATGTTTTACCTCCACTGGTAGGCCAGTGAGAATCGGCCTACCTCTCGGGGGGATAGTGATGCTAATCGCTGTGCTGCAGCCGTATCAAGGTGACCAGCACGATGGCGTCTACCTTGGTTTGCAGAGCGTGTTCCACACCTTCCGCGACGAACATCAACTGATGCTCGTGCAGGCTTTGCCAGATCCCCTCAGCCTCCACTTCGACGCAACCCTGCAGGCATTGAATGGTCAGTGGGCCGGCTACGGAATGGACGGGTATTATCTTGCCGGCCTCCAGCACCAAGCGCATGACTTCTAAACGTGGGGCGCAAATCAGTGCCTGGGAAATTTGCGTCGACGTGGTCATGGTCGGCAGTAGCTCGATAACCTCTCCTGAACCTGCGTGTTTTAGAGCCATAAGACTGATCTCCACAATAAGCTGGGTATCGACCATAACGCAGAGAGCCGACAATGTTCAAAGCGCACGGTAGTCGCACGTCGCACGTCGCTTGTACGCGTTGACGCGCTGGAGAGCGATGACTTTAGTCAATAACTGGCGCTGTTTAGGGCGCGCTGATAGGGCCTGATTCAACACTCGGAGCATCCTCGGTTTTGCTTAGATGGCAAGTTACAGTGCGGCATTCAACCAATGCTCAGCCTGCCTCGAGGTTCGCCATGAATTTTGCCTACAGCCCCCGTACAGACGCACTGCGTCAGCATCTGCAAAGCTTTGTTGAGGCGCATATCGTGCCGCGTATTGGCCAATGGCAAGCCGAGGTTGCGGCCGGTCAGTTTCCGCCCTCGTTTATGTCAGACTTGAAAGCACTGGCGCGCGCCGAAGGCTTGTGGAATCTGTTTCTGCCGGCGCTACATGCCGATGAGCCGGGCACGCCACTGAGCAATCTTGAATACGCGCCGTTGGCGGAAATCATGGGCCGTGTGTCGTGGGCCTCTGAGGTGTTTAATTGCAGCGCGCCGGACACCGGCAATATGGAGTTGCTGCATCTATTTGCGACGGACGAGCAGCGTCAACGCTGGTTACAACCCTTGCTGGAGGGGCAGATTCGTTCGGCGTTCGCCATGACCGAGCCAGACGTACCTTCCTCCGATGCCAGCAACATTCAGACGCTGATCCGCCGTGAGGGCGATGAGTATGTGATCAACGGCCGCAAGTGGTTTATTACCAATGCCGCCCACCCAGACTGCAAGCTGCTGATCGTCATGGGCAAGACCGACCCGGATGCTGACGCCCATCACCAGCAGAGCATGATTTTAGTGCCGCTCGACACGCCCGGCGTTCAACTTTTGCGCAATATCCCAGTGATGAACCATATCGCCCCGGAAGGTCATAGCGAATTGTTGCTGCGCGAAGTGCGGGTGCCGGTTAGCAATTTGCTGGGGGAGGAGGGGGCGGGCTTTATGATGGCCCAGGCGCGCCTCGGCCCCGGGCGTGTCCACCATTGCATGCGTTCCATCGGCATGGCTGAGCTCGCTCTAGAATTGATGGTCGAGCGCGCGCAGGAACGCAAGGCCTTCGGCAAATACCTGCATCAGTACGCCAATATTGGCGATTGGATCGCCGAGTCTCGTATCGAGATTGAGCAGGCGCGTTTGTTAGTGCTCAAGACCGCTTGGATGATTGATGAGGTCGGCACCAAGGCCGCGCGCAAGGAAATCGCCATGATCAAGGCGTTGGTGCCAGGCATGCACACCCGTGTGGTCGACCGCGCCATGCAGGTCTACGGTGCCATGGGTCTGACCCCGGACACGCCTTTGGCTGATATGTGGACCACCGGCCGTGCCTTACGCTTTGCCGACGGTCCTGATCAGGTTCACCTGCGCAGTATCGCCAGCATGGAGCTTAAGGCCAGCCAAGCAACCCGTGGAGCGACCGCAGCATTTTTGACCCCGTGCAGTAGCTAAACGGCTGACCATCTGACGACCGAACCACTCCAGTGGAGTCGTCCCTAAAGGACTTGGTCTGTTGGACCCGCCCAACAGGGCTTTAGCCCAGATGTAATCCGGAGGCTATGGCCCCGGAAAACTGTTTCCGGATCGTATCCAGGCTGCGTGTGCCAACGCACCGATGCATCGCTCGATACTTGATTATGATCAAGGGGCGGGTAGATGGACATGCCTACCATGGCGGTACGTTCTAGCCGCCTAAGGCGGATATTCCATATGCACGCTTGTCAGCTCCCGAAGAAAATATCTGTCGTTCGCCTGCCTGGACTACGGTGGTCGTCCGATCCAGCTACCAATGCCGGTCAATCATGAACAGCTTCATCTCCCTGCAAAGAGGCTGGCGCTTATGGGGGGCGGCTGTCGCAGTTTTATTCGCGTTCATATTGGCAACCACCCAGACCGTGCTAGCCAAAACTTACGGCGAAATAGAACAGCAACGCATCGACTCAATTTTCCCCGACGCCGATGAGCCATCCGAACCACAGGGCGAGTTCAAGGTGCGCACCCTGTCCAGTGGCGACAAGGTGCTCGGCTACGTGTTTCAGAGCCTGGATGTGGTCGATATCCCAGCCTATTCCGGTAAGCCAATCAATATGCAGGTGATCCTCGATACGGCCGGCGTGATTCAAGACGCCTATGTGCTTGAGCACCATGAGCCAATCCTGCTGATCGGCATTCCCGAGGCCAAGCTGCATACCTTCAACGCCAAGTACAAAGGCATCAAGGTCAATCAGCGGGTGGTGGTTGGGCGTTCCAGTGACACGAATGCCGTGACAGTCGATGCGGTTACCGGTGCCACCGTGACGGTGATGGTGGTCAATGAAGTGGTGATGCGTGCCGCCCATACGGTGGCGGTTTCGCTAGGTCTGGTCGCGGATGATGTCGGCCTGACGCGGAAGCCAGCCACGCTACGCGAGGATATTTATCAACCTGCCGACTGGATTCAACTGACGGGTAACGGAGCCATTCGCCGCCTGCACCTGACCCGTGGTCAGGTCGACGAGGCGTTCAAGGGCAGCGAAGCTGAAGGGGTCGAGGTAGCTGCGCCTGAGCAGGTCGACGACACCTTTATCGACCTTTATACCGCGCACCTGAATGCGCCGACCATCGGCCGAAATCTCCTCGGCGATAACCAGTACCGTTCGCTGATGGAATCGCTCAAGCCCGGCGAGCAGGCGATTGCCGTGCTGGGCAGCGGCAGCTACTCGTTCAAGGGTTCGGGTTACGTGCGTGGCGGCATCTTCGACCGGGTGCAGTTGCGACAGTTTGGCACCACCATCAGCTTTCACGACCGTGATTTCGAGCGTCTGAGCGATGTCTATGCCGAAGGCATGCCGGACTTCAGCGAGATGGCGATCTTTATCGTGCGCGAGCCCTATGGCTTCGATCCTGGCTCTCCCTGGACTCTTGAGCTGTTGGTAAAGAGACAGACCGGCCCCATCAGCGGCATTTTCAGCAGCTTCGAACTGGCTTATCAGATGCCCGAGGAATACCTCGAACGGCCACAACCGAGCGCCGCCGAGTTGGCGGCCATCGAGGAAGCCAACCGGCCGTTGTGGCTGAACATCTGGTACCAGAAGAGCTTTCAGATCGGTGTGATACTGGTCGCCTTGCTACTGCTTACGGTGATCCTGTTCCTCCAGGACAAATTCACCCAACGTCCGCACTTCCTCCATTGGCTGCGTCGCGGTTACCTGATCTTCACTGTGGTGTTTATCGGTTGGTACGCCCTGGGCCAGTTGTCAGTGGTCAACGTGCTGACGTTCGTGCATGCCCTGGTGCAGGACTTCCGTTGGGAGTTGTTCCTCACCGATCCGATCATTTTCATTATCTGGACCTTCACCGCCGCTAGCATCCTGCTTTGGGGCCGCGGCGTGTTCTGCGGCTGGCTGTGCCCGTTCGGCGCGTTGCAGGAGCTGATCAACGAGGCCGCTCGCAAACTGAAAATCCCTCAGTACGAGCTACCCTTCGCCCTGCATGAGCGACTGTGGGCGATCAAGTACATCATTCTGTTGCTGCTATTCGGCCTGTCCCTGGAGTCGCTGTCTAGCGCCGAGCGCTTCGCCGAAGTGGAACCGTTCAAGACCGCCATCACCCTCAAGTTCGACCGCCAATGGTGGTTCGTGCTCTACGCCGTGATTCTCCTGGTGATCAACATTTTCACCCGCAAGGTCTACTGCCGTTATGTCTGTCCCCTGGGCGCCGCGCTCGCCATTCCGAGCAAGTTCCGCCTATTCGACTGGCTCAAGCGCCGTAAGGAATGTGGCAACCCCTGCCAGCTTTGCGCCAAGGAATGCGAGATTCAGGCGATCCACCCTGACGGCCATATCAATCACAACGAGTGCCACTACTGCCTCGATTGCCAGATGACTTATCACAACGACGACAAGTGCCCGCCACTGATTCTGAAGAAAAAGAAGCGCGGCAAACAGGCACCTGTGCAGACAGATCTGCCCCCCCCGACTTTGATACCCGTAGTGCATGTGGTTGAGCCCTGAACTAGCCCGGTGAGTCTCGCGTAGTCCGGTCGACAACCGCTTTTATTTAGCCTAGGAGCAGAACCGATGAGCGATAAAGAATCGAAGAACAGCAACCCGAAAAGCGCAGCCGAGCAGCAGGAAAAACTCGGTTTGAGCCGCCGCGGTTTCCTTGGTGCCTCGGCCATAACTGGTGCGGCAGTGGCTGCGACGGCGCTGGGCGGCACAGTGATGACGCGCGAATCCTGGGCGGCTGCAGTTAGCGAGTCGAAAACCAAGATTCATGTCGGCCCGGGCGAGCTGGACGATTACTACGGATTCTGGAGCGGTGGCCACCAGGGCGAAGTGCGGGTGGTCGGTGTGCCCTCGATGCGCGAATTGATGCGCATCCCGGTGTTCAACGTCGACTCGGCCACCGGCTGGGGCCTGACCAACGAAAGCAAGCACATCATGGGTGAAAGCGCCAAGTTTCAGAACGGCGACTGCCACCACCCACATATCTCCATGACCGACGGCAAATACGACGGCAAGTACCTGTTTATCAACGACAAGGCCAACAGCCGGGTCGCGCGTATCCGTCTGGATATCATGAAGTGTGACAAGATGATCACCGTGCCCAACGTCCAGGCCATCCACGGTTTGCGTTTGCAGAAGGTGCCGTACACCAAGTACGTGTTTGCCAACGCCGAGTTCGTTATTCCGCACCCCAACGATGGCAGCACCTTCGATCTGCAGGATAAGAACAGCTACACCATGTTCAACGCTATCGACGCCGAGACCATGGAAATGGCCTTCCAGGTCATCGTCGACGGTAACCTGGACAACACCGACGCCGATTACACCGGCAAGTACGCTGCCGCCACCTGCTACAACTCGGAGAAGGCTTACGACATCGGCGGCATGATGCGCAACGAGCGCGATTGGGTGGTGGTGTTCAACATCCAGCGCATCGAAGCGGCGATCAAGGCCGGTAAGTTCACGACCCTTGGTGATTCCAAAACACCGGTGGTCGATGGCCGCGAAGGCTCGCTGCTGACCCGTTATATTCCGGTGCCGAAGAACCCGCACGGCTGCAACACTTCATCCGACGGTAAATACTTTATCGCCAACGGAAAGCTGTCGCCGACCGTGTCGATGATCGAAATCGCCAAGCTCGACGACCTGTTCGACGACAAACTTAAGGACCCGCGCGACACCATTGCCGCCGAGCCGGAACTGGGCCTGGGCCCGCTGCACACCACCTTCGACGGTCGCGGTAATGCCTATACCACGCTGTTTATCGACAGCCAGGTGGTTAAGTGGAACATGGCCGAGGCCGTGCGCGCCTACAAGGGCGAAAAGGTCAACTACATCAAGCAGAAGCTCGACGTGCACTACAACCCTGGGCACATTCACGCCTCGCTGTGCGAAACCAGCGAAGCGGACGGCAAGTGGCTGATCGCCCTGAGCAAGTTCTCCAAGGATCGTTTCCTACCAACCGGCCCGCTGCACCCGGAAAACGATCAGCTGATCGACATTTCCGGCGACGAAATGAAGCTGGTGCATGATGGCCCGACCTTCGCCGAACCGCACGACTGCACCATGGCGCGTCGTGACCAGATCAAGACCCGCAAGATCTGGGACCGTAACGACCCGTTCTTCGCTCCCACAGTCGAGCGGGCAAAAAAGGACGGGATCAACCTGGAGGCGGATAACAAGGTCATCCGTGAGGGCAATAAAGTCCGCGTGTACATGACCTCGATGGCACCCGCTTTCGGTCTGACCGAGTTCAACGTCAATCAGGGCGACGAAGTCACCGTGACCATTACCAATATCGACCAGATCGAAGACGTGTCCCACGGCTTCGTTATGGTCAACCACGGTGCGAGCATGGAAATTAGCCCGCAGCAGACTTCGTCGATCACCTTTATTGCCGACAAGCCCGGCCTGCATTGGTACTACTGCAGCTGGTTCTGCCACGCGCTGCATATGGAAATGGTCGGCCGCATGATGGTTAAGCCAGCGTAAGTATGCAGCCACACTGAGGGTCCCCACGCTCCATCGTGGGAACTCTCAATAACCCAGCCCCTCACCCTGGCCGGGTCCCTCCTTACCCTCTCCTCAGAGGAGCGAGGGGACCGATCTAGGTAACCCCTTAGCCCGGATGGAGTCCGGGAAGGCCAAAGCCCTCGGATTGCATCCGGGCTAAGGCCCCCATTTAGTTCGCGAGCCCTATGCGGTTCGCGAATCAAGGTAAGCGCAGTGCTCAGACCTCAGGCAATCTTTTCGCTTTACGCCGCTGCGCTGTCGCTGCTTATTCTCTGCGGCGCAGCCCAGGCGGCACCGCAACCCATCACCGTTTTGCCGCTGCAGGCCGAGGGTGGCCAGCGCTGGCGGTTACCCGCTGGCGAGTATCAGGGATCGTTCAGTATCGATCAGTCGATGCATATTCTTTGCGAGCCTGGTGCCGTGCTACAGGGCCAGGGGAAGGGCAACGGCCTGATCATCAGCGCGCCCGAGGTGACCGTCGAAGGCTGCACGCTGCTCGACTGGGGCCGCGATATGACTGCCATGAACGCCGCCATATTTATCCAGCCCAAGGCCAGCGGCGCACTGATCAAAAACAACCGCATGCAGGGCCCGGGCTTTGGCATCTGGGTCGATGGCACGTCGGACGTCAGCCTGATCGGCAACAGCATCCAGGGCGATGCCAGCATCCGTTCGCAGGATCGCGGCAATGGTATTCACCTGTACGGGGTGCGCGGTGCCAAGGTTATCGGTAACCAGGTGCGCGATACCCGTGACGGCATCTATATCGACACCTCCAACGGTAACCTCCTCGAAGGCAACACCCTGGAGGACCTGCGTTACGGGGTGCATTACATGTTTTCCAACGACAACCAGGTGCTCGGCAACACCACCCGCCGCACCCGTACCGGCTATGCCCTGATGCAGAGTCGCAAGCTGACGGTGACCGGCAATCGCTCAGAGCAGGACGAGAACTACGGCATTCTGATGAACTACATCACCTATTCGACTATCCGTGACAACTTCGTCAGCGATGTGCGCAGCGGCTCGACCAGCGACAGCATGATCTCCGGCGCCGAAGGTAAGGCGCTATTTATCTACAACTCGCTGTTCAACAGCATCGAGCACAACCACTTCGAACGCAGCGCCCTTGGCATTCACCTGACCGCGGGCTCCGAGGATAACCGTATCGCCGGTAACGCCTTCGTCGACAACCAGCAACAGGTCAAATATGTCGCGGTGCGTACCCAGGAATGGTCGGTGGATGGGCGCGGCAATTACTGGAGCGATTACCTCGGCTGGGACCGCAACGATGACGGTCTGGGCGATGTCGCCTACGAACCCAACGACAACGTCGACCGCCTGCTGTGGCTCTACCCACAGGTGCGTCTGCTGATGAATAGCCCAAGCATCGAACTGCTGCGCTGGGTACAACGCACTTTTCCGGTGATGAAATCCCCGGGCGTGCAGGACAGCCATCCACTGATGCAATTGCCCACGGTCGATCTGCTGAAAAACCGCCAGGAGCCAACGCCATGAATGCCGTCGAAATCAAAGGCGTCAGCCAGCAGTACGGCAGCATGACTGTGCTGCACGATCTGACCCTGAGCCTAGGTGAGGGCGAAGTGCTGGGCCTGTTCGGCCATAACGGTGCGGGTAAAACCACCACCATGAAGTTGATTCTCGGCCTGCTGCAGGCCAGCAGCGGCACGGTGCAGGTGCTTGGGCGCAACCCGAAGGATTCGCTGGTGCGCCAGCAACTCGGTTATTTGCCGGAGAACGTGACCTTCTATGCGCAACTCAGCGGCCGCGAAACCCTGCGGCACTTCGCCCGACTTAAGGGCGCGCCACTAAGCCAGGTGGACGAGTTGCTGGAACAGGTCGGCCTGGCTCCGGCCATGGAGCGTCGGGTCAAGACCTACTCCAAGGGCATGCGCCAGCGTCTCGGTCTGGCCCAGGCGTTGCTTGGCGCGCCGCGTCTACTGCTACTCGACGAACCCACGGTCGGCCTCGATCCCATCGCCACCCAGGATCTCTACCAACTGGTCGATCGTCTGCGTCAGCAGGGCACCAGCATCATTCTCTGCTCCCATGTGTTGCCGGGGGTCGAGGCGCATATCAATCGCGCAGCGATTCTCTCCCATGGTCGTTTGCAAGCGGTCGGCAGCCTGGCCAGCTTGCGCGAAGACGCCGGCTTGCCGGCGCTGATCCGCGCCAGTGGGCTGAAACAGAGTGCACAGTTGTTGCAACGCTGGCGTGCTGGCGGGCACCAAGCCCGCTCGGTCGGCATTGATGGCATCGAAGTGGTGGCGATCAATGGCCATAAGCTTGATTTGCTGCGCGAACTGCTCGGCGAAGGCGGTGCTCAGGACATCGATATCCACCAGCCGTCGTTGGAAGATCTGTACCGCCATTACATGGATCAGGCCCAGAGCACACAGGCCCGGGAAGGTGCGGTATGAGCCAGGTCTGGAATATCGCCCGCAAGGAACTAAGCGACGGCCTGCGCAATCGCTGGTTACTCGCCATCAGCCTGCTGTTCGCGGTGCTGGCGGTGGGCATTGCCTGGCTTGGCGCGGCGGCGTCCGGGCAACTGGGCTTTACTTCGATCCCGGCGACCATCGCCAGCTTGGCCAGCCTGGCGACCTTTCTGGTGCCGCTGATCGCGTTGCTGCTTGCCTACGACGCCATCGTCGGCGAGGACGAGGGCGGCACCCTGATGCTGTTGCTGACCTATCCCCTAGGTCGCGGCCAGTTACTGCTGGGCAAATTCGTCGGCCATGGTCTGATCTTGGCTCTGGCCACCCTGATCGGCTTCGGCTGTGCGGCCCTGGCCATCGCCGTGTTGGTCGAGGATATCGAACTGGGTCTGCTGGCCTGGGCGTTCGGCCGCTTTATGTTGTCCTCGACCTTGCTCGGTTGGGTGTTTCTGGCCATGGCCTATGTGCTGAGCAGCAAGGTCAGTGAAAAATCCAGCGCCGCCGGGCTGGCCCTGGGGCTGTGGTTCCTCTTCGTACTCGTGTTCGATCTCGCGCTGCTGGCGTTGCTGGTACTGAGCGAGGGTAAGTTCAACCCCGATTTGCTGCCCTGGCTATTGCTGCTCAACCCGGCCGATGTCTACCGACTGATCAACCTGTCCGGCTTCGAAGGCAATGGTAATGCCTTGGGTGTAATGGCCCTGGGTGGTGATCTACCCGTAGACGGCCAGTTGCTGTGGGTGTGCCTGTTGATGTGGGTTGGCGTGCCGTTGACTCTGGCTCATTGGGTCTTTCTGCGTCGACCGACGTGACTTTTTACGTGCATCGTAATTACGCATGGATTGCTATGGGCGCTGCATCGCGCCTGATGGGGGCGATATGTAGTTGCGAGTCTTGTTACAGATATGGAGAAAGAAAAATGAGAAATGCGTTCTTAGATACGTCTCGAACCCTGCTGGTTTTGCTGTTCGGTCTGTTTCTGGCGGCCTGTGGGGAGCCGGTAGAACAAAAACAGAATCTGGGGCCGGTGGCATTCCACAGCTCGGATGAATGCCATGTGTGCGGCATGATCATCACCGACTTTCCGGGCCCCAAGGGCGAGGCGGTGGATGGCGCTTCGGTTAAGAAGTTTTGCTCTGCTGCCGAAATGCTTGGTTGGTGGTTGCAACCGGAGAACCGTATTGGTGCAGCCAGGCTGTATGTACACGATATGGGGCGAGGCGAATGGCTCAAGCCGGACGACAGCCACTTGATTGATGCCACCAAGGCTTTTTACGTGGTCGACCTAGGCGATAGTGGGTTGAAAGGTGCTATGGGCGCGGTTATCGCCTCGTTTGGTGATCAACAAGCAGCGAAGAAGCTGGCCGCAATTCACGGCGCTCGCGTATTGCGCTTCGGCGAGATGAACCAGGACGTGCTCCAACAAGCTGCGGGAATGCAGCATATGAGTCCGCATTGAGCACGTTCCACTATTCAAAAAGAGAAAATCACCATGGGTATAAGCATTTGGCAACTCCTGATCGTTCTGCTGATTGTGATCATGCTTTTCGGCAGTAAGCGCTTACGTAATTTGGGCTCTGATATTGGCGGTGCAATCACTGGCTTTCGCAAATCGATGAGTGGTGATGATCCGCTGCAGTCGCCTGAATCGAACAAACAGCCATTGCAGTAGCCTGGTTAGGTATATGGCTGCGTACACCGACCACCTGCGAATTCCGGATGCACTCTAGTCCATCATCGACTGTCGGGAATTCGTTTTGCCTGGAGGATTGCGTTGCTTAAAAGGCCGTTATGACTGTGGACGGTCCTAGCACATCCACGAACAAAACCGAGTCAGACCCTTTGCGCACCTCTAAAGCACAAAGCTGATTGCGGTCAAGTCGCTAAAGCCCGTGCTACCTGTAAAAAGACTGTAACGGCGGTTGATGCCTTGCCGTACGGATGGGCGGCCTTGTCGTTCGGTCTTGCCAAGTATCGGAGTAGCTGATGAGAACCGAGTTTCAGGATCGTCTGGCTGTTGTAACAGGGGCCAGTTCAGGTATTGGTTTTGCTTTATGTGCTGCCTTGCTGCAATACGGCACCAGAGTGGTGGCAATGTCGCGCAGTCTTGGAGCGCTACAGAGCCTGCAGGCGAGCTATCCCGGTCTCCTGTTCTGGCAGGCGGGGGATGTCACTTCGATTAAGGATTTGACGAGCCTAGGGCAACGCGCAGCAGAACTAGGGCAAGTAGATTATTTGGTGCCCAATGCAGGTGTCGCCGAGTTGGCCGAGAGCTTCGACCTGGCAGCATTCGATAGACAGTGGGCGGTCAATGGCGCAGGGGCATTGAATACCTTGGCTGCGCTGCGCCATACGCTGGCAGCCCAAAGTTCGGTGGTGTTCATCAGTAGTTTTTTAACCCGTTCTACCTTTCCCGGCTTAGCAGCCTACATTGCCAGCAAGGCGGCACTCAGCGCTCAGGCGCGGACCCTTGCGGTTGAGTTTGCACCTATCGGTGTGCGTATCAATTTAGTCTCTCCTGGTCCCACGGCAACTGCACTCTGGGGCAGTTTGGGGCTTAACGACGAGCAATTGGGCGCGGTCGCGGACAGCGTCACTCAGCGCTTGCTGCCAGGACACTTTCTCGATGCTGCGGCGGTCGCCAGCGTGATCCTGTTCCAGTTATCGGCCGGCGCGCGCGGCGTCTATGGCCAGGACTGGGTGGTCGACAACGGGTATACATTGGGTTGAGCGGCTGGGAAAAAACGCTCACCTACTACGGCTGCCGGCAAATGTGCTCAGCGGTGTTGCAGTCCGTGAAAGCGATGCCATTGAACTCACCAAACTCCTCTGCTTTTCCTCTGGCGCGCCTTGCTGCGAATGCTTGAAGACGGCCTTGAGGTGGCGCTTGAAATTTTTACAACTCCGAGGCGAATGAGGTGGATATGTGGTTCAAATGGAAAAAAACCGCCCTCGGTTTGATTGAACAGCAGCGGCGCGCGCAGGCAGAACAGGCATCGCAGGTAGAGCGGATCGAGGCACTCAAGCAGGCGCTGGCGCAGGAGCAGGCGGCCAATGTGCAGAGCCAGCGACAGCTCGACTACTACCGCGGTGTGTCCGGCCATCTGATCCGCTTCAGCACCTCGGTAGCCCAGCTCGGCGATTCGTTCGAGTACCTTGCCGGACAATTGTCAGAAAATCAGACGCGAGCCGAGCAAGTGGCCAGCGCAGCCTTGAGCAACCAGAGGGATTTCAGCGAGCTGCAGGGCAAGGCCGCAGACATGGAACGTGGCTTGAGCGAGGCCTCGAGCAAGGTCGACACCTTGGCTGAACGTTCGCAGGAGATCAACGGCATAGTCGACTTGATCAGTGGCATCGCCAGCCAAACCAATCTACTGGCACTGAACGCGGCCATCGAAGCAGCCCGTGCTGGTGAGGCCGGCCGCGGCTTTGCGGTGGTCGCCGGGGAAGTGCGTCAACTTGCGGAAAAGACGGCTCTGGCTACTGGCGACATTGGGCGCAAGATCGCTGAGGTGCAGGCGGAAATCAGTAACGTTCATCATTACATTCAGACGCAGGGCTCTCTCGCCAAAGGCTTCAGCAACACTACCGAGCAGGCGGTGAGCGCGATGCAATCCCTTCGCCTGCTGGCCAGTAGCATGCGCCAGGGCATTGAGGCTTCAGCCTTTCGCGCCGGCATCGAGCTGGCCAACCTGGATGAGCTGTCACTCAAGGTCGTGGTCTACAACCAGGTGCTCGGTAGCAGTCGGGACGCGGCACCGCTACCGAGCGAGCGCGAATGCCGCTTCGGCCGCTGGTACTACGGCGAGGGCAACCGCGATCTGCAGAAGCTCGACTGTTTCGGACAAATCGAACGGCCACATACTGCTGTGCATGCGCAAGGTCAGGCGGCCCTCGATGCCTACCAACAGCTGGAACTGGAGGCCTCGCTCGAGCATCTCGGACGGATGGAGGAGGCTAATCTCGAGGTTATGCGCATCGTCGAGGCCGTGGTGGCGCAATTCGAGACAGGGCGTTCGCTGGCTTGAGTGCTACCGCTAGGCGGTCGCTATGACGTTGGCAACCGCAAGGCGCGGCAGGGGGAATGCGAAGCTTTGCTCAGGACCCGTCGCGCAACAAAGCATAGAGGTGTCAGCCCGCTGATGATTGCTGAATTGGTTTGCCGGCAAGCTGGCGGCGGCAGTAGGGTTCAATCGAAGAAGGAAGATGCAGGACACCAGCAACCTGGCGTCCTGCGGTGGATCATTTGAGGCTCAGTACCCACTCGGCGAGGATCTTCGCTTCTTCATCGGTGACCGGGTTAGCCGGCATCGGCATCGGGCCCCAGTTGCCCTGGGTGCCGTTCTTAATGCGTCCGGCCAGCAATTCGACGGCACCTTCGGTTCCTGCGTATTTCGCTGCGACTTCTTTCAGCGCCGGGCCAACCATTTTCATGTCGATGTTGTGGCAGGCAGCACAGGGCTTGCTCTTGAACAGCGCTTCGGCGTCAGTGGCGAAGGCAGGCTGCACACTCAGCGCAGCCCCCAGAACGAGCAAGGGGAGCAGAATTTTCTTCATGGTGATTATTTCCTCAAGGCTATTGAAGAGCAGGGTATGAGCCCTGCCAATTTCGCTGCAGTTACTGTTGAGCGTCTTCTTCTGGGTGCTGCCTGAGCCTCTCTGCGTGAGCACGGATCTCTACGGTTATAGGTATGGACCCATGCTGATCGTAAAGGGTTCGGATACGAGGGCTGACAGTAGTCATTGCCTGGTTGAGAGGTGATTCGGCTATATCCGACCACTTCATTCAACGCTAGGGGCAGCATACTCAGGCCGATTGCCGATGGGCTTGACCAGAATCAAGAGTTGCCCGCGCGCGGCTTGAGGGCCGAAGTAGGTCGCAGGTAGCGTGCAGGCATGATTAATCACCGCGGTGAGGTACTGACTGTGAATGCGCCTGTGAAACTCGTCGAAACGGCTGCTGTGTTGGATGCGCCGTTCTACCAACCCCTGGGTAATGAGCAGGTGCTGTTCGAACAGGCCTGGCAGCACGGCATGCCGGTACTGATCAAGGGCCCGACCGGTTGCGGCAAGACCCGCTTCGTGCAGTACATGGCGCACCGCCTGAACCTACCGCTTTATACCGTTGCCTGCCATGACGACCTAAGCGCCGCCGATTTGGTAGGGCGCCACTTGATTGGTGCGCAGGGCACTTGGTGGCAGGACGGGCCGCTTACTCGTGCCGTGCGCGAGGGCGGCATCTGCTACCTGGACGAGGTGGTCGAGGCGCGCCAGGACACCGCTGTGGTGCTGCACCCGCTGGCCGACGATCGCCGCGAGCTGTATCTGGAGCGCACCGGCGAGGTATTGCGCGCGCCGCCGGGGTTTATGCTGGTGGTGTCCTACAACCCTGGCTACCAAAACCTGCTTAAGGGTATGAAACCTAGCACTCGCCAGCGCTTCGTTGCCCTGCGTTTCGGCTATCCGCCGGTTGCCGAGGAAGAACGCATCGTCGCCAATGAAGCGCGGGTCGGGCCCGAGCTGGCCGCGCAGGTGGTCAAGCTCGGGCAGGCTCTGCGCCGGCTGGAGCAGCATGATCTGGAGGAGGTGGCCTCGACCCGCCTGCTGATTTTTACCGCACGTATGATCGGCTCCGGCATGAGCCCGCGCGAGGCCTGCCTGGCCTGTCTGGCCGAGCCGCTGTCGGACGATCCGCAGACCGTCGCCGCGCTGATGGACGTGGTCGATGTCCACTTCGCTTGAACTGACCCTGCGTCCAGACGCTAGCCCTACGCGCCATCTGCCGGGTGACCTGGCGATGTGGTTCTTTATCCTTGCCGAGCTGACGGTTTTTGCCTTGCTGCTCCTCACCTTCGCGGTGGCCCAAGCATTACAGCCGCAGTTGTTCCATGACGGCCGGCAGTTGCTTGACAGCTCCACCGGCCTGGCCTTGACCCTGAGCCTGCTGACCTCCGGACTGTTCGCCGCGCTGGCCCAGGAGCAAGTGCGCCAGGCTCAGGCACGGCGGGGGGCCTGGTTGCTGCTGGCGGCGTTGCTGTCGGCCAGCGTCTATGTGTGGTTGAAGCTCGGCGAGTACAGCCATCTGGCTAATAGCGGCCTAGGCATGGAGCACAACACCTTCTTTACCCTGTACTGGATTCTCACCGGTTTTCACTTCGTCCATGTACTGCTCGGTTTGGTGATCCTCAGCTGGCTAGCCGAGCGTTGCCGACAGGGTGCTTATGGGCCGGGCAATTGCAGCGCACTGGAATCCGGCGTGCTCTATTGGCATATGGTCGATCTAGTTTGGGTGCTGTTGTTTCCGCTGGTCTATGTGCTCAATTGACCGAGGAGGTCGCCATGTCCGCTTCGACTACCCTGATCGCCTGCTGGCTGGGCCTGGCCGTACTGTCGTTTGCCAGCGTACAGCTGGGCAGTGCCGGGGCGACCCTGCTGATGGTCTGCGCGGTATTACTCGCAGCCCTGGGCAAGGCCTGGCTGATTGCAGACGGTTTTATGGAGTTGCGTCATGCGCCGCCAATGTGGCGCTGGTTGATACTGAGTTGGCCGGTGGTGATGGCCGCGGGTGTGTTGCTGGCCTTAAGTGTCTCTTTGTAGCCTGGATTGCATCTGGGCTACGTCTCACTGGGGGGGGTATGGCGTGAGCGCATAGCCATGCAGCTCATCGCGTCCACGGACCACTTCTACCCTCATAGCACATAGTGCCCTGAATGCACGGCTGCCTTGTCCTGCTAGATATCAATCCCTCCTCCTCAACCCCGTCGTTATACCTGAGCATAACCATCGGATTTTCTTGATTGCCATCAAGCGGGTTTCGTTAGCAGGCTTTCTAGAATGGTCACGCCAAGCAAAGAGGAAGCGACCATGTCAGAGACCTTCACCAAGAGCATGGCCAGGAATATTTACTTTGGAGGGAGCGTGTTCTTCTTCCTGGTATTTCTGGCCCTGACCTATCACACAGAGCAGACCTTTCCAGAACGCAGCAACGAGTCAGAGATGAACGAGTCGGTGGTGCGCGGCAAAGCGGTCTGGGAAAACAACAACTGCATCGGCTGCCACAGCCTGCTGGGCGAGGGTGCCTACTTCGCGCCCGAACTGGGCAATGTGTTCACCCGGCGTGGCGAGGATGCGGCCTTCAAGCCGTTTCTGCATGCCTGGATGAAGGCGCAACCCCTGGGCATTCCGGGCCGCCGAGCGATGCCGCAATTCAACCTTAGCGAGCAAGAAGTGGACGATATGGCGGAGTTCCTTAAGTGGACTTCGAAGATCGATACCAACGACTGGCCGCCAAACAAGGAGGGCTGAGAGATGACCATCATGAACCCGCATCTCAAATTCCAATCGCAAGCAGTGGCCAAGCCGTACTTTGTGTTCGCCCTGATGCTATTCCTCGGGCAGATACTATTCGGTCTGATCATGGGTCTGCAGTATGTGGTCGGCGACTTCCTGTTCCCATTGATCCCCTTCAATGTGGCGCGGATGGTCCATACCAACCTGCTGATCGTATGGCTGCTATTCGGCTTTATGGGCGCTGCCTACTACCTGATTCCCGAGGAGGCGGACCGCGAGCTACACAGCCCGATGCTGGCGATGATCCTATTCTGGGTGTTCGCTGCCGCCGGTGTGCTGACCATTCTCGGCTACCTGTTCGTGCCTTATGCGGGCCTGGCCAAAATGACCGGCAACGATCTATTGCCGACCATGGGCCGTGAGTTCCTCGAGCAACCGACCATCACTAAAATCGGCATCGTGGTGGTAGCCCTGGGCTTCCTCTACAACATCGGCATGACCCTGCTCAAAGGTCGAAAAACCACTGTCAGCATGGTCATGATGACCGGACTGATCGGTTTGGCTGTGTTCTTCCTGTTCGCTTTCTATAACCCGGAAAACCTGGCGCGCGACAAGTACTACTGGTGGTTCGTGGTGCACCTGTGGGTGGAAGGGGTGTGGGAGTTGATCATGGGTGCGATGCTCGCCTTCGTGTTGATAAAGGTCACTGGTGTGGACCGTGAAGTGGTCGAGAAATGGCTGTACGTGATCATCGCCATGGCTCTGATCACCGGTATCCTCGGTACCGGTCACCACTTCTTCTGGATAGGTGCGCCCGAGGTCTGGCTGTGGGTCGGCTCGATCTTCTCTGCGATGGAGCCGATACCTTTCTTCGCCATGGTGTTGTTCGCTTTCACCATGGTCGGTAATCGGCGTCGGCAACACCCGAATCGTGCTGCCACCCTGTGGGCAAAGGGCACTACCGTGACAGCGTTCCTCGGCGCGGGCGTGTGGGGCTTCCTGCATACTTTGGCACCGGTGAACTATTACACCCACGGCTCGCAACTTACCGCAGCCCATGGTCACCTGGCGTTCTACGGGGCCTACGCGATGATCGTGATGACCATGATCAGCTACGCCATGCCACGTTTGCGCGGCCTTGGTGAGGCACCGGACGCGCGGGCGCAAACTGTCGAAATTTGGGGATTCTGGCTGATGACCCTGTCGATGGTGGCGATCACCCTGTTCCTTACCGCTGCAGGCGTGGTGCAGATTCAGTTGCAACGTTGGCCCACGGATGGCACCGCGCTGTCGTTTATGAACACCGTGGATCAGATGGCCGTGTTCTTCTGGTTGCGTCTGGCTGCCGGAGTGGTCTTTTTGATCGGTTTGCTCTGCTACCTGTTCAGCTTCAAGCAGCGCGGCCGTGCCACAGCCCGTGACGAAGCTGCGCTAGCCGTTTCGACTTGAGCGATGTGGCAGGTCGCTAGATAGATCTCGGCCCGGCTGGTACAGCGGGCCGTTTTTGCATTTGGCTGCGGGCCTTTGGCACGGAGCACAGCGAGCAAGGTGAACCAGATGGCTTTTACCATCGAAGTGGAAGAGTGGGTAGGCAGCGTTTGGCACCGCTTTATTACCCGGCGTGCCAGCCCTGACTTTCCCGAGGCGCGGGTTGAATTAGCCAGTATGCAACGGCCTTTGGCATTGCTATTTCGAGCCATGGGTGGCGCCAGCGGAGTCGGCGTGGCAGCCGCCAGCGCGCGCGACCTGCTGTTGCGGCGCAACCTGTTGCAGCAGGTGGCAGGTACCTGCAAGCAAATGTCTGTGGCCTGGTGTGATGCCAATAATCTTCGCCTGCCACCTAGTCTGGCAGTCTACCCTGAGGTCGCGCTGAATCAGGATCTCTATCGCTGGCTGGCGCTGCTGGCCGCGCAAGCGGGGGAGATGCGCCACTGGGCGCGGGACAACCAGCGCTGGACCCTGCAACTGCTGGAAACCTACCCGGCCATGCGCCCGCGCTACCAGCGGTTGGTCGAAGCCCACCTTCAATTGCGCCCGGATCCCGTTTCGTTGGCCAAGGATGAGGCCGAGCTGGAGATTGCACTTTGTCAGGCCCTGCGCGAACCGGGCAGTGTCGAGCATTTTCCCCGTAGCGAACTGGCCCCCTGGCCGTTGCCGCTGTGGCTGTACCCGGCGCAAAACCTCGGCGAACCCCAGGCCTGTGAACTGGGCGAAGAAAGCGAGGGCAACCTGCTGACCCCTCCGGGTGAAAGCCAGGGTGGTCCCAAGCGTGCCAAGCGGGTCGAGGAAAGTACCAGCAAGGGAGGCCTGCTGATCTTCCGCCTGGAGAACCTGTTCAGTTGGTCCGAGCATGTCGAACTGGATCGCTGTACGGACGACAGCGAAGACCTGGACGCTGCCCGTGTCGCCGAGGATCTCGACGAATTGGCCTTGTCCAAGCAACGCCTGCGCAAGGGAGGCGGGCTCAAGTTGCACCTCGACCTGCCGCCTGCGGATGTCGACGACATTCCCTTGGGCGAGGGCATCAAACTGCCGGAGTGGGACTATCGCAAGCAGAGCCTGTGCGAAAACTTCGTCAACCTGCAGATGATGGTGCCGCGCGGCAGCGAGCCGCAGCCGCTGCCTTTGCGTCTGGCACCGCTAGCCAAGCGCTTGCGTCGTCAGTTCGAGCACCTGCGCAACGATCGCCAGTGGCTGCGTCAGCAGCCCCAGGGCTCGGAGCTGGATATGCAGGCCTGGCTGGATTTTCATGTCGAGCGTCAGCATGGTCAGTGCGTCGAACGAGGTTTGTTTATGGAGCAGCGGCAAACTCGGCGCGACCTGGCCTGCCTGCTGCTGGCGGACGTTTCTATGTCCACCGACGCTCACCTGGACGACCAGCGCCGGGTGGTCGAGGTGATCAGCGACAGTCTGTTGCTGTTCGGTGAAACCCTGTCGACTCTGGGTGACAATTTCGCCCTCTATGGCTTCTCATCCTTGCGCCGTCAGCAGGTGCGCATGCTCGAACTAAAATCCTTTAAGCAGCGCTATGACGACAACACCCGTGGACGCATTCAGGCGCTCAAACCCGGCTATTACACCCGTATGGGCGCGGCCATACGCGAGGCCACTGTGCTGCTCGGTGCGTGCAGGCAGCGGCGCAAACTGCTGCTGTTGGTGACCGATGGCAAACCCAACGATCTGGATCTCTACGAAGGTCGTTATGGCGTCGAGGACACCCGCGAAGCGGTGCTGGAGGCGCGGCGTCAGGGCTTATTGCCGTTCTGCATCACCATCGACCAAAAAGCCGAGGACTATCTGCCCTATATGTTCGGTGCCAATGGCTACACGTTGATCCGCCAACCCGAGCAACTCCCTTTGCGCCTGCCGCAGCTGTATCGGCAGTTGACACAAAGCTGAGAGTTATCGGCCGCGTTGCAGTCGTTAGAAGTTGACCTTTATCAAGCGTCGTTATGCGGAGTGAGCGCATGATGCATGCTATTAGATGAGGTGTGGGGCATGCAGGTGAGCTTTTCAGGGCTGGTGCTCAGTGGAGGTCGGGGCAGCCGTATGGGTGGAGTCGACAAGGGCCTGGTGAACTGGCATGGCACGTCTATGGCCGAACAGGTTTGTCGACGGCTTGAGCCGTTGGTGTGTGAAGTGCTGGTGTCGTGCAACCGTAACCAGGCGCGTTACGCCGCATTTGCTACGCGTGTTCTGGGCGATACACAGCAAGATTACCCTGGCCCCTTGATGGGAATCTTGCAGGGACTGAGGGCGCTGCGTGGTTCGCATCTGCTCGTAGTGCCTTGCGATTTGCCGGCAATCAGCACGGCCTTGCTAGTGGGTCTGCAGTCTTTATCTCGAGCGCATCCTGAACGGCCCGTGGTGGTACGCCAGGGAGCGTTTTTGCAGCCCTTGGTGTGTGTGTTGCCGGGTACTCTAGGCAAGGTAGTGGAGGCTGCCTGGGCGGCAGGCGAGCGCAGCCCTGCTCATTTATGGCAGCAGTTGCAAGCCGTTGAGCTGCCTTGTACCGAAGATGATCCACAGCTGACCAATGTAAATACTCCGGTAGTGTTGGCTGCAGCTCTTGAACCCGTCAGACACAATAATCGGAGCACCTATGCAGGTTACTGATAAGCGCCGGGCCATGGCCATTACGCCTTTGTTACGTTTGGGCTTTCGGCCATTCTTTTTGTTTGGTGTGGTATTGGCTGCTCTGGCTATTCCACTCTGGGTGGTTGCCTGGCTTGGTGGTGCGTCTTTCCCCGCGCCGCAGGCGGGCTGGTTGGCCTGGCACCGGCATGAACTGGTGTTCGGTTTTGCCGGGGCCATTATTAGTGGCTTTCTACTAACGGCCGTGCAGACCTGGACCGGCCAGGCAAGTATTTCGGGCAGGCCGTTGGGGCTGTTCGCCGTGCTCTGGCTGTTGGGGCGGTTGAGCTGGTGGCTGCCCTCGGCTGAGGTGCTGCTGGCGCTGAATGTGCTGTTTTTGCTAGCCGTAGCGGCGGTCATGGCGCGCCTGTTATGGGCCGTTCGGCAACAGCGCAATTACCCGATCGTTGCGGTATTGCTGTTGTTGACGGCTGCCGACACCCTAACCCTGCTCGGCGTGCTGCAGCACAACGATGCCTGGCAGCATCAGGGCAGTCTGGCGGCGGTATGGCTTGTGGTGGCGATGATGACACTGATCGGCGGCCGAGTGATTCCGTTCTTCACTCAGCGAGGGTTGCTGCGTACAACAGCCGTGCAACCCTGGCCGTGGCTGGACTGGTCGTTGCTGTTGGGCAGCGTAGTGGCGGGTGTGCTTGCCGGTCTTGGTTGGTTTTCAATGCCGTCTGGAATGGCAGGTGTGTTGCTGATGTTGCTGGGCATTGGTCATGCTGTGCGCTTGTACCGCTGGTTTGATCGCGGTCTGTTGGGCGTGCCGCTGTTGTGGTCATTGCATCTGGCGTATACCTGGCTAGTGATTGGCTGTGTGGCCTTGGCATTGTGGCATTGGGGCGCGCCGATAACGGCCAGCCAGGCACTGCACGCACTGACGGTGGGTTCGGTCGGCGGGCTGATTCTGGCGATGCTGGCGCGGGTTTCGTTGGGCCACACGGGGCGTCCTCTGACATTACCCAAAGGCTTTGCCGTAGCGTTTGTGCTGCTTAACCTGGCCGCGCTGGCGCGTGTCGTTGGGGTGTCGTTTGCCTACCAGCCGGCTTTGTGGATGGCGGCGTTGTGCTGGAGCCTGGCTTTTGCGCAGTACCTTTACTGCTACGGACCCATGCTGTGTCGCACCCGGGTTGATGGTCATCCGGGTTAAGGAGAAAGTGTCTGATGTATCTACTGCTTAAATTCGTGCATCTATGCGCTGCGGCGTTCTTTATTGGTGGCGTATTTTTTGAGGTGATGATCCTCAGTCGCGTTGCGCGTGAATTGCCGTCTGAGCCTCGGGAGCAATTATCCAAGGCCCTTGGGCAACGTGCGCGCGGAGTGATGCATTGGGTGATCATGGCGTTGTACGGCGCCGGGCTGGCTTTGGCCTGGAACTACCGCGCGGCGCTCGCAGAGCCTTTTGCCAGCAATTTTTCCACCATGCTCACCCTGAAAATATGCTTGGCATTGAGCATCCTTGGGCATTTTTTAGCGGTGGTTTGGCTGATGCGCACTGGACGTATGAATCCAGCGCGCTCACGTTTGATTCACTTGAGCGTGCTTACGCAAATGATCCTGATCATTTTTCTGGCCAAAGCAATGACCATCCTTACTTGGTGACTATCAGGTAGGCGTATCACGTCCGCCAGAATGTACAAGGCCCGCAGTCAGCGGGCCTTGGTGTTAGTGTGATGTAAAAATCCACGAGCCGTTGCTTAAAACAACGCGGGAAACGGCTTGGTGACTGCGTTCAAATGGCTGAGAAACAGGAACCCTGAAACCAGTACCGCGTTGATTGACCAGGCCACTGTGAGAAAGCGGGCAATCTGACCATATATAGGTTCACCGACATTATCGGCATTGCGCCAAACGACATTCAAAACCCAAGCGGTGTAAGCGACAAATACCAGTAACAATACCCCAAACTGCGGGGTGGCCACTTGGTTGAAGGCCAGCATGATTGAGCCAAACAGCACATGGCTGATGGCCACGCCATAAAGCCAGAAGGCTATCCACAGTGGTGTGTCTCCGGGTGCATTCAAGGCTTCTTGAAGCTTGTTCATCTCACTTACCTCTCAAGGTTGCGGATTGTCTTTGTAAATCGACGTCGCACCGTTATGAACGTGATTTGTCTGTTATTTACACCTCTTCATTACAGCCTAGCGCGTATTGTGAGATTTCCCAGACGCGCTGATGGATACTTAAAAACGTTCCAGCCAAACCACACGATCGTTCAGCTGGAAAGGTTGCCTATTTAGCGATTTAGACCTTCCTCGTCGAGTGCTCGTTGGAACAGCAGGTTGTTTTCCAGGTGAATGTGCTGCATCAGGTCAACGCGCAGTTCATGGAGGCCGCGATACAGCGCACGCCAGGTGTTACAGGCTTCGCTGGGTGGTTGCATGTTGTCAGTCAGTATGACGATGCTCTCCAGGGCGTCACCGTGTTGATTGTGTTCATAGCGCATAACCGCAATAGGCCCGCCGACTAATGGGTGGTCGCCCTGTTTGATCATGGGGAAAAGAATCTGCTCTTCTTTTTGCATATGGCTTTCCAATTCCTGCTGCATGCTCAGCAGCAAATCAGTCAAGCCGCGCGGACAATGTTCCCGAGCACCGTGCACTTGTTCGACCCTTGCGGCCAGACGGATTAGCTCTGGTAACTGCTGCCGATGTGCTGCGTGGTAGCGCTCTAGTAAGTGCTCAATCAGTTGCGCATTGGAAGCCACATGCCAGTCGTGTTGGTGAGGCTCGTCCGGGCTTAGGGCCAGCAGCTGATCTTCTACCTGCAGTGCATCGATGCCGTTTTCCAGCGCGGCCTGACGCAGAGTTTTCTGTCCTCCGCAGCAAAAGTCGAGATGGAAGGTGTGAAAAACCCGTGTGGCTCCGGGGATTCGGCTGGCTAGGCTGCCGAGGGTATGGTCGAGCAATTGAGCAGTCATGAAGCACTCCTTATCAGGTTCAATACTGAGTGTGCTATCGCAACTCTCATGCCGAGTTCAGGCTTGATGCAAATCAAAGGTTTGCAGGTATTAGAGGTTTAATCTACTAGCAGGCCGTTGAAAAAAGCCAGAGCCCGCGTGGCTCTGGCAAAATGGCGGCCATCCTCTTCTGCCGAAGCCAGCCCAAGCCGATGCGTGGACTCGACCTCAAACAAAACGAGCTGTTCAGTTATA
>Ga0247725_1000155_pt1 | contig 77060 bp, 68 predicted proteins | sample OKSTACKMCFT3sol_FD_183021 | JGI IMG/M metagenome (GOLD analysis project Ga0247725, IMG submission 183021) | Subsurface sediment microbial communities from gas well in Oklahoma, United States - OK STACK MC-FT3-sol | ecosystem: Environmental > Terrestrial > Deep subsurface > Rock core/Sediment...
GGCCAGGGTGATGAACTGGTGCTTGTAGCCCATGGCCGACAGCTCCCGCTGGAACTTGGCGATGGTGGCGTCGTCCAGGTTCTTCTTCCAGTTGAAGGAAGGCGAGCAGTTGTAAGACAGCAGTTGGTCCGGGTATTCCTTCTTGATTGCTTCGGCGAAGCGACGGGCTTCGTCCAGGTCCGGCTTGGCGGTTTCGCACCAGATCAGGTCGGCATACGGCGCGTAGGCCAGGCCGCGGGAGATGGCCTGATCGAGGCCGGCGCGGACTTTGTAGAAGCCTTCACGGGTACGGTCGCCGATCACGAACGGCTGGTCGTACGGATCGCAGTCGCTGGTCAGCAGGTCGGCGGCGTTGGCGTCGGTACGGGCCAGGATGATGGTCGGCACACCGGCAACGTCGGCGGCCAGACGGGCAGCCACGAGCTTCTGTACGGCTTCCTGGGTCGGGACCAGTACCTTGCCGCCCATGTGGCCGCATTTTTTCACCGAGGCCAGCTGGTCTTCGAAGTGCACGCCGGCGGCGCCCGCTTCGATCATGTTCTTCATCAGCTCGTAGGCATTCAGCACGCCGCCGAAACCGGCTTCTGCGTCGGCCACGATCGGTGCGAAGTAGTCGATGTAGCCCTCGTCACCTGGGTTCTTGCCGGCTTTCCACTGGATCTGGTCTGCGCGGCGGAACGAGTTGTTGATGCGCTTCACTACGGTCGGCACCGAGTCGACCGGGTACAGCGATTGGTCGGGGTACATCGACTCGGCCGAGTTGTTGTCGGCGGCAACCTGCCAGCCGGACAGGTAGATGGCCTGGATGCCAGCCTTGACCTGTTGCACAGCCTGGCCGCCGGTCAGGGCGCCCATGCAGTTGACGAAATCTTTTTCAGGGCGGAAGGACGGGTGGGCACCTTGGGTGACCAGCTTCCACAGTTTTTCCGCGCCCTGGCGAGCCAGGGTGTGCTCCGGCTGCAGGGAGCCACGCAGGCGAACGACATCGGCGGCGGTGTAGGTACGGGTCACGCCTTTCCAGCGCGGGTTCTCGGCCCAGTCTTTCTCGAGGGCTGCAATTTGCTGTTCGCGTGTCAGTGCCATGGAAATAAACCTCGTCGCATCGATCTTGAGTGTAATTGTGCTGATGCTCGGATACGCGGGTCAGAGGGCCAGGCTGTGCTGTCCGGGGGAGTGCGGCGGCGAACGGGGAAGTGCGAAGGGGAAGGGTGGGCAGGCCAGGCGAAGGTGTGCCCTGCAGGTTGGCTCGTGGATGCCTTGCTGCGGTGCGACGCGATTGCCAGAACTGCGGTGATGCGCTTCCGTCCCTCGGGACAACTTCTTCGTTGCAGTCGCAATCCCGTCGAACCGCCTTGTGGGCCGTATGGACACGAGGTGCCTCCACGGTGGGAGGAGCGCACCTCGAAGACCCTTGCCAGGGCCTCTGATTAGCGGGAGCGAGGCCATCATGCCCTTGGCGAAAAGAGCCTGTCAAACATTTTGTAGTGCTTTTTTATGCTTACTACATCTTTGGTCTAATGCGACTTGGCGGTCAGTTTCAAGGCCCTTGGTCGAGGCCTTGAATTACCTGGGGTCAGTCGAGAAGGTCGACTTTGACCCGCAAAGTCATGTTTTCACCGCGCTGGGTGCTGTAAGTGAGGCTTGACGCGCTACGCTCGGACTGGCTCTGCTGGTTGAACCCGGCCAGGGTGATCCACTCGCCGAGCTTGCCGGTAACGGTCGTGTCGGTGCTCTGCACTTTCACTACATCGGCACGTTCCTGGCTCATTCGATCGTTATTGGTGCTGATTTGCAGGCGAACCGTATCGCCGCTAAGGCGTGGCGTGACGTAGAAACCCTGGGTCACGTTGCGGTATTCGGTGTTGTTCTGGATACGCCCGTAACCATCGGTGGAGCTACTGGTGACAGGGATGCTATGGCCCACCTGGATCAGTGCCGGCTGGCCGTCGCTGGCCTGCACCTGCTGCATGCCGCCTTCGCGGTTGGCTGTGCCGTAGCGGATCACGCGGGCGTTGCCGCGGTTGTCCTGGAAGTTGCTGTCGTTGTTGTCGACGCTGATCAGCAGGCGTTTGGGCGCGGTATCGAGCTGTTGCAGCAGGGCGCGCAGGTCGTCGATGCGTTCCTGGCTGGCGTTGACGATCAGCTTGTCCTCGAAGGTGCTGACGCTGCCGTCCTTGCCAAGGAAGGACTGGGCGGCGGGCAGCAGTTCGGCGCTGCTGCGATGTTGCAGGGCAATGACCTCGGTGGCGGCCTGGGCCGTAAGGCTGGCGGCCAGCAGCAGCGAGGCGAGGAGGGGGCGTAGCGGCATGTCCATGATCTCCGCGGGTGGAATGGACATGATGGCAAATTTGTCGGCATCTTGCTGGTCGTGGATCACAGCGGCATGCACAGGTCGGCTTTTCAGTGGTTGCAGTCAGGTAAATTCCGTAACATCGCGGCCCTCGATTTCAAGCTCATTCCCTCGGCATTACGCTCCCACGCAGCGTAATGCCGGGGCTGCTTACAGGACCCCCATGAAACCCGTACGCCTACGCGCCGAGCTGCTCGCCGGCCTCACCACTTCTTTCGCCCTGGTGCCGGAGTGCATAGCTTTCGCCCTGGTGGCCCACCTCAACCCGCTGATGGGCCTGTACGGCGCCTTCATCATCTGTACCCTGACCGCGCTGTTCGGCGGCCGACCGGGGATGATCTCCGGCGCCGCCGGTTCGATGGCGGTGGTCATCGTCGCCCTGGTGGTACAGCACGGCGTCCAGTACCTGCTGGCCACGGTGCTGCTGGGCGGGCTGGTGATGATCCTGTTCGGCGCGCTGCGCCTGGGCAAGCTGGTACGCCTGGTGCCGTACCCGGTGATGCTCGGCTTCGTCAACGGCCTGGCTATCGTCATCGCCCTGGCCCAGCTGGAGCACTTCAAGGAAGGCGAGCACTGGCTCAGCGGTGCGCCGCTGTACCTGATGATCGGCCTGGTGGCGTTGACCATGCTGGTGGTCTATGTGCTTCCCAGGCTGACCCGCGCCGTGCCGCCGGCTCTGGTGGCAATCCTCGGCGTCGGCCTGCTGGTCTATCTGCTGGGCCTGCCAACCCGCACCCTCGGCGATATGGCGCACATCGCCGGCGGCCTGCCGACACTTACGCTGCCGGACATCCCCTGGAACCTCGAGACCCTGAAGATCATCGCGCCCTATGCGGTGCTGATGGCCATGGTCGGCCTGCTGGAAACCCTGCTGACCCTCAATCTCACCGACGAGATCACCGAGAGCCGTGGCTATCCGGATCGCGAGTGCGTGGCCCTGGGTGCGGCCAACATGGTCTCGGGCCTGTGCGGCGGCATGGGTGGCTGCGCGATGATCGGCCAGACCGTGATCAATCTCAGCTCCAATGGCCGTGGCCGACTGTCGGGCGTGGTAGCGGGGGTGATGATCCTGCTGTTCGTGCTGTTCCTGTCGCCGTTGATCGAGCGTATTCCGCTGGCGGCGCTGGTCGGGGTGATGTTCGTGGTGGCCCAGCAGACCTTCGCCTGGGCATCGCTACGGGTGCTGCACAAGGTGCCGGTGAGCGATGTGCTGGCGATCCTCGCCGTGACCGTGGTCACGGTGTTCACCGACCTGGCCACGGCGGTGCTGTTCGGTATCGTCATCGCGGCCATCAATTTTGCCTGGCAGCACGCGCGCGAGCTGTATGCCGACAGTCATGAGGACGCCGAGGGCAGCAAGCATTACCAGGTGCACGGCACGCTGTTCTTCGCCTCGACCACACCGTTTCTCAACCAGTTCGACCCGGCCAACGACCCGGCCAAGGTCACGCTGGATTGCCAGCACCTGAGCTTTGTCGATTATTCGGCGATCGCGGCGCTGAAGACCCTGCGCGAGCGCTATGCCAAGGCGGGCAAGCAGTTGCGGGTGGTGCACCTTTCCGAGCGCTGCAAGAAGCTGTTGAAGCGGGCGGGGGAGCAGCATTGAAGGCAATGGTCGCCTGCACCGATCCTATCGCCGGCAAACCGGCTCCCACAGGATTGTCACTGCACTCAAGAACTTTGCAGTACCTGTGGGAGCCGGCTTGCCGGCGATAGCGCCGTTATAGGAGAAAGGCTTACTCCCCGCGATTCTTCTTCACGATGCCATCGGCAATGCTTGCCGGCGCCTCGGCGTAGCGCGTGAACTCCATCGAGAAACTCGCCCGGCCCTGGGTCATCGAGCGCATCGAGGTGGCGTAGCCGAACATTTCGCCCAGCGGCACCTCGGCACGGATCACCTTGCCGGCCGGGGTCTCGTCGCCATCCTGGATCATGCCCCGGCGCCGGCTCAGGTCGCCGAGGATATCGCCCTGGTACTCCTCGGGCGTCACCACCTCGACCTTCATCACCGGCTCCAGCAGCACCGCGCCACCTTTCTGCGAAAGCTGTTTGGTGGCCATGGAGGCGGCAATCTTGTAGGCCATCTCGTTGGAGTCGACGTCGTGGTACGAGCCGTCGAACACCGCCGCCTTCAGGTTGATCAACGGGTAGCCGGCAAGCACGCCGTTCTTCATCTGCTCCTCGATGCCTTTCTGGATCGCCGGGATGTACTCGCGCGGCACCACGCCGCCGACGATCTCGTTGATGAACTCCAGGCCTTCCTTGCCTTCGTCGCCCGGGGCGAAGCGGATCCAGCAATGGCCGTACTGGCCGCGCCCGCCCGATTGGCGCACGAAACGCCCTTCGATCTCGCAGGTGTTGCGGATCTTCTCGCGGTACGCCACCTGCGGCTTGCCGATATTGGCTTCGACGTTGAACTCGCGGCGCATACGGTCGACGATGATGTCCAGGTGCAGCTCGCCCATGCCGGAGATGATGGTCTGGCCGGTTTCCTCGTCGGTCTTGACCCGGAACGACGGGTCCTCCTGGGCCAGCTTGCCCAGGGCGATGCCCATTTTTTCCTGGTCGGCCTTGGTTTTTGGCTCCACTGCCACGGAAATCACTGGGTCGGGGAAGTCCATGCGTTCGAGGATTATCGGCTTGTCCATGTCGCACAGGGTGTCGCCAGTGGTCACGTCCTTCATGCCGATCAGTGCGGCGATATCGCCGGCGCACACGTCCTTGATCTCGGCGCGCTGGTTGGCGTGCATCTGCACCATGCGGCCGATGCGCTCCTTCTTGCCCTTGACCGAGTTGAGCACCGCATTGCCCGAGCTGAGCACGCCCGAATATACCCGGGCGAAGGTCAGGGTGCCGACGAACGGGTCGGTGGCGATCTTGAAGGCCAGCGCCGAAAACGGCTCCTTGTCGTCGGCGTGGCGTTCCAGGTGCTTCTCTTCATCGTCCGGGTCGGTGCCCTTGATCGCCGGGATTTCGGACGGGGCGGGCAGGTAGTCGATCACCGCGTCGAGCATCAGCGGCACGCCCTTGTTCTTGAATGACGAGCCGAGGATGGTCGGGACGATTTCGTTGGCGATGGTGCGTTGGCGCAGGGCGGCCTTGATCTCGTCGACGGTCAGCTCTTCACCTTCGAGGAATTTCACCGTCAGTTCGTCATTGGCCTCGGCGGCGGCTTCGATCATGTGCGCGCGCCATTCGTCCGCCAGTGCCTGCAGTTCGGCGGGAATCTCTTCTTCGCGGTAGCTGGTGCCGTTGTCTGCGTCGTTCCAGTAGATGGCTTTCATCTTCACCAGGTCGATCTGGCCGATGAAGTTTTCCTCGCTGCCGATGGCCAGCTGGATCGGTACCGGGTGGTGGCCCAGGCGCTGGTCGATCTGCTTTACAACGCGTAGGAAGTCCGCACCCTGGCGGTCCATCTTGTTGATATAGGCCAGGCGCGGCACATGGTACTTGTTGGCTTGGCGCCACACCGTCTCGGACTGTGGCTCGACCCCGTCGGCGCCGCTGAATACCACCACCGCGCCATCGAGCACGCGCAGCGAGCGCTCCACCTCGATGGTGAAGTCGACGTGGCCGGGGGTGTCGATGATATTGAAGCGGTACTTGTGCTCGAACTGCTTGGTCGAGCCCTGCCAGAAGGCCGTGGTGGCCGCCGAGGTGATGGTGATGCCGCGCTCCTGCTCCTGAGCCATCCAGTCCATGGTCGCGGCGCCGTCGTGCACCTCGCCCATCTTGTGGTTGACCCCGGTGTAGAACAGGATCCGTTCGGTGGTGGTGGTCTTGCCGGCATCCACGTGAGCGACAATGCCGATATTGCGGTACAGCTCGATGGGAGTCGTGCGGGCCATGGCGGGTCACCTGCGGGTGAGGATTCTCCCAAGGTAGCAGAGCGGGAGAATCCTGCCGGGGCGACCGTCAGTCGGCAAGCACCTGCAGCTGCCATTGGCCCTCGGCTTCACGCGCCAGGCCGCTGGCCGGCAGCAGGGCCAGCAGGCGTTCGTGCAGGGTCGCGTCGGTGAAGGCCTTGAGGGTAGCCATGTCCAGCGCGCCGACGGTGATCAGTTCGGCCTTGGTGTAGGACAGCCAGGCCTTCTTCAGCACCATCAACACGTCGCTGCCGGCGGTGCTGGCAAAGCGTCGGTGCAGGGTGCGGCCTTCCAGTTCGAAGCTGTGGCGGTGGCTGTAGCTGCCCTCGTCGCCATTGCCCTCGACGCAGCGGTGGCAGCGGCAGGAGCCGTCGCCGAAGGCGTTACGCAGGTAGGCGTTGAAGTCCACGACGGGCTTGAGGGTCAGGCGTTTGTCGACCTCGAACAGGTCGGCGATCAGGGGTTGTTCTGCGCTCACTCGGTATCCTCGCGTGGTGTGGCGTGCATCGGCGGGCACCCTAACAGATCGGCGCCCGCGAGGCCATGTCGGCCAGGTCGCAGGGCCTCCCGTGGAAGCGGGCCTGCCCCGCGATGAGCCGATAGAGACAACCCCGAGCGTCTGCCGTACTCTTGTCACCCATTTCCAGCCCCATACCCCGAGGTAACCCCGCTTGAGCAGCAAATACCCCTACATCGCCACCGTGACCGTCAGCGCCGAAGACCGTGGGGGCGATACCGAGGCTTCGGAGAACAGCAACATGCGCGTGGGCCTGGAGGCGGTAACCGAAGTGCTGAAGAAGGTGCATTTCGTCGGGACACTCGCGGCACCGGAAAAAGGCGCCACGCACATCTGCGTCACGTTGGAAAATGGCCTTACTTACTACGGCCTGATCGTCAACGGCCATGCCGAACTCGAAGGCGGCTGGATCGCCTTCGAATGCGACATGCCCACCCCCGAAGAGCTGGGCCTGTAAGCCTTACCCCAGTTCAGCCAGGCACTGCTCGAGAATATCCAGTCCTTCCTCGAGCAGCTCGGCCTCGATGGTCAGTGGCGCCAACAGGCGGATGATATGCCGCGCCTTGCCACTTGGCATCAGCAGCAACCCCTTGGCACGCGCCGCCTCCAGCACCTTGGTCAGTTGCGCCGGTGCCGGGCTGCCATCGCCGTTGACGAACTCCAGCCCGCGCATGGCGCCGACCCCGGTCAGGCGGCCGAGCGAGCTGGGCAACCCTGCAGCTTTCCAGCGCGCATGGCGTGCGACGATGGCCTGTTCCTGGCGTTCGCCCCAGGTGGCGAGGTTGTCGTCGGTCATCTGCGCAATGCTCGCCAAGGCCGCCGCACAGGCGATCGGATTGCCCGAGTAGGTGCCGCCCAGGCCGCCCTTGGGCAGCGAGTCCATGATCTCCCGGCGGCCGACCACCGCGCCCAGGGGCATGCCACCGGCGATGCTCTTGGCCAGCAGCAGCAGGTCCGGCTCGATACCCAGTCGGGGGAAGGCGAAACGCTGCCCGGTGCGGCCAAAGCCGGACTGGATCTCGTCGACGATGATCAGTATCCCGTGGCTGTCGCAAAAGCGGCGCAAGGCCTGGGCGAAGCTTGGATCAAGGGCGAGGAAACCACCTTCACCCTGCACCGGCTCGAAGATGAACGCCGCCACGTCCTCCACCGCCAACTCCACGCTGAACAGGCGTTCCATGGCCTTGAGCGCCTGTTCGCAGCTCACCCCGGTGTCCGGGCTGGGGTAGGGCAGGTGATAGACCGGGCCTGGCAGTTCCCCCACGCGTTGCTTGTACGGGGCTACCTTGCCATTGAGGTTGAGGGTGGCCAGGGTGCGGCCATGGAAGCCGCCGTCGAAGGCGACGACGGCGCGCTTGCCAGTGGCGCCCCGGGCGACCTTCAGCGCGTTTTCCGCCGCTTCCGCGCCGCTGTTGGTGAGCATGCCGGCCAACGGGTAGCTGACCGGGACGAATTCACACAGGCGCTCCATGAGCTCCAGGTAGGGGCCGTGGGGCGCCGCGTTGAAGGCGTAGTGGGTCAGGCGCGTGGCCTGCTGCTGGATCGCTTCGACTACCGCCGGATTGCAGTGGCCCAGGTTGAGCACGCCAATGCCGCCGACGAAGTCGATGTAGCGCTTGCCGGTGATATCCCAGACTTCGGCATTGCGACCATGGGAAAGCGTGATCGGGTGAACGATGGCAATGGACTGGCTGATGCTTGGCTGATTCATGTGCGCGGCGCCTGTGATTCGATGGCGTGAATATCGAAGCGTGCAGGGGGTATCCGCAAACGATTTATTGGATTGCCGTCATTCCTTTGATTCATGAATTTCTGCAGAGCGTTGCCTAGCGCTGAAATCGCGCCAAAGAAAAAGGCGGCTGTCCCTTAAGGGGCAGCCGCCTTTTGCTGATTCGCTTCGAGCCTTCGACCGTTGGGATCAGTGGCGACGCTTGTGCTTGCGGTTGTTGTCGCCCATGTGGTTACCGATGGCGCCACCAGCCGCGCCGCCCAGGCCGGCACCGATGGTCGAACCGTTGGAGCCGCCAAGTTTGCCGCCGATCAGCGAACCGCCCGCCGAGCCCAGGCCGCCGCCGATGGCCGCCTCGGTACGGTTGCCCTTGCGCGCGCCTACCGCGCTGCCGGCCGCGCCACCGAGGCCGGCGCCGATCGCCGCGCCGGCGCTGCCGCCGATCTGTTTGCCCACGACGTTGCCAAGGGCGCCACCCAGGCCGCCGCCGATGGCCGCGGTGCCGTCACCGGCGAAAGCGCCCTGGCAGAGCAGCAGGCCGAGAGCGAGGGAAGGCAGAGTCAGACGCATGTTATGAACCTCAGGGGAATCATCAGGGGTAGATTGCCGCACGCTCGCGGCGAGTCAGGGTTGCAAGGACGCTTCAGCGGTAGTAGCGGTCACGGTACTGGCGGTCGTCATCGTCGCGGTCATGGCGATGGTGGTGACGGTGGCCGCGGTCACGGTCGCGCCAGCCATCGTCATCGTCGTGGTAATGATTGCTGTAGCAGCCGCCGAGCAGCAGCAGGGTGGCGATCATGGAAAGGCTTGCAAGGCGTTTCATCACGTTATAGGTCCTTGATCCGCAACGGTTTACGCGGTACCTCCTGAGACACGAGGCGATCAGTTTGGTTCTTTGTCGCGCAAGATTTTATTGCGGCGGCGATGAACGGCAGCGGCGATTCACCTAGTGTGATGTTTTGCAAATACGACCAAAAATCGCCGCGAGTTATGGTCGTTATTTGTGAAACACCACACTCGTGCCCCGGCAGTGCTAGAGTCACCTTCTTTTTTTGTCCCGAGGATGGAACATGCGAGCAATTCTGCCGATCACCGTGGCGCTGCTGCTGGCGGGCTGTGCATCGTCGACCATGGAAGCGGCGCGCAACGGCGCACCCACCGCGCAGTTGGATTCGCACAAGACGCCGGATCTGGTGGCACAGTGCATTCAGTTCAGCTGGCAGGAAGAAAACACCTTCGGGGTCGACGCCAGCGGCTACCTGGAGGCCCGCAAGCAAGGTGGTTTCACCGTGTACACCCGCGAGGCCGAGTCGTTCGTCGACGTCTATGCCCAGGCCGGCGGCACGCGGGTGGACTACTACGCGCAGAAGAACGACGGCATGGCCCTGCGCCGACGCGCGGCAGCCGCCACCTGCCTGTAGGCTGTACTCGGCCAGCGGCGCAGGGTCACATCGGCAGCAGCCGGTCCTGAATCACTTCCTTCATCACCAGCGTCGAACTCAGGCGCTTCACATTGGGAATGCTGGTCAGTTGCTCGTCATACAGCTTCTGGAAGGCCGGCAGGTCCCTGGCCACCACGTGCAGCAGGTAGTCGGGGTCGCCGAACAGGCGCTGGGCCTCGACGATCTGCGGGATCTCGGCCAGCGCCGCCTCGAAGTCCGCCACCGGCTGGCGGGTCACCTCGCGCAGGGTCACGAATACCAGCGCGGCGAAATTCAAGCCCAGGGCCGCCGGGGCCAGGCGGGCGTGATAACCGAGAATGGCGCCTGTGTCCTCCAGTGCCTTGAGGCGCCGGTGGCAGGGCGACAGGCTCAAGCCCACGCGCTCGGCCAGTTCGGTCACCGACAGGCGCCCGTCTTTTTGCAGCTCGGCAAGGATCTTGCGATCGATTCGATCCATTAGGAAGATTCTTCCATTGTTTGGCTTGTTCCGGGAAATATACGAAATAAAATCCCCGGGCGATATCCGTAGTCTTTCTTCATCGAAACCTGTGTGAAAGGAAGGCTCGAAATGGCCATGAGTGTACTGACGGCGTTCTGGGCCGTTTCCCTGCTGTTCGTGATCACCCCCGGCGCCGACTGGGCCTACGCCATCTCGGCCGGCATGCGTGGGCGTTGGGTCGTGCCGGCGGTGGCGGGCATGTTGTCGGGGCATCTGCTCGTCACCCTGGTGGTGGCAGCCGGGGTCGGTAGTCTGATCGCCGGTCACCCGCTGGCGTTGACCTTGCTGACCCTGGCTGGGTGCGTGTACCTGCTGTGGCTGGGCGGCAACCTGCTGCTGAGCCCGGCGGTGCCCGAGGCCGGCGCGGCTGGTGGGCAGGACTCGGGGTCGCGCTGGGCATTCAAGGGCCTGTGCGTCAGCGGCCTCAACCCCAAGGTGTTCCTGTTGTTCCTGGCCTTGCTGCCGCAGTTCACCGACCCGCAGTCGAGCTGGCCGTTGCCTCTGCAGATCCTGCTGCTGGGCTTGGTGCACCTGGGCAGTTCGCTGGTGATCTACCTGATGGTCGGCTACGGCGCCAAGGCCGTGCTACGCACCCGGCCTGCCGCGGCGCAGGCCGTGGGGCGGTTGTCCGGCGCGGTGATGATCCTGATTGCCGCGGGGCTGATTGCCGGGCAGTTGCGTTGAGCCTGTCAGGCACGGCGGGTTGGGCTATGCTGACGGCCCCCACAAACCGGACCTGATCCTCATGAAATACGCCGCCGCACTTCTGCTCAGCCTGTTGGCGCTCGTGGCCCACGCCGCGCAACCCGGCGAAACCCTCGCGCCCTGGACGTTGCTCGATCAGTACGACCAGCCCTACAGCCTGGGGGCCGATACCCGCATCCTGCTGGTCGCCCGCGACATGGACGGTGCCAAGCTGGTCAAGGCGGCGCTGGCCGAACAGCCCAAAGGCTACCTGGAGGCGCGGCACGCCGTGTTCGTCGCGGATATCCAGCGCATGCCGGCGTTGATCAGCAAGCTGTTCGCCATCCCTGCCATGCGCGACTACAGCTACCGGGTACTGCTTGACCGCAATGGTCGGGTTGCCAGCCGCTATGCCGGGGATGAGGGCAAGGTGCTGTGGCTGGCGCTGGATCACGGCGTGGTGGCAGCGCGCAACAGCTACGCCGATGCCGATGCCCTGAAGGCGGCGTTGGACCAGGCTGGCCGCTGAACCGGCCTGCCCGGTAGCTCAGGCGAAGGCCTGGCGCAGCAGTTGCGGCAGCACCTCACCTGCCTTGCCGGGCAGCATGAACGCCCGCGGATGCTCGCAGGGCACAGGCTGCGGATTGACATGCACCACCGTCGCCCCTGCCGCCAGTGCCATGCGAGGTATCGAGGCCGCCGGCTGTACCAGGCCTGAGGTGCCTACCGACAGCAGTACATCGCACTGTCGCGCGGCGGCGAAGGCCTGCTCCAGCACCGCCTCGGGCAACATCTCGCCAAACCACACCACCCCGGGGCGCAACGGCCCGGCGCAGCAAGCGCAGCGCGGCGGCTCGATGCGGCGGCCGTGTACGGCATCCTCGGGCAGTGCCACGGGCTCATCCGCCGGGCGCGCGCAGTCCAGGCAGCGAAAGGCATTCAGCCGCCCATGCAAGTGCAGCACGGCACGGCTGCCCGCGCGTTCGTGCAGGTCGTCGACGTTCTGCGTCACCAGGGTCAGCTTCGGCACCTGCGCGGCCAGCGCGGCGATGGCCAGGTGACCCGCGTTGGGCTCGGCCTTGGCGATCCCGGCGCGGCGCATCTGGTACCAGCCCCAGACCAGCGCCGGATCGGCGCGAAAGCCCTCGGCGCTGGCCAGTTGCGCCGGATCGAAGCGCGCCCACAGGCCGGTCAGCTTGTCGCGAAACGTGGCGATGCCACTTTCCGCCGACACCCCGGCACCGGTGAACACCACCACGTGGCGGGCCTGGGCAAGCAGCGTCGGATCGAATGGCATGAGGGCTTCCATGGTGCGGTGCAGGGCGGCCGGTCACTGTGCCAGTGGGCCGCGGGTCGGACAAGATCCGAGTGAACCCTCGGCGCGCGCGGAAGACCAAGCCAGTACAGCCAATAGGAGAAGACTCATGGAAATCGGAACAATCTGGTTCGTTGTCGCGCTCGTCGTTATCCTGCTGGAAATCTGGGCGATCTGGCACATCATCGGCAGTGATCGACGCGCCGAGCGCAAGATGCTGTGGGTGGTATTCGTCGTTTATGCACCTTTCCCAGGCTTGTTGTTCTGGGCCTGGCGCGGACCACGGGCAGTGAAGGGCAGGGCGGTCCTGCAGGAAAAATAGGCGCCAATCAAGGCGTGGCTGGGGCTTGACCTCGACTTAACCTGAGGTTTGATACTCGGCCGCTCTTTCCATTGATGGAGCGATACCATGACCCAGCCAGCCGCCTTTGCCCTGAGCAACCCAGAAGGGCTCTACGACCCCAGTGGCAATGCCTATTCCCACGTCGCCGAGGTACGCGCGGGCAGCCGCCTGCTGTACATCGCCGGCCAGGGCGGCGAGGACCTGTAAGGCAAGTTGTCGGCACGTTTCGACGAGCAGGCGCGCCAGGCCCTGGTGAACCTGAAGATCGCCTTGGCTTCACGTGGGGCAACGCTCGAGCACGTATGCAAGCTCACCCTGCTGGTGGTTGACCATTCCGAGGCACGGCTGCGCCAGTGGGTGGCCGAGGCCGAGCATGCCTGGGGCGGCCGGATGACCCCGACCTGCACCTTGATCCCGGTGCCCCGCCTGGCGCTGGACGGCATGCTGGTGGAAGTGGACGCGGTGGCGGCCCTGCCGCAGGCGTGACAAACCCGCATCCATCGTCTTGGCGGCGAGCCGCGAGGGTGGATGCGATACCGCCTCTGCTGCAAACGCGTGGGCGCCCAGGTAGACTCGCGCTCCCGCATTCATCGAGCCTGTTTCATGACACTCCCTGTCGAGCTGCTCCAGACCGGCCCCGAGCATGCCGACCTGGTGCGCAACCTCTACCAATTCTACGCCTACGAGTCCTCGGACTGGGAGCAGGAAGATGTCGAGGCGGACGGGCGCTTCTACCTCCACGAGCCGCACTTCACTCGCTATTGGCAAACCCCGGGCTGGAGCGCCAGCCTGATACTGGTGGACGGTTTCATCGCCGGCTTCCTGCTTATCGAGCGCAGTGAACTGACCGGCATCGACGCCTGGGAGCTGGCCGACCTGTTCGTGCTCAAGAAATATCGCCGCCAGGGCGTGGGCCTGGCGGTAGCGCGGCGCACGCTGTGCCAGGGTCAAGGCGACTGGTTGGTGCGGTGTTATCGCGAGGATGCCCCGGCCCTGGCGTTCTGTCAGGCAGTACTGGGCGACCTGCCACGTCCCGTGCGGGAGATTGTCCTGGATGACGAGCCGTTGTTGTGCAACTTCCTGGTGACTCAGCGACTGCACTGAAGGTCTGCGGGTCGAGCACAGCAAGGTTTGCGTTCTCACGGCCAGCGATTATCGCGGGCGGTGATGGACATGTGAGAAAGTGGCCGATCAGCGAACGGAATGTACTGATTGGACCACAATGCTTTGTCCACCCCGTGGCTTCTCTTCTAGAATCCGTCCATGCCCGGGCGCCATGCCGGGGCAATCGCCCGAGAGCCCCATGAGTTCCAGTACACCGTTGTCCGGAGTCAACCAGCCGCTGCGCGGTATCGCCCTGGTGGTGGTGGCTACCTTCCTGTTCGCCAGCCACGACGGTTTGTCGAAATTCCTCGGCGGGATCTACCCGGTCATCATGGTGGTGTGGGTCCGTTACCTGGTGCACACCTTGCTGATGGCCGGGATCTTCCTGCCCAAGGCTGGCCTGGCGGTACTGCGCACCCGCCGGCCATTGCTGCAAACCCTGCGTGCGCTGAGCCTGCTCAGCACCAGCCTGCTGTTCACCGCCGGGCTGCAGTACCTTCCGCTGGCGGAGGCGACCTCGGTCAACTTTCTCGCCCCGGTGCTGGTCACCGCATTGTCGGTGCCGCTACTCGGGGAGCGGGTGACCCCGGGACAATGGCTGGCCGTGGTCATGGGCTTTGTCGGGGTGCTGGTGGTAGTGCACCCAGGGGGCGCGATGTTTACCCCGGCAATCCTGTTTCCCTTCGGTTCGGCCCTGGGTTTTTGCTTCTACCAGTTGCTGACGCGCAAGCTGGCGGCCCATGACAGCCCGACCACCAGCAATTTCTACGCGGGCGTGTGCAACACCCTGATCATGACGGCGCTGGTGCCGTTCTTCTGGCAGACGCCGCAGTGGCCGCATGTACCGCTTATGCTGGCGCTGGGCGGCTGCGGGATGACCGCCCACCTGCTGTTGACCCAGGCGTTCCGCTACGCGGCACCAGCGTTGCTGGCGCCGTTCAGCTATTGCCAGATCGTGTTCGCCGGGTTGCTGGGCTTGGTGGTGTTCGGGCAGATACCGGACAGCACCAGCCTGGTCGGCATCGCGGTGATCTGCCTCAGCGGCCTGGGGGCTGCCTGGATGCAGCGGCGGCGTTGAACGCCCCTTATCCCACGCGTCCTTCGTGCTGCTTGCGGTACGCCCCCGGCTGTACACCGACAGCCTTGGCGAACGCCCTGGTGAAGGCCGCCACTGACTGATACCCGGCCTGCGCGCCTACCTGCTCGACGGTATTGCCGGCCTTGAGCAACTGGCAGGCATGACGCATGCGCAGGGCCAGCAGCACCTGCCCGGGGGATTGCCCGGCCAGTTCGTTGAAGCGCTTGAAGAACGCCGAGCGCGACAGCCCCGCGCAGGCCGCCATGGCCTCCAGCGTCCAGGCCTGACCTGGTGCCTCGATCAAGCGCTCCAGCAAGCCAGCGAAAGCCGGCTGGCGGGCGAGGGCGACCAGCCCGCCCAGCGCCTGGCCGTCGTGTGCCTGCTGGCGCAGCACATAGAGGAACAATAGGTGGGTCAGGCGTTCGAGCAGCGCCTGGGACGGCTGCGGGCGCCGGCATTCCTCGAGGATCAGCCCGAACAGCGCCCGTGCCGCGCTGCCGGCGGGGTCGCTGGCGCGCAGCAGGATCCAGTCCGCCAGCCCGTCGACGATCAGCGACGACAACCCCGACTGGAAGTGGAAGAAACCGCATACCAGCCCGACGCCATCCCCGGCTTCCAGGTCCAGCGCCTGCATGCTCCGGCGCGGCTGGGCACAGGCGTCGGCGGCATTTTCGTCGCCGGACAACCGATAGGCCAGGTCACGCAAGAGAAACACCGCATCACCGCTCTCCAGGCGCAGCGGCTGCGCCTGGCCGTCGATGTGCAGCCAGCAATGGCCTTGCACCACCAGGTGGAAACTGGCCCGGCCCAGGCCCTGGGTGCTGGCGTGCCAGCCGCCGCAGTAGCGGCCCACATGGAACAGGCTGGCATCGAGCTCCAGGCTATCTAATAACCAATCGACGAGGGGGCTGGAAGAAATCATCTAATGCAAGGACTCTGGAGCAAGGAAAGGCGACTGATGAATATGGATGCTACTTCTTATAACCAACAGACTGTAGCGACCTACATCAAAGGAGACCACTCCATGTCCGCGCGCATCACTCTACACAGCCTGCAGACCGCTCCGGAAGCCGCCCGCCCGTTCCTCGAGAACGCGCAGAAGAACTCCGGCTTCATCCCCAACCTTCTGGGCATCCTGGCCAACGCCCCGGCGGCGCTGGAAACCTACGTCACCGTCTCGGCGCTCAACGGCAAGTCCGAGCTGACCCTGGCCGAGCGCGAAGTGGTGCAACTGATCGCCGCCACCCAGCACGGCTGCGACTTCTGCGTCGCCGGCCACACCGCCGTGGCGCTGAACAAGGCCAAGCTGCCCCAGGAAGTGGTCGATGCCCTGCGCGCCCGCGGCGAACTGCCCGACGCCCGCTACGAGACCCTGGCCGCGTTCGCCCGGGAAGTGATCGCCACCCGCGGCAATGTCAGCGACGCCACCTACCAGGCCTTCCGTGAAGCCGGTTTCAGCGAAGGCAACGCGCTGGAAGTGATTCTCGGTATCAGCCTCGCAACCCTGTGCAACTTTGCTAATGTGTTCGCCCAGACGCCGCTCAACGACGAGCTTGGCAAATACCGCTGGCAGCCTTCGGTCTGACCGAGGCCTGATGCCGGCGCGCCCGGCGTTTCACAAGGAGTTAGGGACATGCTTGACCATGCATTTGGACAGTGGCTGGATGCCAATGCCGAGGCCATCGACCAGGGCCAGTGCGATCCGCACCTGGTGCTGGCGCAGATCGCCGAGTCGCAGTTGCTGCGTATCGGCGTCGACCCGGCCCTGGGTGGCACGGGCGGCGACGTCAGCGAGGCGGTCGAGGCCATTGCCGCCATCGCCAGCCGTTCGCTGGCCGCGGCCTTCGTCTGCTGGGGCCAGCGCGCCTTCATCGAATACCTGCTGCAAAGCCCCAACCGGGAGCTGTGCAAACGGCTGATGCCCGACTTGCTCAAGGGCGAACTCGCCGGGGCCACCGGCCTGTCCAATGCCATGAAGTTTCTCTCCGGCATCGAGGCCTTGCAGGTGCGTGGCCGCCTCGCGGCCGATGGCTGGAACCTCGAAGGTCGGCTGCATTGGGTGACCAACCTGCGCAAGCGCGGTTTCGTGGTGGCGGCGGCCATCGAGGATGACGCCGGCGGTGCACCGTTCGTGGTCGCCATTCCCTCCAACGCGCCGGGCCTGGAGCGCTCCGACGATCTGCAACTGATGGGCCTGCAGTCGAGCAATACCGCGGCGCTGGCGTTCCACCAGGTGCCACTGGCCCGCGACTGGCTGCTGCATGACAACGCCCGCGAGTTTCTGCCCAAGGTGCGCCCGGCGTTCCTGGCGCTGCAGTGCGGCATGGCCATGGGCCTGGCCCGGCGAGCGCTGGATGAAGTGCAGGAGCACCTGCAGGGCCGTGGCTCGTTCCTCGAAGAGGCCCGCCAGGTGCTCAAGGAACGCCTGGAGAATACCGTCGGCGAGCTCAAGCAGGGGTTGCTCGACGGGCGCTTCCAGGGGCAACCGGCCGCGTTGTTCAAGTTGCGCATCACCCTCGCCGAATGTGCCGCCGACGCCGTGCAGCTGGAACTTCAGGCCAGCGGTGGCAAGGCCTACCTGACGGCCTATGGCGAAGGCTTCGCCCGGCGTTGGCGCGAGTCGGCGTTTGTGCCGATCGTCACCCCGAGCCTAGTGCAGCTGCGCGCCGAACTGCAACGCCAGGCGGCCAGCGCATGACCGAGGTGCTGCTCGAAGCCCGTGACATCAGCCTGGGCTATCCGCGCGACGGTGGCTGGCAGGCGGTGCTGGAGCAGTTCGACCTGGCGCTGGTGCCGGGCGAGGTGGTGACCATCCTTGGCCCCAGCGGGGTCGGCAAGTCCAGCCTCTTGCGCGTGCTGGCCGGGCTGCAGCAGGCCCGTGGCGGCAGCGTGCAGCTGCGCGGCGAGCCGCTGCAGGGGCCGCACCCGCGCCTGGCGGTGGCGTTCCAGGACCCGAGCCTGCTGCCCTGGCTGAGCCTGGAGAAGAACGTCGCCTTCGGCCTCGACTTCGCCCGCCAGCCCAAGCTGGCGGCGGCCGAGCGGCGCGCGCGTATCGACCACGCCATCGACGCGGTGGGCCTGGCCCACGCCCGCTGCCAGTACCCGGCGCAGTTGTCCGGCGGCATGGCCCAACGCACCGCGCTGGCCCGCTGCCTGGCGCGCCAGCCCGAGGTGCTGTTGCTGGACGAGCCATTCGGCGCGCTGGACGAGGTGACCCGCGCCGACATGCAGCAACTGCTGCTGCAACTGATCGCCACCCACAATACCGCCGCCGTGCTGATCACCCACGATATCGACGAAGCCCTGCTGCTGTCCGATCGCGTGCTGCTACTGGGCAACCACCCGGCGCGCACCCTCGGCCAGTGGCAGATCGACCTGCCGCAGCCGCGCGCGCAGCGGGTCGAGGAACTGGGCGCGCTGCGTATCGAAATCCTCAAGACCCTTCGGCGGGCAAGCCGCACAGCCGAACCCACTCCATCCCCCTTGCCCTCGGAGGCTGTCCATGTGCATGGATGACTGCTGTTCCACCACGTCCCGTCGCGATTTTCTCAAGCTCAGCGCCATGCTCACCGCCGCCGGCGCCGTGCCATTGCTGTCGAGCCTGCAGGCCCGCGCCGCCGCCGAGCCGGACGCGCCGGTGCGCATCGGCTACCTGCCGATCACCGATGCCACGCCACTGCTGGTGGCGCACAACAACGGCCTGTTCGAGGCCGAGGGCATCAAGGCCGAGCGCCCGGTGCTGCTGCGCAGTTGGGCCCAGGTGATCGAGGCGTTCATCTCCGGGCAGGTCAACGTCATCCACCTGCTGTCGCCGATGACCGTGTGGGCGCGCTACGGCAGCAAGGTGCCGGCCAAGGTCGTGGCCTGGAACCACGTCGGCGGCTCGGGCCTGACCGTGGCCCCGGACATCACCGACATGAAGCAGCTCGGCGGCAAGACCGTGGCCATTCCGTTCTGGTACTCGATCCACAACGTGGTGCTGCAGCAGATGCTCACCGACAACGGCCTGAAGCCTGTGTCCAAGCCCGCCACCGCGCAGTTGGCGGACAACGAAGTCAACCTGCTGGTGCTGCCGCCTTCGGACATGCCGCCGGCCCTGGCCAGCAAGCGCATCGCCGGCTATATCGTCGCCGAACCGTTCAACGCCCTGGCCGAGAACCTCAAGGTCGGCCGCGTGCAGCGCTTTACCGGCGACGTTTGGCGCAACCACGCCTGCTGCGTGGTGTTCATGCACGAGCATGACCTGAACAATCGCCCGGAGTGGTCGCAGAAGGTGGTCAACGCCATCGTCAAGGCCCAGCACTGGACCCGCGAGCACCGCGCCGAGGCTGCGGCGTTGCTGTCCAAGGCCGGCCCTAACAAGTACACCCCGCACGAACCTGCGGTACTGACCAAGGTACTGGCGCCATCGGTCGATGACCGTGCCGGCTACATCGCCAGCGGCGCGATCCAGCACCAGCAGTGGGACGAGAAACGCATCGATTTCCAGCCTTATCCGTTCCCCAGCTACACCGAGGAGCTGGTCAAGCGCCTGAAGAACACCCTGATCGTCGGCGAGAGCGATTTCCTTGCCGCCCTCGACCCGGCCCAGACCGCCCGCGACCTGGTGGACGATCGATTCGTGCGCAACGCCATTGCCGAGGTGGGTGGCCCGGCGGCGTTCGGCATTGCCGAGAACTTCCAGCGTAGCGAGGAGTTCGCGGTCTGATGCGCAGGCATTTCGTGCATGGCGCCCTGGGCCTGGCGGGCCTGGCGGCGCTGCTGTTGCTGTGGTGGGCGGGGGTGCGCCTGTTCGGCGCCGCCGATGGCCTGTCGGCGCGCTTCGCGCCCCAGGCCACGCTGCAAAGCCTGATCGAGCTGCTGGGGCAGGGCGAGGTCTACGGGCATATCTGGGTGAGCCTCGAGCGTATCCTCGTCGGCCTGCTGCTGGCGCTGCTGATCGGCGTGCCGCTGGGCCTGCTGGTGGGCAGCTATCGCCACCTGGAGGCGGCGACCACGCCGGCGTTCCAGTTCCTGCGCATGATCTCGCCGCTGTCGTGGATGCCGGTGGTGGTGATGCTGATGGGCGTGGGCGACCAGCCGATCTACTTCCTGCTGGCCTTCGCCGCGCTGTGGCCGATCCTGCTCAACACCGCCGCCGGGGTGCGTCAGCTGGACCCGCGCTGGCTGCAATTGAGCCGCAGCCTCAGCGCCACGCGCTGGGAGACGTTGTGCAAGGTGATCATCCCCGGGGTGATCGGCCATGTGCTGACCGGCGTGCGCCTGGCCATCGGCATCCTGTGGATCGTGCTGGTGCCGTGCGAAATGCTCGGGGTGAGTGCAGGGCTTGGCTATTTCATCCTCGACACCCGCGACCGGCTGGCCTATTCGGAGCTGATGGCGATGGTGCTGCTGATCGGCGCGCTGGGGTTCATGCTCGACACGTTGGCGCGGGCGCTGCATCGACGCTGGGTGCATGCCTGAAGAACGAGAGCGCGGGCCTGGATTGGTGGGGGCGGCATAACGCAGCGCCTACAAACTCTGCGTTCAACCAGGATTTCAGGCGCATCCCTGCGCCTGAGCAGGTCAGAAGCTGTACTTGGCGGTCAGCATCAGGTTGCGCGGATCGCCAAAGGTGTCGCCCCCGTAGTTCACCGAGCTGGAAATCGACGAGTAGTACTTCCTGTCGAACACGTTGTTGGCATTGAGCTGCAGGTCCAGGTGCTGGTTGACCGCGTAGCCGGCCATCAGGTCGGTCACCGCATAGGCGCCTTGCTCGAGGCGGTAGCGGCCGCCATCGGCCACGCTGAAATCGTTGTACATGCGGCTCTGCCAGGTGACGCCGCCACCAACGCGCAGTTTTTCCAGCGGGCCCTGGAAGCGGTAGGTGGTGAACAGCTTGAGCTGGTGCTCGGGGGTGTCGGAAGACAGCGGCTTGTTGACGTTGGCGGGGTTCTTGGCGTCCTTGATGGTGTGCACGCGGGCGTAGGTGTAGCCGGCACCGATCTGCCATTGCTCAGTCAGCGCGCCCTGCACCTCGAAGTCGATACCCTGGCTGCGCACCTCGCCGGAGGCTTCGTAGCAGGTGAACTGGCCCGCTCTGCAGACGCTCTTGTCGTTCACCTCGACCGCGCGGTTTTCCTGGTCGATGCGGAACACGGCAAGGCTGGCATTGAGCGCGCCATCGAAGTATTCACCCTTGATCCCTACCTCGTAGTTCTTGCCTTCGATCGGCCGTACCGGCGTGCCGCTGCTGTCCTGGCTGTCCTGTGGCTGGAAGATATCGGTATAGCTGGCGTAGACCGAGTGGTGTTCGTCCAGCTCGTAGATCAGGCCGGCATAGCGGGTGACGTTGCGGGTCACCTTGTAGTCGCCATCGTTGCTGCCGCGCTTGTCGTAGTCGTACCAGTCCAGGCGCCCGCCGAGGATCAGCTTGAGCGGGTCGGCCAGGCTCAGGCGGGTGGTGGTGTACACGCCTTCCTGGTTGATCAGGTAGCGACTGCTGCTGGTGTGCAGGAAGTCGGGCTTGCCGCCGTCGATGGGGTAGTCCATGTCGTAGGGGCTGTAGTTGCGCTCGCTCATGTCGTAGATGCGCTTGCTGGCGCCGACCACCAGCTCGTGGGTGCGCCCGAATGCCTCGAACGGGCCGCTGGCGAAGGTGTCCAGGCCCAGCTGGTTCTCGTCGTGGGCCGACTGGTAGACCGTGCGGCTCAGCGGCTTGGCCAGGTCCCAGCGCGACTGGTAGGAGCCGCGGAACAGCGCGTTCTGCTCGCTGTAGGTGGCGTTGACCTGCAGCTTCCAGTCATTGGCCAGGCGCTGGCGAACCTCGGCGAACAGGGTATTGATCTCCTGGTCCTTGACCTCCCAGTCGGTGGCCGGGTTGTAGGAGCGTGGCAGGTCCAGGTGGTGGCCGTCGAGGGCGGTGGGGATCGCGCCCCAGAATACGTTGGTCTTGTCCTTCTGGTGGGAGAGGCCGAGGGTGAGGGTGGTGTCTTCGCTCAGGTCGGCCTCGGTGATCGCGTAGAACAGCCCGTGGTCCTCCTGCTGGCCGTCACGGAAGCCGTTGGCATCCTGGTACGAGGCCACCACGCGGCCGCGCAGGGTGCCGCTGTCGTTGAGCGGGCTGGAGGCGTCCAGTTCGCCACGGTAGTTGTCCCAGCTGCCGGCGGCGCCGGTGAGGGTGACTTTCTGCTCCGCCAGCGGGCGCTTGCGCACCAGGTTGATCGCCGCCGAGGGCGTGCCGGAACCAGTGACCAGGCCGGTGGCGCCGCGCACCACTTCCACCCGGTCGAACATTGCCAGGTTCGGCTGGGCGCCTACCACCCAGCCGGTGTAGGCGCTGGGGATGCCGTCGTACATGATGTTGTCGACGTCGAAGCCACGGGCCTTGTAGGTCTGCCGGCCCGGGCCGTTGGACTGGTTGAGGAACAGGCCCGGGGTGTACCTGGCGACGTCGTTGATGCTGGTCATGCCTTGGTCGTCCATGCGCTGGCGGGTGATCACCGTCACCGCCTGAGGCGTTTCGCGCATGGTCAGCGGCAGCTTGGTGGCGGTGGACATGGCGCCGGTGGTGTACGACTTCGACCCCTCGGTGGTGCTGCCCAGGCTGCTGTCGTCGATGGCCGTGGCGCCCAGCTCGATCACGGCGGGGGCCTGTTCGGCTGCCAGCGCGGGGGTGAGGGTCGCCATGCAGATGGCCATGGCCAGCAGGTTGCGGGAGGGCGCGAAACGGTGGGGCGAGGGGAGCGATGACATGCCGAGCTTTATCCTTATTACTAGTGCTTATGAGAACGATTAGCAATAAGTATGTCGGGATTGCCCGATCAAGAACAGGGTGTATGAATTGAAAATGATGAAATTTTCACATTTTCCATTCGAATGGATTGGTTTGCCCACAGCCACACCTATCGATCGGTGCCACCTGCGCCAATCCGTTTACCTTGTTGCCTGCCTATTTCCAGCGCCTGGCCGTCGCGTTGCTTGCCGTGCCGTGCCTGGCCCACCAGCTCGGGGATCAGCGGCCCCTCGGGCAGGTGGCGCCAGAAGCGTCCGGGCAGATGCTGGCGCAGCGCGCCGGGGTTGAGCCGGGCGGGGTTGAAGGTGTGTCGGTAGTAGGCCAGCCACAGTTCGGCCCCGGGGTCGTCGGCGTTGCGCGCCCATTGCCGCCAGTCTTGCGGGCACTGGCGGCGGTAGTCCAGTTGCGCGCCGTCGTAGCGGATGCCGTCTTGGGGCGTGGCGATCAGCCAGCGCTGGCGGCCGAGGCGTTCGGCGAAGTGCGCGCTGGCGCTGTCGAGGATGTCATGGGCGGGCTCGTGGTAGGCCACCAGATCCAATTGCAGCTGCTCGGCCAGCGCCTCGGGCAGTGGCACGAAGCGCACGAAGGCATGCAGGTGATGAGCCTCGCGGCCGACCTGACGAATGCGCCGTTGCAGCTCGCTGCCCAGGCGGTCGCCGGCCAGCATCGCGGTGCGATCGCCATGGGCGACGCGCCACAGCACCTCGTACAACAGGTTCCAGCGCTGCTCGCCGCGGTAGCGCCCGGCCTGTTCCAACTGGGCCAGCAGCGCCGCCGGCACGCGGGCGTGGAACGGGCCGGGGCCTGCGGGCAGGGGCGTGGGCACGGCCAGCAAGTCATCCATCCAGGTCTGGCCCCAGGTCACCGTGGCCGGGTCGATGCCGTGGCCGAGCAGTTGGCGGGCCTGGCCGCGCCAGATGGCGAAATCATCGCCGCAATCCAGCGCGATCATCCCCACAGCCCCATCTGCACAGGCGCCTGGGGTTCACGCAGGCGGGCCCGCAGCAGGCCGCTGCGCAGCTCGGCCTGGGCCGGGCGGTAGTCGCTGGTGACGATGAACGGGCGGGCCTTCTCCAGCACGCAGCGCAACTGGATCAGGTCGTCGTAGCGGATGCGCCGTTCCCGGCGCAGGGCGACCAGGCGCTGCACGCTGCGCAGGCCGATACCGGGGATGCGCGCCAGCAACGCCGGCTCGGCGCGGTTGACGTCAAGCGGGAAGACCTCGCGGTTGGCCAGCGCCCAGGCCAGCTTGGGGTCGATGTCCAGGGCCAGGTTGCCTGCCTCGCCCAGCAGTTCACCAGCCTTGTAGCCGTAGCCGCGCAAAAGGAAGTCGGCCTGGTACAGGCGATGCTCGCGCAGCAGCGGCGGTGCGGCCAGGGGCACGCTGGAGGGGCTGTCGGGGATCGGGCTGAAGGCGGAGTAGTAGACTCGTTTGAGCCCATAGCCTTGATACAGCGACTCGGCGTTGCGCAGCAAGGTGCTGTCGTCGGTGGCGTCGGCGCCGACGATCACCTGGGTGCTCTGCCCGGCGGGGGTGAAGCGTGGCGCCCGCGGCTCGCCGGCGACGGCCTGCTGGCCGTGGTGGATCACACCCATCGCCTGGCGGATGGTGCTGGCGCGCTTTTCCGGGGCCAGGCGCTGAAGGCTGGCGTCGGTGGGCAGTTCGATGTTCACGCTCAGCCGGTCGGCCAGGCGCCCGGCTTCCTCGATCAGCAGCGGGTCGGCGTCGGGAATGGTCTTGAGGTGGATATAGCCACGAAAGGCGTGTTCTTCGCGCAGCAGGCGCGCCACCCGGATCAGTTGCTCCATGGTGTAGTCGGCGGAGCGGATGATGCCTGAGCTGAGGAACAGGCCGCTGATGCAGTTGCGCCGGTAGAAGTCCAGGGTCAGGCGCACCACCTCCTCGGGGCTGAAGCGTGCCCGGGGCACGTTGCTCGAGCGGCGGTTGACGCAGTACTGGCAGTCGTACAGGCAGAAGTTGGTCAGCAGCACCTTGAGCAGCGACACGCAGCGGCCATCGGGGGTGTAGCTGTGGCAGATGCCCATGCCATCGGTGGCGCCGAGGCCGTCGCGGCCGCGCGAGCTGCGCTTGGGCGCGCCGCTGCTGGCGCAGGACGCGTCGTACTTGGCGGCGTCGGCGAGGATGCCGAGTTTGGCGATGAGTTGCATGGGGTGTTCCGCTGAATACTGAATATTCATACAGTATTTCGGGATTGGTCTGATGGCAAGGGCTTCTGATCGGCCAGGCGCTGCCAAGTCCCCCATGGAACGCCCGAGCGCTCGATTACAGAATTGTAATCTTCATGCCACCCCCCAGATAACCAATGCTCCCTAAAGTCCCTCGCCAAAGCATTCCGCCGCTTGTCGACGAGGACTTCCGCCGTGCCCATCCCCCGCAAGATCGCCTTGCTCTGCCTGTTGCTGGCCGGCCCTGCCGGCGCCGAGGGCCTGAGCCTGGACCAGGCGCTCGACGCCGCCTTTGCCCAGAACCCGGACTTCGCCGCCATCGGCCGCGAGATCGGCATCGCCGAAGGCGAGCGCCGTCAGGCCGGGCTGATTCCCAACCCCGAGCTGTCGTGGGAGGTAGAGGACACCCGCCGTGACACCAGTACCACCACCGTGACTCTTAGTCAGGCCCTGGAGCTGGGCGGCAAGCGCGGTGCGCGGATCGAGGTCGCCGAGGCCGGCCAAGCGGTCGCTCGCCTGGAGCTCGAGCGTCAGCGCAACAGCCTGCGCGCCGATGTGATCCAGGCTTTCCATGCCGCCTTGCGGGCGCAGACCGCGCTGGAGTTGGCGCAGCAATCGCAGGCGCTGACCGAGCGCGGCCTGCGGTTGGTGGAGGGGCGGGTGCGCGCCGGGCAGTCCTCGCCGGTGGAGGCCACCCGCGCCCAGGTGCAGTTGGCCCAAGCCGAGGCGGCGGTGCGCCGGGCGCGAACCGAACGCACGGTGGCCAACCAAGCCCTGGCGCGGCTGACCGGCAGCGCCGAGGCCCGCTTCGACCGGCTCGACGCCAGCTCGCTCTCGCCAGGCCCGGCGCCCAAGGCCGAACGCCTGCTGGCCACGGTCGAGCAGACCGCCGAATGGCGCCTGGCCGCGGCGCAGATCGAGCGTGGCGATGCCAGCTTGAGCTCCGAGAAGGCCCAGCGCATCCCCAACCTGACCGTGAGCCTGGGCAGCCAGTACAGCCGTGAGGAGCGTGAGCGGGTCAATGTGGTGGGGTTGTCCATGCCGCTGCCGCTGTTCGACCGCAACCAGGGCAATGTACTGGCCGCCGCGCGCCGCGCCGACCAGGCCCGTGACCTGCGCAACGCCGTCGAACTGCGCCTGCGCGGCGAAACCCGCAGTGCCCTGGAGCAGTGGGGCACGGCCATGGGCGAGGTGCAGGCGTATGACCGCACCATCCTGCCTGCCGCCCAGCAGGCGGTGGACACCGCCACCCGAGGTTTCGAGATGGGCAAGTTCGCCTTCCTCGATGTGCTCGATGCCCAGCGCACGCTGATCGAGGCGCGCGGGCTTTACCTTGACGCGCTGGCCCAGGCGACCGATGCCCGGGCGCAGGTGGAGCGGATCTACGGCGAGCTTTGAGCCTCGTCCCATCGCGGGGCAGGCCCTGAACTGCAACGACTTTTTCAGCAGGAGCAACAATGACCAACCCACGCAAGCTCGCCATCCTCGCCGCCGCCCTGGCCGTTATCGGCCTCGGTGGCGCGGCCTGGACCGGCACCCTTGGCAAGGCCGGCAGCGGCCAGGCCCAACACGGCGACCACGGCGAAGCCGGCCACGGCCATGACCAAGAGAAGGACGACGGACACGGCCACGGCGAGCCCGCAGGCGAGGAGCATGACGAGGAGGAGGGCCAGCTGCACCTGACTGCCGAGCAGATCCGCGCCGCCGGCGTGCAGCTCGCCACCGCCGGTCCGCGCACCTTGGGCACCGCCATCAGCTTCCCCGGCGAAATCCGTTTCGACGAAGACCGCACCGCCCATGTGGTGCCACGGGTTCCTGGCGTGGTCGAGTCGGTGCAGGCCGAGCTGGGCCAGGCGGTCAAACGCGGCCAGGTGCTGGCGGTGATCGCCAGCCAGCAGATCTCCGAGCTGCGCAGCGAGCAGCAGGCCGCGCAACGGCGCCTGGAGCTGGCCCGGCTGACTTTCACGCGTGAAAAACAGCTGTGGCAGGAGCGCATCAGCGCCGAGCAGGACTACCTGCTGGCCCGCCAGGCGCTGCAAGAGGCCGAGATCGCCGCCGCCAACGCCGGGCAGAAGGTCGCCGCGGTGGCGCCAGCCGGCAAGGGCAACCGCTACGAGCTGCGCGCACCGTTCGACGCAGTGGTGGTGGAAAAGCACCTGACCGTGGGCGAGGTGGTGGACGAGACCAGCAATGCCTTCACGCTATCGGACCTGAGCCGGGTCTGGGCCACCTTCGCCGTGGCCCCGCGTGACCTGGACAAGGTGGTCAGTGGCCGTGGCGTCAGCGTCAGCGCGCCGGACCTCGGCGCCCAGGTGGAGGGCAAGGTCAACTACGTCGGCAGCCTGCTCGGCGAGCAGAACCGCGCCGCCACGGTGCGCGCCACCCTGGCCAACCCCAATGGCGCCTGGCGCCCCGGGTTGTTCGTCACTATCGCGGTCACCGTCGAGCGCTTCGACGCCGCGGTGGTGGTGCCGGAAAGCGCCCTGCAGACCTGGGAAGAGCAGACCGTGGTGTTCGCCCGCACCGATGAGGGGTTCGCGGCCCGCCCGGTCAAGCCCGGCCGGCGTGATGCCGGCCAGGTGGAGATCCTTGAAGGCCTGGCCGCCGGTACCGAAGTGGCCGCCGCCGGCAGCTTCGTCCTCAAGTCCGAGCTGGGCAAAGGCTCGGCCGAACACAGCCACTGACCGGGGACGCCTTCCATGTTCGAACGCCTGATCCAATTCGCCATCGAGCAGCGCCTGGTGGTGATGCTCGCCGTGGTGCTGATGGCCGCCGTGGGCATCCACAGCTACCAGAAGCTGCCCATCGACGCCGTGCCCGACATCACCAACGTGCAGGTGCAGATCAACACCGCGGCGCCCGGCTATTCCCCCCTGGAGACCGAGCAGCGCATCACCTTCGCCATCGAGACCGCCATGGCCGGGTTGCCGGGCCTGAAGCAGACCCGCTCGCTGTCGCGCTCGGGCTTGTCGCAGGTAACGGTGATCTTCGATGACGGCACCGATATCTTCTTCGCCCGGCAACTGGTCAACGAGCGCCTGCAGGTGGCCCGCGAACAGTTGCCCGAAGGCATCGAGGCGGCCATGGGGCCGATCTCCACCGGCCTTGGCGAGATCTTCCTGTGGACGGTCGAGGCCACGCAAGGCGCGCTGAAGGACGACGGCACACCCTATACCGCCACCGACCTGCGGGTGATCCAGGACTGGATCATCAAGCCGCAGCTGCGCAATGTGCCTGGCGTGGCCGAGGTCAACAGCATCGGCGGCCACGCCAAGCAGTACCTGATCGCCCCGGAGCCCAAGCGCCTGGCAGCCTACAAACTGACCCTCAACGACCTGATCGCCGCCCTGGAGCGCAACAACGCCAACGTCGGCGCCGGCTATATCGAACGCAACGGCGAGCAATTGCTGATCCGCGCTCCGGGCCAGGTGGCTTCGGCCGAGGACATCGCCAGCATCGTCATCTCCAGCGTCGACGGCACGCCGATCCGCGTCAGCCACGTGGCCCAGGTCGGCCTGGGCCAGGAGCTGCGTTCCGGCGCCGCCACCGAGAACGGCCGGGAAGTGGTGCTGGGCACGGTGTTCATGCTGATCGGCGAGAACAGCCGCACGGTGTCCCAGGCGGTGGCGGCCAAGCTCGAGGAGATCAACCGCAGCCTGCCCGAGGGCGTGGTGGCGATCACCGTGTACGACCGCACCAACCTGGTGGAAAAGGCCATCGTCACGGTGAAGAAGAACCTCATCGAAGGGGCGATCCTGGTCATCGCGGTGCTGTTCCTGTTCCTGGGCAACATCCGCGCCGCACTGATCACCGCCATGGTCATCCCGTTGTCGATGCTGTTCACCTTTACCGGCATGTTCAGCAACAAGGTCAGCGCCAACCTGATGAGCCTGGGTGCGCTGGACTTCGGCATCATCGTCGACGGCGCTGTGGTGATCGTCGAGAACGCCATTCGCCGCCTGGCCCATGCCCAGCAGCATCATGGTCGCATGCTCACCCGTTCCGAGCGCTTCCACGAAGTGTTTGCCGCCGCCCGCGAGGCGCGCCGGCCGCTGATCTACGGGCAATTGATCATCATGGTGGTGTACCTGCCGATCTTTGCCCTGACCGGGGTCGAGGGCAAGATGTTCCACCCCATGGCCTTCACCGTGGTGATGGCGTTGCTGGGGGCGATGATCCTCTCGGTGACCTTCGTCCCCGCGGCCCTCGCGCTGTTCGTCACCGGCAAGGTGAAGGAAGAAGAGGGCGTGGTCATGCGCACCGCCCGCCGTCGTTATGCCCCGGTGCTGGAGTGGGTGCTGGGCCGGCGCAACCTGGCCTTTGCCGGCGCCGCCACCCTGGTGCTGCTGTCCGGCGTGCTGGCCAGCCGCATGGGCAGCGAGTTCATCCCCAGCCTCAGCGAAGGCGACTTCGCCCTGCAGGCCCTGCGCGTGCCGGGCACCAGCCTGTCGCAGTCGGTGGACATGCAGCAGCGCCTGGAGAAAACCATCATCGAGCGGGTGCCGGAAGTCGAGCGAGTGTTCGCCCGCACCGGCACCGCCGAGATCGCCTCCGATCCGATGCCGCCGAACATTTCCGACGCCTATGTGATGCTCAAGCCGCGCGAGCAGTGGCCGGACCAGGGCAAGTCGCGTGACGCGCTGATCGCCGAGGTGCAGCAGGCGGCGGCCAGCGTTCCGGGCAGCAACTACGAACTGTCGCAGCCGATCCAGTTGCGTTTCAACGAGCTGATTTCCGGGGTGCGCAGCGATGTGGCGGTGAAGGTGTTCGGTGATGACATGGAGGTCCTCAACCGCACCGCCGCGCAGATCGCCGCCAGCTTGCAGCAAGTGACGGGGGCGTCCGAGGTGAAGGTCGAGCAGACCACCGGCCTGCCGGTGCTGACCATCGATATCGACCGCGACAAGGCCGCCCGCCACGGCTTGAACGTGGGCGATGTGCAGGATGCGATCGCCATCGCGGTGGGGGGCCGTACCGCCGGCACCCTGTACGAAGGCGACCGTCGCTTCGACATGGTGGTGCGTCTGTCCGAGGCGCTGCGCACCGATGTCGACGGGCTGTCGAGCCTGCTGATCCCGGTGCCGGCCAGTGCTGCCGCGGGCGCTGCGCAGATCGGCTTCATCCCGTTGTCCCAGGTGGCCACGCTGAACCTGCAACTGGGGCCCAACCAGGTCAGCCGCGAAGACGGCAAACGCGTGGTGGTGGTCAGTGCCAACGTGCGCGGGCGTGACCTGGGCTCGTTCGTCGAGGAGGCGTCGCAGACCTTGATCGATAAGGTGCAGATCCCACCGGGTTACTGGACCCGTTGGGGTGGCCAGTTCGAGCAGCTGCAATCGGCGGCCGAGCGCCTGCGCGTGGTAGTGCCGGTGTCGTTGCTGCTGGTCATGGCCTTGTTGCTGATGATGTTCAACAACCTCAAGGACGGTCTGCTGGTGTTCACCGGGATTCCCTTCGCCCTCACCGGTGGCGTGCTGGCGCTGTGGCTGCGCGACATTCCGCTGTCGATCTCGGCGGGCGTGGGCTTTATCGCGCTTTCCGGGGTGGCGGTGCTCAACGGCCTGGTGATGATCGCCTTCATCCGCAACCTGCGTGAGGAAGGGCGCGGCCTGCGTGCCGCAGTCGAGGAGGGCGCCTTGACCCGCTTGCGGCCAGTGCTGATGACCGCGCTGGTGGCATCGCTCGGGTTCATCCCGATGGCCCTGGCCACCGGTACCGGTGCCGAGGTGCAGCGGCCGCTGGCGACGGTGGTGATTGGCGGGATCCTGTCGTCGACGGCGCTGACCTTGCTGGTGCTGCCGGCGTTGTACCAGTGGGCGCACCGGCGTGATGAGGCCGAGACTGCGTGAACTTCTATCGCGGGGCAAGCCCGCTCCCACGCAAGTATTCACTGTGGGAGCGGGCTTGCCCCGCGATGCTTCAACGCCGACGCCACAGCCAGTGGTCCAGGCTCAACCTTCCAGAGCCTTTCAACAGCAGTGGCAACAACGCCACCAGGTAGATCAGCGGCAGCTTGAAGTTGCCAAAGCCCTGGTCGGTGATCGCATACCCCCGCCCCAGTTCCGCCAGGCTTGACCATTGGTTCGGCCAGTGCACCGCCGCGATCGCCACCATCGTCACCACTATCAACACCGCCGAGGCCAGGCGGGTGCCGAGTCCGAGCAACAGGAGCAGAGGGCAGAGCAGCTCGGCCCACATCGACAGTTGCCAGTTCAGGCCCGCCGGCAGCAGGTCGAACGGGAACGGAAAACTGCCTTGCAGGTCGGCGAACCAGTTGGCGCCATTGAACTTCTCCAGGCCCGATTCGAAGAACTCCCAGGCCAGGAACAGGCGCAGCGGCAGGTCGGCGCTCCAGCTGCCGGCCCGGTCGAGGGCCATGAACGGGCGAGTCAGGGTGTTTGTCAGCATGGTGATCTCCTTGGGTCAGTGCGACAGGGCAGGGGCTGCCCGACGTAAGCGTTGGGCCTGCTTGGCGATGAGCTTGAGGGTGATGGCGGCGAACATCAGGGCGAACGCCAGCGGGTACCAACCGCCCATGGGGATGCGCTTGTAGAACGACAGGCAGAACACCGCCGCCAGCACCCAGGTGCCGGTGCTGTGCAGGGCTTTCCACAGGCGTGGGCCGAGCAGGCGCATCGGTGCCTTGAACGAGGTCAGGGCCAGCAACAGAATGAACAGGTAACCCACCGCGCCCGGGATGTTCGCGACGGCGCTGCGCCCGGCCCAGAACAACTCCGGGTAGCGTTGCGCATACAGGTAGATCAGCACGCCATGGACTGTATGCGAGAAGGCGAAAGCCAGGCCCAGGTAGCGCCGTTCACGGAGCAATTGGCGGCTGGCCTGGCTGGGTAGCAGGGTGACCAGCGTCGAGGCCAGGAAGGTCAGCAGGAACAGTGCGAAAGAGCTGCGTGCCGTGGCGCGAATGGCGCTGCGCAGGCCATCGGCCCCCAGCGGATGGGTGACAAGCACCACAGCGGTCATCAGCAGGGCCAGGGCCGCGAGGGCGTGGAACAGCTTCCAGCCAGAGGGCAGTGGTAACGCTTTCATGGGCAGGGTTTCCGGCGTGCTCGGCGACGGCGGGTTGCCGTCGCGCTGTGCTGGCCGGAAGTCTGTGCTGGCGGGGTATCGACAGTGTGTCGAGGAGGGCGGTGTTATGTATCGCTGTGTAGTGGCGTTCAGCGGGTACTGGTCAGACGCTGCTGCGCTGCGGCGCAACCATTGATCTCCACCGCCTTCTGCAGGAAGGTCTGACGCTGGCGTGGATCGAGTTCACCCAGCAGCCGGTAGATCTCGGCCTGATAGTCACGCTGGCGGCCCCACTGCAGCTGCAGGCCCTGTGGCCGGCTGCGATTGCAGGCCAGGCGGGTGGCCGGCTGCGGATAGTAGGCGGCATACAGGGTGGCCATGCTCGGGACTGCCTCCAGGGCCTCGCGGTAGGCCGGGCTGGCATTGTAGGCCGTGCACCAGTGGGCGATGGCCAGCGCCGGTGGAGCAAAACCTTGCTTGAGGCTGGCCTCGAGCAAGGGGCAGGCGGCCTCGGCGATCTGGTTGGCCGGCAAATAAGTGGTGTAGTACAGCGCCAGGCGATACTGCGCCACCGGGTGGCCGAGGGCGACGGATTTTTTCAGCAGCGCCACGGCCGTGGGCAGCGTGTGCGCCATGGCCTGGCCCTGGCGACTGAGCTCGGGGTCGCCAATGGCGGTGCGCAACGGGCTGGCGCTATCGACCTGGTTGTCGGCCTGTTCCAGCAGGGGCAATGCCTGGCGGTAGAGCAGGTCGGCATGGGGGTCGATGTTCACTTCCAGGGCCTGGGCGCCGACGGCGGCCAGCAGCAACGGCATCGCCACGGCCAGGCTGGTGCGATGGCTGCGACCCTGATGGCGGGCCGAAAACGAAGGGGCGGCTGGGATGGTCATGGCAGTTACGCGGTTGCCTCGGGCAAATCAGGAGCGACGACAGCGTATTCTATCCATCCGCACCCCTTCCCCGAAAGCCCGGCGTACGGCCATCAGACCAGCTTGATCGGAGCGACCTTGCGTAGAGCCTGCCTTTCCTGGGCCAGCCCCAGTTTGGCAGTGATCACCTTGGCCAGTGCGTTGTTGCCAAGATCGTTGAAGTGCAGGCGGTCGACGAACAGATGTTCGCTGAAGACCGGCGAGCTGCTGAGCATGCTGTTCATGTCATAGCAGGGCACCGGTTCGGCCTGGTTCTTGATACGGCGGAAGAAGGCCATGTGCAGCTGGCTGTCGAAAGTGTCGCCGAGCAGACGATCGAAATTCGATGGCTGTCGGTCGAGCTTGCCGAGCATGGCCTGTTCGGCGCTGGGCACGACCTCGCGGCACCAGGGTAGCAGTGGCTGGAGGATGAAGGTGAGGGTGGTGTGGCCGTCGGCCAGCAGGCGATCCCATTGACGCAGGGTCCGGCTGACGCAATCGGCGGCGCGGATCAGACGCTTGTCGGGGCTGGACAGCGGCTCGATGTCCGGCCAGCGCGGTTGTCGCGCAGGCGCCAGGACCTGGCCCAGGCGCTGCCAGAGCGATTCGCGGCGTGCCTCGCCGGTGGCTTGCACCCCTTCGTTGAAGCGATTGAGAAAGTCCTGGTAGGCCTGTGCCCGATGCGGATCCTGTGCACCGGCCAGAACCTCGGCCAGTGCCTCCTGGGCCAGCGAGTTGAGGCCACTGAGCACCACCACATGGCCGATCTGGCCAAAGCGGTGCTGGTGGGTCAGGAACATCAGCAGCTCCTGCGTGGCATTGAGCCCGCAACCGGCAAGGCTCAGCCAGATCTCCCCGGTCAGCATCGACAGGTACGAGGCCACGGTGTGCTCGTCGGAGCTGGCGCCGATGCCCATGGCGGTGGAGCCGCCGACGAGCAGGTTGACCCGCGCCGTGCCGCCGCGCTCGGCCACCGAGAAACGCTTGCCGGCGCAGTGGCTGTAGCGCATGCCCAACGCGTCGGTATTGATAGTGCCGGAGCGGTAGCCGCGCTCATGCACGTACAGCGTGTGCGGGGCCCGGCGACTGCCCAGTTGCAGGAAGCGCTGGTAATCCTCTGCCAGGGGGTCGGGGGTGCCCATGCTGCCGGGGGTATCGCTGTCGATCGGTGTCATGGGCGTTCCTTCTTGTGAGGGCGGGCTCAGGCAGCCAGCTCCTTGAGGTTGTAGGCCAGGCCGACGGCGGCGATCAGCAGCAGGGCGACGCCCGAGGCCAGGCTGATGAGGCGGTTGCTGCGCGGCGAGGCGATCTTGCCGATGGCGAAGATGTACAGGCTGAGGACGGCGAAATCGATGGCGATCCACAGCAGCGACAGCACCACCATGCTCTTGCCGAACGACTCGGTGATCTGGATGAACTGCGGGAAGAAGGCGATGAAGAAGATGATGTCCTTGGGGTTGGAGATGCCGACCATGAAGCCCTGCAGCAGGCCGCCACGGCCTGGTTGTGCTCCGCTTGTGGCCTGGGTGGCACTCTGGGCCGGGGCCTGCAGCGCTTCGCGAAGGGTGCCCAGGGCGATGTAGCCGATGAACAGGCAGCCCAGCAGGCTCATGCCACTGAGCCAGGCCTTGTCGATGGCAGCACTGGTCAGGATGATCCAGGCGGCCGCACCGATCAGCACCAGTGATGCCCAGTTGGTGCCGACTGCCGTGAATAGGGCCTTGCGCGAGCCCGAGGCGGCGGCGGTGTTGACGATCAGCGCCACCACCGGGCCGGGCGTGGCGATCAGCAGCAGGACGGTTAGGGCATAAGTGGCGGTCAGTGCGGTATTCACGTTCAGTTCTCGGTAAGGCATTCAGCCATTGCGTGGGTGTGGAACGGGCAGCGCGGCGGGCTCGGCGCACCGGGCTCCTGCAGTTGGTACTGCTTCCATTCGAAGTTGTCGTCCTGGCCGAAGAAGCCAAGGGTCTCGGGCATGACGCCGTCGTTGTAGTGACGCACCCGCTCGCGAATCCGCGCCCGGATGCGCTGGCCGCTCTCGGTGCCGGCGCTGGCCACCTCGTCGAAGCTCTCCCGCGGGTTGATGACAAAGGCAATGTGCGGGCCCAGGTTGCGGCTTTTCATCAGGCGATGGGCGGGGAAGCTCATGTTGATGAACAGCGGCATGCCGGCGAAGCAGAATGACCAGCGTGCGTCGTGCGGGTCCTGCGGGATCTCCTCGGGCCATGGCAGCGTGTCGCGGGCGTGGACCTCGCGCAGCACATCCCAGGCCAGTGTCTGCTGCGCCTCAAGCGAGGAGTCGGCGGCCGTTTCGAGAAACACCAGCAACGGGTTGCCGATACGCTGCTTGAGCGGGATCGGCGTGATGGTGGCGATGTAGTCGGCCAGGCCCCCTGCGATATCCTCGGCCAGACGTGCGGCGCGGGCGAAGACGATATGGCAGGTGCGCGCATTGACTGCCTTTCGCCCGAACAGGCAGGGGAAGTCAGGGTTGGCCAAGGTTTCCTTGAAGTGTTCTATGGTCTTGTGTGTCCAGTGGTGTCGGTTCTGGACATGTTCGTCGGCGAGCTCTAGCGCATCCAGGCGATAGCAGATTCCATAACCCGTAAACATGATTTCCCCAGGTAGATCCGAATGTGGCGTTAATAGAACTTTTTCGTCATATCCGTGCAGGTTAGTTATATATAATTGTTATTTACCGGCATTTTCGGAGATGCCCCCTGCGTTGTAAAACGCCTGGATCTATGACCTACTATTAGCTTCACTCATGCTCGGAAGGCGCCATGTCGGAACGGATTCAAGCCTTGCACGCCCTGCGGGCCTTCGAAGTGGCCTCGCGCTATGGCTCTTTCACCCGTGCAGCCCATGAACTCGCCCTTACCCAGGGCGCAGTCAGCCATCACATCAAGACGCTCGAAGCGCTGTTTGGCTGCGATCTTTTCGAGCGTCGCGGGCCCAAGTTGCGCCTGACCGAGCACGGCCGCCTGTTGGCCCAGGAGCTCAAGGTTGGCTTCAAGATCATCGAGAATGCCTGTGCGCTGTTACGCCAGGACCGCTACGGCGTCCGGCTCAAGGCACCGTCCACGCTCACCGTGCGCTGGCTGCTCAGGGCCCTGGACGGCTTCAAGAAGGTTGACAACAGCTGTTCGGTGCAATTGTCGAGCGTGTGGATGGACATCGACGCGGTGGACTTCTATTCCGAGCCTTATGACTGCGCGATCCTGTTGGGTAACGGGCGCTTTGCCGCGGATGTGGAGAGCCTCAAGCTGTTCGATGAATGGCTGGTTCCGGTGTGCCACCCGAGTTACCTTGAGCAGGCGCGGCCGGAGCTCTCGGTGCTTTCCAGCTGCGAATTCCTCCACCCCTCGCCGGACCGCCGCGACTGGCGGCGCTGGCTGGCGCGCATGGATGCACTTGATATCAGCATCGACCAGGGCCAGGTGTTCGACACCCTCGACCAGGGTATTTCGGCTGCCCAGCAGGGGCTGGGCATCTCGGTGGTCGATCTGGTGCTGGCCAGCGCCGATCTTGCCGCCGGCAATCTGGTCACACCATTCCCTCACGCCGTGGCCACCGGCGATGGCTATTACATGACTTGGCTCAAGGCCAGCCCCAAGGCGCATCAGATGCAAAAGCTGCGCGACTACCTGGTGGCCCAGGTGCCGCCACTGTCGCACAAGGACATCAGCTACTTGTACGGCTGAAGTCGTGGGCCGGGAGCACTCGCTCGAGCATGAAGTCGATGAACACCCGCAACTTGGGCGGCATCTGTCGCCCTGAGGGCCACAGCAGGTAGAAGCTGCCGCGCCGCTCCATGAAGTGGTCGAGCACGCTGACCAGGCTGCCGGCCGCCAGCTCCCGGCGCACGCTGAAGTCCGGCAGGCAGGTGATGCCACGGTGGTTGAGGGCGAAGCAGATGCGCGTCTCGACATGGTTGCAGACCATCGAGATGGGAATGGCGTAGTCCTGCTCGGGGTGTTCTCGGCGCAGCGGCCAGGTTTCCAGCTTGCCGCTGTTGGGGAAACGATAGTGCAGGCAGCTGTGCCCGCCGAGCTCGCGGGGGTGCTGCGGCGTGCCGCGTTCGCGCAGGTACTCGGGGGACGCCACCAGGCGATGCTGGAAGTGCCCGAGGAACTTGGCGTTCAGCCTTGAATCCAGCGGCTGGCCGCCGCGCATCACCACGTCGAAACCCTCGCCGACGATATCCACCATGCGGTCGCTGAAGTCCAGATCCAGTTCGATCTCCGGGTAGCGCGCCATGAACTCGGCCAGCGCCGGCATCACCAGCCCGGTCACCTGCGGCAGGCTAACCCGCAGGCGCCCGCGCGGCGTGCCGCTGGCCTGGGACAGTGCCTGCTCGGTGGCTTCGATCTCGGCCAGGATGCGCCGGCTGCGCTCGAGGAACAGCGTACCCTCGGCGGTCAGGGTGATGCTGCGCGTGCTGCGGTGGAATAGGCGCACTCCCAGTTTTTCTTCCAGCCGGGCCACGCGTTTGCTCACGGCTGACGCGCTGATCCCCAGCGATTGGCCAGCGGCGACGAAGCTGCGGGCTTCGGCGACCCGGATGAAGACCATGAAGCCACTGAGGCTGTCCATGCTGTGCTCCGATTGCGGACATTGATGTCCTGACTGAGCGGAATTGTACCCGGCTTTTTCCGTAATACCCCAGCGGCGCAAGATGCCTGCCTGTTCGACAAACCGGAGACCATCATGCATTCACCTTCCTCGGCGGCCTGCGCCGGCGCATCCCCCGCCAGTGCCACGCGCCTGCCCATGAGCGCCTTGCTGGCGCTGGCCCTGACCGGCTTCATCGCCATCCTCAGCGAGACGCTGCCGGCCGGCCTGCTCGACCAGATCGCCAACGGCATGCAGATCAGCCAGGCCATGGCCGGGCAATGGGTCACCGCCTACGCCTTGGGTTCGTTGCTCACGGCCATCCCTCTGGTGACCCTGACCCAAGGCTGGTGGCGCCGTCGGGCACTGCTGCTGGCCATTGGCGGCTTCATCCTGTTCAACGGGCTGACCGCAGTGTCCTCGGACAACACGCTCACCTTGCTCCTGCGATTTTGCACCGGTGCCGCCGCCGGCCTGGCCTGGGGCCTGATCGCCGGTCATGCGCGGCGCATGGTGGCACCGGCCCAGCAGGGCAAGGCCATGGCAGTGGCGATGCTGGGGCAGCCCATCGCCTTGTCGCTGGGCTTGCCCATCGGAACCTGGCTGGGGGCATTGATGGGATGGCGGGCGACCTTCGTGATGGTGACCCTGGCCGCATTGCTGCTGGCCGCCTGGGTGCTGCGGGCAGTACCGGATTTTCCCGGCCAGGCTGAGGGCAAGCGCCCCGCGGCCCTGGCGGTGTTGCGTACCCCGGGTGTGGCACGGGTGCTGCTGGTGATCCTGGCGTGGATACTTGGTCATAACATTCTCTACACCTACATCGTGCCGCTGATTGCCGCGGCGGGCATGGCCGAGGCGGTGGGCCAGGTACTGATGACCTTCGGCCTGGCCTCGCTGGCCGGCATCGCCCTGGTCGGCCTGGGAGTCGATCGGCATCTGCGCGGGCTGGTGTTGCTGTGCCTGGCCGGCTTCGCCCTGGCGACCCTGGCGCTGGGGCAGGTGCAAGGCGCACCCTGGTTGGTGCATGTCAGCGTGGCGCTGTGGGGGCTGACCTACGGCGGCGCGCCGACGCTGCTGCAAACGGCCTGCGCCGATGCGGCGGGCGAGGGCGGCGATGTGGCGCAGTCGATGCTGGTGACCGTGTGGAACAGCGCCATCGCCCTGGGTGGCATCATCGGCGGGCTGTTGCTGGTGGGCGCCGGGGTCGGGGCGTTTGGCGCGGTGGTGCTGGCGCTGGTGGGGTTGGCATGGTTGCTGGTGCTGGGCGGACGCCGAGCCGGGTTCGCCGCCGGCGCCCGCTAGCCCGATGTTCATATCGGCGAATCAGTATTTCTGACGACAGGACAGTTACAATCAGCAGGTGCGAACAAAGCAGCGATTCGAGGTCCCCCCGCAGTGCAATTGCAACAAGGCTTCGTCCTGACCCGCCACTGGCATGACACGCCCGAAGGCACCTGCGTGGAGTTCTGGCTGGCCACCGACCAGGGGCCCCGGCGCGTGCGCCTGGCCCCGCAGCCCTCGGTGGCTTTCCTGCCCGCCGCCCAGGCTGAACACGCCCGCTTGCTGCTGGCCGATGAACAGGGCGTCGAACTCAAGCCACTGCAACTGCGCGACTTCGACCTGCGCCCGGTGATGGGCTTGTACTGCCGCCAGCACCGCCAGCTGATCACCCTGGAAAAACGCTTGCGCGGCGCGGGCATCGAGGTCTTCGAGGCCGATATCCGCCCGCCGGAGCGCTATCTGATGGAGCGATTCATCACCGCGCCGGTGCGTTTCGATGGCCGCGCCGACGACCAGGGCACCATGTTCGATGCCCAGCTCAAGCCCGACCCCGACTATCGCCCAACCTTGCGCCTGGTGTCGCTGGATATCGAGACCAGCGAGCGTGGCGAGCTGTACAGCATCGCCCTGGAAGGCTGCGGCCAGCGCCAGGTCTATATGCTTGGGCCGGCCAACGGCGAGGCTGGCGAGGTGGATTTCGACCTGCATTACTGCAGCGATCGCGCCGAACTGATCACCTGCCTCAACCAGTGGCTTGCCCGCCACGACCCCGATGCGATCATCGGCTGGAACCTGGTGCAGTTCGACCTGCGTCTGCTGCACGAGCACGCACAGCGCCTAAAGGTGCCGCTGTGCATGGGCCGCGACGGTGCGCCGCTGCACCTGCGCGAGCATGGCAGCCGCAGCCATTTCTTCGCCGAGGCGCCTGGACGGTTGTTGATCGACGGTATCGAGGCCTTGCGCTCGGCGACCTGGAGCTTTCCCTCGTTCAGCCTCGAAAGCGTCGCGCAACAGTTATTGGGCGAGGGCAAGGCCATCGACACACCCTACCAGCGCATGGACGAGATCAACCGCCGCTTCGCCGAGGACAAGCCGGCCCTGGCCCGCTACAACCTCAAGGATTGCGAACTGGTTACGCGGATCTTCGCCCATACCCGGCTGCTCGAGTTCCTGCTCGAACGTTCATCGGTCACCGGCCTTGCCGTGGACCGCAGCGGCGGTTCGGTGGCCGCGTTCTGCCACCTGTACATCCCGCACATGCACCGCCTGGGTTATGTCGCGCCCAACCTGGGGAGTGTCGAGGGCGAGGCCAGCCCAGGCGGCTTCGTCATGGATTCGCGGCCCGGCCTGTACGATTCGGTGCTGGTGCTCGACTACAAGAGCCTGTATCCCTCGATCATCCGCACCTTCCTGATCGACCCGGTGGGTCTGGTCGAGGGCCTGCGCCAGCCGGACGACACTCATTCGGTGGAGGGTTTTCGCGGCGGGCGTTTCTCGCGCAGCCAGCATTGCCTGCCGGCGATTGTCGAACGGGTGTGGCAGGGCCGCGAGGCGGCCAAGCGTGACGGCAACGCGCCGCTGTCGCAGGCGCTGAAGATCATCATGAACGCCTTCTATGGCGTGCTTGGCTCCAGCGGCTGCCGCTTCTTCGACCCGCGCCTGGCGTCGTCGATCACCATGCGCGGGCACCAGATCATGCGCCAGACCCGGGCACTGATCGAAGCGCGGGGCTTTGATGTGATCTACGGCGATACCGACTCCACCTTCGTCTGGCTCAAAGGCGCCCACGACGAAGACGGCGCGGCGCGCATCGGCCGCGAGCTGGTGGCCGAGGTCAACCAGTGGTGGCGCCGCCACCTGGCCGAGACCCTGGGTCTGGACTGCGCCCTGGAGCTGCAATACGAAACCCACTACCGGCGTTTTCTCATGCCGACTATCCGTGGCGCCGACGAGGGCAGCAAGAAACGCTATGCCGGCCTGGTGCGGCGTGTCGACGGCAGCGAGGAGATGGTCTACAAGGGCCTGGAATCTGTACGTACCGACTGGTCGCCCCTGGCCCGACAGTTCCAGCAGGAGCTCTATGGCCGGGTGTTTCGCGGCCAGCCCTATCGCGACTATGTGCGCGGCTATATCGAGCGCACCCTGGCTGGCGAACAGGATGAATTGTTGATCTACCGCAAGCGCCTGCGCCGGCCGTTGGCCGACTACCAGCGCAATGTGCCGCCGCACGTGCGCGCGGCGCGGCTCGCGGACGAGTACAACGCCCGTCTCGGGCGACCGTTGCAGTACCAACGCGGCGGCTGGATCAGCTATGTCATCACCACGGCCGGCCCGGAGCCCTTGGAAAACTGCCAGGCACCTTTGGACTACGACCACTACCTGACCCGCCAGTTGCAACCCGTGGCGGATGCCATCCTGCCCTTTGTCGGTGATGACTTCGCTGCGCTGATCGATCGTCAGCTGGCGCTGTTCTGAGTGCGGTGGTAGCGGGCTAGTGCCGGGGCAAGGCAGCTATCCCTAGGCTGGGCCCCCCAGCACAAGGAGTCCACCCATGCCTACCGACAGCGACTCAGCGGTTGCGCCAAGCGACGACACGCTCCGCTTCGAGCAAGCGTTCCAGGATGACCTCATCGCCAAGCGGCTGCCTAACTGGTTGCACGAGCTTGCCGATGCCTCTCTGGCGGCGTTGTGCGCCGCCCTCAAAACCAGCCTTGACTGCCGGCAACGCCTACGGGCGCGCTGGAGGCGTGTGCAGGGCATCGAAGCGTTTGTCGGTGCCGCCTTGCAGGACGCCTTCGACAAACGATTCGCGACAAAGGTGGATGTCGCCACCCTGTGGTTCCGCCACGGGTACCCGGTGCCGTTGCGTGGCCAGTATTTCACTACCCGAGTTCCGGTTTCGGGTACTGACTATGCCCAGACTCCATTGGTGGAAGCCGCAATGCGCAATTTCGTCGCCAGCGAGTCGGTGGATACCGGCCAGCCGCGCGGTAATGGCCTGCTAAAGGGGGATGGGGGGCGTCTTGATCAGCCCAGTGCGTCCGAGTTTGCCCGGTTATGCCGCGAGCTGGATGCTGGCGCGCGCTATCAGCGCCATCTGGATGCGGTCTTTGACCCGCCCGGCGAACAAAGCATGCGCGCCGTGCTGGCGGGGTTGCTGCACTCCACGCTGGTGGTCGACGCGTGCAAGGCAAATGTCGACGGAATCCTGAGCGCCGCCGAGCTTGATCTGCTTCTGCGCGTGTGCAGCGATGGCGATCCGCAGGTACCGGGCGACGCGCCGGTGGTTGTCAAGCGACTGCGCGTGCTGGGATGCGCGCTGGAGCAGGTCATCGTGTTCGACGTCATTGATCAGGGCTGGTTGCGCAATACCAGCCAACGCATCTTCTGCTACATCCCAGGTGATCCACACGGCCCCTGGAGCGCCCACCCCGACCTGGAGCACTTTAGCCGCAAGCGGCTGGGTCGCCACTTGCGCGATGGCGCCTACCTGACATTCTTCAGCCGCTTTCTGAGGCGCCGCGACAGCCAGCGCTTCTTTTCGACCGTCATCGAGTTGTACCGGGATGTCGCGATCTGGGCCACCCGCGACCTTCAGGTGCACATGCACCCCATCGCACTCCCGCTGTTCGACCAACTGGCGGCGGCGCGTATCGCGCAGATCAAGGATGACGCCGCAATGATCGCGCCTCCCGTGGCTCAACTGGATCGAGCCGTGCAGCAGGCCCATGACCGGTACCTTGCGGCGCAGGGGTGGTTGCTGGCGGGCCTGGCGGGGTTCTTCATTCCTGCGGTTGGCGCTGGGCTGCTCGCAGTCTTTGCCTGGGATCTACTTACCGAGGTTTTCCATGGCGTGGAGAGTTGGCATGACGGCGATACCTCGGCCGCCCTCGACCATCTGACGCATGTGGCGCGCGATCTGGCCGTGGTGGCGGTGACAGCGGTCGGGGTTTCGGCCGTGCGTCATGCATGGGGGCGTTCAGTGCTGGTCGACAGCCTGGTGCCGGCGCAAATGGAAAATGGCAAGACGAAGCTATGGAACCAGGACCTGGCGGCCTATCGCAGTGAGGCGCCACTGTTGGCTGCGCGGCAGGCGGGCGATGGCGTCCAGCGGCAAGCCGGGCAAGCGTTCATCGAGATGGAGGGGCAGCACTATGCGGTGCAGCAGCGCAGCGAAGATGGCGCGTGGCAATTGTGCCCCCAGGCAGGCTTCGGTCCTGTGGTGCACGGCAACGGCGCGGGCGCGTGGCGGTTAGCCAGTGCGCAGCCGTCATGCTGGCAGGGTGCACGCCTGATGTTCGGTCGATTGGGCAGACCGTTCAACGAGCTTGATGCTGCCAGGGTTGACGCAGCACTGAGTATTCACGGGATTGGCGCGAGCAATCTGCGGGCGTTGCACATGGAAAGCCAGGCGCCTGACCCCTGGCTTTGTGACAGCGTCGAACGCCTGCAACTGGAGGCACGCATAAGCCGGGCGATCACGGATCTGCGCTCTGGTGTGGGTAGCGAGGATCATGAATTGCTGCGGCATGCCCAGCGTTGGCCGCAAATGCTTGGGCTTGAGGGGCCCCGGCTTGCCGAGCAGATTGGATTGTACCGCCGACCGTTGCTGCAGGCGCTGTACGACAGTGGGCAGGAAGCCGATACGGTCGCAATCGCCACGTTGCGACGGGCCTTTACAGGCTTGCACAGACGAGCGGCGCAGGCGTTGCTGCAAGGCGCCGATGCCGACGACTACCGACGCCTGGCCGAGACTGGCAGGATAGCCATGCGCCTTGCCGAGGGTGCGAGGGCGAGCGTCGCACGGATCCGTACGGTGCGGGTCTTGGAGGCTTTGCATTACGACATGCCGCAGTCAGCGGATCTTGCGCGGGTGGTGATCGGGCTGCTCGAAGCGCAGGCGGGTGCTTCCAGGCCCATACGCTGGCGATTGCTGGACGAGCGTGTCGGGGGGCCGGTGCTGGTCGCGGGAGGCGAGCCCGCGATGACAACCAGCCTGTTGCACCTTGATGGCCGGTATGTGCGCCTCGATTCACATGGCAACGCCGTGGGGGCGATTGGTGAATTATTCGAGGTCATGGCCGCTGCCTACGACGAGGACCAACTCATGGAGCTGGGCCTGGACGCACCTTCTGCCGCCAGCCTGCGCGTGGCGGTGAGGCGGCGCGCGGTTGCCGACCGACCGGCCGTGGAACGCCTGCTGTCACCCAGGCAGCCGGGCGCCATGCGCCCGCCATCGCGGCTGCAGGACGGTCGCTTCGGCTATCTGTTGAACGGCCGCCTGCCCGACAGGGTGTGGCGCAGAGGCAGGCCGCAGGCGCTGGTCGACAGGGTGCACAGCCTGTTTCCAGCCCTGGACCAGGCAGAGCTCGATACGTGGATCAGCGCGGTCCAGGCCTCGGGGCGGCGCGTCGAGGAGATCCTGACGACGCTGCGTGGGCAATCCGAACTGTTGGCCGAACACATGGAGCGTTGGGTTACAAGCGCTTCGCGTGGCGAGGCCCAGGAGCAGCGTCGCTATTTCAGTGATGCGCTTATACGCTGCTGGCAATGCAGTACCTTCGAGGAGTCCGTCGATCGTTCCCCTCCCATCGAGCTTTGGTGGAGCCAGATGGGGACGAGGCCGGGAACGCTGCCAGAGCTGCCGCGGCTGATCCGGTTCAATCGGGTGTCGGTCCTGTCACTCCGGAGTATGGCGCTCGAAGCAGTGCCCGACAGTTTTCTCGAGGCGTTTGGCAACCTGCGAGTGCTGGAGTTGCCTGGCAACAGACTGACCCGTTTGCCAGCGCAACTGCGGTACATGCGACGGTTGGAATGCCTGGACCTCTACAACAACCAGATCGCGCTTGATCCTGGCCAAATTACGGTGCTTGCCGGTTGTGAGGCGCTCACCTATCTCAATCTTTCCTACAACCCGCTGGGGCGAACCTTCTCGGTTGGCGCGATGGCGCGTCTGAGTGAATTGCGCTTGAACAGTTGCAGGATCGGCGCACTGCCGCATGGCGCGCTTGAATGCCCGCGCCTGGTGGCGCTCGATATACGCAACAACCTGATCACCGCGTTGCCCGAAGGCTTCTACCAAGCCCTGCCTTGGACCCGGGGGCGGGTGTGGCTGCAGGGCAACCCCATGACGTCCGAGCAGCATCAGCGGTTGCGGTTAGCCGTGGCTCAGCAGGTGGCACCTGCGCAAGTGATCGAACCTGACATCCTGCCGCGCATGCGCTGGCTCGATGTGATCGGGGATCGGCACCGTGATGAGCTGGGGTCGACCTGGGCGCAGGTGGACGGCAACGAGCGCGGCGAAGCGTTTTTCCACCTGCTCACGGGGTTAACGGAAACGGCCGACTTTCGCAGCCCTGCGGGGGCTCGTGATCTAGCCTATCGGGTACTGGATATGCTCCAGGCGATGGATGCGGATGCCGGGCTATGCAATGAACTGTTCGCCTGCGCCCGCGAGGTCACGTGCCAGGACAGCATTACTCTGCGTTTTAGCGACCTGGAGGTGCGTTTACTGGTGTGGCGGGCGCAGCAGGGCAACGTTGGCGGGAATCGTGAACGGGCCTTGCTCTACCTTGGGCGTCAGTTGTGGCGGCTGGAGGCGGTTGATCGCATCGCCCTGGAAGATGTTCAGGCACAGCGAGCGACGGGCGGCAATCCGGACGAAATAGAGGTGGTCCTGGCGTATCGACTGGCGCTACGCCGCGAGCTGGACCTGCCGCTGCGGATCAACGACATGCTGTTTCGCAACCTCGCGGGCGTCGGTACGCGGCAGGTCGCGCAGGCGCGTGAACGTGTGCTGGCGGCGGAGGGCAGCGAGACGCTGGCACGCTCATTGGCCGAGAGGGATTTTTGGTGCCAGCATTTGCGCCAGGCCTATCAAACCCGCTTCGATGCGTTCGATGCGCCCTATCACGCACGCATGGAGGCTTTGATGGCGGATCGGAGTCTGTCGGAAGCTGTCCGGCTGGGGCAGATCGGCCAAGTACAGGAGGAGCGGATGCTAGCTGAACGCACGAGGATGCTTGAAATGACCCGTCATGCATTGGAGGTGGTTGCCGAGCAGGAAGTGGCCGTTCGCTGAGTTCGCTTCGGACCATGATGGCTTTGGACTATGCTCTAGATCGGGAGCGGTGGTTCCGGAAACTGCGTCAGCAGGAGCCGCGATGATTGCGGAAACCACTGGTTACCTTTGACCCAAGCACATGGATGGATAGTTGGTTTAGGCTCCCGGCCCGGATCTTTCTCCCTGATCTGCAGTCTTTGGTTTATCGAGAGAATAAGGAGATGCGCATGCTCGTTCGGTCACTGACCCTCGCCACCTTGCTCGCCGTAGCCGGCCCTTTGTACGCCGCCGACAGCGATGCCCCGCTGGCCAAGGAACTGGGCAAGGCCAGGCCGTTGGTGGTCATCGCCCCGAGTTCGGCCGACCCGACCCTGCGTGGCCTGGAACAGGCGCTGAAAGATCCCGCTACCCAAGCCGGATTCAAGGAACGTGGGCTGGTGCTGTACAGCGTCGCCAGCATGATGGGCAAGCGCGAGGACAAGAACCTCGAGCAGCAGACCACCATGGCGTTGATCCGTGAGCTCAAGCTGGGCGCCAGCAAAGGCACCAAGGTGATCCTGGTGGGCAAGGACGGCGAACGCCATGTGCTCAAGGACGACGACAGCGGCGAAAAGCTCGATCCGCAAGTTATTTTCAAGGCAGTCGATGAGCTGCCGCCCAGCGAGCAGGCGGTGACCGCGCCGGAGCCGGTAGCCGCTGCGCCAGCCGAGCCAAAGGCCAAGGACAGCAAGGCCAAGCCGAGCAAGCCCGCCAAACCTGCCGCGCCGCCCAAGCCGCTGGAAGACTGAGGCCTCTGTCACGGCCTTCTGCGCCAGCAGAAGGCCGTTCTTGTATCCCTGTGTATCTGCGCCTTGCCTCGACCCACTGCCATACAAAACCACGCCCGCTCCGATACATCGACGACACACCGCTGCGGCTCAATGGCTCCACTTTCCAACCACAGTGGAGCGACACCATGAAAACGACCCGTCAAACCCTTAGCCTGCTCGGCGCCACCCTGCTCGGCGGCATGGTCCTGGGCAACAACGCCTTCGCGGTAGAACCGTTGGCCCAGGGCTACCAGCTGGCCGCCGCCAAGACCCCTGGCGAAGGCAAGTGCGGCGAGGGCAAGTGCGGTGCCAGCGGCAAGGCCACGCAAAGCGAAGGCAAATGTGGCGAGGGCAAGTGTGGCGCCAGCGCCAAGGCCGGTGCCGAGGGCAAGTGCGGTGAGGGCAAGTGCGGCGACGCCTCGTTCGCCCGTACCGACAGCAACCATGATGGCAAGGTCTCGCGCGAGGAGTTCCTGGCAGTGGCCAAGGACCGGGCGGCCGACTTCGACAAGATCGACCGCAACCACGATGGCTTCATTTCCGAGCAGGAAGCCCACGATCACCTGGCGGCGATCTACAAGGCCAATGGCAAGGCGATGCCCGACGGGCTGTTCAGCCACCTGACCAGGTCCTGAAGCCTGTCGCGGGGCCAGCCCGCTCCCACCGGCATTTGCCCTGTGGGGGCGGGCTGCCCCCGATGCCGACCCCTGCCATACGGAACCCTCCGATCATGCCCCAACACACCTTGCACACCGGTCTCGGCCTGCGCCGCGGCCTGCTGCCCGACCTGCTGACCATGGAGGCGGGCGCGGTGGACTTCCTCGAATGCGCCCCGGAGAACTGGATCGGTGTCGGCGGCGCCTTCGGCCAGGGCCTGGCGCGTCTGGCCGAGCGCTTTGCCATCGCCTGCCACGGCCTGTCGTTGTCATTGGGTGGCACCGCGCCGCTGGACCTCGGCTTCCTCCAGCGTACCCGGCAGTTCCTCGACCAGCACCAGGTGCGGATGTACAGCGAGCACCTGAGCTATTGCAGCGACGACGGTCACCTCTATGACCTGATGCCGATTCCGTTCACCGACGAGGCCGTCCACCATGTGGCCGCCCGTATCCGCCAGGCCCAGGACATCCTTGGCCGGCGCATCGCCGTGGAGAACATCAGCTACTACGCCGCGCCGTACCAGGCGATGGCCGAGCTGGATTTCGTCCGCGCCGTGCTCGACGAGGCCGACTGCGACCTGCTGCTGGACGTCAACAACGTCTTCGTCAACGCCTGCAACCACCGTTACGACGCCCGGGCCTTCCTCGCCGGCCTTCCCCGCAAGCGGGTGGTGGGCATGCACGTGGCCGGTCACTATGACGAAGCGCCGGACCTGAAGGTCGACACCCACGGCGCGCCGGTCAAGGAGGATGTCTGGGCCTTGTTCGCCGACGCCTGCCAGCGCTTCGGCGCGCAACCCACCGTACTCGAGCGTGACTTCAACTACCCGCCGCTGGCCGAGTTGCTGGCCGAGACGGCGCGCATTCGCGACGTGCAACGTGCCCATGGAGCGTAAGACCATGACCGAAACCCTGCGCCACCAGCAGTTCACCCTGGCCCGCCACCTGCGCGACCCGGTCGGCAACCCGCCGCCGCCAGGTATCGAGGCGCGGCGCCTGAAGGTCTACCGCGAACTGTTCTACGGCGCCATCGAAGGGCTGTTGGCCGGCAGTTTTCCGGTGATGCGCCGGACCCTCGGCGATCAGCGCTGGCATGCCCGGGTGCGTGACTTCTACGCCCATTACCGTAGCCAGACGCCGCTGTTCACCGAAATAGCCGAAGCCTTCATCGACTACCTGCAGGGCGTCGCGCCGGACGCCCCCTGGCAGCTGGAGCTGGCGCACTATGAATGGATAGAAGCGCAGTTGTACCTGAGCGACGCCGAGGATCCGTCCCACGACCCGACCGGCGACCTGCTGACCGGCGAGCCGTTGCTGTCGTGCGTGGCCCGGGTGCTGGCCTACCGCTGGCCGGTGGAGCGTATCGGCCCCGAGTATCAACCCGACCAGGCGCCGGAGCAGCCCACCTTGTTGCTGGTGTACCGCGACGCCGACCTGCAGGTGCGCTTCGCCCGGTTGGCGCCTTTGGCCTGGCAGCTGTTGGTGGGCTTGCCCGGCACCGGGCGCGAGCGCTTGCGGGCGCTGGGGGATCAGCACCTGCAGCAAGGGCTGCAGATGCTGCGACAGTTGCGTGAGCAGGGCATCATCGTCGGTACTCGAGATGCCCTGTAGGCGCGCGCAGATGTTCCGTCAGGCCACCGGGATCAACGGATCGGCTGCCGCCAGCGCTGCCGCGCGGTCGGCCGCCGGCGGATAGATCCATATTGAATTGATCTGCTGCTTGAGCTGCTTGGCCTCGGCCTTGTCCGTCGGCGGCGAGACCGTGCGCTCCCAGCCTTCGGTGTACACCGCGCCCCAGGCGCCCAGGTCCAGGCAGGTGACGTACTTGGGCTGGCTGTAGGTCATCGGTGCCACGCCGATCAGCTCGGCGGCGGCATTGTTGCCGGCGTAGCGGCCCAGCGGAATGGCATGCTGGCAGGACATCACCGCGTGGTTGCCAGCCTCGTCGCAGGCAGCGTAGGCGACATCGCCCGCGGCATACACCGCCGGGTTGCCGATGACCTTGAGGTTGCCATCCACATGCAGGCGGCCCTGGCGGTCGCGTTCGCCGCTGATCTGCTCGGTCAGCGGGTTGGCCTTGAAACCCACGGTCCAGACAACGGTGTTGGCGGCGATGCGTTCACCGTTGTCCAGCAGCACGCCGCCGCCATCCACCGAGGCCACCGTGGCGCCGCAGATCCACTCGATCCCCAGCGCCGCCGATGCCTGTTCGATGGCCGGGCGGATACCGTCGCCGAGGGCGGCGCCGATCTTCGCGCCGCGGTCGACCACGACGATGCGCGGCTTGACCTTGTCGCCCAGGATCGCTCGCAGCCGGCTGGGCAGCTCGGTGGCGGTCTCGATGCCGGTGAAGCCGCCACCGGCCACCACCACGGTATTGCGTGCGGGGCTGTCGGGGCGGGCGGCCAGGGACTTGAGGTGTTCTTCCAGGCGGGTGGCCGAGTCGATCTTGTCGACATCGAAGGCGTGCTGGTCGAAGCCTTCCAGCGCCGGGCGGTTGACCAGGCTGCCGCAGGCCATGATCAGGCGGTCGTAACCCAGCTTGGCCTCGATGCCACCCGCCTGACGGTAGGCCACCTGCTGGTTGGTCTGGTCGATGTGGTAGGCCGTGCCTTTGACGAAGCGCACGTTGACCGCGTCGAACACCGCCTGCAAGGGAGCGGCCATGGTGTGTACGTCGGGTTCGTAGAAGCGTGGGCGGATGTGCAGCTCCGCCTGGGGCGCGAGCACGGTGATCAGCACGTCGTCGCGTTTGTGCAGGTCGAGCAGGCGGGCGGCGCCGAGGGCGCTCCACAGCCCGGCGAAGCCTGCGCCAATGATCAGGATCTGTTTCATGAGGGGCTCCTGGATGCCGCGATTATCGATGTTGTCGCTGCGGCAGTAGAAAAAGGTTACGTCTAGTGAGTGAGCCTGGATTACGGCCCGATAGGCGTGCTGCAGATGCTAAGCGCCCCCCAGGTTTGTCCCTAGGCCAAAGAACCCTGGATTTCGGCCAGCGGCACGCCGCGGGCGAAGCGCGCCCGATAGTCCCGCGGGGTCACCGCCAGGTGACGCTGGAACGCCAGGCGCATGCGCTCCTCGCTGCCGAACCCGCAGTGGCGGGCGACCTGCTCGATATGCTGGTCGGAGTTTTCCAGCAAGCGGCGCGCCGCCTCCAGGCGGAACACCTCGATGGCCTTGGCCGGGGTGCGGCCGGTCTTGTGCTTGTACACCCGGGTGAAGTTGCGTAGGCTCATGCGCGCCTGTTCGGCCAGCCGCTCGACCGTCAGCCGCGGGTCGCCCAGGTGCTCGCTGAGCCATAGGTGCAGGGTCTCGAAGGCGTCGCTGTCCTCGCCCTGGGCCTTGAGCAGTTCGCTGAACTGCGCCTGGCCGCCGGGGCGCTTGAGGAACACCACCAATTCGCGGGCCACCTGCATGGCCACCTCGCGGCCGCAGTCGGCCTCGACCAGGGCCAGCGCCAGGTCGATGCCGGCGCTGACGCCGGCCGAAGTCCATACCTGATCCTGCTGCACGAAGATCGATTCGGCATCCACCTCGATGGCCGGAAAGCGTCGGTGCAGGGCATCGCACATCGCCCAGTGGGTGGCGGCCCTGCGGCCATCGAGCAGGCCGGCGGCGGCCAGCAGGAAGGTGCCGCTGCATACCGAAGCGGTACGTCGGGCGCGTTGGGCGGCCTGGGCCAGCCAGGCGACCAGCTCGGCGTGATCGGGGAGGGTGCGGACGATCTCCGGGGCTCCGGGCACGACCAGCGTGTCGAAGGGCTCGTGCAGCCAGGGCGCCAGTGGCTCGGTGGCGACGGCCAGGCCCTCGGCGGTGGCCACCAGGCCCCCTTCGAGGCTGGCGGTGACCACCCGGTAGCCGGGCAGGCCGCGCGCGGCGCGGGCCTTGGTCGCGGCCCAGAACACCGTCTGCGCGCCGGTGAGGTCGAGCAGGCCCATCTGCGGGTAGGCGAGGAACAGCAAGGTGCGCGGCTGGTCAAGCGCGTGCACGGGCGCTGCGGGAATCTGCGGGATGTCGGTCATGGCGCGCTGCTTGTGGACGGGGCGTAGGCCCTAGTCGAGCAGGTGGCGCGATGATGTTCAAGCACGACGCGATGGCCGTCAGGCCTGGCTCTTGTGGGAGCGGGCTTGCCCCGCGATTGCAGCATCAGCCGCATCGCGGGGCCAGCCCGTTCCGACGCTGTTACCTGGCCGACCTAGAAGCTGTAGTCCACCGTGGCGAAATACGAGCGCGGCGCGCCCAGCAGCCACTGTTCGCCGCTGTAGCTCGACTGGGCGTACTCGCGATCGAACAGGTTGTTCACCTGCAGACCCAGGCGCACGTCGGGCAGCACCTGCCAGCCGATATTGGCATCGACCACGGTGTAGCCCGGCACGCGTTGGTCATTGGCGGCGCTGGTATAGCGGGCGTCCACGTAGCGCAGGCCGATGCCGGTGTCGACGCTTTGCCCGAAGGCTTTGCTCAGCCACAGGTTGGCGGTACGCCGTGGGACGTCCTGCGGGTGGTTGCCAGACCGGTCGTAGGAAACGCCTCGGCTGAGTTGAGTGAAATCATCGTACTTGGCGCGCACCAAGGCGGCGTTGCCCGACAGTTGCCATTGATTGCCCAGAGCTAGCTCCAGGCTTGCCTCCAGGCCATCGGAGGTCTGTTGGCCTGCCTGCTGGCTGCGTTTAGAGACCACGTCGTACACCGGCAGCTTCTTCTTGACGATGTGGTAGGCCGCCAACGTCCATTCGCCGCGTCCGTCCCAGAACCGTTGCTTGAGGCCGAATTCGGTCTGCTTGGCTTCGGTCAGTTCAAGGCGTTGCTCCGGGCGCAGGGTCAGCAGGTCACCGACACCATCCTCGCTGGTGGAGTACTGGCCGTACACCGACAGGTCGTCAGTCAGCGCGTACACCAGGCCGGCGCGCCAGTTGCCGCCACGCAGGCTCTGGTCTTCGCGAGTGTCCTTCACCAGGTCGTTGCGGTCGATGTGGTTCTGGTCGCGGCGTATGCCGGTGACCAGCGACAGGCGCTCGGTCAGTTGCGTGCGGTTTTCGGCGAACAGCGAGAAGGTGCTGGTTTTCGACAGCGTCTGCGGGCGCGTCGGATCGGCACTGTGGAACCCGCCGGGCGCCGGCCGCCAAGGGTCGAGCGGGTCGGTGTAGCCATCTTCGTAGGGCGAGTTGCTGTCGATGTTGAAGCGGATCTTGTTGTACTCGGCGCCCACCACGGTCCTGCTGGCCAGGCCGAACAGCGAGTGATCAAAGGTGAAGCTCTGGCGGTCGCCGATCTGCTCCTGGTTGTGCTTGATCTCCAGGAAACTGCCGCGCTGGATCACACCGGCATCCCAGGCGTATTCCTCGGCATTGCGCCAGTGGCGACGGCTCTTGATGTAGTACAGCTGGTTGCTGGCGCTGATGCTGTCGCTGATGGTCCAGTCGCTGGTCAGCCGTGTCCACTCATCGTGGTAGCGCTGCTGGTCATTGCTGACGTTGTAGTTCTTGTTGCGCACGCTGCTGCGCAGATGGCCGTCGATCAGCGGCGTGCCGTAGTAGTTGGCAGGTTGTGCGTCGCCGCGATCGTGGGACAGGGTGAAACTCAGGTCGTCACTGGCATCGAAGCGCAGCGCGCCGGAAAACGCCAGGCTGCGCGAAGCGGTGCGGTCGACCCAGCCGTTGCCCGCCTGCTGGTTCAGGGTGGCGCGGTAGCTCAGGCGCTCGCTCAGGCTGCCGCCGCTGTCCAGCCCCAGTTGCTGGCGGTCCCAGGAGCCATAGCCCAGGCGCAGGTGGTTGCGGATATCACTGCTGAAGGGCTTTTTTGGAATCACGTTGACCGTTGCCCCGGTGGCGCCTTCGCCATACAGCACCGAGGCAGGCCCACGGATCACATCGATACGCTCGACCATCCAGGGATCGACCGGGTAGGTGAGGGTGCCGGCGCCGGCGTACAGGCGCGACCCGTCGAACAGGGTCATCACCGAACTCTGGCCCGTGAAGCCGCGCGCCGACAAGCCGGTGCCGCCATCGCCAGGGGTACCGATGAAAGTGATGCCCGGCGAGCGGGTCACGGCATCCTGCACCGTGGTGTTGTTGCGCTGCTGAATCTGCGCGGCGGTGATGCTGCTGGTGCTCGCCGGGGTTTCCAGGGCACTGAGGTTCAGGCGTGAACCGGCCTGGGTGGGGGTGGCCAGGTCGACGGTCTGCGGGTCGCGGCTGTCGGTGATCGCCGTGGAGGGCAGGGTGAGCGCAGGGCTGGGCTGCTCGTCGGCCAGCGCCGGCAGGGACACGGCCAGGCAGGCCGCCAGGGTGTGAAGCTTGTTGATACGGGACATGTCGTTCCACTGCTGCAGGAAAGAATGGATCCCGGTGGAAAACACGCAACGGCGAAGCGCGCGCAGGCGCGCACGCGAATACCGGCCTGCGCCCGCCCACCGCGGGTTGCCAAGTGAAGCCTCAGGCCGGTCTCCGGGCTTGCGAGGGTCGTGAAGCCTTCACCTTCCCATGCGTGTGCACAGTGGTCTGTCGAAGGGTTCGCTCGCTTACCGTTGCGGGGGCAGCGCCGGACTTGTCGTGGTATCGACTCACCGGCTTCCCGTTTCACCCTGCGCGCGGCGGCGCAGGGCACCTGAAACTGGCGCGCATCTGACCACTGAACGAGCAGGGAGTCAATCGTCTGGAGGGGCGGGCTGAGTGAGGTTGAATGGCGGTTCAGAGCGGTTGCCGTCAGGTAGGCGTTGTCTGCGGGCAGGCCGCGTGGATTGGCGCAGGTCGCGCAGGGCGCTACCATCGGCAGCCAGCCTCCTTATCCAACACCAACAAGCCAAGGACGCGTATGACCGAGCAAGCCCTGTCCCTGCAACAACTCGCCGCCCCCGAAGGCATCTGCTACGGCTGCGGCTGTTCCCACCCCAGCGGCCTGCATGTGCAGAGCCACTGGGACGCCGACGGCATCCACCTGTCGTGCCGACATACCCCCGATCCGACCTTCACCGGCTGGCCCGGCCTGGTTTATGGTGGCCTGCTGGCCATGCTGGTCGACTGCCATTCCAACTGGACCGCCATGGCCTGTCACTACCGTGCCGAAGGCCGCGAACCGGGCAGCCTGCCGCGTATCGACTGCGTCACTGGCCAGCTTGGCCTCACCTACCTCAAGCCCACGCCCATGGGCGTCGAGCTGCTGCTCAAGGCCCGGGTCGAGGGTGAGCTGGGGCGCAAGACCCGGGTGATCTGCGAGGTCTGGGCCGGGGATGTACTGACGGTCACCGCCGATTCGATGTTCGTGCGGGTCGATACCGAGAAGCTCAAGCGCCAGGCGCATGGCGACGCCTGAACTTGCACCGATGGGGTGGGGCTGGCATTGTCGAACGTGACCCGGCTGCCCGACAGGATGTTGCCATGCCCTACCAGATTCGCCCGGCCCGTGACGAAGACTGCGTGGCCCTGAGCCTCGTCGGTCAAGCGACCTTCGCCCTGGCCAGCCCGCCCGATAGTGCGGTCAGCGCCCAGCAGCAATACATCGCCCATCACCTCCAGCCTGAGCATTTCCAGGCGCACCTGGAGCACCCGCACAAGCGGTTGCTGGTGGTCGAGCGGGGTGGCCAGGTGCTGGGCTACAGCATGCTCGACCTGGCGCCCGGCAAGCTGGGTATTGCCGAAGCCGATCAACTGGCGGAAATCTCACGCTGCTATGTACTACCCTGCGCCCATGGCAGCGGCGCCGGGCAATTGTTGCTCGCCACCACCCTGGCCCAGGTCGATGGCCAGGCGCGCCTGACAGTCAATGAGCTGAACGCCCGGGCGATCGGTTTCTATCAGCGCAACGGCTTTCGCAAGGTGGGCGAGGCTATCTTCCCTTGCGGCGACGAGCGGCACCGCGACTGGGTGATGGTCAGGATGGCCGAAGATCATCTAGATTGAACCCTCCCAACGCGAAGGCACTCCCATGACCGAACTTTCCGCATTCCCCATCACCGGCAAATGGCCGGCGCGACACCCTGAGCGTCTGCAACTGTACTCGCTGGCCACGCCGAACGGGGTCAAGGTCTCGATCATGCTCGAGGAAATCGGCCTGCCCTACGAGGTGCACAAGGTCAGCTTCGAAGCCGAGGACCAGTTGAGCCCCGCGTTCATCTCCCTGAGCGCCAACAACAAGATCCCGGCGATCCTCGACCCCAACGGGCCGGGGGGCCAACCGTTGCCATTGTTCGAATCGGGGGCGATCCTGCAGTACCTGGCCGAGAAGAGCGGCCAGTTGCTGAGCCTGGACCCGGCCCAGCGCTACCAGACCCTGCAGTGGCTGATGTTCCAGATGGGCGGCATCGGGCCGATGTTCGGCCAGGTGGGGTTCTTCCATTTCTTCGCGGGCAAGGAGTACGAGGACAAGCGTCCGCGGGACCGCTACGTCAATGAGTCCAAACGCTTGCTGGCGGTGCTCGACCGCCACCTGCAAGGGCGGGAGTGGATGGTCGATGCATACAGCATCGCCGATATCGCCATCTTCCCCTGGGTGCGTAACCTGGTGGAGCGCTACAACGCGCGGGAGCTGGTGGAATTCGACACGTTCAAGGAAGTGCAGCGGGTGCTGGCGCGGTTCCTCGAGCGCCCGGCCGTGCAGCGTGGCCTGAAGATCCCGGCATGACCTCGTCGGGGGCTGCGCGGCAGCCCCCGTCGCACATCCTCAGAGGACCTGGTTCAACAGCCAGTACAAGCAACCCGCCAGCAGCATCGCCGCCGGCAATGTCAGCACCCAGGCCATCAGCAGGTTGACCAGCGTCTTGCGTTGAATCCCCGAGCCGTTGGCCACCATGGTCCCGGCCACCCCCGAACTCAGCACGTGGGTGGTCGATACCGGCAGGCCGAACATATCCGCCGCGCCGATGGTGCACATCGCCACCACCTCGGCCGAAGCGCCCTGGGCATAGCTCAGGTGGGTCTTGCCGATCTTCTCGCCCACCGTCACCACGATGCGCCGCCAGCCGACCATGGTGCCCAGGCCCAGGGCGATGGCCACCGCCACCTTGACCCACAGCGGGATATAGCGGGTGGCGTCGTCCAGTTGGCGCTTGAACAGCTGCACGTGGCGGGCGGTATCGGCGTCGTAGCGGGCCAGCTGGTGCTTGTCGATCTGGCGGATGGCTTCGCTGGCCAGGTACATGTCGTTGCGCACGTTGGCCATGGCCTCGGCCGGCACGCGCTTGAGCGAGCCATAGCCCTTGACCTCCTCGCCGATCATGCCGGTCAGCGCGGCCAGCGCCGGCAGCAGCTCGGGGCTGGCCTTCGGGGTGGCGACGAACGCGGTCAGCACCTGGCGTGGATCGGCCGGGGCGGGCGCGGGGGCGGCCCGTACCAGGGCCTGGCGGGTTACCTCGGCGACGGCCGAGAACTGCAGGGCCTGCTCGTTGGGCATGGTCTTGTTCAGGGCATAGGCCATTGGTAGGGTGCCGACCAGGATCAGCATGATCAGGCCCATGCCTTTCTGCCCGTCGTTGGAGCCGTGGGCGAAGGACACGCCGGTACAGGTGAGGATCAGCACGCCGCGGATCCACCAGGGCGGCGGCGTCTGGCCTTCTGGCGCCTGGTACAGCTCGCGGCGCTTGACCATCGCGCGCAGGACGAGCAGCAACAGGGCGGCGCAGGCGAAGCCGATCAACGGCGAGAACAACAGGGCATAGCCGACCTTGCTGGCCTGGGCCCAATCCACGCCGCTGGTGCCGTCACGCCCGTGCATTAATGCATTGGCCACGCCCACGCCGATGATCGAGCCGATCAGGGTATGCGAGGACGAGGCCGGCAGCCCCAGCCACCAGGTGCCGAGGTTCCAGATGATCGCCGCCAGCAGCAGGGCGAAGACCATGGCGAAACCGGCCGACGAGCCGACCTGCAGGATCAGCTCCACCGGCAGCAGGGCGATGATGCCGAAGGCCACCGCGCCGCTGGACAGCAGCACCCCGAGGAAATTGCACAACCCCGACCACACCACCGCCACCGAAGCTGGCAGTGAATGGGTGTAGATCACCGTGGCCACGGCGTTGGCGGTGTCGTGGAAGCCATTGACGAACTCGAAGCCCAGGGCGATCAGCAAGGCCAGGCCCAGCAACAGGAAAGGAGTGACGGTGGTGACGACGGTGCCGCTGGCGCTGACGTCCTGCTTGAGGCTCCAGAAGGTGTAGGCCAGGCCCGCCAGCAGCAGGCCGAAGAACAAGGTGAGGGTGGCGCGTCCGGGTTTGTGGGCAAGGGGTGGGCCTGGGGTGCGCAGGCTCAGGTCGGGCTGGCTGGCCAGTGACGGGGTTGCCATGAGGGCTCCGGTTGGCGTCGGGCGGTGGTGCCGAAGGTATACAGCATAGAAACAATTCGTTACCGGGCCGTGACCTCGATCAATGAAGGCCTTAGGCTGGTAGGGAAACGATGTCGCAGGAGTACCTGATGATTCGCTGCAAACGCGTCTACGAGAGCGTCGAGGTGCAGGATGGCCAGCGCGTGCTGGTCGATCGCCTGTGGCCCCGCAATAAGCGCAAGGAAGACCTGCATGGGCAGTGGTTGCGCGAAGTCGCGCCCTCCGATGCACTGCGCAAGGCTTTTCACGCCGGTGAATTGGACTTTGCAGCCTTTGTCCAGCGCTATCAGCAGGAACTGGCCGCCCACCCCGAGCATTGGTATCCGTTGCTGGACCTGGCTGGCAAAGGCAACCTGACCTTGCTCTACGCTGGCAAGGATACCGAGCACAACAATGCCCAGGTCCTGGCCCGGTGGCTGGAGGATGAGCTGGAGCGCCGTGGCCCGGCCAGTTCACCGGTGTGCTATGCCCCTTGAACTGATTCCCGCCAGCGATGACTACCTGACGTTTGCCCGCGACCTCACCCGCCGCGCCATGCTGCCGTACTACCGCGAGTTCGACCTGCTGTGGATCGAGAAAGCCTTCGACGAGGCCTGGGGCTGGCGCGAGCAGTGGCTGGTGGTCGAGGACGAACAGGTAATGGGGTTCTGCAGCCTCAGCCAGGATCGCCAGGCGTTGTTCATTCGCGAGTTGCACCTGTTGCCCGAATATCGAGGCCGCGGCGTGGGCGGCTGGGTGCTGGAGGAACTGGCCGCCTGGGCGGCGCAACGCCGGCTGCCATGGTTACGGCTGATGGTGTTCGCCAGCAACCCGGCGCGGCGCCTGTACCAGCGCCGGGGCTTCGTTGAAGTGGGCATGGACGAGTGTTTCGTGCGGATGCAGCGCCCGGTCGCCTGAGCTACTACTGACGCAGCCGCACCATTCGCCCCTGGACCAGCGTCGCCTCCAGCACTTGTCCCTGTAGCGCCAGCAGTTCACCGGCCAGCAGGTTCTGCAGCAGCGCCTTGCCGTCGAAGGTATTGTTCCCTAGCTCAACCTCCCGCAGACCCTCGACCCGCACCACCGCCTTGCCCACCTGTCCCAGGCGATTGCCACTGAGCAGCAGCGGGCCCGGCAGTGGCGTGGCATTGCGCAGGCTGACGGCGTACTCCGGGGTATTGCCGATGCGATTGCCGACCAGGGCCAGGGCCGCCACCTCGCTGGCGTCCACCGCGCTGCCCTGGCTGCTGGCCAGCAGGTTGTCGTCGATCAGCAGCGGCGCCTCGGGCGTGGGCGCCAGGTTGCGCAACTGGATGCCGTTGCCCCGGCTGTCGCCGATACGGTTGCCCGCCAGCCACACGGCGCCGCGCTGGTCGCTGATTTCGATGGCGGCCTTGGCGGCGCCGAGTATCAGGTTGCCCTCGACCAGCGCCCGGGTCTGGCCGCGCAGGCGCACGCCGCTGTTGTTGTCGATGCCCCGCACCTGATTGTGATGCAGGTGCAACTGGCTGTCGCGGGCGTCGATGGCGTATTGCTGCGAGCCTTCGAAGCGGCTGCCGGCGATGGTCGCCTGGCTGTGTTGCAGCTCCACCGCGCTGGACAATTCGCTGAACTGACTGCTTTCGATCAGCAGCGTGGCGGGGCGCGTACCGATGGGTTGCTGGGTACTCAGCGCGGTGCTCAGACCCCGCGACAGGTTGGCGTTGTAGCCCAGGCGTCGGAGCGTCGAGCCGATCACCTGGGTGTGGCTGCCGGCCCAGGCCACCACGAAGGGGCGCCAGGCGCGATCGGTGTTGCCCGGTTTGTCGCCGGCCACGCTCTCCAGTGTCGAACGCTCCAGCCCCAACCAGCCCTGGTTGATCAGCGCGGTGCCGGAAAAACTGTACAGGTAGAGATGGGCGCCCTCGAGCAGCAGCCCGGCATCGGCGCCGATCATCAGCGGGTAGCTGAGCAGGTAGCCATCCTTGTAGGGCCTGAGCACCCGCGGATCGCGCAGCGCGTCATGCAGTTGCGCCAGGGTGATGCTGCCACCGCGCAGCACCACGGCTTGCGGGTGGTGTGCCTGGTAGCCGGCGATGGCGCGGAACAGGCCATTGTTGACGAACGGCTCGAACGGCCAGCTGCCGGCCTGGGACGAGAACATCGGTTGCAGGCTCACGCTGGCGCGGCCTGCGGGAGGCGCTCGACGGGCCTGTTCGAAGCTTACGGCCTGGCGGACCTGGCGACGCAGCTGGTCCAGCTGTTGCTGGTGCTGCGCCTGGGGCAGGGTGTCCATCACCGGCGCTGCCTGGGCGGTCGTCGCCAGCAGCAGGGCGGCCAGGCAGGAGAGGGAAAAGCGGCTGAACGGTGCCATGTAAGCGTCCTTGATCAAGGCAGGGTGGGGTAGGCCGGCTTGAGCAGGCCACCGATCTGGCTGTAGTTGTCCACCTCGCCGTCCTCGCTGTCGTACAGCTGGCGGGCGAGGGCGTGCCCTGGCCGGCGGGCGAGGAACGGGATCAGCCAGGCCAGCTTGTACGGCGCGACTTCGGCCTGGCGCTGCCCTTTGAGCTCGGGCAGGGTGTCCGGGGCGAGCACGCTGCGGGCGGCGAAACTGGCCAGTTGGTCGAGGATGCGCTGGTCGTCGTCGCTCCAGGCCAGGCCATTGGCGCGCGCCGATTCGCTCAGCAGCACCAGCGGCACCAGGGCGTACTGGCTGTAGTTGGCAGCCAGCCTGCTGCGCGCCACCTCCAGCGGCAGGTAGGCCTGGTCGCCCCTGCGCACGGCCTGGGCCAGGCCCCGGCGCAGGTTGCCGTCGGCCCAGCGGATGAAATCGTCGCGGCCCACCAGCATGCCGGCGGCGGCCACCGCCCAGGCGGCCCAGTAGTCGTGGTTGTTGAAGTACACGGTGGTGGACTGGCGGCGCGGGTCGTACTCGCGCATCACCTGTTCGCCAAGCTGGCTGAACCAACGGTGTTGCACGGGAGTGAGGCGGACCTTGTCGTCGGCCGCCGCCTGGGTCAGCAGCACCGCGCCGGCCATGGCCGCCAGCGCCCACTTGCGCGCCGCCATGCCGGTGTTGCTGGCATCCGGATCGAGCAGGGCACCGGCTTGCGCCCAATGCTCCAGCCATTGCTCCTGGCAGGCCAGGGCCATGTTGGCCTCCTGGGGCTTCTTCGCCTTCTGGAAGCGCTTGCCGGCCTGGATCACGCCTGCGATGAACTGTTTGACCTGCCGGGCAATGCGCTCGCTGTCGGCGTCGGGCGTGGCGCGCAAGGTCGACTTGCTGGCGTCGCGTTGATCGTACTTGCTCTGCAGGTGCAGGCTGCCGGTATAGGGTGGTGGCGGTTGCTTGCTGCAGGTCAGGCTGTGGTAGTCGGCGATCAGGGCCGACTGCGCGGTGGCGCGGGCGGGCCAGATGGTTTGCGCAGCATGGCCGGGAAAGGGCAGCAGGGCGATTGCAAGCAGCAGGGGCAACCCTGGCAGCGTTTTCACAGGCACAGGCGCGTCTCCACATCGGTGGCGGCGCTGCCGGCCTTGGTTGGCTCGAGGAATACCGAGAGCAAGTTGGCGCCGGCGAACTCGGGCGCCCGGCTCAGCTCCAGGTAGTACTGGCCGCCACCGACCGCCGCCTCGCGACGGAACCACACCTTGTCGCGGGCGCCGTTGTCGTAATAGACGATGATGTAGAAATCCTTGACGTTCCTGTCGCTCAGGCGGATGTCGAGAAAGCCCTTGGACACCGCCTGCCGGGCACTGCCGGCATTGCTCAGCAGTTCGATACGCTCGCCGACCTGCAGTGCCGGCCGCTGCAGTTTCGTGCCCAGTAGCTCCCTGGACGTCTTGCAGCCACCGTGTATCGCCGGCACCAGTTGGCGATACATCAAGGGCGAGTCCAGGCGGTAGTTGGCCGGCAGTTCCCAGACGATCAGCTTGGGCGGCGCCTCGGGCTTGTAGTCGGCGGACAGCAGATATTCCAGGAGCGAGCCGTCCTCGCCCACGCCGGGCAGCGCGTAGTTGAGCACATCCGCCTGCAGGTACTGTTTCAGGTAACCGTCGAAGTTGAACTGCTTGCTCTCGTCCTCGCGGGCCGCGGCATTGCTGTCGCCGACCAGGATCACCTCGGGGTCGGGCGCTTCGTCGAACAACGCATCGCTGCTATCGGCCATTGGCACGGTCTGGTAGCCGCGTACGTACTGGAACCCGTAGTTGTTGCCGCAGATGTAGCTCAGGGCCAGGTTCAGCGTGCCGTCCTTGGGTACCATCACGCCGGGCTCGGTGCTGTAGCGTTTCTTGCTCAAGCCACTGTAGAACGGCTGGCGGCGGATCTCCTCGGCCATCAACCTGGCCGTGGCCTCGGCGCCGGCCGGGGTCCAGTGGTGGTCGCGGCGGAAGAAGTATTCGCCCTGAGGCGGCTGGCGCACCAGCTGCATCATCGGCGCCACCACCGCGCCGCCCTGGCGCAGTTGCCCCAGGTAGGTGTCGAGGTTGCGGCTGGCCCGCTCGAAGTCGAAACCATGCAACTGGTCGGCGTAGAGCTTGTCGCGGTGCATCAGGCCGCGGGTCGGCTGGACCGCCATGGCCACCTGGATGCCCTGGCGATGGAATGCGTCCATCAGCCGGGCGAACTCCGGGCGCATGGGCGCGGGAATGCCGAAGTCGTTGGTCAGGTCGACCATCGAGCGGAACAGCCAGCGCTCCTTGCCGGGGACGATCTGGCGCATCAGCTTCATGCGCCCTTCGGCATAGTGCTGCGGTTCGGCCAGGGCCGGGCAGACCATGCACTGCAGGTTCTCGCAGCCGGGCCGGGCGGGCTCGGCGGCCTGGCCGGGCAGGACCGTCAGCGCCAGGGTGGCCGCCAGGCCAAGGGGGAGGAAAGTGTTCATGGGCCAGTCATCCTTGCGGCGGTGTATCACTCGGTCGGGTCGATGCTGTTGGCCAGGCTCAGGCTGCGATTGCCTGGCAGCAGCACGTAGCTGTAGGAGCGGCCTTTCTTGAGAAACAACTCGTCGAAGCTGGCCACTTCCTGACCACCGACATAGGCGGCGAAGTCGATCTTGATTTCGTTGACCATGCGCGCGCCGGTCTGGCCCTTGGCCAGGGCCTTGACCACCTCGTGCTTGCCGTCGGCGGTGCGCAGCGTGGCCTGGGCCGGGGTCAGGTTGTAGAAGGCCACCTGGGCCTTCTTCGGCTCATTGACGTACTGGTCGGCGATCACTTGCAACTGCTTGCCGTCGTACACCACGGTGCTGGCGGCGTTGGCCGCCAGGGTCGGTTCGATGGCCGTGGCGCCGATGCCGATCCTGTGCACCCCGGCCGGCACGAAGCGGTAGCCGCTGAGCTGCCCCGGGGCGACTTTCTGCGGGTTGAGCTTGCCGCTGAGAGCCACGTCGATGCTGCGGTCGGACAGGTTGAGCACGCGCACGAAGGCCGAGTCGGCCGGGGCCACGGCGTCGTACAGGTCGGCATTGCCTTCGGCGGCCAGGAGGGAGTGGCTGGCGGCGGTCAGGGCCAGGGCGGTGAACAGGGGCGAAAGCTTCATCAGGTTCTCCTTGGGACGTCAGAAATGCGCGGGCTGGGCGTCGCGGGCAAGCGCGCCGGGGCGATGGGCAAGCAGGGTGCGCAGGGGAAACTCCCAGATCACGGTGTCGATCTGCGGGTTGTGCAACTGGTCGCTGGCGAGAAACTGGTTCATCGCCTCGAACGGCCCTCGGGCCTCCACGGCGACGGACAACAGGTCACGGTTGAGCGCTTCCTTGAGGAAACCGACGAAGTTCCAATCGTCGATCTTGCTGTAGCTGGTGCCCACCAGCAGCAGGCTCTGCGCCTGTTCGGCGAACAGTTCGTCGCTGCTCTGGGCGGCCTTGAGGGTCTCGTACAGTTCGATCGGATTGGCGCCGAACTGTGGCGCCAGGCGGGCATGGTCGAACTGCAGGTAGTTCATCAGGTCGCCCTTGACCGTCTTGTCGCCGGCCTTGTGCGAGACATACACCTGGTCACCGAGCAGGCGCGGGCGCTGGCGTGCCAGTTCATAGGCCGACAGCCGCGCGCCGTCCGGGCTCCAGTGGGTGTCGGACTTGAGGAACAGGCGCGGACCGGCCAGGTTGCGCAGATAGGCGTCACGCAGCGGCACCACATCCAGGCGGCGCAGTTGCAGGTCGGCGACGAAGCGGTCATAGAGGCTGGCCACCCGTGGGTCGAAGGCGCGCTCGGCATGGGTCGCATAGATATCCAGCTTCATCGGCAAGGGCAGCAGCACCAGGTGCTTGCCATGCTCGGCCAGTTGCTGCTCGACCTTGGCGATCTGCGCCAGCTGGCTCGCCAGGTTGGCGTCCAGGTCGTTGGGCACGCGGTACTCCTGGCTGGTGTAGAGCCAGCCGTCCTTGCCCAGCACCACGCCCTGGGTGCCCTCGCCGAACAGCTGGAAGCGTGCGTCGGCCCACAGCTGCACCGAGGGTTCGCGCAGGAACAAGCGCTTGTCGTAGATCTGCTCGAACTTGCGCAACAGCTTGCCGTCGACGAACAGGTTCCAGCTGTCGGTCTGGGCGCGGGCGAAGCTCAGCACAGGCGGCAGCGAATAGAAGAACATCGCCGCCAACGCCAGGGCGAAGATTACACCGTTGGCCTTGCTGGCCGTCTTCATCACCGGGTACACGGCACTCTCCTAGAACTGGAAATACAGGAACGGCGAAAACGAACTGGCCGCCAGGCTGCTCAGCGCCAGCAGGAAGCCCGCCCACAGCAGCAGGCTGTGCAGCACCCCGACATGACGCATGAAGTAGCCTTCCTGGTTGCCGGCGTAGAAGCGCACGTTGTTGATCCCGGCCAGGATCAGCCAGGCGACTGCCACCAGGGCGAAGGCCATGGCCATCTTCGAGGCGCCGAGCACGTACAGCTCCAGCGAGCCGAAGCCGTTCAGGCCCAGCAGCGCCCGGTAGATGTCGAGGCTGTGACGCAGGTCCATGGTGAAGAACAGCGGCATGCTCAGGATGATCAGCAGCGCGGTGCGCAGGTTGCGGCCCAGGCGGTACGGTGTGCTGACCTTGGTGGCCAGGCCGAACTTGCGCTCCAGCACCATGCCGATGCCGAAGAACAGCCCCCAGCAGATGAAGGCGAAACTCGCCCCGTGCCACAGGCCCGACAGCAGCATGGTCCACACCAGCGCCGGCAGGGCGCCGGCCACGCGCTTGCGCACCAGGGGCATGTAGATGTAGTCGCGCAGGAAATGCGCCAGGGTCATGTGCCAGCGCGACCAGAACTCGGTGATGCTTTGCGACACATAAGGCTGGTTGAAGTTTTCCGGGAAGCGGAACCCCATCATCAGCGCCAGGCCCAGGGCCATGTGGCTGTAGCCGGCGAAGTCGAAGTACAGCTGCAGGGTCGACACCACCAGGCCGAACCAGGCATCGCTGAACTGCAGGCTGCCTTCGCCGATGAACAGCACGTTGATCGGCGCCAGGCGGTCGGCAACCAGCACCTTCATGATGAAACCGAGCATGAACCGGCACACGCCCAGCGAGAACAGCTCCAGCGAGTGGCTGCGCTGGCGCAACTGCGGGGCCAGCTGGCTGTAGCGCAGGATCGGCCCCGCCACCAGGTGCGGGAACAGCGCGACGAAGGCGGCGAAGTCGATGAAGCTGCGCGTGGGCGTGGCGTCCTTGCGGTAGATGTCGACGATGTAGCTCAGCGCATGGAACACATAGAACGAGATGCCCAGCGGCAGGAAGATGTTCTCCAGGGTCCAGGTGTCGATGCCCAGCGGCGCCAGCAGCAGGGCCAGCATCTCGGCGCCGAAGTTGGCGTACTTGAAGTAGCCCAGCGTCGCCAGGTTGCCGGCCACGCCCAACCACAGCAGGCGCAGGGCCCACGGTTTGTCCGCGGCGTCCAGGCGTGCCTTGATGCCCAGGCCGAACGCGTAGTTCCAGGCGGTGATGGCGACGAACAGCAGCAGGAAGTCCGGGCGCCACCAGGCGTAGAACACGTAGCTGGCGGCAACGATCACCAGCGAGCGCCACCGCGGCCGGGCCAGGTAGTAGATAGCCAGGAACAGCGGCAGGTAGAGGAACAGGAATACGTTGGAGGCGAAGATCATGCTGGCCCGTCCTTAGTAGCTGATCACCACGCCGACACTCAGCTGGTAGTCGTCACCGCTGTCCAGCGCGCTGCCTGCGTTGAGGTAGCTGGCGCTGACCAGGGTGTTGACGTCCAGGCGCTTGCCGTCGAGGGCTACCGGGAACATCTTCCAGTAGTAGTTGAGGTCGATCATCTGGCCGACGTTGTCGCCCTTGCCGTGCAGCCCGGCGTTCAGTTCGCTCTGGCGTCGGGCGCGGGCATCGGCGGCCATGCGGATCGGCAGCGCGCCGCCCTCGTCGCGCAGGTTGAGCTGGGTCACCCGCAGGTCCAGGGCGCTGCGCGCGGTGGGGCGGGTCTCCAGGGCGAAGCCGTAGTAGCTCAGGTTGCGCAGGTCGAGGGCGACGAACGCACTGGTCAGGCGCGTGCTGTACGAGCCCTGGCGGGTGATGCGGTCGGACTGGATCGGGTTGAGCCGGAAGCCGTCGTTGTCGTCGTCCGGCTTGTCGGTCAGGCCGCCGCGCAATGCCAGGCGCGGGGTCCAGGGCAGCGTCTCGAAGCGCTTGCCGACCTCGCCCAGCGCCGCCCAGCCTTTGCTGGCGTGGCCGGTGCTGGTGACGCCGTTGCCGGCGGTGTTGTCCATCTTGCCGTCCAGGGCCGCCAGTTCCAGGTGGTAGTCGGTGGCCAGGGGCAGGTTGTCGCCCTTGAAGAACAGTCCGTAGCGCCAGCCCTTGAAGTCGTAGCGATCGTCGACGTCGTGGTCGCTGCGGTCGTTCTCCTGCATCAGGCGCACGCCGACCTGGTTGTTCGGGCTCCAGCGATAGGCGTACTGGCCCATCAGGTACAGCGTGCGCTCTTCGCTCGCGGCCAGCGAATTGACGTCGGTGTTGTAGTTGTGGAATTTCTGCCCGAGCGCGACGAATGCGTCGGAGAAGGTGTCCTGATAGTCGAAGCGCACCGACTCCAGGCTGTCGTCCCACCAGATGCCGTAGTCGTCGGCGAAACGTTGGCGGCCGAACGACAGCGAGAAGCGCGGGTCGTCGCCGATCAGGTTGCGTTTGACGTACAGCTCGCGCAGTTCGGCGTACCAGCCCTCGGGTTGTTCGCGGGCATTGTTGTTGGTCGACTCGTTGGCCAGGTTGCTCGACTGGCTGGAGTCGTAGTTCAGCCACAAGCGGCCATAGACCATCCACCTGGCCCAGCGTTTTTCCGGCGAGTACCAGGCGAACGACGGCTCGTAGCGCAGGCTGTAGAAACTCTCGCGGTCGCGGCCGACCTGGGAGTCCTGCGGCCCGTAGCCGGTCTGCAGGGTGAGCTTGTTGAAGAACTCCGAGGTGATCACCGGTTCGCTGCCGTCGACGGTCGCGACGCGCATCGGCGCGCTGCTGTCGGCGTCGGGGCCGGTGACTTCCTCGGCTGCCAGCACCGTCAGCGGCGCCAGGGCGAGCAGGGCGCCGAGCAGGGGTGGGTGCGCTTTCACAGGGTGGGCTCCTTCAACAGATCGTTGCGCACGGCCAGGGCGCGCTCGATGTCATCCTTGGGCAAGGTCTTGTCCAGCTGTTTGATCAGGCCACGGGCGCGGGTCTCGCCGAGGTCGAGGGCGATGCGGGAGTAGGTGTAGGCCTTGACCGGGTCGTGGCAGATGGCCCGGCCGCGCAGGTGCACGGTGGCCATGCGGTACCAGGCGGCAGTCGAGCCTTGCTCGGCCTGTTGCCGCCAGATGGCCAGGGCGCGCTCCTGGTCGGGCTGGTCGAGGCCGCCCTTGCTGTACAGGTCACCCAGCAGCAGTTGGGCGTCCGGGTAGTGGGCGGCGATCAGCTCGTCGATCAGTGCATGGGCCTTGTACGGGTCCAGGGTCAGCCAGTTATTGACCATGTAGAACTGGGCATCCAATACCTTGGCACGGGTCGGGTCCTTGGCCCTAACCTGGGTAATCAGCGCCTGGGCCTGCTCGGCGTTGTGCTCGGTGGGGTTGGAGATCATGAAGTTGGCCTTGGCCACCAGCGCCGGCAGGTAGCCACGGGCGACGGCGTTGTCCAGCCAGCGCTGGGCTTCGGCGATGCCGTCGGCGCGCAACTGGTCGTCGGCCTTGTCGCGGGCCAGTTGCTCGGCCGTCGGCTCGACCTTGGCGCCCATGGCGCGGCTCTGGCGCTGCTCGCGTTCGGCGTCCAGTTCGGCGCGGGTGGTGCCATGGATGCTGTCCAGCAGCGCGCCGATGCGCTGCACCACCTCCACCGGCAGGCTGGCCATCTCCGGCTCCAGGCTGCGGGCGAAGGCGAGGAAGGCCGGGTCCTGGCGCTCGCCGAGGAAGCGGTAGTAGCGCTCGATGCCGCGTGGGTCGATGCGTGCTGCCTGCTGGTACCAGCGCTCGGCTGCGGCGCGGTCGCCCTGGCGCTCGGCGACCACGGCGCGATACAGCTCAGGGCGGCAGTTGAGCAGGCAGCTCTGTTCGTACAGCGCCAGCAGTTCGGCGGCGCGCTCGCCCGGGAACAGCTGCGGATAGACCAGGAATACCTCCAGGCTGGTGCTGGTGCTGCGCGGGTCACGGTCGTTGGGGTAGCGGGCCAGGGCCTGGCGCATCCACGCCTCGTGACTGCGCTGCAGGCGCGGGGTGCGGTCGAGCAGGCGCGCCAGCGAGGCCAGTGCCGGGATCTGGCCGTGGCCGTCGGCGAAGGCCTCCTGGTACAGGCTGACGATGTCCTGGCGGTTGGCACTGTCGCTGTTGGACAGCACATCGCCAAGCAGTTGCTTGGAGGCCAGGTCGCCACGCTCGGCGAGAGCGCGCAGGTCGCTCGTGACGTCGGCGCCCGGGTCCTTGTACAGCGCGTAGCGGATCTGCTCCAGGCTCTGCCCGGCCCAGCCACTGCCGGCGCAGACCAGGCCGAGGCCGGCCAGCAACAGGCGCGGGGCGTTCTTGGCGTTCATGACCTGCCCTCAGTTGCCGCTGCCGAAGGGCAGGCCCAGGTACAGGTCGACCGCCACGGCCTTCTGGTAGGCCGCCGCCGGCAGCGGGCTGTCCGGCTGGATGGTCAAGGCCAGGTTGTGGTTGAGCTCGTCGGAGCGGGCGTCCACCACCTTGCCGCTGAAGTGCTGGTCGAGGCCGAACACCTGCATGTTCACCGAGCGCACGCGGCTGACATCGGCGAGCTTGTCGAACGGCACATTGGCGCGCACGAACATGGCCTCGCCCTTGGGCAGCAGGTGCATCATCGGCGCGGCCTTGTAGCCATAGCCGTCCAGCGGTTGCGACGGGTACCAGACCTGGCAGTCGCACGGGCTGTTGATCACCGTCTCGACGCTGGCGCGGCCCAATAATGCCTGCAGGTCGCCCGGGGCAAGGTCGGCCAGGGCCTTCATGTCAGCCGGGCTGGTGAAGCTGGTGGCCAGCTGGGTGGAGATGTTCGCCAGTGGTTGGCCGGTGCGCACCTCGGTGGCGTCGGCCGGTAGCAGGTACTTCACGTAGCCGTTGTCCGGCATGCTGATGACCTGGGCGTTGCTCGCCACCGTGGCCTGCAGTGCCGGAATGCGGAAGAACAGCAGGTAGCCCTTGTAGCCGACGAAGCCCAGCGCGGCCAGGCCGGCAGCGGTGTACAGCGCGGTGCCGGCGATGGCCCTGAGCCGCTCGCCAGGCGTGCGCGCGCGGGCTTGCTGGTGTTTGCGCGCCTTGATGTAGTTTTCCCGCTGCATCACGTTGAACAGGCCGTTGATGTCGGCAACCTCACCCGACAGATAGGCGCTGATCAGGTAGCGCAGGATGTCGCGCTTCTGCGCGTCGAGGTCGACGAACTGCGCGCCGACCTCCTTGCCGCGCTGGGAGACGATGCGCACCTTGCCTTCGATCGCCAGGTCGACCTGGTTCAGGCGCAGCTGTATCGAGGCGTCGTACAGCGCGCCGATGGTCAGCGGTGCTTCGTGCAGCAGGCCGATGCCGCCCAGCGAGATGTCGGCCAGGTCCGCCTCGAGCGGCTCGCGCCCGGCGCCGGCCAGGCGTACCCGGGCGTTCATGCGGGTGCGCACGTACTGACGCTCGTCGATGGCTTCGTGGACGATGTTGGCCGGGGCCGCGGGGGTATTGGAAGTACTCATGTGCAGGCGCCTTTCCTTAACGTTGCGTGAGTTCTAGAAGCACGGTGATGACCCCGAAGAAGATGGCGATCGAGGAGCACAGCATCGCCTTCGAGGACCAGCGGTTGAGGTTGGCGTCGAAGTCGACGCTGCCGGTGGCCAGGGTGGTCTTCTGCCGCGTCCAGCGTTGCTGGTCCATGTGGAACATCGCGTAGACCTTCATCAGCGAGCCGACGATCTGGTTGTAATAGAGAACGAAGGGGTACATCGGGCTGACAGGGTGCCCGGCGAAGATGAACAGCACGGTCACCAGGCTGCGCGAGATCAGCACCCAGAACAGGTACACCAGCAGGTACTGGATGCCGAACACCAGGCCGGCCACCACCGAAGCGGTCAGGCCCATCAGGCAGGTCCACATCGACACCCGCTGGTCGAGCAGCACGTACAGGGTGAACAGCCCCAGGCGCGTGCGACCGAGCAGGGCGGTGGCGCGGAAGTTCTGCCGCAGCGAGTTGCCGTACCAGCGGAACATCAGCTGGCGGGTGGCGACCCAGAAGCTGTCGCTGGGCGGGTGCTCGACGGTCAGAGTGTGGCTGTCGGGCACGTAGAAGGTGTCCCAGCCGGCGCGCATCAGGCTCAGCCAGCTGGACTTGTCGTCGCCGGTGAGGAACTGGAAGCGGCCCAGGCGCCAGTGCTCGAGGAAGTCCGCCTCGACATCGCGGATGAACGCAGGGTCGGTCATCACCCCGGCGCGGAAGAACGACAGCCGTCCGGTCAGGGTCAGTACCCGATGCGACAGGGCCATCGAGCACATGTTGATATGCCGCTGGACGAAACGCATCGAGTGCCATTGGCGCATCCAGCGGCTGCCCTCGACCTCGCAGAACTCGTTGGTGGTCAGGCCACCGACGTCGGGCAGCACGGCGAACAGCTTGACCGCCCGCTCGACGCAGCCGGGCAGCATCATGGTGTCGCCGTCGACCACGCCGACCACCGCATCTTCCAGCGGCATCTGCCGCGACAGGGCACGGAAGGCGTGGGCCAGGCCATCGCGTTTGCCGGTGCCGCGGGCGCGGACGATGACCAGGCGGATGTCGTCGCGGCCCTGCACCTCGTCGCGCATGATGTCCTTGATGAACTGCTCGTCACCTTTCTCGACGATCGAGGCGATCACCGTGCACGGCACCTTGAGTCGCTGCACTTCCTGGAATACCGACTGGTACACCTTGAAGGTGGTATGGGTGGGGATGCGAAAGCTCGTTACCACCATGAACATGTGCGATGGCAATGCCGCGTCGCCCAGGCGCTCGACCTGGCGGCGCAGGCGCGGGAAGCGCCAGTGCAGGAAGTACATGCCGCGTAGGTAGTGGACGATGGCATTGCCGTAGCGCCACATGCCCAGGATGCCGATGATGAAGATGAACTGGTGATGGCCTGGGTCCAGGTACTGCGGCGCGACCATCTGCGCGGCCAGCGCGATGAGCCCGGCGAGCATTGCCCAGGCACAGAAGGTGGCCGCTGCGCGCAGATAGCCCGGGGCCGCGAAAGGCCGCTGTCGTTGTCGTTCCATGGCGCTGTAGCTCCTTGGGTCGGGGCCCGCCGCAGGGGCGGGCATCGGCGTGCCTTACCAGCAGATGCCGTGGTGTTGGGCGTTGCTGCCGTCGGCCATGAAGCCGACCAGGTCGATCACCTGCTTGCCGGCGTCGAGCGCCTGCACGAAGCGTTCGTCGTTGTTGCCCAGCACGATCACCTCGGCTTCATCGATCACCTGTTGCAGGTCGCTGCGCAGCAGGGCGCTGACATGGGGGATCTGTTGCTCGATGTACTGGCGGTTGGCGCCGAACTGGCGTGCATGGTCGACGTTGGCGTCGAAGATCCGCAGTTCGTAGCCTTTTCCGATCAATTGTTCGGCCAGGGTCACCAGGGGGCTTTCGCGCAGATCGTCGCTGTTGGCCTTGAAGGCCAGGCCCAGCAGGGCGATACGGCGCTTGCCGGCCTGGGTCACCAGGTCGAGCGCGTTCGCCACCTGGTTGCGGTTGCTGGCCATGATCGAGCCGAGCAGCGGGTGCGCCACGTCAAGCTGGCTGGCACGATAGGTGAGGGCGCGGACGTCCTTGGGCAGGCACGAACCGCCAAAGGCGAAGCCCGGGCGCAAGTAGTAGCGCGACAGGTTGAGCTTGTAGTCCTGGCAGACCACGTCCATCACTTCGCGGCCATCGACCCCGGAGGCCTTGGCGATGTTGCCGATCTCGTTGGCGAAGCTGACCTTGGTGGCGTGCCAGACGTTGCAGGTGTACTTGATCAGCTCGGCGACCTCGATCGACTTGCGGATCACCGGCGCGTCCAGGCCTTGGTAGAGCGAGGCAAGCAGGTCGCCGGAACGGCTGTCGAGTTCGCCGATCACGGTCATGGCCGGGAAGTCGTAGTCCTGGATCGCCGTGCTCTCGCGCAGGAACTCCGGGTTGACCGCCACGCCGAAGTCGAGCCCGGCCTGCTTGCCCGAGGCCTGCTCGAGCAGCGGGATGACCACGTTCTTCACCGTGCCCGGCAGTACCGTGCTGCGCACCACCACGGTGTGGCGGCTGGCCTTGTCGCGCAGGGCCGCGCCGATCTCGCGGCACACCGCCTCCATGTACACCAGATCGAGGTCGCCATTGGCCTTGCTCGGCGTGCCGACGCACAGCAGCGACAGCTCGGTGGCGAGGATCGCCGCCTGCACATCGGTGGTACCACGCAGGCGCCCCTGACGCACGCCGTCGAGCAGCAGTTGCTCCAGGCCCGGCTCGACGATGGGCGAGCGACCCTGGTTGATCATGTCGATCTTCGCCTGGGCGACGTCCACTCCCAGAACCTGATGCCCACGCGCCGACAGGCAACCGGCGCAGACCGCCCCCACATAGCCAAGTCCGAAGATACTGATGTTCATAGGTCCCTCTCCCCAGGCGCGGCGCAATGCCGGCCGAGATACTCAGTTCAAGAAGTTATGCAAATGCCAGACGCGCAGGATCAAGCCGCGCTAGATAGGTAGCGGTTCAGGCTGTTTCGTGGTGGTCTTTTTACATCCTAAGGAGTTTTCTGATAGTGCGGCAAGCGTTGTTGGTTAGTTTGTTTGGAATTTTCTTAAAGTTTGCTTTGTTAGTTAAAAAATCCTTCAAAAACAATAATTTAAAGTTTGATGTAAGTTGGGCGTCAAAAAAATGATTATCTAATTGGTGTCGACATAATGGCGTCAAAACGGTGGTTTTCCGTGGTTCTTGCAGTGCCTTGTCCCGCACGGTTTCTGCAGGCCAATTAATGTCATTCAGGTTTTTTCGTGTTGTCCGCCATCGCCGGCAAACCCCTTGCGCGGGCGATGCAAAGCCTGCAGGCGACAGTGCTGAACCCACTGTGATCGCCATGTCATCTGTCCCCCTGATTCAGGGCGTGGCGCAATGATGGCTTGCAACGATTGGATCCAATTGGCATAGTGCCGGACGATTGTGCAGACATTCACTCGGGTGCGGGATGCACCCGTCTTCCATTCATGCAAAGGAGGCAAGCAGATGAACGGATTTGGTCCGCGACTCAGAGAAGAGCGCGAACGCCTGGGGCTGACCCAGCGCATTTTTGGCGATATCGGCGGTGTCGAGCCCAACGCCCAGGGCAAATACGAGAGCGGCGAACGCACGCCGCGCATGGACTACCTCGCGGCGGTCGCGAGCCGGGGCGTGGATGCGCTTTATGTGCTCAGCGGCGTGCACACCCCTGCGCCCCTGGACAGCCTGACCTCTGATGAGAACCGCCTGCTAGGCGCCTTTCGCCGCCTGCCGTCGGCCGACCAGGCTGCAGTGTGGCACCTGCTCAACCGTCTCGCGGGTGAAGAAAATGGCCATGAAGGGCTGCGCATGCGCCGGCCTGACCGGCAGGCATATTTCCATGATGCTTTGCGCTAGTGTCCTGTCTCGGAAATACGTTCTCTTTTGGCGAGTGGCTTGGGTGTTCGGCCAAGGCGCCGCGACGAGTCATAGCAGGGCTATGGCGAGGAGTGGCAACGCGGGCAGGGCGCCCAAGACGCCGCCAAAAGTGAACAGCTTATTTCCGAGACAGGACACTAGGTTCGTGGTGAAAAATTTTGTTAAGGTGGCGGGATCCAATCGCCCCACTAACGAGGTGTCTGCTTGATTAGGGTCCTGGTGGTCGACGATCACGATCTGGTGCGTACCGGCATCACACGCATGCTGGCCGACATCGACGGGCTGCAGGTGGTGGGGGAGGCGGACTCTGGCGAGTCCGCCCTCAAACTGGCCCGCGAGCTCAAGCCGGACGTGGTGCTGATGGACGTGAAGATGCCAGGGATCGGCGGCCTGGAGGCCACGCGCAAACTGCTGCGCAGTCACCCCGACACCAAGGTGGTCGCGGTGACCGTGTGCGAGGAAGATCCGTTTCCCACCCGCCTGTTGCAGGCGGGGGCTGCGGGCTACCTGACCAAGGGCGCCGGGCTCGACGAGATGGTCCAGGCCATCCGCCTGGCCTTCGCCGGCCAGCGCTACATCAGCCCGCAGATCGCCCAGCAGTTGGCGCTCAAGTCGTTCCAGCCCCAGGGGTCGCCGTTCGATGCGCTGTCCGAGCGGGAAATCCAGATTGCGCTGATGATCGTCGGCTGCCAGAAGGTGCAGATCATCTCTGACAAGTTGTGTCTGTCGCCCAAGACCGTCAATACTTACCGTTATCGAATCTTCGAAAAACTCTCGGTCACCAGCGACGTCGAACTGACCTTGCTGGCCGTCCGTCACGGTATGGTCGACGCAAGTCTTTAAGCACACCTCATGTCACAACCTTTTGATGCAAGTGCGTTCCTGGCGACCTGCAGCGGTCGCCCGGGCGTTTACCGGATGTTCGACGGCGAGGCCCGCCTGCTGTACGTGGGCAAGGCCAAGAACCTCAAGAAGCGCCTGGCCAGCTATTTTCGCAAGACCGGTCTTGCGCCGAAGACGGCTGCCCTGGTGGGACGTATCGCCCAGGTCGAGACCACCATCACCGCCAACGAAACCGAGGCGCTGCTGCTCGAGCAGACGCTGATCAAGGAATGGCGCCCGCCCTACAACATCCTGCTGCGCGACGATAAGTCCTACCCATACGTATTCCTGTCTGACGGGGAATTCCCACGCCTGGGTATCCATCGAGGCGCGAAGAAAGCCAAGGGCCGCTACTTCGGCCCGTACCCCAGCGCAGGTGCCATTCGCGAGAGCCTGAGCCTGCTGCAAAAGGCGTTCTCGGTGCGTCAGTGCGAAGACAGCTACTACGCCAACCGCACCCGCCCATGCCTGCAGTACCAGATCAAGCGCTGCAAGGGGCCGTGCGTGGGCCTGGTGACGCCCGAGGAATACGCCGAGGACGTGCGTCACTCGGTGATGTTCCTCGAGGGGCGCAGCCAGCAGCTGGGCAACGAGCTTAATGCCGAAATGGAAAAGGCCGCCATGGCCCTGAATTTCGAGAAGGCCGCCGAGCTGCGCGACCAGATCGCCCTGTTGCGCCGCGTTCAGGACCAGCAGTACATGGAAGGCGGCTCCGGTGATGTCGACGTAGTGGCGGCTTTCGTCAACCCGGGCGGTGCCTGCGTGCACCTGATCAGCGTGCGTGGCGGCCGGGTGCTGGGCAGCAAGAACTTCTTCCCCCAGGTGGGCATCGAGGAGGAGGTGGCCGAGGTCATGGCCGCGTTCCTTTCCCAGTACTACCTCGGCAACGCCGAGCGCGAGCTGCCGGGCGAGCTGATCGTCAACGTGGTGCATGAAGACTTCGCCGCCATCAGCGAGGCGGTGCAGACCCTGCGCGGCCGCGAGCTGAGCATCAGCCACCGGGTGCGCGGCACCCGGGCGCGCTGGCAGCAACTGGCGGTGACCAACGCCGAGCAGGCGCTCAATGCCCGCCTGGCCAACCGCCAGCACATGGCCGCCCGCTTCGAGGCGTTGGCCCAGGTGCTGGGCCTGGATGAAGTGCCGCAGCGCCTGGAGTGCTACGACATCAGTCACTCCAGCGGCGAGGCAACCGTGGCCAGCTGCGTGGTGTTCGGCCCGGAAGGCCCGCTCAAATCCGACTATCGCCGGTTCAACATCGAAGGCGTGACCGCCGGCGACGACTACGCCGCCATGCATCAGGCGCTGATGCGCCGTTATGGCCGGATCAAGGACGGTGAGGGCAAGCTGCCCGATGTGCTGCTGGTGGACGGCGGCAAGGGGCAGCTGAACATGGCCCGCGAGGTGATGCAGGAGCTCGGCCTTACCGATCTCACCCTGCTCGGCGTGGCCAAGGGCGTGACCCGCAAGGCCGGTTTCGAGACCCTCTACCTGAACGACGTGGCCCACGAGTTCACCCTCAAGGGCGACTCGCCGGCCCTGCACCTGATCCAGCAGATCCGCGATGAAGCCCACCGCTTCGCCATCACCGGCCATCGCGCCCGGCGCGGCAAGGCCCGGCGCACCTCGAGCCTGGAGGACGTCGCCGGGGTCGGGCCCAAGCGCCGCCGCGACTTGCTGAAACATTTCGGCGGCCTGCAGGAGCTCAACCGCGCCAGCGTCGACGAGATCGCCAAAGCTCCCGGCATCAGTAAAAAGCTTGCCGAGTCGATTTATGCCAGCCTGCATAGCGAGTAGAATGTCGGGTTCAACTCGCAGCCAGTCGTACCGATGAATATTCCAAACCTGCTCACCGTTCTACGCGTCCTGCTCATCCCGATCTTCATCCTGCTGTTCTATGTGCCCTATCACTGGAGCTACATGGCCGCCAGCACGGTGTTCGCCATCGCCGCCGCCACTGACTGGCTCGACGGCTACCTGGCGCGTCGGCTGCAGCAGAGCACCCCGTTCGGCGCCTTCCTCGACCCGGTGGCCGACAAATTGATGGTCGCCGTGGCCCTGGTGCTGCTGGTGCAGGTGCACGCCAACTTCTGGCTGACGCTGCCGGCGGCGGTGATCATCGGCCGCGAGATCGTGGTCTCGGCGCTGCGCGAGTGGATGGCCGAACTCGGCGCCCGCGCCCATGTGGCCGTGTCGAACCTGGGCAAGTGGAAGACCGCCGCGCAGATGCTGGCGCTGGTGATCCTGCTGGCCAACCCGCCGCTGCTGACCTTCTGGGTGGTGCTGGGCTACGGCTTGCTGCTGGTGGCGGCGGGGCTGACCCTGGTGTCGATGGTGCACTACTTGGTGGCCGCCTGGCCGCACCTGCGCGAAGGTTCGGAGCAGAAGTAAAAGTTTTTTTGAATCAAGGGGTTGACGCCGTTCTGTAAATCGCTAGAATGGCACCCATCACGACGCGGGAATAGCTCAGTTGGTAGAGCACGACCTTGCCAAGGTCGGGGTCGCGAGTTCGAGTCTCGTTTCCCGCTCCAAATTTTGATCCACAGACTTCTACTGGGGTCTGTAGGTCATTGAAAAAAGGA
>Ga0247725_1000156_pt1 | contig 76402 bp, 56 predicted proteins | sample OKSTACKMCFT3sol_FD_183021 | JGI IMG/M metagenome (GOLD analysis project Ga0247725, IMG submission 183021) | Subsurface sediment microbial communities from gas well in Oklahoma, United States - OK STACK MC-FT3-sol | ecosystem: Environmental > Terrestrial > Deep subsurface > Rock core/Sediment...
TTTGTACACTGTCAGCTCCGGCTGTAAATTTGGCTATAGTGTAACGGATCCTGAAGATCCACAGAAGCTTTACTGTGATTTATGGGATTCTATCTGCGCAAGATTCGTGTAAAATAGACATAAAATATAGGGTTATTCAACTTGGTTGCCAGATCACTGGCGGTTCAACGCGGACAGAGACGGAAAAAAAATGAAAAAATTCGCACTTCCACTCACGCTCTTTTTAGGGTTAATCAGTACAGCTTATGCAGCCGATGGGGATGCAGAAGCAGGTAAAGCTAAATCCGTGACTTGTGCTGCCTGCCATGGCATGGACGGGAATAGCCCAACAGATTTATATCCAAAAATTGCTGGTCAACATGCTGGTTATCTATTTAAGCAATTAAAAGAATTTAAACTCGGAGCCACTACAGGTGGTAAAGAAGGCCGCAATAACCCTGTGATGGCAGGTATGGTTGCTGCTTTGTCTGAGCAGGATATGAAAGATCTGGCGGCTTATTACTCCAGCCAAACCATGAAAGAAGGCAGCACGCCGGAAGATGTGGTTGCTAAAGGTGAAAAATTGTTTCGTGGTGGTGACCTGGATCGTGGTATTGCAGCCTGTATCGCTTGTCACGGCCCACGTGGTGTAGGCCATAGCTTAGCTGGCTTCCCGAAAATTTCGTTCCAGCATGCGGCTTATATTAAAACTCAGCTGGAGTCTTTCCGTAACGGTTCACGTGCCAATGATATGAATGGCATGATGCGTGATGTTGCGAAAAAACTAACTGACGAAGATATAGAAGTATTATCTAAGTATGTTGGTGGTTTACACTAACAGCTCTTTTACTCTGCACAAAGCCAGGCTTCATGCCTGGTTTTTTATTTCTACAGCCCCCCACACTAATCCACCAACCTATTACTTTCCATTTGTGAGATATGTCTCACAACCTTGTAAGATATAACTTACGCAACCCAAAAACCACAACCCAAGCAATTGATTTATAAAGACATTACAAAAAAGTTCAGTTTTTTTGTGTTTTTTTTATACCGTTGTATTGCCATTCTGAAAAATCGGAGTAGATTTAAGTCCGTTACATTTAGTAACCATTAAAAAACACGGAAGCTGGCACGGAAAGCAGCAGTGCATCAGTACATTTTTTGCAGCATCAAGATGATGACAATGTGTATTTTACACAGCGCACGGAAGGACCATTAAGTATCAGGACGATCGCGAATAATTATTTTCATAGGGAATTTGCGTAAAAATATAGGGAATTTGTGCAGACAGGGTGTTGAACTCCCGTCAGGATGACTTAAAGCAGATTATGTGTCGCGCTAGACACCTTATATAGAGGGCGGTAACATCTTACACCGCCCTTTTTATTTATGCTCACCATGAATTCAGTTTGCCCTTTGTGTCAGCATTCACAAACCCAGCCTTTTTGCAGCGATAAAAGACGTACATACTTTCAATGCCAGCAGTGTTTTTTAGTCTTTGCGGACCGTAACACCTTGTTGACTGCTGAGCAGGAAAAAGCCCAATACGATTTACATCAAAATCAATTGGACGACCCTGGCTACCGCAAATTCTTATCTCGCTTATCTGTGCCTCTGCTGAGCAGCCTCACGCCTGAACAAAACACCGGACTGGATTTCGGTTGTGGCCCCGGGCCTTTATTAGCGCAAATGCTCAGCGAAGCAGGTAAAAAGATGCAAGTCTGGGATCCTTTTTATGCGCCGGAGCCAAAAGCTCTGCAGCAAAAGTATCATTTTGTCAGTTGCACTGAAGCCATAGAACATTTCATTAATCCGGCGAAAGAATGGAGTTTATGGCTGGATTTACTGTTGCCAGAAGCTGTGCTGGCATTGATGACCAAGCGCTACACAGACCAAAGCAGTTTCACCAACTGGCACTATAAAAACGACCCCACCCATATCAGTTTTTTCCATCAGGACACTTTTGAATTTTTGGCGAAACGGGATAATTTCACAGTGAATTTTCCGGCCGATGACGTAGTTCTATTTAAAAAACGAAATACCTAGGTTTTCTAAGTTAAACTGGTTAAAATACGCGCCCTTTTTTGTAGGTAACACATAATGACCCGGATTAAAAAAACTCGCACCTCAGGCCCACTTGGTACCAGGCACAGACCGGCTGAAGAAGCCCGTCAGGATCGCACGCGCGCGCCTGAAACCAAAAAGAAAGGTGCAGGCTTAAAATCTGGTAGTCGCCATTCTCCGTCTGCTGAAGATAAGCAAAAGCAATCAGGCAAAGGCTCTAAAGATCCACGCCATGGCAGTAAGAAGCCTATTGCTTTAGTAGTGACAGAAGCAGAACAAAAGCTGATGGCTCAGCCAAAGCAGTTCAAGCCAGTGGTGCAACTGAGCAAAGCCAAAGAGCCGGAAATGCCAGCTGAACAGGAATTAGCGCTACTCGAAAACGATGAGAAGTTGCTGGAATTGCTGGACCTGGTCGATAAAGGCGAAATCCTGACAGGTAAAGACGCGAAGTACTTTAATGCCAAAACGGCACGTCATGCGGAGCTTGTTGCCCTGTTAGGTTTAGATCAGGAAAACGAAGCAGAGGAAGACGAAGATCCGTTAGCCAAATTAGAGCGTACTGATTGGCGTAAAGAATTTTTAGGCGAATAGGGGATAAAGTTTGACCTTTAACTGGATACTGGCCACCTTAGCTGCCGTTTTGATTGTTGCTGGCCTGAGTTTTTACCTGGGTCGTTTATTGTGGTTAATTCAGCAACAGAAGTTAAAGCAGCAACAGGTCGTTGACGCCAAAAATGCTGACCTGACGCAAAGCATAGTGCTAATAGCCAAAGCCATGCGTGAAGAACAGTGTGAGTTGTCTGAAGGCGCATTGCGAATTTGGGTGCTGCTGGACCATCTTCAGCTACCCAATAAACCTAATGCAATGCAGACCTACCCTGGCTTGTTTAAAATGTATGACGTAGTCAAAGACATGCCGACCCACCAGGCGCGTAAAGAGCGTGATAAAAAGGAGATCCGGCATCTGGATCACCTTCGTGAACAAGCAGAAATTGATTTAAAATCCGAAATCATGGCCGACGTACACAAGCTACTGGAGTTTTTCCAGAGCCACAAATAGCAATAAAAAAGGCAGCCGCGGCTGCCTTTTTTGTTTTCAAACCCGTGTTATTGTTTGTACACAACCCCAGCTTTCATCACAAAACTGACTTTACCCATCAGTTGGATATCCTGCAACGGGTCACCAGGTACAGCCACTAAATCAGCAATTTTACCTGCAGTCACTGAACCCAACTCCTGATCCATTTTCAACAAACGTGCTGAAGCAATAGTGGCTGACTGGATAGCTGCCATAGCTGGCATGCCGGCTTCGGTCATAAAGACAAATTCGCGCCAGTTATCGCCATGGGCTCCAACGCCAGAGTCTGTACCAAAAGCAATTTTGACCCCCTCTTTGTAGGCATCAGCAAAAGTTTTCTGAATTTTAGGGCCTATAGCCAGAGCCTTAGGACGAACCAGCTCAGGGAAAAAACCAGGCATAGCGGCTTTTTCTGCAGCCCACTTGCCGGCACTGATGGTTGGCACATAATAAGTGCCATGTTTTTTCATCAGTTTCATCGTGGCTTTATCCATTAACGTGCCGTGTTCTATCGAATCCACACCCGCCTCAATAGCTCTATCCATGCCTTCTTTACCGTGGGCATGCACGGCGACCGTCATGCCATAGTCTTTGGCCGTTTCTACAATAGCTTTCAGCTCTTCGTTGTTAAACTGCGGATTAGAACCACTTTTAGCCACACTCAGCACACCACCAGTCGCAGTGATTTTAATCAGGTCTGCACCTTCTTTATAACGCTGACGCACCGCTTTACGGGCTTCTTCAGGACCATTGATTACACCATCTTTTGGACCAGGGTCACCCATCAGCGCATATGCAACACCGTTGCTTGGGTCGGCATGGCCCCCAGTAGTGGCTATAGATTTACCCGCCGTATAAATACGAGGGCCTTTGACATAACCTGCTGTAATGGCTTTACGCAACGCTGTGCTGGTGTGGTGAATATCACCCAGTTCACGTACTGTGGTAAAGCCTGCCATCAGTGTTTTTTCTGCAAAGGTAGCCCCGCGTAGGGCTACATCAGCTTCATTCAGGAAAAAGTCTTCAGTATAAGTACCAGGACTCATTTGAGTGGAGAAATGGGTGTGCATATCCATCAAGCCAGGCATTAGTGTATGGTTTTTTAAATCAATAACCTGGTCGCCGTCAGCTGGGGTTTTATAACCAGATTCGACGGCAATAATTTTGTCGTTTTCGACAACAACAGTATGTTGTGTTAACACTTTGTCGCTGTCAGCGGTAATCAGTTTTCCGGCATGAATTAAAGTCGCACTCTGAGCAGTTCCAGTTACAAGCAAAGCGCTGGCGATAAAGGTGAGTTGCAGTTTCATTATTTCTCCTGTTGGATGAACACAGCTTTTTCCAGCTGCTTTGCATCGACTATGAAACAGGAATGACAAAGCAGCAAGCGAAGAAAAAATGAATGCGATACAGAGCCTTGGATCCGGGATTAATGGTTAATCCAGCATGCCAAGCGTAAAACTTATGCCAGCAGAATTAATTTGCAGAGTATTTTTCCCAGCCACTTGAACAGGTAATGCTAAATCAACCAGCTGATAATACGCCGATCTGTTGAATTTAGCCGTTAAACCACGCCACAACTGCAGATAAGGAAGTAACTGACCATCGGGTTGAGCTTGCAAAAACAGCGGATATTCAGCATCAATTAATACCTGCTCACCTAAATTGGTGGTCGCGATAACAGCTGAGCCAGCCTGACTTGATTGTTGTTCTATAGCCACAACAACAAAGGCAGCGTCTTCAACTTGAATACGGACTTTTTCGACCGGAGTCAGTAGAAAATACTCCTGTTGCTGCCGGGTCAGTACCGAAGCAAAAAGTTGAACCAACTGTGGCCGTTGGATTTTTGAATCCAAATAATACCAATCACCATGCCGATCGATGCGAATAGGGATATCACCGCAAAAAGCTGGATCCCAAAGTTCAACAGGGGCTAAATGAGGCTGCTGTAATGACAGTTGTAGTTGTTTTAAATCCATGATGACGCAACGAATAAGCAAGAGACTTGCAGAGCATAACAACAGAAGGCTGTTAGGGGAAATTGGGGTGACTCACGAAGCTCGAACCCGGTGTTGGGTTTTTGTAATAAAGAAATTGGGGTGACTGATGGGGCTCGAACCCACGACAACCGGAATCACAATCCGGGACTCTACCAACTGAGCTACAGTCACCACAAGCGGCGCGGATTCTAGCGAAATTCTGCGATGAAGCAAAGTTATTTTTTACAAATCTAAGCCAGAAGCCGCGTTTGGCTTGGGTCAGAGCACTGGTTATGCTAGGGTATGGCCGTCAGATTACCTGGCACTCATCAGACCAGCGGCTTGAACATGGAGAAAAATATGCAGCAATTCCTCGATTTTTTAGAAAAAAATCAGCAATTGATTTTAAGTTATAGCGTCAAGGTACTGGTCGCTTTAGTCATTTTATATTTGGGTCGCTGGTTGTCGAAAAGTCTGACCCGCATGCTGGAGAAAGGCTTAATCCACCGCAAAGTGGACAGAGCCGTAGTGTCATTTTTAAGTGGCATTATTCAGGCGGCCATTATGGTAGCGACTATTCTGATAGCCTTGTCACAAGTGGGTATTCAGACGGCTTCCTTTATCGCTATTTTAGGTGCTGCCGGTTTAGCTATAGCATTGGCTTTACAAGGTTCTTTATCCAATTTTGCGTCCGGCGTACTGATTATTTTATTCCGTCCTTTCCGGGCAGGTGACTTTGTTGATGCAGCCGGAGTTTCAGGCGTTGTGGAAAAAATTGAGATATTCCAAACAGTAATGAAAAGCCCGGATAACAAACGTATTATTGTACCGAACTCGCAAATTACCGGCTCTGCCATTATCAATTATTCTGCTGAAAAAACCCGCAGAGTGGATTTAATAGTAGGCATCAGTTACGACTCCGATTTGAAAAAAGCCAAACAATTGCTGGAACAAATACTCAAGGCAGACAGTCGTATTCTGGCCGAACCCGCACCAACTATAGCTGTAGGCGCTTTAGCCGACAGCTCAGTCAATATTTTAATACGTCCATGGGTAAATGCGGCCGATTACTGGCCTGTGTACTGGGACTCTCTGGAAAAAATCAAACTGACCTTTGATGAACATCAGATTGTGATTCCCTTTCCACAAATGGACCTGCATTTAAAAAAGGAAAAGTAAGGTATGAAAAAAACTCTCTGCTCTCTGTCAGCTATGGGCAGTCTGTTGGTTTTAAGCGGCCTTTTGACAGTACAGGCCGAAGAAAGCTCATCCAATGAGACCAAACTAGGCTGGAGCACTTCTGCCGAATTGGGCGCTATCACCACCTCAGGTAACACTAAGGGTACGTCCATTACTGGTAAAATTGACTCTAAACAAGAGCTAGAACAGTGGTCAAACGACTACACCTTCAGTGCTTTTTTTAAACGCGACGAAACAGAAGCCGATGATGGCCAAACCATAGTAGAAACCTCAGCCGAGAAATATGCCGCCTCGGCCAAAGGTGGTTACAAACTGAACAAAGACACTGCCCGCTTGTTTGTTTATGGCTCTCATGTTGATGACCGATTTGGTGCCTACACCGAATACACTACGCTAGCCATAGGTTATGGTGATGAGCTGTTTAAAACAGATACGATGTCGCTGGAAGGTGAAGTAGGTCCGGGTTATTACAGAGGTAAAACGGATCTGGAAGAAACTGAAAATGGCATGATAGTACGTGGTGCTGCCACGTATCGCTGGCAGATCAGTGAGTCAGCGCGTTTTAAGCAAACGGTCAGCCTGGAGTACGGTGAAGACAACAGACGCTCTATAGCCGAATCATCACTAACCGCTAAAATTAACGGCCGGATGCAAATGAAAGCTGCTTTTTTAGTGCAAAACGACTCGAAAGTACCGGTAGGCAAAAAGAAAACTGATACACAAACCTCGTTAACTTTTGTCTATTCTTTTTAATAAATCTATCTTCACAAGGGCGTTTTATCGGCGCCCTCTATCTCAACAAAGCTACAGCTTCAGGTAGGACGGGTGCTTACAACCAGCCTTTTTGACGGGCTATTCTGGCGGCATCAACCCGGTTTGCTGCATTCAGTTTACTAATAGCTTCCGATAAATAATTCCGTGCAGTGCCCTCAGCAATAAAAAGCGCTGTCGCAATTTCAGCTGTGCTTTTGCCTTCAGAGGCTAATCGCAAAGCCCGGCGCTCCTTGTCACTTAAAGGGTCGTGCTGACCCAAAGCCGATAAAGCCAGCTCAGCATCTATCACACGTTTTCCAGCCATCACCTGATAAATAGCCTGCACCAGCTGCTCTGAAGGCGCGTCTTTCAGTAAAAAACCCTGTACCCCAGCAGCAATAGCGCGCTGAATATACCCAGAGCGACCAAAGGTGGTGATCACTATCACTTTGATTTTGCTTTGTTGCTGCTGCAAATAAAGCGCTAATTCCAGACCGCTGCGACCCGGCATTTCAATATCAGTCAGTAGCAGATCAAAGTCCTGTTGTTTCAGCAGTGTCAACGCCTGATCACCATCGGCCGCCTGAGAGATCTGAAACTCTGCATTCAGGCCCAATAAGGCCGCTAAAGCGCCCCGCACCATAGCTTGATCTTCCGCCAGTAAAATACGCATCAGGCCTCCTTTGGCAAAGTAAAACTAAAACGACTGGGTGACAATTGCCACTGCAGGCTGCTGTTTAGCGCTGCTAAACGCTCCTGAATACCGGTTAAACCATTGCCTTGATGTAACTCAGCTACCTTGCCATTATCTGAGACCATCAGTTGATATCCTTGCTCATTTTCACTAAATCGGATCTGTACTTCGTCACCATTGCTATGTTTTAGAACATTGGTCACCAACTCAGTCAGGATCAGTACCACAGCCGTTTCTTCCCGGGCCGAAAGGTCCGGAACTTGCCCTTGTACATCCACACCAAATCCCGCCTCACGTAATTTGCTGGTTAAGATCTGTACCTCCCCTGCTAAACCTTTGTGTTTATATCCTGAAACCGTCTGACGCACCTGGCTTAAACTTTCACGGGCAATAAACGCCAGCTCCTGCAATTGCTGGCTGGCTGCCTGATACTGCTGCTGTTGCAATAACTTATCGGCTAAATCGGCTTTGAGCACTATGCCGGATAAACTGTGGCCCATAATATCGTGCAAGTCCCGTGCAATTCGCTCCCGCTCCACTATAGTAGCCAGTTGCTTAATTTCTTCTGCACTGCGCTGCTCTTTTAATAAGCTAGCGCGTCTGGCTCTATCGAGCACACCAAAAACACCTATTGCCAGCACTAAAGCAGAGCCATAGAGCAGAAAATAAGGCGCCCCTTTGACAAAAAAGTGATCTAGCAGCACCAGCACACAGATCAATGCAGTAACACCAGCTAAAAACTGGCGGAAATTATATGCAAAACCAATAAAAAAACTGACATAGGCAAACATAGAGATAGAGCCATAATTCATTGGAGTGATGGCACTTGCAATTAAAGCCATCAGCAAGATAGGCCACAACATCTGTGAAGTATGGCTGCAATAAATCCAGTAATAACAGCCAACAAAAGCCACTAAAGCCAGCGTCATCCAACAATATTGCGTCAGGTTGTAATCAATATAAAAAAATGGCGCTATGTAAAACACCAGATTAATCAGATATACCCAGGATAAGCGTTTTTCCAGTTCTAACATCTCTTATTCCTTCAAAACCAACAGGGGCTCAAAAGAGCCCCAAGCCAGGATGATTAACGATTCTGACTGTAACTTTGTTGTTGAGTCAGCAGAAACTTAGCCCAGCCGTAGGAGGGTTCAACCTCTGTCGCTTTAGTCCAGTCAGCAATAGCACCCGCTTTATCGCCCAGTTCCTGTTTGGCTAAGCCACGCCAGGTGTAGGCTTCGGCATGGCCCCAGCAAATTTGCTGACAAGGCTGTGCATACAGCTCAATAGCTTTGCTGCTCAGCTCAATAGCACTTTGTTTACTGCCGCCAAATGCAGCTGGGGTATTGTAAGCAGAGATGGCTTTAACCAGCACAACCCGCGGATTGGCTGGGTCCAAACCAGCAGCCTGCGAGATAGCTTTATTCGATTTAGGCCCATAGAAAGCCCCTTTTATCGGGTTATTGCCAATCTGCATGCCATAAACACTGGCTAACAAGGCAAAGCTCTCGGCATCAGGCTCTGCTGTGGTGAGTTGCTCCAGCGTCGACTGCGCCATATCTAAGGCTTGTTCTGCCTGATCTTTCTGGCCTGTAATGCCAGCCATAATGGATAAACGATAGTTCGCATAAGCTTTGTTGTAATCTGAGCTTTGATCCGCAGCGTAAAGGCTAAGTTGTTTCAGATCCATACCGTTAGCTGCGGCATCGATTTGTTCAATAGTGGCCGCCTGAGCCGCTGTTATGGCTAATACACTGAATACTGTCAGTAAAGTTTTCATCTTGTTCTTCCTTTGTGGTTTCACCTCAGTGGTGTGAACTCAGTATCGGAGGATCAAGACAAAAACATCAGACACAAAAGTCATGACTTGAGCATGACTTTTGTCATCAGTAACTTAAACTGCTATACCCCAACCCCTGCTGTTTTTGCAGTTTAATTTGCACCGGAATACGTTCTTTTAGCGCTTCCACATGGCTGATAATGCCGATCATCTTGCCACTGGCATTCAGTTGGTCCAAGGCAGCCAATGCCGTTTCCAGCGTGTCCGGGTCCAAAGTGCCAAATCCTTCATCCAGAAATAAAGATTCGATGCGGGTTTTATGGCTGACTAAATCCGATAGCGCTAAAGCCAACGCCAGACTAACTAAAAAGCTCTCCCCACCGGATAAGGTTTTTGTGTCTCTTGTGGTATCAGCCTGCCAGCTGTCGAGCACTTGCAGTTCCAGTTCCGCGTCGGCTTTACGTGCCAACTGATATCGACTGTGCAGTTTATCCAGCTGCTGATTAGCCAACCCCACCAACTGCAATAACGTTAAGCCCTGCGCAAAACGACGGAATTTAGCACCATCGGCTGAACCTATTAAGCTGTTGAATTTATGCCATTGCTGCACTAGCTGTTGCTGTTGCTCGATCTGGTTATACAGCTCTTGCTGTTGCTGTTGATGCTGCTGATCGCTTTGCAACTGCTGCCTGCATTGGCCAGCCTGCTCCAGCGCACTAAATAACTGCTGCTCCAGCTCTGTGTTTTGCTGTTGTAATTGCTCCAGATTTTGTTCTGTCAGTTGCTGCTTTTCCAAAGCCTCAATCTGCAGCCGGGCTTGCTCCAATTGGCTTTGGCAACGAATTTTCTCAGCGGCCAGCTTGTCTTTTAACTCTGTCAGTTGCTGCACCTGTTGTTCGGTCAGTAACATGGCTAAAAAGCTGGTTTCGCTGCCAAACTGCTGCTGTTCCAGCTGTTTTTGCCAGTCTTGCTGCAATGCCGTTAACTTCAATTGCAGCTGCTGTAACTGAGCGTCGCTTTGTTGCTGCTGTCCGGTTTTTTGCTGCAGTTCATTGCTTAAGGCACTAAGCTGTTGCAGCACAAGTTCAAGTTCTTGCTGTGGTGTTGCACTCTGGCTGGCCGATACTTGCGCTAAACCCGACTGTTGCAGTTTATCTAACCAGCCTTGGTACTGCACTTCGGCCTGTTGCTGCTGCATTAACGCTTTATCCAACTGCTGACTCTGTCGTTGCAACTCCTGTTGCCACTGCTGCCACTGCTGCGCTTGTTGTGACCAAAGCTGCCAGGCCTGCTGCTGTTGAGCCGCGGTAGGCAACGCAAAGCCAAATGGCTGAAGCTCTTGTTGCCACTGCTGTTCCAATTGCTGCAAGTGCAATTGATTTTGTTGCAGAGCCTCGCCTAGCTGCTGCTGCTGTTGTTGTTGCACAGACAGTTGCTGCTGCACCAATTGCTGCTTATGTGCCAGCTCATGCTGCTGTTGTTGCCAAAGCTGCCGTTGCAGCAGTTGCTGCTCCAGCTGTTGTTGCTGCTCCAGCTCCAATTGAGCCTGCTGCTGAAATTGCTGTAATAACGCTTTTTTTAAGCTGGCCTGTTGCAACTGCTGTTGCTCTACCTCTGGCAGGTTTTGCAACAAGTCAGTCCATTGCTCGTTTTGCAGCTTAATATCTGCACCCAGCTGCTCTAACTGATAGTGCTGCGCCTTTTGCTGCTCTTCCAGTTGTAGTTGTTTCTCACGCAAGGCTTTGCCCTGCTCTTCGACTTGTTTCAGTTCAGCCGTTAAAGCCGCTAATTCTGTTTCAGTCTGGCTTAAATCCAGTGCCTGATAACTAGTAATAGCAGGATGTGTGGTGCTGCCACACAGCGGACACTCGTCGCCTGGTTGCAACTTGGCTCTGTGACTGCTGAGCTCTGCAATCAATCGTTCCTGTAACACCAGTTTTTGTTTATCAGCCACTCTGTCGCTACAGTGCCTGAACCGCTCACGTAAAGTCGCAACCTGTTGTTGCAATAACTGGCTATCCTGTTGTTTTTGTTGCAGTTCCTGCTGTTCTTTTAGCTGTTGCTGCTGTTTCTGTTGTAACCCGGCGGCAACCCTAAGCAATAACGGATAAGTTTGCAGCTGATTTTTGCAACCTTGTATTTGCTGTTGCAACCCGGGCAGTTCAATAGAGAAAGCCGGAGTGCTCTGCTGCAATTGAAAATCCAGTTGCTTTAATTCGGTGCTTAGCTGCTGCAACTGCTGCTGTAAGGCTTGAGTCTGATTATTCGCAACTTGCGCCTGCAGGTTTTTCTGCTGCTCTAACCCCTGCTGACGTTGCTGCAATAAAGGTTTCCAACCTGCGACTGCTGCTGCGAGATCTGCGCCCCGAGGTTGTTGTGCCAGTTGCGCTGTTAAAGCCTGCCCCTGTTGCTGCAACTGCTGAACCTGGTACTGCGCCTGCAACTGTATTTGCAGCGCTAAGGCTTGACCTTGCTGTAATTTCAACTGCTGCTGATATTTTAAATCATGCAACTGGCGGGACTGCAGTTGCTGCTGTTCTTGTGTTTCTGTCACAGCCGATCGTTGCTGCTGCAGCTCTTTATACAGAGGCAACAGCACTGCGGCTTTTTGATAACTTTGCAATTTGACCAATGCACTTTGTTGCATGGCCTGTTCTTGCTCAAATTGTTGCAGCTTCAGCTCTGCTTGTTGTAGTTGTACCACTGCTTGCTGTTGCTGCTGTCGCCAGGCCAATAAAGGCGCCTGTTGCTGCTGTTTTGTTTTCAGCTGCTGCTGTTGTTGTTCTAACTCCGCCAACTGCTGTTGCAACAGCTGGCGTTGTTCTAAATCCAGCAACACCACACCTGAGGCTTTGGCCTGCAATAATTCCAATGCCGTTTTATGCTGGCGGTTTTGCTCAAACACCTGCATCGAAATCTGACCGTAAATCTCAGTACCGGTCAGCTCTTCCAGTAGTTCAGCCCGTTCATTGGCTGGCGCATTTAAAAAGGCGGCAAAACCACCCTGAGCCAATAGCATCGACTTGGTAAAGCGGCCAAAATCCAGACCAGTAATTTGTTCGGTCAGCTTCAGCTTTTCATTGCTTTTATCTGTCAGTATTTCGCCATCGGCTTTGGACAGTTCTACTTTGGCGGCCTGCAAATTGCCGTCCACTGCACCACGGGAACGACGCTGGCTCCAGAACGCGCGGTAACGCTGGTCGCGTACCTGAAACTCTACTTCAGCCAGGCATTCGCTGGTATGGCGGGTCATCAGCTCGTTGCTGCTTTGCGACAGGAGTTTTAAACGCGGCGTCTGGTGATACAAAGCCAGACAAATCGCATCGAGAATGGTACTTTTGCCTGCACCAGTCGGGCCTGTAATAGCAAAGAGGTTACTTTGATCAAAAGGCGGCTGAGTGAAATCAATTTTCCACTCGCCTTTCAGTGAATTTAAATTTTGCAGCCGTACCGATAAAATTTTCATGGCTGTACCTGCAGATCTGACTGAGGTTCAGGTTGCTCTAATTGCGCCAGCACCTGTTGTAGCATTAACTGAAATTCTGCTTTTTCGCTCTCTGTGAGATCTTCCGCCGCCAGTCTGCGTTCCAGCACCAGATCCGGTGTCATTTCATGCAAAGACTCTTGTTGCTCTGTCGTTAAGGCCCCCACTGCAGCTTGTCTGGCGCGACGTAGTTTCAACAACTCCACAGGTAATCCATCCAATTGCTGCTGTACCTGACTTTGTAAATCACTCAGATAGCCATCACTACCGGTTAACACCAGCTCCAGCCAGAGTTTTTGCTCTGGTTTAAGCTCTGCCAGAGGTTGCTGTAATAAGGAATGAAGTTCCGTTAAGCTGCATTTCAGACTTAAAAGCGGTTGAAAACAAGGTATAGGCAACAATTCAATCGCAAGGTCATCCTTAGTGAAATCCAGCAACACCATAGATTTTTGCTGCTTAGCCTCATCAAAACTTAATGGGATAGGCGAGCCGCTGTAACGAATATGTTCTTTGCCAGCCACTAACTGGGGCTGATGAATATGGCCAAGGGCTATGTAATCAAATTCCGGAAAAGCGCTGGCAGGAAAGGCCTCTAAAGAACCAATATAAATCTCCCGCACCGATTCGCTGCTGCTGGCTCCCACTGTGGTTAAATGCCCTGTAGCCAACAACGGCAGTTCCAGTCCAAGTTGTGCTTTGAGCGCTTGAGCTTTCGTAAAGCACTGCTGATAACAGTCTGCTATGGCGTACTGTAATTGCTGCTGTTTATCACTGGCCTGCTGACCACTCTGACTTTGTAATAGATCGCGGGAGCGTAAAAAAGGCAGGGCCGCCAGAATAGCGCCGGGCTCACCTTGCTTCGTATTCAGTACGATCAGATGAGATTCCGCAGCACCCAACCAGCCTGGCACCACTTGGGTATGTAAACAGGCCAGTAACTCCTTGCCTTCCTGTAACACAGCCACCGAATCGTGATTTCCCCCCAGCAGCACCAACTGACAGCCTGTCGATTGCAAATCAACAATCAATTGATGATATAACTCGCGGGCATAACTGGCAGGAGTGGCGGTATCAAAAATATCTCCGGCCACTATCAAGGCATCAACCTGATGCAATTCAATTTGTTGCTTTAGCCAGCCAAACAAAGCCCTGTGCTCGTCTGCCCTGCTTTTGCCAATAAAATGCTGGCCTAAATGCCAGTCGGAGCTATGAAGAATACGCATAAAAACTTAGAGACGCCGCACTATGCCACAATGGGGCCAGCATAGCACAGGCACATAATATTCATCAGCCAGCATCAAATAACAGCACCGCATCCAGCACTGTTTCACTGACTTCGCGGTAAAACTCTTGATCGATATTTTCTACTGTATCCGTTGGCTGGTGGTAATCGGCATGATCCGGCACGCCAAAATAGACAAAAGGCACAGCTCTTTTGTGGAATTCTCTGTGATCTGAACTGAAGGTCCAGTCCTGATGTGTACCAACCAACCATGTTGGTCTGTCATAACCTAATATTAAGCGCACTGAACTTTGTTGCTGCAGTTGCTGTAATGGCTTTTCCAGCTCTGGGTAATGATAAGAACCCACAGCAATTAACTGCTTATTGGTGTCGTGGCTCAGCATATCCATATTGATATTCAGCTTCACTCGTTGTGGTGTCAGCAGCTCTTGCTCAAACAACATACGGGCGCCCCACATGCCGGTTTCTTCGTTGTCCAAGGCGGCAAACAGCAAAGTATGGCGAGGTGGATGCTGCTTAAAATAACGCGCCATCGCCAACAAAGCGGCAACACCTGATGCATTATCGTCAGCACCAAAATAAATCTTGCCCTGATGCAAGCCCAAATGATCGTAATGCGCAGTCAGCACCAGCATGGGTAAGCTAGGATCCGAGCCTTCAATCCGGCCCAGCACATTAGCAGCACCTTGCATCAGCTGCGCCTTGCCGCTTGTAGGCTGGTATGGCTGTAAATAACCCTCTGTACCCGCCGCCACTAAACCTATTTGAGTGAACTCTGTGACCAGCCATTGCTGGGCTTTTGCGCCGCCCTGTTGCCCAGTGCCCCGACCCGCCAGTTCGTCAGATGCTAAATAGCTCAGGTCTGTCATTTGTTGTACAAAGTCCAGCCGCTGCGGCATCTGGCTCACCACAGGCTGAGGCTGAGCCAACAAGCGTTTTTGCTCCATGTGGTTCAGCTGCTCTAACACATAAGGATGAAACGCATAACCAAGTCCTGCCACGATAAATAACAGCCAAAACCAGAGAGGAATACGGAATAACTTCATAACAATCCTGAAAACCCAAAAACCAATGCAGCAGACTAGCGCAAACTGAATCAGCCCACCAGTCAAAGGCTTTGAAAGATCTGATATTTCCTGTCGCTCCAGACTGAGCTTGAGTGGTAAAATGCAGTCCCCTTTGTCCTTGTTATGAGAATCTTATGCCACAAAGCCGTAATGCGTCGTTTTGGTGGGCCATTGCCAGTGTATTGGTTGCTATGGTGGTGATCCAATCCGGTGCATCTTTAGCCAAAACCTTGTTTCCTGTAATAGGGCCTGAAGGCACCACTGCATTGCGGGTTGGTTTTGCGGCTTTGATTTTATCTTTAGTTTTTCAGCCCTGGAAAAAATGGCCAGCCAAACAAGATCAAAAGGCTTTGTGGTTTTACGGTATCAGCTTAGGTGGTATGAACCTGATGTTTTATCTGGCAATTGAACGCATTCCTTTGGGTATAGCGGTAGCGCTGGAATTCACAGGGCCTTTAGCTGTAGCGCTGCTGTCGTCCAAACGTAAACTGGATTTACTTTGGGTCGCTTTAGCGATGACAGGCATTGCCTTGTTATTACCATGGCAAAGTGGAGCAACAGCTTTAGACCCGCTAGGTGTCGCTCTGGCGCTTGGTGCCGGAGCTTGCTGGGCTGGTTATATCATCTTTGGCCAAAAAACAGGTGGAGCTGTCCATGGCGGTACTGCTGTCGCTTTAGGTATGGCTGTGGCTGCTTTGTTTTTGTTTCCTATAGGTTTAGCTTCTGCCGGTACTACGCTTTTTAGCTGGAGCGTCCTGCCATTTGCTTTTGCAGTAGCGCTATTATCCAGTGCAATTCCCTATAGTCTTGAGATGGTGGCGCTTAAACGTTTACCGGCACAAAGCTTCAGTATTTTAATGAGTATGGAGCCTGCCATCGCTGCTTTGGCTGGTTTTATGATTCTTGCTGAGCAATTAAGTGTGCTGCAGTGGCTGGCAATCCTCTCAGTGATAGCAGCGTCATTGGGGAGTAGCCTGACGGCCGGGAAAAAACCTGTCACCGAAGTCGTCTCTTAAAAAGTTGTTTTATGAAATAGCATTGTGATTCTTTCAGATCCTGCTCTATGCTGAGCTTCAGATGCAGTGCAGGATACGAAGCAGATGCAACAATCGCTGTTTATTCTTTTGTTTGGATTCATGCTGGCTTCGCCTTGTGCAGCGGTGCAAAAATTTGTTTGGTTAACCGACAGCAGTACTCACCAGGACCTTAAACAATACCGTCAGGCGCTTGATGTGAATGGTTTAACCCTAAAGCTATTGATGCAGGATGTAACTGACTTTCAGGCACAACCGCTGCAAGCCACCACTGATCGGGCTATGGCGATGTTAAAGACCGAAGCTTCAGCGTGCGCTGGCAACAGAGTTAAAAACACTGAACGTTTAACCTTCAGCTACGCTACAGCTATTCCTCACACTGTATTTCCAGGATTAAGGCTGTACAGCAAAACATCCTCTAAAACGACACAATATCTGCAGCAGCAACTGAATGAGCAACAAAAAATCAGTTTGGAGCAGTTGCTTGAAGACGACAATAAACTGCATTTTGCCATAGGTGGGGGCCGTTCTTATGGCGACCAACTGGATACATTACTTAAAAACCCCCAATGGCAAGATAAGTTTTGGCAACGACGTTCTGTCGACATGTCTGCCGGGCTGATCGATATGCTGGTCCAAGACAGAGTCGATTTGCTGATTGAATACCCTAACGTGATGCAGCACTATTTGGCCCAATACAACCACAGCACGGAGCTGGCAAGTTTTAGCATAGAAGAAGCTGAACCTTATATGTTGGGATATATCCTTTGTGCTAAAACACCGGAAGGCAAACAGCTCACTGAATTTTTCCAGCAACGTCTGAAACAGGTCTCGCAACAAAAAAGCTATCTGGATGCACATTTAGGCTGGGTTGATGCTGCAGACAGGGTTCAACTGACTCAAATCTATAATCAGGTATTTGGCACCTCGTTCTGACTTTTGTGGAGTAGTATGCGTTTACTAGCCCTGTTATTACTCATGTCCAACTTTGCCTGGGCCCACGACACTATGCAGCTTTATGGAATTGAAGAGTTCCCCAAAGCAGAGCAGCAGAAACTCAGGCTATGGCTGGATCAAAGCTTTAACGCTGCCAATCATCTGCTGGGTCCTTATCCATTGCTCACTCACGTTTATTTGTCGCGCCGCACAGCAAGCGAACCAGTGCCCTGGGCTTACACCCAACGTATGGACAAACAGCAAGTGTTTTTTCAGGTGGACAGTAGTTTTGACTTGAGTGAATTTCAGCAAGACTGGACCGCCGCCCATGAATTCAGTCATCTTGCGTTGCCCTTACTGGACAGAGAAGACTTGTGGTTTGCCGAAGGTTTTGCCAGTTATATGCAATACCTGGTGTTACAGCAACAGCAGCAATTAACGGGCAGTCCTGCGTCCAGGTATCAGCAAAAACTACAGCAGGTCGCTCCTTTACTGCAGACTTCAAAGCTAACATTGGTGGCGCAGGTAAAACTCTGGCTACAACAAAGACGCTATAAAGCAGCCTACTGGGGTAGCACCTTGTTTTTTATTGAGGCCAACCATAGGCTGGAACAACAAAACATCAACCTGCCTGAGCTGATACAGCTTTATCAGCGGCAAAATCGTCTGAAAGATAATAACCTGCAACAATTAATAAACTCACTGGATGCTCTGCTGAAGAGCGCAGTATTCGGCCCTTTACTGCAGAAATATCAACAACAACCTGCCCAAGAGTTATGGCGCCAGCATCCAGCTTATTTTACTCAGCTCAAAAGCACTGCAAGCTGAAAACTACCCTAGTTGGCATAGCTCAGATTTTTTTAATTTTTCGCTCTTTATTGTGTTTTTTCCACTTTCAGGCATTGTGAAAGCTCGTGATCCTCAGTTAATTTAGAGACTTGAGCTTTACCTTACCATTTATGCAGGTTTTATCGATATGCAGCCAGTTGAGGAACGCAGACCAGAATTAACTTTGGCAGCAGATTTAACAGAACAACAAAAATTGCAAATACGCCAGCAGTGTTTTTATGGCTGTGTTTTCTGCGGCAGTCCGGTGTTTCGCTACTATGCTCAACCCAGAGTTCAATCCGCTCCTCTACCTGCTGAGCAGCCCGGCAGCCTCTCTGCAGTGCTCATTTGCCCCTTGCATGCCAAACAATTGCGCGGCGCTTTACTCAGCCGCAATACTTTAGCGGAACGTATCAGCCAGCCTTTTAACCAACAACGTATCAATAAGCCTGGTTTTAGTTTTGATCCGAATCGCAGGGTACAAGTCTCTGTCGGCATGAATACTGTGTACGCCGATTTTGCCCCAGGCGATAGTGAACAGCACTGTATCTGGGTCAATGGACGAGAGTTTTTTACCCTGCACTCTGAATCAGGCTGGTTGTGTTTTTCTTTTATGATGTCCGATGCTGCAGGACAGACGCTGATCAAAGTAGAGAAAGGCGAGCTGCAACAAAGCCCTGAACAGTGGGAATACAGCTATGAAGTGAATACCCTGAAGATCAGAGACCAACAACGCCGACTGCAGTTTACCGCCCAGCTTTGCAATGACAGGGTGTTACTGACCAAAGGACATTTTGTCGATCAGTTTGGTGATGGTTTTGTCGTCGAAGGCAACAGGGTAATTGCCATGCTCGATGGCCAAAAAGGCGGCCAGTATATGCACCGCATAGAGCCTGGACGTTACAAAGGAGGTTGGGCTTTATTTAATAAAATTCGCCACCCGGAATTAGTCATGCCTGGAAATTTTGCTTTTGTCTGCGCCGCAAAACGTAAGTACCCCGGCACTGAACGCTGACTTTGTTTTTTCTCTGTCGCTGTTTTATGCTACCTGATGTCACAGACCAATATAAAGCTTCGCAATCCAGTCTGGTCAGGCAAACATGACCAACTTAGCATACACTGGCGCTAGAATAATAAAAGTGCAAGTCATCAACACCTGACTTAGAACTCAGTCCAATGGAGAGACCTGATGCAGCAGAATCTTAAACGTATTTTCGCCCTTTTCGTTGCACTGGCAACAATAACAGCTTGTGGTGGAGGCGGTGGGAGCGATAGCTCTGGCGGTTCTGGCAATAGCGGAGGATCGGGTGGCTCAGGAAGTGGAGTACCTGCAGCACCAGTCTGGACTGCAGGACAATACAGCGCTGAATCTCAGTTTAAAAACTTTTGTGCGGCTCCCCGCTCAGGTGCTGACCCAATTAATGGTGGTAATTATCCGGATAAAGCCGGTACCGCTATGCATGAAAAAATGTGGTTAAGGTCATGGAATAACAGAACTTATCTTTGGTATAGCGAAGTAGCCGATCTGGATCCGACAAACTACAGTATTTCCGCTTATTTTAATCTGTTGAAAACCAAAGCAGTCACAGATTCAGGCGTCGCTAAAGATCAATTTCATTTCACTGAAAATACAGCTGAATACCAACAACAATCTCAATCCGGTGTCAGTTCAGGTTATGGTATTGAATGGTCTGTTGTATCAACCAGCGCACCACGTTCTTTTACAGTGGCTTATACCGAACCCAATTCTCCCGCTGCTTTAGCTGGGGTTAAAAGAGGTGACTTTTTACTTGAAGTTGATGGTATAGACTTTGTGAATAATAGCACCAGCAGCGGCGTAAATACCTTAAATGCAGGTCTGTTCCCTGCCAATGCAGGTGAAACACATAGTTTTAAATTCCGTACTGTTGAAAACACCGAAGTCAGCTATCAGCTCAGGTCAGCAGATGTAGCTTCCAGTCCTGTGCAGAACGCAAAAGTGATCAATACAGCCTCAGGCCCTGTAGGTTATTTCCAGTTTAATAGTTATATAGTGCCGGCACAGCAGCAACTGATTGATGCAGTTAAATTATTCCGGGATGCTGCTATCTCACAACTGGTGGTGGATTTACGCTACAACGGTGGTGGTTTATTAGCTTTAGCAGGGCAACTGGGTTACATGGTGACAGGCCCGGATATTATTCAAGGCAGGTATTTTGAGCGCCTGCAGTTTAATGATAAATACCCCAGTACTAACCCCATTACAGGTGACAGTTTAAGCCCAACGCCTTTTTATAACCGTGAAATCAACTATGAAACAGGGACTTTAACCAACACTACTTTGCCCAGTTTAAACCTCAGCCGGATCTATGTGTTAACCACAGACGATACCTGCTCCGCCAGCGAAGCTTTTATGAATGGACTGCGGGGTATAGATGTAGAAGTGATCCAGATTGGTGGCAAAACCTGTGGAAAACCTTATGGTTTTTACCCGCAAGATAACTGTGGTACCACCTACTTCAGTATTCAATTCAGCGGTATAAACTTCAAAGGTTTTGGTGACTATGCGGATGGTTTTAATCCAACCAACAGCCCTGTTTTTGCTGCAGATGTGAAAGGCTGCCCTGTTGCTGATGATTTCTCTAAAGTGCTGGGGGATCCGGAAGAAGATATGTTGGAGGCAGCTTTGTATTATGTGGATAATAACAGCTGCCTGACCTTGCCTGGTTCAGCAGTGAATAAGGCTCTTGGGGCGCGGTCAGGCATTGCAGCTGCTTTATCAGGCTCCACTACAGCAGATGGCTTAGCGGTCAAAGATCCGTCCGAAAGGACTTTGAACAATAGTATTCGTCAACCCATTAGGGACCAACAACAGTGAGTAACAGCTTGTTTTTAAAATACGCCACTTTAGGCACTATGCTTTTGATTGTTAGTGCTTGTCAGCAGGTTCAGGCTGTCGCCGAACCTGCTGTACTGACAGAAACATCACCAGAAGTGAAGCTGGAGCTACAACAACAAATCCAAAAAGCCGTAGGCGGACCTTTGGTGAAGCTGGCAGACAATGCTTATTTGTTTGAAAGCCAGATCTGGGTCGAATCCGTAGTGCTAAAAGATGACAAAGGCCGTCCTTTAGATGGTCGTCATATGGATTTAGCCAACCTCTTTATCCTGCAGATTGAGCAAGGGCAATGTCAGTTAAAACATAATAAATCAGGACAGATTTTTGTGCTGGAACACGCCAAATGCATGGCCGAGAAACAGCGTTTTCCTGAGAAGTAACATCAGCCCCATAGTGGAAAAGCCCGAGTCAGCTAGATTGGCTGACTCCAGCTTTGTACGACAGAAGGCAGCGACTCACCACTTTCATTCACCGCAATCACCCGGTAATACACTGCCCCTTGTTGTTTGAGCGCATCAGGATCGGCAAAAATTCTATCTGTAGCTGGGTCAAAAGGCAGTTTTGCATTGGAGATTTTATCTGCGATCAACTGCCAGGGCCCCAGCTTTGTCGAGGACCTTTCGATCTTGTAATACCTGGCCACAGCAGAGCCCAGCCACTGAATATTCATAGGATCAGTGATGGCTCTTAACGTTGGAGCTAAAGGCACGGGCAAGGCATCAGGTTTGGCTTTGCCCGCTAAAGTTGCCTGAGCCTGACGCACTAAATGAACCACCTGCTGTTCTTGATTAAACTCAGCTTCTGCAAATCCCGGCAAACGATAGCTGTAATGCCCGGTGTATTCTTTATGAAAATAAAAACCGCCGTTATGACGCTGCCCACGCCAGCCCCAGACAAAAACACCAGCCGTTTTCGCACCTTTCACTTCGGTATTTACCGCAGCATCCAAAATAGCGGCAATATTTTTGCTGTCGGTTAAGCCAAACTCACCAATCAGATACACTTTTTTGCCGCCAATAGCCGTCAGATCTATGCTGACTTGCTCTGGGTTATTATTGTTATTGGTGGTGTAGAAATGGTTAGAAATAATATCCACTGCTGGGTTGGTCAGAGATTCAGGGATAATTTTTAAATAGGTACCATCCACACTCAACTGCCTGGGCGCGTGGAGCTTAATCTGGGCCACGGTTTTTTGCACAAAATCTGCAGTGCTGTCTTTCAGCTCATTGCCAGTTTCCCAGGCCATGATGGCTTTTTCTTCAGAGTATAACCGGCCTGTGATGCTGTTTTTGCGCTGGATCACCTGACGGATAATATCCAGATAGGCAGCGTAAGTACGACTGTCTGTGCGGTAAAAATCATCGGCGGTTTCGCCATAAAAAGCGGCTAGTTGAGCGCGGCCGCCCCACCAATCCCAATGATCAATAAAGGGCAAAATAAGCCGGATTTGATATTTTTCTGCCAGCGCAATCATACGGTCGTACACCAGCATAGCTTTTTCGTTCAGCACAGGCATGCCGCCCTCTGTAACCGGAGCTAAAATATGAGTTTCACGGCCACAAGCAACATCGGCCGGATGAGCCACCGACAATACATAAACCCGCATGGCTTTATGGCCAGTAAAACTTAAGGCCTGAAACCAGTTTTCCTGCTCTTCTGCAGTAGGCCAGCTAAAGTACTGGCCCCAGCCACGTGGATCTGCAGCACAAACTCCGCGGGCGTCGTCTTCTAATCGATGCAACTCAGGTGCATGCAAACCGGCAAATCTGAATTCGTTGTTGCCATCCATCAATTGATGGCCCTGACGACTGATAAAGTGCTCAAAGGCCAACACCGGATAGCTACTGATCAACAGCAGCACAGTCAACACCCAACGATGCATCGTTACTCCTTTAGGGCTTTCAGCCCGATACCATAGCGTCAATTAGTGGGCTGTTCCAACAACAAAGCAGCTTCCATCATAGCGCGGCCACTATGATAAGGCCCTTTCCAGAACCCTACCTTGTAGTGAGTGGCGCGATCCGGATGCGATGCCGCCAGCCAATGCCATTCACCACCAATGGGGTCTATATGCTCACGCTGAATGTAAGCCCAAAGCCCTTCTGCCACGCTGAAGTAGCCCATGTCGCCTGTTAAACGCCAGGCGGTTAAAAAGCCCACTAAAGCTTCAGCCTGGATCCACCAGCAACTTTGCTGATGTTGATGCTGAGTCGCCAGATGCCACTCGTCGGCCAAATGACCATCATCACATAAACCCTGTTGCAAGGCGACATCAGCCATCTGTAATACCAAAGGCCGGTATGTATTCAGCAAAATCTGGTTGTCTAAAGCACGCAGTGCTTCCCATAATAACCAACTGGCTTCAATATCATGGCCATAGGAATAAAAAGGCGAGTGATCCACCCAGTCCAGGTCCAAAAACAAACGCAAATGGCCATTGGCTGCATTGACGATGCGCTCGGCAAACAACAACGTCAGACGTTGAAGAGCCTGCTGCACATCAGTTGTTTTGTGCTGTAAATACAAAGCGGTATAAGCTTCCAGTACATGCAGGTGAGTATTCATCGTTTTAGGGTAATTTAAGTCTTTTTCACTTAAACGCAAATCCTGTAAGCCCTGCCAGTCATGAGAAAAAGCCTCCAGATACCCCTGCTTTTCTTTATCCCAGCTATGCTGTTCGAGCAACTGGAAATAACTCAGCGCTTTAGCAAGAGCGGCTTGATCGCCTGTGGCTTTGAAATAAGCACACAAGGCATAAATGGCAAAAGACTGGGCATAGGTTTGTTTTTTACCATTGACCAGTTGACCCTGAGCATCCAGCTCCCAAAACACACCACCTGCCGTTTTATCGTCAAAATGTTCCAGTAGGTACTGATATGCACGGCTAGCCAGAGTTTTACACTCTGCTGAGTCCAGAAAAACCGCCGCTTCACTGAAAAACCATAAAATGCGGGTGTTCAGAATAATGCCTTTATTGGCATTGGCTTCGACACTGCCATCGTCGTTTATTTGACCATAAAAACCTCCGGCCGGGTCGACTGCATGATCGGCCCACCAGCGCGCAATAGTTGCACAATGCGCCCGACAATGGGGCGCTGTCAGAGGCAAAGTCTGGATCATAAAGCTAAATCCCTTAACGCCTGTTCATTGCCATCGACCAAAGCATTAATACGCTGCACTGTCAGGGCCGAACGGTAGCCGTCTTCCGGTGTATTGATGGCGTAATCCAGCAGTTGTGCAACTGTGCTGGTCGCGACATGCATACGAGTGTCAGATGAAGCGTAATAAATAAAAACTTCGTTGTTTTCGTTGACTATCCAGCCATTGCTAAAGGTCACATTAGACACGTCGCCTACCCGCTCCACGCCTTCTGGCGCAATAAAATGACCTGCAGGTCTGTGTGTCACCAGCCAGGGTTTGTGCAAGTCGGTCATAAATACATACAACACATAACGCAAGCCTGCTGCTGTATTGCGCACTGCATGCGCCAGATGTAGCCAGCCTTTGTCAGTTTTAATCGGTGCCGGGCCCTGACCGTTTTTCACTTCATTGATGCAGTGATAGACCTTAGGATCGACTATCACTTCCTGTTTTACTTCTGCGCCAACCATAGAGTCAGTTAAACCCCAACCGACGCCGCCACCAGCACCAACGCTGATAAAGCCATCTTGTGGTCTGGTGTACAAAGCGTATTTGCCTTCGACAAATTCAGGGTGTAACACCACGTTACGCTGCTGACCAGAGTAAGTGATTAAGTCAGGCAACCGTTCCCAGTTGACTAAATCTTTAGTACGGGCAATACCACACTGGGCTTCAGCAGCCGACGTGTCATCAGGGCGGTTTAGATCTTTGCGTTCAGTGCAGAACAGACCATAAATATAACCATCGGCATGAGCCGTCAGACGCATATCGTAGACATTGGTGTCGGGTCTGTCGGTTTCCGGCATAGTGACCGGCTTGGGCCAGAACACAAAGTTATCCACACCATTAGCGCTTTCAGCCACGGCAAAAAAAGATTTGCGGTCATTGGCTTCCACCCGCACCACCAGAATGTATTTGCCCTGCCAATAGATAGCGCCCGAGTTAAAGGCTGCATTAATACCATTGCGTTCCAGCAGTAAAGGGTTGCGCTGTTCACTGAAGTCATAACGCCAGGTTAAAGGCGTGTGAGCGGCGGTCAGTATCGGGTTCTGCCAGCGGCGATAAATACCATTACCGCCTGCAACAGGCTGGTTTGGTAACGAGAGTAATTTTTGATGTTCTGCGAATAATTGCGCTACATTTTGCTTAAAAGTCATGGGAACTGTTCACCCTTTCCAAATTTATCACTGATGCTTTGTTGTTTCTGCAGTACCTGACCATCTCTTGCAGCAGGAACCGGTTACATTATTTACCTATGATTGAGCATAGAATACTCAACCATAGATGAAGTTTTTTTACTTACTATGGATGGCCTCGCCTGAGAGTGCTGCAGCTGCAGGTCGATCTTCCGGTGCATCCCTTAATTGATCCCACCAGTAAAACTTCAGAAACAAACTGGTCAGAACTGCTACTACCATTGCCGCAGCAAAAGCACTCCACAGCTGGATCACCATAAAAATAGGAGCTGCGGTTAAACTGGTATGCCAGACAATGCCAACACAGACATTGGCCATATCGCGGCCAAAATCACGGTTGGGCTGAATAGCCGGATTGTCTTTTTGCAGTTCAAGCAGTACCGGAGACCAGAAGCCCCAAGGCCTGGTTTTACAGTAGAACTCTTTTAACACAGCCATTTCATCCGGCGGAGTCAGTAAGCTTGCGACTATGCAGGTCAATAAACAAAACGCGAACAGCACAGGGAAAGCATACAAAGGTGATACCGAGGTAAACATCATAGGTATGGCGGTTAAAATGCCGGCCAGCATGCCAAAGAAATAGCCATAGCCGTTAAAGCGCCACCAGTACCATTTCAATAAGTTTGCGGCTGTGTAGCCACCGTATAAGGCCGAAACCAGCCATAAAATCAATTCATTCAGCGACGGAATAAATAGGCCAATGGCGGTGCCAATCAGTACAAATAATATCGACACCAGATAGCTGAGTTTCACATAGGTTTTTGGGGCTGCGTTGGCATTGACATACTTTTTATAGATGTCGTTCACCAGATAAGCCGGGGCAGCATTGACAGTCGCGGCAAAGGTCGACATAAAGGTCGCCAGTAAACCTGCGACAATTAATCCTAATAAACCAGCCGGAATATAATTGGCCAAAGCAAAAGGCAGAATTTGTTCAAAATCAACATTCGGGCCCATAGCATTAAGTTCATCACGGAAAAACACCAAAGCCAGTACAGCCAAACCGGTGATCATCATATAACGTGGGAACAACAACACCACACTGACAATCCAGCTCATTTTAGCAGCTTCAACCGGAGTTTTTGCTGAGAGTACCCGTTGCATATCAAAGTTTGGCGCAGGTCCTGCCAGACTTTGTAAAAAGCCTTTAAACAACACCAGCATAAAAAACACTGAAAATAACGACCAACCGTCTTCAACTATCTTCTGATTGGCGGATGCCAGTAACTCCGACCAATCTAAATCCAAAGTCCAGCCAAAAGCCAGGCTATGCCAGCCTTCAGGCACTGCAGCGGCGAGCATATCAGGGGACACCTGCAGCATGGCAATGACGCCAATAGCAATACAGGCAAAGGTCATAATAATAAACTGCACCACTTCAGTGATCACCACACTGAACATGCCTCCCTTCACCACATAAGCTGTAGTGATCAACGTGACCAGCAACCCATAAAGCACTTCATTGGTATGAGCGTCCGCCGCCAGTTGCCAGGGTAAAAAGGCTGCAGCAAATTTACCTATTCCAATAAAACCATAAGCGAGGAATCCAATCACACTCAACAACGCAAACAACACCACGATCAGGTGGCTCCACTGAGCGCCGCGGCTATTGCCAAAACGGAAAGTGATCCATTCAGCACCCGTCATGACTCCAGAGCGACGTAACCAAATGGACAAAAACACCATCAGGAAAATTTGATTAAAAGCAGGCCAGAGCCAGGGGATAAATACGCTTTTTAAACCGTAAATAAACAACAGATACACCATCCACATGGTGCCACTGATATCAAACATACCGGAAGCATTCGATAAGCCCAGATAATACCAGGGCATTTTGTTGCCTCCGAGGAAGTAACTTTGCATATCCTTGTTGGCTTTATTGGCTATCCAAAAGCCTATCCATAGCGATAAGGCAATGTAAGCCAGCACTATGGCAATATCTATAGGAGCTAAATTCATTTGCTGTTCGTCTCTGTTGACTTGTCCGGCCATGGCTGATGTTTATGAACCAGCGGGCCTGTTTTTCATTTTATTTTTTACAGTCGCTGCTCACACCCGCAGATGTAACCGGTTACTGATTGATTTTGAGTTTACCTTTTTATGTTCAGTTGGCAAGCTGTTATTTGCGTTTATTTCTGCACTGACTTATAACGCTTTGTGTAGAATACAAAATAACAATGCTGAAAAAAGCTCTTAAATCAGTCACAAAGGTCGATATTCATGTCCACAATCCGCGATGTATCCAAACAGGCCGGTTTATCTATTGCCACAGTGTCACGCGCTTTGAGTACACCGGAAAAAGTGTCACCTGAAAGCCTGAAACGGGTTCAGCTTGCTATCGAAAAGCTGCAATACAGACCTAATATGTTGTCGCAAAAATTCCGCCATAACACGGCCAATAGCATAGTAGTGTTGGTGCCAAACATTGCAAACCTGTTTTTCTCTACTGTGATCAGCGGTATTGAAAACGTCGCGCAAAAGCGCGGTTTTAATGTGTTATTGGGCGATACCCGTGACTCGATGAAGCGCGAGCAAGAATTTATACATCTGGTGGAAACACGCCAGGCTGATGGTTTAATTCAGCTTAGACCATACAGAGCCAACAACAGCCTGCTGCCTAAAGCCCACGTAACAGCAGTCAACGCCAGTGGTTGCGAAAACACACCTTACCCAGCAGTACGGATTGACAATGTCGCAGCAGCAAAAGAGGTAGTGCAGTATCTGATCTCGTTAGGCCACAAGCGTATTGGCATGATTTCAGGCTTAAAAGATAACCCGCATGCGATAGACAGGATGCGGGGTTACAAAGCTGCATTAGCTGAAGCTGGTATTGAGTTTGACCCGGCGTTAGTCGCTGAAGGTGATTTTACTTTATGGTCAGGTTTAAATGCGTCCGGCCATTTCAGTCGTATGCCTATACCACCAACAGCTCTGTTTTGCATGAATGATGAAATGGCCATAGGTGCGATTAAAGGATTGAAAAGTAAGGGATTTAAAATTCCAGAAGATATATCAGTGACGGGTTTTGACGATCTGGAATTTGCTAAATACAGTGACCCTGCGCTGACCACCATAGCGCAACCTGCCGGAAAAATAGGCGAAAAAGCGGCAGAGCTATTGTTTCAATTGCTGGATGGCAGTCATGAAGGCAGCAGTGAATTTGTTTTGCCTTATGAGTTTGTCATCCGCCAAAGTACAGCCATAGCACCTAAAAGAGACTAATCCAGGCTGAAGTAAGCTTACAAATTACACAAAATCGATTTGCAAAGACAAATGTAACCAGTTACATTCAGTGCAACTTTAGTTTTGTCAGCACACTATTGGCCGGACTTCCCCAAGCAGACCTAAAAATAGTGGGCTGGCATCCTGTTTCAGGTGCATTTGTATGTTGTCGTTACCCGTTCAAAGCCAGAGATTCACGGCATGGCTACAAAACTCAGCACTGCCCTTCTGGAGTCAGCAAGGCATAAACCCACAAACTGGCGCTGTATACGAAAAATTTAACGCCGATCATCAACCAGACCTCGGTGCAGTATTTCGCAGCAGAGTGCAAGCCAGACAAATTTTTGTTTTTGCCGCTGCTTATCAGCAAGGTTGGTTACCTGATGCCTTGCCAGTTGTGGCAGGCATACAACACTTCTTAAACCGGCATGCAAAAAAAGACAGCTCTGACGCTGGCTATGTGCATAGCCTGACGGCAGAAGGAGAGCAGCTTGATCAAAAGCTGGATGCCTACGATTTTGCCTTTTTTCTGCTGTCCTGCGCTTATCGTTACCAAAGCTTTTCTGATCTGCAAGCACTGGATCAGGCCAACAAATTATTGCAGCAAATAGAACACCAATTCCGTTCTGTGCCTGGCGGTTGGATGGAAGGTGATTACAGCAGCCCTTATCGTCGGCAAAACCCGCATATGCACTTATTCGAGGCCTTTTTAGCTTTGTATCAGGTAACAAAAGACGGGAAGTGGCTGGCGAAAGCAGGACAAATCTACACCTTATTCGAGACGGTATTTTTTCGTGCCGATCAGGGGGTCTTGCTTGAGTATTTTACCGATCAATGGCAGCCATTGCCCGGTCCGAAAGGGCAAATTGTTGAACCAGGCCATATGTTTGAATGGGTTTGGTTATTGCGTTGGTATCAACAACTGACAGGCACTCCGGTTGACTATTACTGCGAAACTTTATACCAGAATGGCCTGAAACTTGGGCTGGAAGCCAGCACAGGGCTGATTTATGACGAAGTAGTACCAGGGCAGGAGCCGTTAAAAAAAACCAAAAGGCTCTGGCCATTAACAGAATTAATTAAAGCCAGCCTGGCTCAGGCAAAAGCCAGTTCAGAGCCGGAGTACCAACTCAAGGCAGAGCAACAAGCGGCTTTCACTATAGATCTGTTGTTTCGTTTTTACCTGCCAGCCAATGTAACCGGTTTATATTTCGATCAACTGGATGCAAATAATCAGGTCTGTGTAGCTGACGCACCCGCCAGTACGCTTTATCATCTGATGGTCGCCGGCTTAGAAGCACGGGCTTATTGTCAAACCCAGCAAAATGGAAAACTCTGATGTGGTCAACCGACTGTTTTAAAACCTATGATATTCGCGGCATAGTGCCCACTCAGCTCAATGAAGAGCTGGCTTACCGTATTGGTCGGGCTTTATGCCAGCAACTGTCGGCGAAAATAGTGGTCATAGGCCACGATATCCGTTTATCCAGCCCATCCTTAAGTGCAGCTTTAGCTCAGGGTTTGCAAGAGGGTGGTGCTGATGTGATCGACATAGGTTTATGTGGCACTGAGCAGGTATATTTTTCTGTATTTCATTTAGAGGCAGACGCCGGTGTTTGTGTCACAGCCAGCCATAACCCGGCGAATTACAACGGCATGAAGTTTGTGGGCAAAGGGTCCACCCCTATCAGCGCCGACACAGGTTTAAATGCCATCAGGGATCTGGTGGCAAACGCAGAATTTGCCGCCCCTGTTGATGTCGGTAGCTATCAGCAACAAAATACACTGCCTGCTTATGTTGACCATCTGCTGACTTATCTGGATGTGCAAGCACTGAAACCGCTGAAGGTGGTGATGAACCCAGGCAATGGTGGTGCAGGTTTAGTGGTCAATGCACTGGCGCCCTTATTGCCAATACAGATTATTCCGCTGCAGTTTGAGCCGGACGGCACTTTCCCACACGGCGTACCTAACCCTTTGTTAGTCGAAAATCGCTTAAGCACCAGTGCAGCAATTCAAGCACATCAAGCCGATTTAGGCGTGGCATGGGATGGCGATTTTGATCGCTGTTTCTTCTTTGACGAACAAGGTCAGTTTGTTGATGGATATTATCTGGTCAGTTTATTAGCACAAGCTTTATTGCTGAAAAATCCGGCTGAAAAAATCATTTATGACCCCAGGTTATACTGGGCGACGCAGCAAACAGTAAAAGCCGCAGGTGGAGTACCTGTGATCAGTAAAACCGGTCATGCTTACATTAAAGAGAAAATGCGCTCTGAAGATGCATTATATGGCGGTGAAATCAGTGCTCACCATTATTTCCGTGACTTCGCGTATTGCGACAATGGCACTATTCCCTGGTTATTAATTCTAGCCTTGTTGTCGGCTACTGGCCAACCTCTGTCGGCTTTGGTGCTGCAGTTGCAGCATCAATTTCCTTGCAGCGACGAACTGAACTTTAAAGTCACAGATGCCAAAGCGGCTATAGCGGCCATTGCCGCCTTGTATCAGCACAAGGCACTTGAAGTGGAGCTGCTGGATGGTTTAGGTCTGAACTTCGCTGACTGGCGTTTTAACCTGCGCATGTCCAACACCGAGCCTTTGTTACGGCTGAATGTAGAAACCCGGGCTGATGCAAAGCTGCTGGCAACAAAAATTGCGGAGCTGACCTCAGCCTTACAACCCTTCTTAGTCTGATATTTCTTTCTGTCGAAAAACGAAGGGCGCTGTTAAGCGCCCTTCGTTTTATAACGCATGCATCACTTTGGCATGCTCAGTCAGAATTTTAATGGTGCTTTGGTCCTGATCAAACACTGAATTTAAACCCTGAGGTTCCTGCGGCGGATCGCCCAGATAATCATCACCCACTTGCCAGATAAAATCAGCTCTTTGAGTGCGGCCTGCGCCACTCCAGGTCCAGAAGTTAGAGCCTGCAATGGCACGCCCAGCTTTGGCTTGTTGTTCTATCAGCTGAAAAAATTCTGTATAAAACTTGTCGCGCCAGACAGTTGTCGCTTCAGGACGATAATCTGCTCCATCCCTCTCTATACCAAATTCTTCCATCACCAGTGGCTTGTTCATTTGATCCGCCACAGCAATATGCTGTTCGATATAAGTTTTAGCTGTTGCCAAACCAGAGGCATAGGTCTGCTCCGCCTGAGTGATATCAAACCACTGCCAGTTTTTCGGCCACAGGTGGAAGGTCAGATAATCAACATAAGGAGATTGATGCGCTTTGATAAACAAATCCATATCATCCAATGCGCCTCTGCTGCCTTCACTGCCGGTCGACACCAGCTGCTGTGGCGCCAGCTGCTTAATAAACTGAGCTGTGTCATTGACCCACTGCACATAAACTTGCGCGTTTTCGGCACCGGCCTCACCACTGCCTGGCCGGGGTTCGTTCGCCAACTGCCAGCTCATAATGGTTGGATCTGCTTTGTAGGCTACTCCTGTCACTGTGTTGGTGCGCTCAATCAGTTTTTGGATCAGGCTTCGATACAACTGCTGCGACTCAGCCAGACGATAAAACCGTGCTGAATTTTGCATAAAGGCATTCCAGTCTTTGGTTAAATCCGGGTCAAGCACAGGCTCGCCGGTTTGCCAGGCGACGTATTGCGACATACCGCCGGACCATTGCCAGAAGTTGTTTAAAAACAACACAGCTTTCATCTCGCGTTTCGCCATTTCCGACAACAGAAAATCCAGCCCTTGCCATAACTCTTCATCAACCTGACCAGGAGCTGTCTGAATAGCTGGTTTTAGCGACATCACCAGTGCACTGGCCTCAGACGCAGCCAGTACTCTTAAATTGGTGACGCCGGCAGCTTTTAGTTGGTCCAGCTCTTTGATTAAGCGTGCTCTGTCGCCTTTATCCCCATCTGCACCTAAATAAGCGCCATACCAGAAATTAGTACCCACAAAATAATAGGGCTTGCCCGCCAGCTGAAACTGTTTGCCTTTCACCTGCACAAAAGCAGCAGGCTCAACCACAGAGTGTTGCTGCGGTTCGGCCACGGGCGCTTTATTGCATGCCGTCATAGCTACCAGTATGAAAATCAAACCCATCAGGCTTTGCAACTGCTTCATTTCACGCCTCCTGCCGCGCCCTTTTCACCGGCACGAAATGGCACCGCAGGTAAACCAGCACTGTTGTATAAATTGGCATAGGTGTAGTCGGCCCAGCCAAAACGTACCGATACCGGTTGTTTCACTTTATCACTCCAGACCAGCACCTGATTGCCATCCAGTCTGGCCTGCGCATTTTGGTATTTGCCATCGGATCCAGCAACGGCAAAACCTTTTAACTCTTCACCTTGCACTGACAACCCGGTACCTGCCTGATCAAAACTCAAACGCAGTTGCGCGCCTTCGGCTTGCATTGACTTAAACACTGGGCCTGAATACAGCAAGTCTTCTCCGTATACCACAGCACGGGCCGCCAGCCATAAACGTTCAGCCACAGGTTTTTTCCGGCGCGGATGCACATCTTCGATATCACCTAAATCTGTGATCACTACCATAGCAGTCTGAGGCAAAGCCAAAGTCTGAGTTTGAGCTTCACGTAAAGCTGCCCAGCTACTTTCAGCTGGCTGAGCCTTAGGTTGCATATAACTCGCCAGCTGCACATATAAAAATGGCAATGGTTGTTGCCAATGCTGACGCCAGCTTTGAATTAACGTGCTGAATAGCTTGTGATAATACTGTGGTTTATCACCATTACTTTCGCCCTGGTACCAGATCACACCTTTTACGGCATAAGGCATTAAAGGTTTGATCATGGCGTTAAACAATACGCCTGGTTTCCAGTTCAGAAATTTTACATCTGGTAGTTTCGGTTCAGCCGTGTTGTTATAACGCCAGTCCCCTTCCAGATTGAGCTGTGTCGTATCAGCTTTTAACCACAACTGACCGGCCCGGCCTACTGACACTTTATTATCCCAGCTGTTGATCACCCGCAGCGCTATCAGGTTATCGCCCGCCTTTAATAGACCGGCAGGCAACTTAATTTCAGTAGTGGAATCAGCCCAACTTTCTTCGGCCACTTGTTTGCCGTTGATAAAAATCCGGCCTATTTGATTAATGTCGCCAAAAAACAGTGAGGCTTGTGTCGGCGCTTTAGCCAGCTTTACAGTTTTGCGTAACCAGACAATATCACTTAGCGGTGTGGCGTTAGGTAAGCTCACCTGCTGCCATTGGCTGTCATTTGTGGCTGGCTCAGCCAGTTTTAGTTGCTCAACACCAGCGTTACTGCCAATCAACTGCCATTTTTGCTGATCTTTTTGTTTATTCTCTTCAATACGTTGCTGCCATACTTCTGGCTGAGCCTGCATATCAGCGGCATCTTTTTCATAACCTGGCACAGTCAACAAAGCCTGAGCCGGAGTCCAGGCTTCAGCAGCAGTGCCGCCCCAGGTGGCATCAATAATTCCGACTGCCACACCTTTTTGCAGATGATTTTGCTTGGCAAAAAACCAGCCTATAGCAGAGAAATCAGCCACAGTTTCAGGCGAAGCTTTAATCCAGCTTGCCTCAGGCACAGGCTGGTTGGATAAGGCTGATAAGGTTTTGGGCAAAGTGTAAAAACGGATTTTCGGCAACTGACTATCCTGCACTTCCTGCTGCCAGTTTTCAGTTTGCGCCCCCAGTTTCCATTCCATATTAGATTGGCCTGAGGCAACCCAAACATCCCCTAACCAGACATCGGTAAAGCTAATTTTTTGCTCTTTACTGCTGATAGTCAGCTGGTAAGGCCCGCCTGCGGCTTGTGGTTTGAGTGTCGCAAGCCACTGGCCTTTTGCATCTGCGGTAACGTTGGTTTTGCTTTGCGCCAGCTCTACTTCAAGCTGTTGACCAGCTTTAGCCTGCCCCCACACCTTTAACGGCAGGTCACGTTGCAGCACCATATGATCAGCAAAAAGTGGCGGTAGCTTTAATTCATCAGCCATCAGGCCTGGGGTGATTAGAGTCATAAGGATCAAACAACAATGTAGTAATTTAGACATCAGTGTGCTCTTTCTCTGTATAGCGGCTCAAGCCGTAAAATTGCATTGAACCTAAAATCAGGACTGAAAAAGAAAAGCCGGATCAAGCATAAGGCTAAAATCCGGCTCTGAGTGCTTTAGAAACGAGCTCTTACACCTAAGGTATAACGACGCTCATAAATATTCTGGTTTATTTTCAGACTTTCCCATTGCAGGTAACTTTCTTCGTATTCTTCGGTCAGGTTAGTGCCCTGAGCAAATACGGTAAAGTTATCGGTAATGTCATAGCTGACTGAAGCATCTACATAAGCTGTAGGTTGTTGCCAGAAGCCAAAGTCGGCCTGACCCCAGACGTTGACCGGATATTGCAAACGTTTGCTACGGTAGTTATGGGCTATACGAGCCTGGAAACCATCTTTTTCATACCAGATAATGGAGTTGGCAGAATGCTCTGAGTTGTCCGAAATTGGCAAAGTTTCACCATAATAATCTTTGCTGGCACTTTCACTAGGGGCATAAGTGTAGTTAAAAGTCACACCAAAACCGCTCCAGAAATCAGGCAGGAAATCAAAGGCTTGCTGGTAACCAAACTCTATACCGTCAATAGTGCCACCCTGGCCATTTTGTTTGGTTTGGGTAGGCACAGCAGTGTTGCGCACTACACCGTCCGAATCCGGAATGTCTGAACGTAAGACAGTGCCGGTTTCAATGAAGGATTCAATATCCATACGGAAAGCGCCCAGGCTGACCAAACCGCTTGGACTGAAATACCACTCCAGACTGATATCAAAATTGTCAGAACGCCATGGGTCCATCATAGGATTACCATTGGACTGAGCTTGCTGCGCCAAAAACAGGCTGGAATTGTTTGGATCTATGGTGCGGGTCACGGATAAGCCTAAACCCAAATCATCGCTGTTTAATGCGGTCATGGTTTTAGCGTAGGCCATACGCAGCTTCAGTTCGTCGGTTAAATCGAAGGAAATATTAAAAGAAGGCAGTACATCAGTGTAATCACGGTCTGTCACCACATCACCGGCATCAGACAAAGGTGTGCCTGAAATACCTTCGTAGTCAACACCATCGACAGTAACAACCGAAGTCGCACCCAAAATATTTTGTACCACGTTCAGTTCAGTTTTGACCACCTGAACACCAATGTTTCCGCGGAAAGGTAAATCCAGACTGCTGATATCGCCTTCGAAATTAGCTTGTGTATATACAGTACTGGTTTTCTCTTCGACATCGTAAGAGTCAGCCGGATTTTTTTGTCTGACATTACCGCCATACAACGCATTCTGGAAGCCCAAAGCATCATCCATCACTTTTGGATCAATAAAATACAAACCTCCAGACGGCAAACCCGTGACAGGCCCAAAATCATTGATTTGCTTCACCCAACCCGCAGGTAAACCAGAAAACGGCTGCAAAGCGGCAATAGACAAGCCGGTATCAGGTAGTGCAGAGGCCGGATCTTTCCATTTGGCATACACTGTATTGCCTGCACTGGAGGTAAAAGGTGATACCAAATCGTAAGTAAATCGGATCACATCACGTTTAGCGTAACGCACACCAAAATCAACAGAGGTTAAATTTTCTAAATCAAAAGCATAACTACCGTCTGCTCTTACAATGTCCAGATTGGCTTCATCATCTGAGTTATGCTCAGAGTAAGTGGACACCAGACCATAGTTGGCCATGTTGCCGGTATCTACGCCTATGTTCCAGTTTGGATGTTCACCACGATAATCAATAGAAACCGGAATGTAGTAATACAGCGGTTGGCCATTGTCGCCCAATAAAGGCTGGCCATTGGCCTGAGTAATAGGCAAGCCCTGAATACCACCAGGGTTCACAGCAACAGGGCCGTTACCAAAGTTTGCATCTGCACCTACTTGCGATAAACCATCGTTTAAGTAGGAATCCGCAAAGTTCTTGGTGCGTTCTGCAGTTGCCTTTCCATGTAAATACCGCAATGAACCTTTAAATTTATCGCCATTGTCATAATCCAGCTGCAGATTCGTATTCAGTGACTCACGGTAATCCACTTCGCTGCGCGAATAGGCATTTAAACCACGGGCTTCTAAATCTACAGATTCCACAGCGTAAAACCCAGGAGCGACTTCAGTGGCTGCATCAGGTTTAAACCAACCCCAGTTTTGCCAGGCATTGTGAGCTACTATGCCGGATGCCCTGTCATACTGATCCATATCGGTGTAAAACACGTCTGCAGTTAGTTTTAAGCTGGATGAAATCTCATACTGAAAGGATGAGGTTAAACCTAAACGCTCCCGTTCAACAAAACGGTTCATCGCGCTGTGGCTTTGAAAGCTAAAAAAGGTGTCGTCAGTATCGCCATCAGCATTTACATCAGCGGCGCCTTGAGGCCAGGCCCAGCTTTCACCGGCTAATCCCCACCAGCCGTCATTTTGTGCACCGTTACGGTAGTTGGCGAGGTTTGAATTCGAGTAGGTTGCGGAAAAAGCCGCACCAAATTTTTCGCCATTGTACGCAGCAAACATACTGGTTTTATCATCCACTTCTTCAGTGTAAGAACCGTAAGTGCCTTCTGTAGAACCGACTAAAGTCCAACCTTCTTCCAAATCAAAAGGTCTGTGGCTTTTTAAATTGATGGTGCCTGAAATACCACCAGCCAGAGTACTGGCAGTAGGGGATTTAAATACATCTACCCCAGAGATCAGTGAGGACGGAATATCAGTAAAGTCAGGTTGCACTGTGGTAATAGAACCCGCACTTAAAAACTGCTCGCCGTTGAGTAGAGTAGCCACTTGCGGCATACCACGAACGTTTACTGTGGAGCCTTCGCCGGCAGAACGGCGAATTTGCACGCCATTAATACGCTGTAAAGAGTCTGCAATAGTGGTATCAGGCAGTTTACCAATATCTTCCGCCACTATGGCGTCTACCACCTGATCAGAATTACGTTTAGTGTTCATCGAGGCGACCTGGGAGCCTTTGACGCCACGGACCAGAATTTTTTCGATTTGAGCTTCGTCGGTATTTGCTTCCTGTGCCTGGGCATAACCGACACTGCAAGCCAATATGGAGCTGACGCTAAGCGCCAGAGCGCAACGCTTAAACTGGTTTTGGGAATTGTTCATGAATCCATTGTCCTGTTGTATGTACGCGCTTTTTGCCAAAAGCAATACCAGAGCCCAGCTGTTTATGACAGCGAGAACCAGAGCACTCAAGCAAAACACCCGTTGTATTTCTAAGTTTGTAACGATGAAACCTATCGGTAACCGGTTACATTTTAATTTGCACCTTCCCCAAGGTTTTACGAATGTAGTACATGCAAAAATTTTCTACAACCGTCTGATGAATTTTTTTTGACCGTTTAAAATTAACGCAATCCCAAAATTAATTTTTATATTTATTTATCAATAATTTAGGCTCAGTAAGAAATACTGTATTACATGAAGGATTTTTGACACTATTGCCTGTCCGTATGAATGGCTGACAACTTAACACCTGGAGGCTCTGCTGTTAAGTCGTCAGCACAATTGTAACCGAACATCATTAATGATTTCTCAGCTGTAATTGCTGATTTTCCAGCCCTTGTAACTCAAATCAGGTTGCGGGCTGTTCCAGCAAATATTTGAGTTTATCCAGGCCTTGTTGCAGATCTTTGCCTATCATCCCTTCCATATCCATCACCAGTAATAACAGGTTCATCGGATAAGGCATGTCGCCCTGAAATCCCCAGGTGACTTTGGTTTGCTCAGCAGTACTTTGTTCAGTCAGCAGATAAGCCGGCGATACTGAGGCAAAAGGTTTTAAAAAACGCAGTTCGTAATCAATACGTTCACCGGGTTTGATCGCTTTTATTTCCTGTTCGCCTGAACCCACATCATCTTTTTCGCTGTGCCATGCCGAGACAAAACCTACTGTGCCATCTTCACCCTGGTAGGTTTTTTTCACATTCGGATCCAAAGCCATCCAGACGCTGAAGTTATCCTGATTTTTTAACAGCACCAGATAACTAAACACCTGATCTTTGGGTTTATTGATGCTGACGCTGCGTTCCACCTGATAAGACGAAGGCAACACCAAAGCGGCCAGCAACAACACAGCCACTGCCAGTAAAAAACCAATCAGTATTATTTTTATAAGCTTCATCGGGACTCTCTTCTGGTTGAGGACTCTCTTCTGGTTGTAAACGCAAAAATCTGCGTTACATCCAGTGTAGCCCGAAAATTTTGATTTAGAAAAGAGTGACTTATGCAGGCTTTCTTGGCCTCAACTGAAACAGCTGCTTCAGATGGCTACTCAACAAAGTGCAACGGCACACCGAACTTCGCCAACAGTTAGATCAGAAAAATGGTGAATTGCTGGCTCAGCAACGCCAGTTGATGCAAAACCTGTTGGGTATGGAAAGCAAAACCAGCTATCCGAATATGCCACTGGGATAAACCAGTCGGCTCACTTAGCTATTAGCGGCAAAGCCGGACCATAGCGGCCACTTTTTGCGGGTCTACTTTGCCCTGACTAAGCACAGCTGAATAACTGTGCACAGACCACAAATTATCCGCAGCTTTTAAGTTATCTACTATTTTAGCCAAATTGCCGAGGTTCACGCCTCCGCCCACCACCAGCTCGATGCGGCCTGCGGCCTGAGTTTTCAATTGCTGTAAGCGTTCAAGACCATGCATCACACCTAAATCGCTGCCCCATAAAGTACCTGCACTCAGCACTCTGTCGACCCCAACATCAATCAGTTGATCCAGCGCTTGCTGCTGCTTCGTAATGGCATCAAAAGCCCGGTGAAAAGTCACCTGCAAACCCAGCTTTTTAGCCTGGCTCACTAGCAGTTCCAGCGACGCTAAATCCAGACATCGCTGCGCATTTAATAGCCCGAGCACTACACCATTAGCCCCTGAGTCTGCGGCCTGACGAATGGCTTGCTGCATAGCCGCCAACTCAGATTTAGTCTGAATTTGATCGTCACTGCGAAACCTCACCATCACCAGTAAGCCGGGGACAGTTGCAAAGGCCTGACGCGCTTTTTGCATAGCCAGCACTGTTGGCGTCATGCCTTGTTGTTGCATATCAGCGCAGAGCTCAATACGGCTGGCACCGCCTTGCAATGCGGCGTCGACATTGGTGTCCAGTTGCTGCAGGTCGTCGGCGTTAATACAGATTTCCAGCTGCGTCATGCTAAAACTTCCAGCGTATTCTGTCTGACAGAACACCACATCAGGCTTTGGCTCCAAGCAGGCTTTTGCCATCAATCAGCTTGCTGCCCGCTTTGTTTTGCACCGCATAATTAAAGCCAGGCTGAATGCCATAAGCGCCATACTGGCCTTGTTTATTTAAGGCCAGAAAACCAACCTGAAACTGAGCATAATCTCCCAGTTTACGGGCGATGCGCAGCACGGCCTGTTTACAGGCTTCCTCCGGACTTGCGCCCTGACGCATCAGCTCAACCACCAGATGGCTGCCGACTGTTTTGATCATCAGCTCGCCCATGCCTGTGGCTGTGGCTGCGCCAATATCGTTATCCACATACAAACCAGCACCAATCAGCGGCGAATCCCCAACCCGGCCATGCATTTTGTAAGCAGCACCACTGGTGGTACAAGCTCCACTTAAATTGCCGGCAGCGTCCATCGCCAGCATGCCAATGGTGTCGTGATTTTCGATATTAATTTGCTGGATTTTTTGATCCTTTAACCAGGCTTTCCAATCGGCTTCGGATTCTGCGGTCAGCAGGTTTTCTTCTTTAAAACCCTGCTGCAACGCAAACTGTTTTGCGCCTTCGCCCACCAGCATCACATGAGGTGTTTTTTCCATCACCAGGCGGGCGACCGAAATAGGGTGTTTAATATTCTGCAGAAAAGCCACTGAACCACAGTTCATATGCTCATCCATAATGCAGGCATCCAGCGTCACTATGCCGTCCCGATCCGGATAACCGCCATAACCTACAGTCCGCACTTTAGGGTCGGCTTCAGGCACCCGCACTCCAGTTTCCACCGCATCCAAAGCCCGTCCACCTTTGGCCAGCACTTGCCAGGCGGCTTCATTGGCAGCCAAACCATGTTCCCAGGTGGATACCACTATGGCTTCGGGTTGTTTTTTTGTTGCCGCAAAAGCAGTTGTCGTTTTCATCAGGCCTGTCGTCAGGCCCAATAAAGCAGATAATTTAAGAAAATCACGTCTTGAGCGCATTAGTTTTCCTTAGCAACACGCAGAGCCGCCTGATGCGACTGTCTGGCAAATAAAATGGCTCCCTGCTCTGGTGAAGATAAAGCAGGATTGATACATACAGATAATTGAGGATCCAGCCAGGGCTTAATACGTTCAGAGATGCTCCCTATCATCGAGACTCTGGACACCTGAGTACTCAGAAGTTTGCGGATCACCTGATTGATAAAAGCAGCGCCATGCTGAATAAAAGACAGACAGACTTTGTCGCCCAGATCCGCCAGCTCAAACACCAGTGGTGCAAGCTTTGCGTATTGTGTGGCAGAAGCATTCATGTATTGTTCTGCCAGTGCTGTGGCCGTTTTATCTTTTAGCAATACAGACGTCAGTCGGGTGGGTAAGCCAACGCCATCGGCATCAAGTAATACAGCTTTAACAGCTTCAAGGCCAAACCATGCACCGCTGCAAGTTGCATTAATCGGAAAACCATAACCGCCAATTTGGGTGAGTTGCCCCTGATGGGCCGCTAAAGAGCTAAAACCCGTCCCCAGAATAATCACGGCCCCATCCAATCCCTGATGAGCTCCTGTTGCAGCAACATGCAAATCTGTGGTCAGGTATAAAGCTTTGAACGGATGTTGCCACTGCTGCATCACCTGCTGCATCTGCGGTAAGTGGAGACCAGCCAGGCCTGCTCCAACTATCAGTTGGTTTTTATCAGCAGGAGTCAAACCTGCCTGCACTAAGGCTTCTTCTGTTGCACTGAGAATAGACTGAATAGCTTGTTCTGCGCCGTAAACAGGATTGGCTGGTCCGCCACGCCCCTCACCCAGTAAAAGGCCGGTATCGTCCTGTAACATCGCGCGGCAATGGCTGCCTCCGCCGTCTATTCCAAGATACCAGGTTTTACTGATCGTATCTTCAGCAGATACAACTCTTGCCGTCATGTTATTTGTGTTCCTTCTGTGTTCAAGGCTGCAACTGCCTGTGGTTCACTGGCCGCTGCAGCCTTAACGATCCGACCTATCAGTTCAACCCAAACAATCTGCATCAGAGTATCATCCCCTTTAGGATTAGTGCTATTGATTCGATAGGTGGACAAGGCAAAACATGACCTCTTTCAAATAGTTCAGCGCACAGCACCGGCTTCTGACAACGATTCAGAGAATGTTGAGTTCTGAATGGTCGGCCGGGCTTTGCCTAACCCAAAACACCAACGCAACAGGCTAACACGGCGTATCAGTTCATAGCCCAGCCAGCATGCTGCAACAGTCAAAGCCAGCAACAATGGAAACTCTGCAACTGCTGGTATAGCCAAGGGTTTTAACCAGGCCGCAAACAGAATAATTAATGTTTGATGCAAAATATACCAGGGCAATACGGCGTCATTGCAGTACCTTAACAGCGGGTTATTTGTTTTTGCCAGGTAAGCTCCGGCATAACCTAAAACGGCCAGTAACCACACCCAATGATTAATCACCAGTACAGAACCAAACAGCATATTGTGCAGAGTTTCACTCTTTGTCGGGCCTGAGTAATAGTCAAAAACATCATTGCGCTCAGCAATAATAAGGCAGTAACAGCACAGTGCTATCACCAGCCACAATCTTCTGTTTGCTACCAATTGTTGCCACCACAAATCCTGTCTTGCCAGTAAAAACCCAGCGATAAAAACCAGAAAATATTTGGCATGGTTATACCAGTCATCCACTAAAGCATGAGTACTTGGGAAGTCAGCTTTTAGCATCCACCAGGCGCAAAACATCAAGCCAAACACCAATGCCAAAGCATAACGCCCCTGTAATTGCTGCACCCAGTGCGCTTGTGAAACTACATTCAGCAGCGGGTAAAACAACAGCACCAGCAGGCTGTAACACCATAAATACGGAATAAACCAGGCATGGTTCCAGGTCAGTAAACCTATAGGGCTATGATGGTCAGGCAATAAGTCGGTGACAGGATTGACATACTGCCACCAGAACTGCAAATAACCCGGCTGGATCAGTTGTTGGCTTAAGGCCTCGTAATAAACTTGCGGCACTACGACCACAAACATGGTGAACAGCAGCGGGATCAATAAACGTGTGGAACGTAGCCCTAACAGTTTCAATCGACTGATACGCGGCAAGACTAAACTCAGCGCCATACCTGCCAGTAAAAATAATAAAGACATACGCCATGGATTGGTCAAAATCATTAAATCCTGCAGGCCGGTGAAGGTCTGCTCACTTTTAATATGCCAGCCCCAATCGGCAACATAATACATACCAATGTGGTACAAAATCAGCAGTGCAAAAGCAATGCTGCGGAGCCAGTCGAGTTCATATCGACGGCCAGTGTCAGTTCGTGTCATTCTGCTAATCCTATTTTGTGCTGTAATGTTGGACTTGATTCTGTCTGCTGTGAACGCAAGCAAACAGTGCTGAATAGGTTGGTGGTGGAATTGAGGGATAAGAGGTGGCTGGTGGGGACGAACGCTGTGGCTAAAAACTGGTTTGAAAAATTTGATCACCACAAGGTGCTGTATAGCTATCTGGTTTTTGCCATGTATCTACTGATCAATAACGGCATAAACGCCAGCTCAGTCTGGATGGAACACCACAGAGATCCATTTGCGACTTTGCAATGGTGGGAACCTTTACTCTGGGAATACAGCAGCGCTGTGGCCACTTTACTAATGACACCGTTTTTAGTCTGGTTTTTCCACAAAGTACCGCCGCGTTTTCATGCGATAGGCTGGCAGTTATCTCTGCATTTTAGCGCCAGCCTGGTCTTTAGTATCGGACATATAGGCCTGATGGTCGCTTTGCGTAAGCTGGTCTATAGCCTGCTGGGTCTGGGTTATGATTTTGGCCCTTTAGCCCGTGAGTTCTTCTATGAATACCGCAAAGATGTCTGGGGTTATTTGTTTATCTTCGGCCTGTTTCAGCTAGGGCTTTTTGTATATCGCCGCTTAAAAGGCGACGCTATGCTGATTGGTGCTGAGCAAACCGAAGATAACACTGCGACTAGCCCCAACAAGGCTTCGCCCGAACATTTTCTGGTACGTAAACTGGATAAAGAATTTCTGGTGAAAGTGGACGATATCGATTGGTTAGAATCCTCCGGTAACTATGTCAACTTGCATAGCAAAGGCCGGATTTACCCGCTGCGCGCTACCCTCGCCAACACAGTGGAGCTGCTGCAGCATAAAGGCTTCAGTCGTATTCACCGTAGTTTAGCTGTCAACCATCATGCCATTCACAGCATTAGTTACGAGCCCAGCGGTGATGGCGAAGTTCTACTAAAAAGCGGCGAGCGGCTGAATTTATCCAGACGTTTTAAAGACGAATTCAGGGGGCGTTTTCAAGGCAAACTGCAATGACCTGTGGTTAAAACCAAAAGTCCAGGCAGCACTTCAGTCGTTCAGGTTCAGCAAAAGCTTTGTGCGCCACCTCGTACCTAAAGCTGACTCTTGGGTTATAACCTCAATTCCAACTTAGCCAAATCACTGTTTTTTATCACTTCTGCTCAGACTCTCCCTGCACCAGCTTAATGCAAAGCCGCCCAAAAAAGGTGCGAATTCTGTTTTCGCTATTCTGTTTTTTCGGAGACGGTTTGACGTCCAGACTCACACCACGCACTATCATTTTGGGCAGCTATGACGATAAATAACGGTATAAAAAGCGGTACGTTAGCCTAGAAGTGCAGGAAAAAAATAATAGCTGGCAAACAGCGCCACAGGGACAGCCGGGGGGAGACAACTGACTGCTGTTAGGTGGCAAGACAAAAACAAAAAGGGGAGAGTGCTGATGGCACGGACAACAAGTGCATTACACAAAAAGCCTGACAGGCCCATATTCAGAAGATCGCTGCTGGCGATGGCGATAGTGGGGATGTCAGTTTCTGCTCAGGCTCAGGAAGCCGATAAAACTAAAGAGCAGGAAGCAGTAAAAGAAGGTGTCGAAATCATAGAGGTAAAAGGCACCAGAGCGAATTTGCAAAGTGCTCAGAACATCAAACGTCTGGCAGACACAGTAGTAGATGGTATTTCTGCTGAAGATATTGGCGTATTGCCTGATCGCAGCGTACTGGAAGCCATCCAAAGGGTGCCAGGCGTATCGATAGAACGTTTTGCCGGTCCCGATGACCCGGACCATTTTAGTGTGGAAGGTAGCGGCGCTATTATCCGCGGTATGACACAAACCCGCAGTGAGTTTAATGGCCGGGATTCATTCACCGCTAACTCTGGTCGTGGCCTGTCGTTCCAGGACGTTTCGCCTGAGTTAATGGGCGGTGTGGATATCTATAAAAACCAGACTGCCGATATGATTGAAGGTGGTATAGGTGGCACAGTCAGTCTGAGAACCCGTAAACCTTTTGATGCCAGCGATCGTTTATTTGCTATCAGTGGTGACTATTCTTATGGTGATCTGGCGGAAAAAGGCAGTCCTACTTTATCCGCGCTTTTTAGCGACAGATATCAGCTCGACAACGGCAGCGAATTTGGCATTTTGCTGAACGCCGCCCACTCCCAACTTTATGGTGAGTCTCATGGTATCCAATCAGATGCCTACGTACAGACTTATGCCCGGACGCTGGCTGGTGCTGAAGATTTTGTCGGCGCAGATGGCAACGGCACTGTCTGGTTACCTAACGCTGCTAACTTACTGAAAAAGTTTGATGACCGCGAACGTACTGGTATGTCGACCGCCTTACAGTGGCAAAACAGCGATGACAGCTTCCTCGGTACTTTCCAGTATATTCGTTCTGACTCACGTCTGTCCTGGCATGAACAGGCGGTGAAATATCAGGGTGGTTATTACGGCATAGAGAATCGTCGTACCCGTCCGCTCGAAGGCACAGAGTTCGAATTCGACGATCAGGGTTTGTTTGAATCCGGCATTATTACCCAAGGCGTTGACGGCTGGCGCGCCGCAGATGGTAACGCAGACCGGGTGCCAAGAGCTTGGGGAGACAACGCCCGCAGCCAGTTTGGTTACATCACTCAGTTTGATAGCAGGGTCAAAGACACTGAAACTTTAGTTGAAGACTTTTCGCTGAATTTAAAATGGAAACCTAACGAGCGCTGGGAATTAAGCAGCGACTTCCAGGTAGTACAGGCTGAAACCAGCGACGATGATGTAGTGGTGCATACCGCCGCCTTTGCCGGTCAGGAATACAATGTCACTGGCGATACTCCAACCATGTCGTTAATAGACCCTTGGTTTGGCTATCGCGATGCGAACCCTGCTGCTTTTGCCAATGGTTACCCTGGCTTTAGCGGTGATCCGGCCGGAGACAGCAATTACTTCCAGGACCCAAGCTCCTATTTGCTGCGCAGTGCCATGGATCACTATGAACGTTCGGAAGGTGACTCTTTTGCCACCCGTCTGGATGCGACCTACCACCTGGAAAACAAAGGCATTATGACCTCCATTCAGGCTGGTGTTCGTTATGCCAAACGTGAACAAACCGTACGGAATACCAGTTGGAACTGGGGCGCTTTAGCACCAGAGTTTAGCTCTGCTGCTCCTGCAGGCTGGCTGGACACGCTGGAAGGTTCAGCGACAGATTTTGAGTTAGTGGATTGGTCTGATTTCCATGGTGGTGGCATAGCCAATATACCTGGCAATCAAACCATACATGCCACCGAAGCTTATGTCCGTTCTATTATGGGTGCCAACCCTGCCAGACAAATCTTCCAGTCCGCTGGTGGTAGCTGGACTCCTTATCCACAACGTGCTGGTGTAGATTCTGAGTTTGGCATTTTTACCCCAGGTGAAGTCAACGACACCACAGAAACCAACAAAGCCGTTTATATGCGCCTGAACTTTGAAGGCGATGGTGAGCTGCGCTACAGCGGTAACATCGGCTTGCGTTATGTGGTACTAGACCGCGAAGCCAATGGTTTTGTTACTTTCCCTGATCTGATCCCTGATTTCCTGCCACCTACAGCACTGCAAAACAGACAGCTGACTCAACCTATGGTGCTGGATTACCTGAATCAGCAGATAGCAGCTGGCACCTATGCCGACCTCGAATCAGCACTGGAAGCACCGGAAAATCGCTGGGCTGGCGATCCACTCAATTACCTGCCAGATAATGACAGGGCTTTTGGTAACGATGCTGAAGAGCGCCTGACCGCAGACACCAAGTTCACAATGCTGCTGCCTAGCTTTAACATTAAGGTGGAGCTGACGGACGAGCTGATTAGCCGTTTTGCTTTCTCTAAAGCAGTCGCTTTGCCAGATATGGGCGACGTGCAAAACAGAGTGAGCCTGGGTAATGAATCTGTACAGTCGGTACGACCAATACAGGTGATTGATCCGGACAACCCGCCTCCGCCACAGGACAATATGATCGAACGCGCCTATGTACCGTCCTGGACAGGTAGCGGTGGTAACCCTTATCTGAAGCCTATGGAGTCGGTGCAGTACGACATTTCACTGGAATGGTATTTCGCTGACGTAGGCCAATTGAGTGCCACCTTATTCCACAAAGATTTGAAAAACTACTTTGTGCAAGGTGCCTTCGCGCAGTCGACGACTAACCCGGTCAGCGGTGTCAGCCAAACCTCGTTGGTGAGCACCACAACCAATGGTGGCGATGGCAAAATGGATGGTCTGGAACTGTCTTACCAACAGTTTTATGATATGTTACCTGAACCCTGGAACGGTTTAGGTATGCAAGCCAGCTTTACTTACATAGACGCCAGTGGTGTACCAAACGACGAGATAGATGTGGAAGATGAAAGCTGGATTGGCGATGACAGTACAGACACTGGTATACGTGTCAGTCTGGACAATGTGCCATTACAGGGTCAGTCTGATCGCACCTTTAACCTGGTCGGTATGTATGAAAAAGGTAAATGGAGTTCTCGCCTGGCTTATAACTGGCGTTCCAAGTATCTGTTAACTACCAGGGACGTGATCAGTAAAGCGCCTCTGTGGTATGACGACAGTGGCCAGTTAGACGGTTCTATCTTCTACAACATGACCGACAATTTCAGCATAGGTTTGCAGGCAACCAACCTGACCAACGCGCAATCAGAAACCCTGATGCTGCTGAATAATGATGGACTGGAAGCAGGCCGTTCATGGTTTGTGGCTGACCGTCGTATCGCTTTAGTGATGCGTGGTAACTTCTAAAGTGTGTACTCTGTAACACTTTGAAGTTGTAGTATTCAAGCTGCATTTTGGTGGTAAACACCAAAGTGCAGCTTGTGATCCGGGGACCATACATTAGTCACTATGCAAACTAAACAACGAATTATTATTCTGGGTGGTGGCACTGCAGGTTGGATGACAGCCGCAGCTCTATCCAGATATTTACCCACACACCTCTACAGTATTCAGCTGATTGAATCGGCACAGATAGGGACTGTGGGCGTGGGCGAAGCCACTATTCCGCATATCCGCCAGTTTAATCAATGGATAGGTCTGGACGAGACAGACTTTATGCAGGCCACTGGAGCCAGCTACAAACTGGCGATCCGTTTTCGTGGCTGGGGTCAGGAAAACAGCGACTACTACCACCCTTTTGGTTTAAGTGGTGAAGATTTATATGGCCTGCCCTTTCATCAGCACTGGCTTTGGTTGCAGCAGCAAAATACCGCTTCTTTAAAAGACTATGGTCAGTACTCGCTGGCCATACTGATGGCACAACAAGGCAAATTCAGCCGTCCTGTTGCCGATCTGTCCAACCCACTTTCAGCCTTTAACTACGCCTATCATCTGGATGCCACTTTGTATGCCACTGTATTACGCCAGCATGCTATTGCTCAGGGCGTTGAATGGCTGGACGGCAAAGTAACAGCTGTCAGGCAAAAACCCAACGGTGACATCACACAGTTGCAACTGGAAGATGGCCGCTTGATCGAGGGTGACCTGTTTATCGATTGCTCGGGCTTTAGCGCCTTGTTAATTGAAAAAACCCTGCAGACTGGTTTTGACAATTGGCAGCAGTGGCTGCCTTGCGATAAAGCTTTGGCCGTGCCAAGTGAAAAAGACCCTACTCCGCCTACGTATACCAGTTCCAAAGCTATGGCTGCTGGTTGGCAATGGCGTATTCCACTGCAACACCGCACCGGCAATGGACTGGTGTATTGCAGCTCCTATCTGAGTGACAGCGCAGCTGAGCACGCCTTAATGGCAGGGCTGGAAGAACAGGCTTTAGCGCCAGCCCGGGCTTTGCACTTTGTCACAGGCCGCCGTAAACAAAGTTGGGTGAACAATTGTGTCGCCATAGGACTGTCTTCCGGCTTTCTGGAACCCCTGGAATCAACCAGTTTATATCTGGTGCAAGTTGCCATAGAAAGCTTGCTGCAGTATTTCCCATCCCATCCGGTTGGGCATATAGAACGTGAGCTGTTTAACGAAAAAATGCAGCTCGAATACCTGCGGGTGCGTGACTTATTAATACTGCATTACAAGCTCAATTCCAGACCAGAGCCGTTCTGGCGTTATTGCGCTGAAATGGCCCTGCCTGACAGCCTGGCGCACCGACTGGAGATGTTTAAAGAAACAGGTCATCTGCTGGAGTACCGCCAGGGGCTGTTTCAACAAGCCAGCTGGCTGGCTGTTTTTCTGGGTCAGGGCCTGCATCCAACACAACTGGATGCACGTCTCACTGCTTTAGACCCTATGCCATTAGAGGCCTGGTTTACGAAGTATCAGCAGCAGTTACAGCACTTAGTGCAGGCGATGCCAGAGCATTTTCAGGTCTTACAGCACAACGAACTGGCAGGGGCAGCAGTGGCACCTGCGTTCAGTTTGTACGGGCACAGGGGGTAAAACCGATGCAACAACCTCTGGTGTTGATAGGCCATGGCCTTTGGCTACAGATGGCGACCGCCATAGTAGCAAAGCACTTACAACCTTTTGGCTTTCGCTGTGTCGCTGTGGAGTTACCAGCGCAAAGCAAAGAACCTGCTGCTGTGGCCTGTGGGCCTGAGCTGGCCACTCTGTGTCAGATGCTGGGTTTACCACTGCAACTCTTGCTGGCCAAAGCCAAAGGTACCTTTTCTTTGGGTAGTCAGTATCAGCACAACAATGCCAGCTGCTTTGTGCCTTTTGCACACTATGGCCTGAATGCTGCTGCCGCTGAGTTTGATCAGGCCATACTGCAACTGCTGCAACAAGACCAAAGTGCGAATGCAGAGCAGTTTTGTATAGCGGCAGTCGCAGCCCAGCAAGGGAAATTTGCGCTGGCGCCTGCCAACAGAGCCGACCTGGCAGAGGCCTTAAGTTTTGGCCTGCATCTGAGCACAGCTGAATTCACTGCTTGTCTGAAGCACTTTAATCAGCAGCTTGGTGTCAGCTTGCTGTCCAGCCAAAAACTGCAATTGCAGTACGACGCGCAGGGGCTGATCCGCAGTCTGCGACTGGAGCAAGACGAAGATATCCCTGTAGGCTATTGCCTGGATTGCAGAGCTCAAGCTGAACAGTCAGGCCAGACTCTGCATCTGTTCTCTGCACAAGATAAAGCAGAGCTACTGCAGCAACCTTTTAGTACCGCAATCCGAATGTCATGGGGCTATATCGTCAGGCTGCCCTTACAGGGTGGTAGTTACTGGTCCAGTCAATACAGTGGTTCTGCGGCAGATCTGGCGCAGATCCAACAAGAATTGCAACAAAAAACCGGACTGACCGACTGGCAGCTTGACAGCAGGCTGCAGCAAACGGAAGCTCAGCCCTGGCAAGGCAATCATCTGCGTTTTGGTCAAGCGGCGGCTAGTCTGGACTGCCCTTTGTACAACGGTCTGAGCGCACTGCAATATCTGGTCATACGCTGGCTGGATTTATTGCCCAATCAAAACCATTGTCCTGCGACAGCCCTGATGTATAACCAACATTGGCAGCAGTTTCAGTCTGAAGTGCTGGACTTTTTACTGCTCCATCAGCAGCCCCTTGCGACAAAAACAGGCCAGGCTTTTGCCCGCTTAGGCCGGGTGCTAAACACAGAAACGGATGCTATTAAAACCGGTCAATGGTTTGGCTTGTTGCTGGGGCTTGGCCTGCGGCCTGAACGACCAGGCCAGCTGCTGGCCAACAGGACAGACTCAGAAATACAACGAGGATTAAGGCAGGTACAGCAACAGATCGCCAGATTAGTGGCAACTATGCCTACTCAGGCTGATACCCTGAATCGCTGCCAGCAGCAGCTTTCACATTGAGGTTGTTATGATAGAAAAAATAAGAAAAATCATTGTATTAGGTGGAGGCTCTGCCGGCTGGATGACAGCTGCAGCTTTAGGGAAAGTATTAAAAAATCAGTACTGCCAAATTCAGGTCATTGAATCCGAACAGATAGGTACTGTAGGCGTAGGTGAAGCCACCATACCGCAAATCATGCTGTACAACGATTTGATTGGCCTGGACGAAAATGACTTTATGCGCCGCACTCAGGCGACCTTTAAACTGGGTATTCAGTTTGTGGACTGGCAAAAACCAGGCAGCAGCTATTTCCATGCTTTTGGTGATGTCGGCAAAAACATGGAAGGACTGCAGTTTTATCACTACTGGTTAAAAATGCGCTCCTTGGGTAAAGCGGCGCCGCTGGATGAATACACCCTTAGTTCGCTGGCCTGCCTTGAACATCGTTTTATGCGGTCCATGGATGCAGGTAACTCGCCGCTGTCGAATATCGCTTACGCCTTTCATTTTGACGCCGGGCTTTTTGCCAAGTATTTACGGGAACTCGCAGAACAATGGGGCGTGCAACGCACTGAAGGTGAAGTGGTTGAGGTCAAACAACTGGACAATGGGTTTATTCACTCTTTGCGTCTGGCCGATGGCACTGAACATGAAGCAGACTTTTTTATCGACTGCTCAGGCTTTCGTGGCCTGCTGATTGAGCAAACCTTAAAAACCGGCTACGAAGACTGGACTCACTGGCTGCCCTGCGACAGGGCCATAGCTGTGCCCAGTGCCAGCACGTCAGAACCCTGGCCTTTTACCAGAGCCACAGCGCAGCCCGCTGGCTGGCAATGGCGCATTCCGTTGCAACACAGAGTAGGTAATGGCCATGTCTTTTGCAGCCGTTTTATGTCGGAAGACGAAGCAACCGCTATTTTGCTGAAAAATCTGGATGGGGAAGCTTTGGCCGAACCCAGACCTATCCGCTTTGTCACAGGCAAACGCAAACAATTCTGGAATAAAAACTGTCTGGCTGTAGGGCTGGCCGGTGGTTTTATGGAACCGCTGGAGTCCACCAGTTTACATCTGGTACAAGCCACTATTTCCAAGCTGTTTAGTTTTTTCCCTGATCGCAACTTTGCCCAAAGTGACATAGACGAATTCAACCGTCAGATGCATTTTGACTATGACAAGATCCGTGATTTTCTGATCCTGCATTACCATGCCACAGAGCGGAATGATTCGGAGTTCTGGAACTATTGCCGCACTATGTCAGTGCCGGAAGAGCTAAACCAGAAAATCCAACAATTTAAGGCCAGTGGCCGTATCTTCCGCTTTAACAATGAAATGTTCAGCGATCTGAGCTGGTTTGAAGTTATGTTGGGTCAGGGCATCACACCCAAAGCCTACCACCCTATGGTTGACCTGTTTCCTGAAGCTGAACTGGAAAAACGACTGGAAGGTATTCGCAGCGTGATCCGCAAATCTGTCGACTATATGCCGTCGCACCAAAGCTTTATCGACCAGCATTGCAAAGCCGGAAAAATCTACTGATGAAACCAGCTGTGATGCAATTTAGCCGGATAGGCCAGCAGCAACAGCCGCTGCTGGTGGTGGATGATTTTATTCCTCAGCCCGAGCAACTGATCCGCTACGCCCTGCAACAAGGGGACGTGCGGCAGGCGGCAGGCCTTTATCCGGGCTTGCGTTCTGCGGCGCCAGCGGCTTTTTCTGCGTTTCTGCTGCAACAGTTAGCCCAGCCCATTCGGGACTGTTTTGGCCTGACACCAGATCAGCTCCAGCAGGTTCAGAGCTACTTTTCTCTGGTTTGTACCCCGTCAGCCGAATTGTCGCTGTTGCAATCTATTCCGCATTTTGACCGGCCCTGCCCGGACCAACTGGCAGCCATTTATTATTTATGTGGTGAACAGCATGGCGGCACCAGTTTTTACCGTCACCGCAGTACAGGCTACGAAGCCATTACCCCAGAGCGCCAAAACCATTACCAGCACGCACTGCAGGCCGATGTTCAAAAGCATGGGCAGCCCAGCGGTTATATTTGCGGCGACACCCCCTTGTTTGAAGTGATAGCCACTGTGCCTGCCCGTTTTAACCGACTGGTGTTGTACCGCTGTTCTTCGTTACACTCAGGCGATATAGGGCCTGACTACCAATATGACCTGAATCCCCTGTCAGGACGATTCACCATAGCGTCTTTTTTGTCTGCCACTTCAGGCTGACTCAGGCAAAACTCAGCACCAGACTGATGATCACCCCTGTCACCAGCAATTGCAGCAGGCAATAGCCCATAATATCTTTGGCTTTAAGGCCTGCTATTGCCAGCACAGGTAAAGCCCAAAACGGCTGGATTAAGTTAGTCCAGGCGTCGCCCCAGGCCACAGCCATGGCAATACGATTAACTTCAGCCCCTAATTCCAAAGCCGCCGGTATCATCACAGGAGCCTGCACCGCCCATTGACCACCGCCGGAGGGGATAAATATATTCACCAGACCAGCGCTGATAAAAGTCCAGAACGCCAGACTTTCTGCAGTAGCAAAGCTGACAAACCACTGCGATAAAGACTGAGCTAAACCCGACTGCATCATCACCGCCATAATGCCGGCATAAAACGGAAACTGAATAATAATGCCAGCCCCGCCCTGAATGGCCTGCTGCAGGCTATGCAATAAACGCCTTGGTGTGCCATGCAGCAAAATCGCAAGAAACAAAAACAGAAAGTTCACTATATTCAGATTCAGCCCACCGGCTTTAGCAAAATACTGCAGCAAATAAGCCGCTGCGGCCACGACGATTAAAGCTGTGATCACAAAACTGTTTTCCAGCTTATCGGCAGGACGCTCTGTGGTTAAATCAGGCAGAGTTTCAGGGGTTAACTTAGCCGGGTCTATATAAACCGCATCTTCCACTTTAGGCCGCATCAGGTAATTCAACAGCGGCACCACAAGACATAAAGCCGCCACCAGCAGCAGATTAAACGAGGAAAAAATAGTGTCGGATGTTGGAATAATGCCTATCTGAGCTTCGGAAAAATGACCGGACGTGGCGATGGTTAAAGGCACTGAACCCGACAAGCCACCATGCCAGATAACAAAACCTGAATAAGCACTGGCGATTAGTAAGGGGTAATCGACCTGGATCCGCCGCGCTAAAGCTTTAGCAAACAAAGCCCCTACGACTAAACCAAAACCCCAGTTCAGCCAGCTGGCGGCTAAAGACACCAAGGTCACCAGCACTATGGCCTGACCCGCAGTTTTGGCCAGCAGCGCCAGCCTATCCAGCAAAGAGCTGACTAAAGGAGTACTTGCCAGCATAAAACCTGTCACCAGCACCAACAGCATTTGCATCGAAAAACTCAGCAAGCCCCAAAATCCATCACCCCATTGCTGCGCCACAGCCAAAGGGCTTTGTTGTTCAAACAGGATGGCAGCAACAAACACCAACAAGCTCAATAACAACACAAAAATATAAGGGTCAGGCAGGTAACGCTCGACCAGTTTAACCAGGGGTTTAGCAACGGCGTTTAGCATCTTTTATCCATCATTTTTATCTGCTTCTGCTGTTACCTTAAAGCACTGCGTTTATTCGGGCAATTAAAGCTACGCCTGTCCAGCTTCAGATGCTCCCTGTGTGACCCTCTTATGTTTATTTTGTTGCTTAGCATCACCTCTTTTCCAGTGATGTCCGCCTGCTGGGTTTCAACCTCTGGAAACTATTGCACTCGACAGGTACCTGGGTCATAGCCGCTATTTTCTGTCTGTCGTTTTATAAACGAATTCCGATGCTCCCATGGTATTTGATTGCGTTCAGCATCATGGTGTCTGCTGTTGTGCTGAAGCTGACTGCAAATCTAGCCGCCCGTAAAGTTGTGAGCTCGTGACGCACACAACTACTGATTAAAATCCAAGCCCGCTTTTATAGCTGGTGTTTTATTTTCCCCACTATATCTCATTCAGCCGCTTTATCTCGGCGGCTAAAAAACAGTCACAGCGATTAATTTTCGTAAACCAGACAACAAACTCTATAGTAACAACTCACTAAATTAGCTGATGCTTTTAGCTGCCAAATCTGCGGTTCAGTTCTTCGCCAAAGAAAATTATAAAAAAAAGCAAAAGGCTAACGCATTTTGGCAACGTTAAATTTCCTGCGCTGTCACTACAATTCATCTTGGGGAGTTGGCAATTCGGCGTGGAAGTGGAGGAAGCCGGTAAGTTCAGCACCTTAAAAAAACAAACAGCATGATGGCATTCAGCGGGGGCATCGCACTTCGCTGGTTATATGTTTGATTCAGGTGACTTATACAAATCAAGAGGGTATGGATAGAATGAAAAATAATAAGATATTTACCAGAACCGCAGTGGCAAGGGCTGTCACCCTGCTACTGAGTGGCACAGCAGTGTTGCCACTTTATGCACAGGAAGCACAACAAGCACAGGAAACAAAAGCATCAGAAACAGCTCCTATTGAAGTGATCGCTGTACGTGGTGTGCGCTCAAGTTTGCAGCAGGCTGCAGAAATTAAACGGAATTCTATGGGGGTGGTCGACGCCATCTCTGCTGAAGATATAGGTAAGTTCCCGGATACCAACCTGGCAGAATCTCTGCAACGTATATCTGGTGTATCGATCAGCCGCACTAACGGTGAAGGTTCAGAAGTCACAGTACGGGGTTTTGGTGGTGACAATAACATGGTCACGCTAAACGGCCGTACTATGCCAGCAGCTAATACTTATGCAGCAGGTTCAGGAGCTGATGGCACAAGCCGTGGCGGTAGCGCCCGGGCTTTTGACTTCTCAAATCTGGCCTCAGAAAGTATCAGTGGTGTTGAGGTTTATAAAACCAGTAAAGCGAACGTAGCGACTGGCGGCATAGGCGCCACTTTAAATATCAAAACAGCACGTCCACTGGAAAACTCTCAGGACGTCGCCAGCATAGGTGTAAAAGCCGCTCATGACACTACCAACAGAGCCGGTGATGATGTGACTCCTGAGGTTTCAGGTATTTACAGCCATGCAACTGACGATGGTAAATTCGGTGTGAGTGTGTCAGCCAGTCACCAACAACGTGACTCAGGTTACACAGGCGCCACAGTGAACGACTGGCAGGTGGCTTACTGGGATGATCTGGCAGATGCGGATCGGTTATGGAACAACGCAAACACTGTGGTCACCAACGGTCCTAGCCAGGGCCAATTGTACACCCGCCCTAACGATATTCGTTATGCGTTTTCAGACTCACAACGTGAACGCGATAATGCTCAATTGACGCTGCAGTTTAAACCTACCGAAAAATTTACAGCCACAGGTGATTACACCTTCGCTGAAAACAATATTGTTGAGCACAGAGGTGAAATTACCAACTGGATGCAGACGGGTAGCAACACTAAAGAAATTGAATTTGATAACAACATTGTTAAAACTCCAACTTATATTAAAGAAGAGTATGCAAGCGCTGTAGACGAGGGCTATGAGCAACAATGGCGTGAACAAACCAACACGCTGAAATCTATAGGCCTGAACTTAGAGTACGACTACAGTGACGATCTGACTTTTGTGTTTGACGCTCACGATTCAAAAATGCACAGCCGCGGCACTGGCCCACGCAATTCAGGTGAATTGGCTGTAGGTTTAGGTGCTCCTATAGTGGAATCCCGTGAATGGTTCTGGGGTGCAGATTTACCTACCTATCTGAACGTCTATAACGATGCAGCTCCTGGCAAAGGCGCTAATGCAAACGGTATGGTGGATGCTGGTGACGTAGGTTCATCTATTGCCCGCATTCGTAACGCTGGCCAGGAAAGTGATATTCAGCAATTTAAGCTGGATGCTATTTATGTGGTAGACAACGGCCGTTTCGACTTTGGTGTTGAGATGCGCAATATGGAATCCCGTACTATTCAGACTGCTGGCAATAACATTGCTTTAGGTAACTGGAACGTAGGGAATCCGGGTGAGTTTGGTGATTTAATCCAACCTTTTGACTTACCAGGCGAGTTTAATGATTTTAAAACATTACCAGGTGGTTATGGTTTTATTGCCGACCCGCGTGCTTTATATACAGCAGCTTTAGGCCTATATCCAGGTATTCCAACGGCTTCTGAAACATCCTTGTCTGCTGACAATATAGTGAAAGAAGACACTATGGCTGCTTACTTCCAGATCTCTTTGGGTGGTGAAATCGGTAAAATGCCATTTGATGTATTAACTGGCTTACGTTACGAAGAAACTGAATCTGAATCCAGCTCTCTGGTCAGCAGAAACTATTTCCGCTGGGAAGATAATAACGACATCGTCGCTTATGTCGACAGTACTGTGCCAGCACAGCCATTTAATGCAGAAAACAAGTACGACTACCTGTTACCAAGCTTAGACTTTACTTTGCATCTGAATGACGACTTAATCAGCCGTTTCTCCTTTAGTAAAACAATAGCTCGTGCAGGTTTAGGTAGCTTAGGTGTATCGGCTTCCAACTTTGGTGGTGGTGGTGGTTCTACGCTGTTAGGTGCTCAACCTACAGCCAACGCCTCTAACCCAGCCTTGTTGCCACTGGAATCCTCTAACTACGATTTATCATTAGAGTGGTACTACGATAATGGCAGCTACATGTCTGCTGGTTTGTTCCAGAAAGACGTAGTGAACTTTATCGGTAGCCGTCAGGTAGACCAGCCATTATTGGGTATTCTTGACGTCACTGGTGGCCCACGTGCCTTAGCTGCTGCACAGGCAGTACAGGATGCAGGTTTCCCGCTGGATGACACTTATCTGTATGCAATGATGGTATTTACTGAATACCGAAACCATCCGGATATGATTGCCAAATATGGTGCTAACCCACAGTTTACCGGTACTCCGGATCAAATTGACTTCCTGGCCAACAACGCAGGTTTTGACTTAGTGGCGAATCCTGATGATCCGGAAATGGTATTCCGTACCAGCACGCCGGATAACAACAGAGCCGCAAAAATCCACGGTGCTGAATTTGCTATCCAGCATTTCTTTGGCGAAACAGGTTTTGGCGTACAGGCCAACTACACCATAGTACGGGGTGATATTGGCTTTGACGTCAATGCTAACCCGGGTGAGTCTCAGTTTGCATTGCTGGGCTTAAGCGATACAGCCAACTTGATCGGTATTTATGAGAAAGATGGCTGGACTGCACGGGTTGCCTGGAACTGGCGTGATGAGTATCTGGCAGAAGTGAACAAAGGCGGTTCAAACAACCCTCGCTTTGAAGAAGCCTACTGGCAGCTGGATACGAACGTAAGCTACGATGTAAATGATCAGCTGACGGTATTCTTTGAAGCGCTGAACCTGACAGGTGAAGACAGCCGTTCACATGCCCGTAACGAATCCATGTTGTGGTATCTGACAGACTTGGATGCTCGTTATCAGGTAGGTATGCGTTACCAGTTCTAGTAGGGGCGGGGCTTGTCCCCGCCCGTCTGGACAATAACACGGTTTGGAATGGGCTTACACCCGCCCTTCTAAACGACAAAGATATACACAGGGAAAAGTTGCAACTGCGGCTTTTCCCTGTTCTGCTGTACATGCTACCTAAGAAGTCACAGGGAAAATCATATGACCAGGCATGTGTTATTAAATAATATCGACCATCAGCACACCCGCGTTATCCACTACTTTGGCCCGGAGTTCGGCGACAATCTGCACAGCGCTCTGGTGTTCCCCAATGAATTTACTGAATTACAGAAAGAATATCCTGTTCTGTTGCGCAAAGATGATCCACAAGGCAGCTTTCAGGCCATAGCTTTATTAGGCTTTGCCGCAGCTGAAAATTTATATCTGAATGCCCAACACCCCACAGGCTGGGATGCCCGCTATATTCCGGCCAGTATTGAAAAAGGACCTTTCCTGATCGGCTTTCAGCGCGCTGCTGGTATGCAGGAGCAAGCACCGGATGCTGTGGTACATATCGATATGGATCACCCCAAAGTCGGCACAGAACAAGGTCAGCAATTGTTTTTGTCTCAGGGAGGCAACAGCCCTTACCTGGAACATATCTCTGCGCGGCTGGATACTATTCATCAAGGCACAAACTTAGCGCCTGTGTTTTATAAAGCACTGGAGCAACTGGAACTGGTGGAGCCCGTCACTATTGAGTTTGCTTTGCATACCAGTGAAAAAATCCGCTTAACAGGCAACTATTGCATTAACGAACAACGACTGGCGACTTTACCGGCCGAAGCACTGCTGAAGTTACAACAATCTGGCTTTTTAGCACTGATTTACGCTATGGTTTTTTCGATGGGCAACATCCGACATTTAATCGAACGTAAAAACAATAGCATGCGCCAACAAAGCCCGGAGTGACAGCAAAGCTTATGTTAAGGGTCAGTCGTACAACCAAAGAAATTCACTGCAAAAACGGGCAGATTCCGCCTGAGGTATTCGCAGCTGCTGAGCCGGTAATACTGCGTGGTCTGGTCCTTCACTGGCCTCTGGTGCAACTGGGCCAACAGGGTTCTGCCGCAGTGGTGGATTACCTCTGCAGTTATTACAACGGCAAAGCCACTCAGGTATTTTATGGCGAACCCACTCTGAATGGCCGTTATTTTTATGACGATAGCTGCAGCAAACTCAATTATGAAACCCGGCTGGGTCAGGTTGATCAGGTGCTGCAGCAAATTTTGCAATGGCAGCAGCAGGAGCAATCTCCTTCTGTCTATATAGCCTCTAATTTGCTCAGTACGCATTTCCCCGGTTTGCGCCAACACAACGATATTGAACTGCCAAAACCTGTAGTGAACTACGAAACAGAACCAGACAGAGTCAGTATCTGGTTAGGCAATAAATCGCTGGCGGCTTGTCATTACGATTCCTCGGAAAATCTGGCCTGCTGCGTGCTGGGCAAAAGGCGTTTTACCCTGTTTCCACCGGATCAGGTCAGCCATTTGTATCCGGGGCCATTAGAACCTACACCAGGTGGTCAGGTGATCAGCATGGTGGATTTCGACCAGCCGGACCTGGGACGTTTCCCTGATTTTCCAAAAGCTATAGCAGCTGGCCAGATTGCCGAACTGGAACCGGGTGATGCGCTCTATCTGCCCAGTATGTGGTGGCATCAGGTCGAAGGCTTAAGCAGCTTTAATATTCTGATCAACTACTGGTGGAGCACAGCGCCCCGCTACACAGGCTCAGGCATGAATTTGCTGTATCACGCCCTGCTATGCCTGCGCGATAAACCAGAACATGAACGCAAAGCCTGGCAGGCTTTGCTAAACCACTATGTATTTGACGACCCGAAAAAAGCCGGCGCGCATTTGCCGGAGCAAGCCCGTGGTGTGTTGGGTGATCTGAATGAAATGCAGGCCAGACAACTCAGAGCCATGCTGCTTAACAGATTAAATCGCTAAAAAAATTATAAAAATACAGGGGATAGAGAATGCAACAGGTTAAAAGAGTAGTGATTGCAGGTGGTGGCACAGCAGGCTGGGTCGCAGCCGCAGCATTGTCCAAACGCCTGAAAGGCCTGATTGAAGTTGTGCTCATTGAATCCGAAGAAATTGGCACTGTAGGTGTTGGAGAGTCAACTGTTCCTCCTGTACTGCTGTTTCATAACCTGTTGGGTATAGACGAACAGGAGTTTATGAAAGCCACGGACGCGACTTTTAAACTGGCCATCTCTTTTGAAAACTGGGGCCAGACGGGCGATCAGTATTTCCACCCCTTTGGCGTCACAGGCAAAGGCAGTTTTTTAACTGACTTTCAGCATTATTATTTGCACGGCTTAAGCCAGGGCGTTGATGCGCCTTTTGGTGATTATTGTTATGAATTGCAGGCGGCTAAACAGCATAAATTCGGCAAAACCGACAAATCGAGCATCAACTATGCCTATCACCTGGATGCTGGCCGTTATGCCCGTTTTCTGCGCAAATTCAGCGAAGATTTAGGCGCAGTGCGGATTGAAGGCAAAATTGCTCAGGTGCAGCAACATGTCAACGGCGATATCCGCTCTTTGGTGCTGGAATCAGGCCAGGAAATAACCGGGGATTTGTTTATCGACTGCACAGGCTTCAGAGCTTTGCTGATCGAACAAAGCTTAAAAACAGGTTATGAACATTGGGACCACTGGCTGCCCTGCAATAAAGCTGTGGTGGTACAAACCGAATCAGCTGCCACATTACCACCTTACACCAGAGCTATGGCGCACGACAGTGGCTGGCAATGGCGTATTCCTTTGCAGCACAGAGTCGGCAACGGCCTGGTCTATGCCAGCGATTATTTGTCGGATGAGCAGGCAAAACAGCGTTTGCTCGGCAATCTGGAAACCCCGGCCCTGATCGAGCCCAGAATGCTGAGTTATCAGACAGGGCGGCGGAAAAAACTCTGGAATAAAAACTGTATCGCCATTGGTTTATCCAGTGGTTTTATAGAACCGCTGGAATCGACCAGCATTTTCCTGTTTATGAGCGGCATTATCCGCTTATTACGACTCTTTCCATTTAACGGCGTTACGCCTGCTCTGATGGACGAATACAATCAGCAGTCCATTACCGAAGTGGAAAAAATCCGCGACTTTATTATTTTGCATTACCACCAGACTGAGCGAAACGACAGTCCGTTTTGGCAGTATTGCCGCACTATGTCGATCCCGGATACGCTGGCGCACCGCATCGAATTGTTCAAAGAAAGTGCCCATGCCTTCCAGACCGGTGATGAAATGTTCAGGCTGGAGTCCTGGAGTCATGTGATGTTAGGGCAACGACTGCAACCGCAAAGTTATCATCAGTTGGTGGCTGGATTAAGCAGTGGCGAATTAAGTCGTCATCTGCAGAATATTCGTGAAACTATTCATGCTGCTGTGGACAGACTGCCGTCGCATCGTGACTTTTTGCGGCACTATTGCCCTTCCAATCTCAACTGACAGTCGCCATGCAGATCACCAGGCTGACCATAGGGCAAGAACAATCACCGCTTTTGGTGGTGGATAACTTTGTGCCAGAGCCACAAAGCCTGGTGGACTTTGCCGCCAGTCAGAAGTTTCTGGCTAATTCACCTTATTATCCGGGCATTCGCGCGGCGGCACCGCTGGCTTACCAGCAATTTATGCTGCACAGCCTGCAGGAAACCTTGATAGATTACTTTGAACTACCTGCGACTCAACTTGGTTTCTCCGTCTGTCATTTTTCAGTGGTGACTACGCCCCCCACACAACTGAAGCTACTGCAACGTATCCCCCATTTTGATACCACAGAAAAACATGCGCTGGCTGCAGTGCATTATTTATTTCAGGGTGATCAGGGCGGCACAGCCTTTTACCGGCATCGCAAAACAGGCTTTGAGTGCATAGATCAAAGCCGCACTCTGGAGTATTACCGTTCACTGGAAAGCGAAAACGACGGCCCTTATTTACCTAAGGCCGTTGATGGTTATATTCAGGGGGATACGCCCTTGTTTGAGCAAATTGCAGCACAGCCCGGTGTATTTAACCGGTTGGTCGTGTATCGCCGCCAGCTGTTGCACAGCGGCATGATCACCCAGCACACCAGTCTTTCAGCAGACCCCAGAGTGGGCAGACTAACCATCAGTAGCTTTATTGACCCGTTGTAACTTGTAGGGGCCGTGGCTTGTGCCGGCCCTTTCCATCCGTACCGCGGTATCATGAGACGGGCGGGTACAAGACCCGCCCCTACGGATTCATTTCATTATTTTTGCTTCAAAAGGCCCTGCGGGTAGACCTTCGCTATTAAAAAGTACCGCCTCTGGATTATCAGACCAGGCATAACGCACTTTGACTGGTGCTTTAATTTCAGGGTGTGACAACAGCAGTTGCTGATCTTTGAGCTGAACTTGTGCCCAACGATACTGACCATCTGCGCCAGCTATAGCAAAGCTGTTGCCTGTGCCTTTCAGCACTAAGCTTTTACCGCTGTGATTAAAGCTGAGTTTGAGCTGCGAGCCTTCAGCCATCACAGACTCCAATTCAGGCCCCTGATAGCCGACCTTTTCGCCCAAAGCTACAGCGCGGGCCGCTAAAGCCAACCGCTGTCCTATCGTCTTTTTATCTACCGGATGAATATCGTTCCATTCACCTTTGTCGATAGCCACCACCATAGCAGTATTAGCTTCAGACAAGCTTTGACGTTGTGCTTCGCGTAAGCCAGCCCATGCACTTTCGACAGGATCTGGTTTTTTTTCCAGATAATTCGCCAGTTGCACAAATAAAAACGGGAACTGATTTTGCTGGCCTGTTCCTTGCGCCCATTTGGCGCGCCAGTCACGGATCATAGTGGTAAAACGTGGTTGATAGTCTTTATAGGCACCCACATTGGACTCGCCCTGATACCAAATCACTCCTTTGATCGGCAACGACGTTAAAGGGGCTAATAAGCCATTGTATAAACCCAGAGGTTTCCAGCGGATAAAAGTATCACCTGGTAAATTCTGCGCCACAGCCGCAGTTTGCATTTTCCACTCGCCAGTCAAAGACAGCGGATTAGCATCTGTGCCTATCCAATAAGGTTTATCCGGCAACAAACCGGTTTTGCCGTTGGTGGCAGTGATCCGTACTGCAATTAAGTTAGTGCCGGCTTTGAGCACTCCTTTTGGTAACTCATAACGGCGTGGCGGGTACATGTAGGTGGTATTCCCCACTTGCTTACCGTTGATATAGACCTCTTCGGCATCCACTATGGAGCCAAGCCGCACTATGCTGGCCTCTTGGGCTTGGGCTGCTGTCAGCTCTATTGTTTTACGCAGCCACCAGACGCCAGTGAAAGGTTCTGATCTGAAGCCAGGCACTGTAAATTTTTGCCAGGCACTGTCATCGAAACTTTCGCTGAACCAGGGTGTTTTACTGGTCAAGCCCGGATCACGGCGCTGTAAATCACCGTACCACTGCTCATTTTTGCTTTTGTCCGCCGCGATAATGGACTGGATCAACTTGTCATCACGAAACTTCATGCCTTCGGCCAAAGCTTCAGGAAAAGGCCGTAATGCTTCTTCGCTCATCCAGGCTTCTACAGGTGAACCGCCCAAGGCATTATTTAAAATGCCAACAGGTACGCCGTTATGCCGGAATAAGTCGCGACCAAAATAAAAAGCCACAGCGGAGAAATTGGCTATGCTTTGCGGGCTGGCAGAAACCCAGGCCCCGGCACTGAAATCCTGTTGTGGCGCTTTAAAGTTGTACTCTTGCGGCACCTTAAACTGGCGGATCAAAGGATAATTGGCGCTGGTTAAATCCTCCGGATACGCCTCAGCCACCCGCGCCATTTCCAGCTCCATATTGGACTGGCCAGACGCTACCCAGACATCACCAAAATAAATATCTTTCAGCTCAATCTGGTTACGACCTTTAAAACTTAACTGATGCGGGCCACCGGCCTGTTGGGCTGGTAGTTGCACTGTCCAGCGGCCATCTTTTGTTTTGACCTGACCAAGCAGCTGGCCATTAAAACGCACCTCAACGGTTTCATCCGCAGCAGCCCAGCCCCAGAGTGGAATGGCCGTATCACGCTGCAACACCATGCCTTCGCCGATCAACTTAGGCAGGCGAATATCCGCATAAGCCAAAGGGCTTAGCAATAAAGCTGCAGTTAGTATGAGTCTTAACATAAAAATGTCCTTTTTAATTGCCGCATTGACCCTGGCCTTCATTTTCAGCGAGACGTACTTTAGCCAATTGCAGCTTTAAGCCTGCTGTGGCTTCCAGCAGCAACGGCTGGCTGATTTTGGTCAGATCAAAAGCGCTGTTGGCTTCAGTGAAACAGCGAAGTGGTATCTTCACACTGTGCCAGCCTTTGCCCGCCATACCTGCAAAATAACCACTGAAATCCAGAGTAGATTTGCAGTTATCACCACACTGCATCGCCACACTGACTTTACCCTGCGTCATAGCAACCACCTGATATTCCAGCTCCAGTGTCATATCGCCATTGGCCTGACGACTTAGATCCAAAGCCACACCCTGAGCATGATTTAAAGCCACAGCAGCATCTTTGTGGAAGCTCAAGAGTACTGAATCTTCCTGTTGCAATCTGTCTGTGGCTGCAGCTTCTAAAGCACCGCCAGCAGATTTTTGCAACGGTTCAGTCACTACTGTTACCTGACCTTTATCTAACAATTGCAACTGCCATGGATTAACAGCTTTGCCGGCATGCAGATAACGGCTGAAATTCAGCACCTGATCGGCACTAATGCCAGACTCTTCGCTAAGCTTAGCCAGTTCCGTTTTGTCGCTATACGTCAGGCCATAACCATAAGCAAACTGCGGCTGATAATTTTTGTCGCCCAGATTCAGCAACTCACCTGTCGCTTTGGCTGGCCAGGAAAAGGATAACTTGCCCTGAAAATCATGTCGGATTTCGCCTTCAGGCGAACGGAACAGCAGATCAGCCACAGCACCACCTTCACTGCCAGGTAAAAAGGCAGCAACAAAAGCATCGGATTGATTCAGCTCAGGATTGACCCACAAAGGCCGGCCCGATAAAAACACCGACACAGTAGGAATGCCCTGAGTTTTTAATTCAGTCAGAATTTGCAAAGCCCGGCCATCATCAAAGGCCAGATGACTACGGTCACCGACAAATTCGGCATAAGGCTCTTCGCCAAATACCACCACAGCCACATCAGGTTTGTCGGTAAAACGGCCGTTTTCACTTAATTCTGCCTTGCCGCCACCAGCTTCCACCGCCTGTTTAATACCGGCATAAATGGATTCGCCATTCGGGAAATCAGTGTTTTTATTGCCTGAGCCTTGCCAACTTAAGGTCCAGCCACCGCTTTGTTTACCAATATGGTCAGCACCATCACCAGCCACCAACACCTTGCTACTGGTTTTGAGTGGCAGCAGTTGCTGGTTGTTTTTCAGTAATACCAACGACTTACGCGCCGCCTGACGAGCAATGGCTTTGTGTTCAGTGCTGCCCAGCAATTCATAACGGCCAGCCAAAGGCCGCTCTGAAGGTTTCACCTGCTCAAACAAACCCATTTCGGCTTTAATTCGCAGCACTCGGCTGACTGCTTCATCCAGTCGTTCTGTAGAAATACGGCCGTCTTTCACCTGAGCCAAAGTGTTCTGATACAACTTCTCCCAGCTGTCCGGTGCCATAAACATATCCAAACCACCGTTCAGTGAATTAGCGCAATCTGTAGGTGTACAGCCCTTCACCTGACCATGACCATTCCAGTCGCCTACGACAAAACCGTCAAAACCCATACGGTTAACCAGCACATCGTTCAGCATAGGACGGTAGCCATGCATCTTTTCGCCAAACCAGCTGTTGTAAGACGCCATCACAACCCGGGCGCCAGCAGCTATAGCGCTGTAATAAGGCGTACCATGGATGTCACGCAGCTCTGCTTCGGTATGCTGGTTATCACCCTGATCCTTGCCATCCACAGTGCCGCCATCACCTAAAAAGTGTTTCACAGTTGCCAGCATATGCTGACCTTTTAAGAAGTCGGCAGAGCCTGGAACACCCTGAATACCTTGCAGGATATGAGGCGCATAAGAAGCCACCAGTTGTGGGTCTTCGCCGTAAGATTCATAAGTGCGGCCCCAGCGGTCGTCCCGCACTACGGCAATAGTGGGAGCAAAGGTCCAGTCCAGGCCTGTCACCTGCATTTCAGCTGCAGTCACCCGGCCTATTTCACGCATAAGCTCTGGTTCACGCATGGCGCCCAAACCTATGTTATGCGGGAAAATAGTGGCGCCTTTGACATTACTATGGCCGTGCACGGCGTCTGTGCCCCACATCACAGGGATATAAGGCCGGCCATCGCTGGTATCAGTACTGGCTTGCCAAAAGGCATCAGCCAGCTCCAACCAGGCGGCGGCGCCCGCTCTGTTGTCACGGCCAGGCGCTGAGTTGCCGCCATTCAGTACAGACCCAAGATAATAATCCCGCACTTGTTTTGGCGTGACTGACGCAATATCGGCCTGAATAATTTGCCCTACTTTTTGTTCAGGGCTCATCTGTGCGAGCAGAGCTTTGATTTTGTCTTCTATCGCCTGATTACGCGCTATAGGAGGCTGCTGCAATGGCCAGTTGGTTGGCGTGATCACTGGGGTTTCAGTTGTACTTGGGCTGGCAGTTTGCTCCGGAACAGGTTCGGGCACCTGAACTGCGGGCTGACCACAACCGGTTAACACCAGACCACCCGCCAAAACTAACAGCCCCTTACTAAGCTCTTTACGCTTACTGACTTTTGCCGCCTTTGCCATTACCTTCGCCATTCAAACGCCCTCCAAACCTATAATGAGAAGCCAGCCCAAGGCTGTGACTCCCCGAGCTAAATCATTAAAGAATCCGCGCCTGACTTAAATAAGCCTTATTGGCACCGACCTCTGTTATGTCACCTTTGATGATAAAACTACCATTCAGGCGGATATCTGCTGAAGAGCTGCCAATCATCAATTTGATTTCACCGGGTTCAACCACCCAGTTCATCTGTTGATCAAAAAATGCCAACAAGTTCACCGGCAATTTAAATTCAACCTTTGCCTGTTGGCCTGCTTTGAGTGGTACAGGTAAAAAGCCTTTTAACTGTTTTACAGGACGGGTCACGCTGGCTGCGGGGTCCTGAATATACAGCTGCACCACTTCAGTCGCATCAAATTGACCGCTGTTGCGAATCGTCATACTAACAGTCACTTCGCCATTAGCTTTGGCCTGACTTTCATCAATCTTAAGAGCGCTGTAATCAAAGCTGCTGTAACTCAGGCCATGACCAAAGGGGTATAAAGGGCTGATGTCGTCAAACAAATACCCCCTTTTGGCGGAAATTTTATGGTTGTAATAACTCGGGATATGACCGGCGCTACGAGGAAAAGTCAGGGGTAATTTACCGGAAGGGCTTACATCGCCAAACAACACATTAGCTAAAGCTGAGCCGGTTTCCTGCCCCAGATACCAGGCTTCGATAATAGCAGGCATAGACACCGCCAGTTCGCCCAAAGCCAGAGGCCGGCCATTGGTCAGCACCAGCACCAGCGGTTTACCTGTCGCCAAAATAGCTTTGGCTAACTCCAGCTGATTACCGACTAAATCCAGACTACTGCGATCGCCTAAATGGGTGTCAGCCCAGGCTTCACGGGACAAGCCTTCGTTTTCGCCCAACACCAATACCACAGCATCAGATTTTTTTGCCAATGCCACAGCTTGATCCAGCAAACCTTTGCGATCGGCCTCATCGGCTAAATGAATATCGTCATAGTTCCAGCGCTGCATCGAATAAGTGCCTGCCGCCTTGCTACGTTCTGCTATATCACTGGTGACAAAAGCCGCTTGTTTAGCTGGAGTTTGTGTTAAGGCTTTAGTGAGTTTTGTGCCCGGAGCAAATTCTACCTTGGCTTTGCCCTCCAGCTTTTGCCGTAAGCCATCGACAATACTGACAGTCTGGCGCGGAATACTGCTGTAGCCACCCAATAAAACTTCATTAGCATGAGGACCAATCACCGCAAGCTGGCGGATTTTATCGGCTTTTAGCGGCAAAGTTCCGTCATTTTTCAGCAGTACCATCGACTTTTCAGCCACCTGACGGGCAAAAACACGATCTGAATCAGCACCAACAATCCCATTGGCTTTTGTTGCATCCACATAAGGTTGTTCAAACAAACCTAACCTGAATTTCAGCGCTAATACCCGCCGCACAGCTTTGTCGATTGCAGCTTCATCCAACTGACCTGATTTCACTAAGGCCGTTAAATGGGGGAAGGTTTTTGGGTCCGGAGTTTCCATATCCACGCCAGCTAACAAAGCCGCTTTGCCTGCTGCGGCTTCACTGCCGTATAAACCATGCCGGCTGCTGAGCTCTTCAATGGCAAAATAGTCACTGACAATGACACCGTTAAAGCCCCATTGCTGACGCACTATATCTTCCAGTAAAGGCTTATTCACGTGAGATGGAATACCATCAATTTCGTTGTAGGACGCCATAATACTGCTGGCATGCGCCAGTTTTACTGCAGCTTCAAAAGGCGGTAAAAACACTTCATGGAGTTCACGTTCGCCAATAAAGGCCGGCGCTATATTCACCCCTGCTGCTGGCTGACCATGACCCGTCAAATGCTTTAAGGTCGCTACTACTTTATCTGCAGCAAAAGGGCCTGCTTTCCCTGTTTTGCCCTGAAAACCTTCGACTGCGGCCACACCCATGGCCGACATCAGGTAAGGGTCTTCACCCATGGTTTCTTCAATCCGGCCCCAACGTGGGTCACGGGCTATATCCAGAATAGGAGTTAAAGCCCAGTGCGAACCCGTCGCGCGCATTTCACGGGCTGACAGCGCATAAACATCATGCATATCTTGTGGCGACCAGCTGCTGGCAAGAGCTATCGCCTGCGGAAAACTGGTGGCATCAAAAGCAGCATACCCATGCAAAGCTTCTTCATGCATCATGGCCGGAATGCCCAGCCTGGTGTTTTCCTTTAACCAGCGCTGCAAGGCATTATTAAATTCTGCCGTTTGCTGCGGGGTTTTAAACTCGCTGGGGCGGCCTATATGGCCAATACCCAGCGGTATTAATTCTTTGGCTTTTTCCGGCAGAAATTGCAGGTTTTTATCCTCCAAAGTGCGGCGTTGTTGCCAAACGGTTTGTAGCTGAGCCACTTTTTCTTCCAGCGTCATGCGGGACAATAAATCATCCACACGCTGCTCTGTTGGCAAACTGGCATTTTGATAAGGCTGCTGAGCTGAAGCCGCAAAAGCGACTCCTAAACCCAGCACCGCAGAGAGAAGTTGTTTGCCCACTAGAGCCTCCTGTGAAATACCTGATTAATCCCGGTAGGGCTTTAAGGTTTGGATCTTGCCATCCGCGTCATACTGAATTTCCGCCATTTTGACTGAACGTAAATGAGTGACGCCTTCGGACAAAATAGAGTCGTGGTAAAACAGATACCATTTACCTTCAAATTCACAGATGGAATGGTGAGTGGTCCAGCCGACTACAGGTTCTAAAATCCGGCCCTGATAAGTAAAAGGTCCATACGGGTTATCGCCTGTGGCATAACATAAAAAGTGTGTGTCGCCTGTGGAGTAAGAGAAGTAGTATTTGCCCTGATATTTATGCAGCCAGGAGGCTTCAAAAAAGCGTCTGTCTGTATCGCCTGCTAATAACACCTGGCCTTGTTCATCCAGGATCAGCACTTCACGTGGCGCTTCGGCAAATTCCAGCATATCGTCGCGAAGTTTCGCCACTTTAGGCCCTAAAGCTGGCTCAGCTGCTGTCGGTTCTGCATTGTCAGCGCTGTACTGATTGTTGCGGTAGTTTTGTAACTGTCCGCCCCAAATACCGCCAAAATACATATAAAAGCTGCCATCATCGTCTTCAAATACGGCTGGATCTATGGAATAACTGCCTGCAATAGCCTCTGGCTGAGCGTTAAAAGGCCCAATAGGCGAGTCGGCCACAGCCACACCAATCTGAAAGATACCGTCTGGCTTTTTGGCCGGAAAATAAAAGTAGTACTTGCCATCTTTTCTGGCCGCATCCGGCGCCCACATCTGACGCTCTGCCCATGGCACATCTTTAATATCTAAAGCCACGCCATGATCCACAGCAGGGCTGCCCGGACCATCCAGCGACAACACATGGTAATCCTGCATACCAAAGTGATCGCCATTGTCGTTAAATGGGATACCAGCCTCAATATCGTGCGACGGATAAATATAAATGCGACCGTCAAACACATGGGCCGAAGGGTCTGCCGTATAAATGTGTTCCACTAAGGGCTGAGAAATAGCTTTGGCTTTCAGCTCCTTTAAATCCTGAGCCTTTAATTCTTCAGACATAAAACTTACTCCGCTTGTGCTAAACCAGCAGCAGCGCGACGTTCGTTCAGCTCCTGCTCAATCTGGCTTTCTTTGTGTTTGTTAATTTCATAGAGGCAGACAATAGCCACACCTAACAGGAAAGGTATCGACGCAAAAAGGCTGACCGATAACTTAATGCCGTTAATAGTGTCAGGCGCCTGAGCCGCCAGCTGAGCGTCGTAACCAAAGTGAGCCAGAATACCTGCCACCAAAGCACCACCTATACTCAGGCCCAGCTTCAAACCAAAAATCATGGCAGAGAAAATAATAGCGGTAGCGCGACGATGGTTTTTCCATTCGGAATAATCTGCCACATCAGCAATCATGGCCCACAGCAATGGAATAGTGATGCCGTAGAAAAAGCCATGCAAAAGCTGAGAGGAAAACACCAGACCTATGGCATCAGCAGGGAACAAATAAAACGCCATGACAAATAAAGTAGAGATAAAAAGCGCTACAGCAAACACATCTCTTTTGCCAAAACGATCGGCCAGAGGTTTAGAAAAACCTATGCCTAAAATCATGCAGATAATGCCACCGGCATTAAATAAACTAAAACCCGAAGTGGCCGCATCTTTTGGCCAAAGAAATTCGGTCAGCCCCATGCCTGTTAGCATAGAATTTAAACCAACAATAAAAGCGTTAAAGCCAATATCTTCCAGAAATACCGCAACTTCTTGTTCATTCAGATAGTTTTCGAAGTAAAAAATATACATGCCACCTTTCAGCGCCAGCGTAATAAACACCAGTACGGTCAGCACCAGCATAATGACCCAAGGCCGGTTTTTCAGCAGGTCACCAATGTCCTGACGAATAGTTGAACTTTGCGCACTGCAGGTTAACACCCGCTCTTTGGTGGTGATAAAAGTAATAAGGAAAAACACAATACCGACGCAAGCAAACAGCGTCATGGTGTTTTCAAAACCTACAGCTTTATCGCCATCGCCCAGAATCAGTACCAGCGGTAACAACAAGGCCTGAATGATAAATTGTGCCACCATCACGGCGACAAAACGGTAAGCCGACAAGCTGTTACGGTCAGCCATATTGCCGGTCAGCACACCACTTAAGGCTGAATACGGCAGGTTATTGGCTGAATACACCAGCACCAGCACTACATAAGTAATAAAAGCGTAGGCAATTTTGCCTTCCGGACTGAAATCCGGTGTGCTGAAGGCTAACAGCGCAATGATGCCAAAAGGAATTGAGGTCCAGAGGATCCAGGGCCTGAACTTACCCCAGCGGGTTTGAGTCCGGTCGGCAATAATGCCCATAATGGGGTTAAAACAGGCGCCTATTAAACCGCCTATGAAGATAATAGTAGCTGCGGCGCCTGGTGGGATCTGGTAAACATCTGTGTAGAAAAAAGCCAAAAAGGTCATCAGGGTTTGGAAAATCAAATTGGCCGCCAAATCCCCGAGGCTATAACCGATTTTCTCGGTGACCGATAATTTTTGTACTTCTGTTTGCATATCAATTCGCCTGTTGCGGGCTTGCTTTAAGCAAGCCGTTATTTTTATGTTTTTCTATTGCTTGCACTGCTGGATGAGCTGGCAGCAAGCTATTGCTACTGATTTTTTTCTGACCTTAACATACATCGACAGTGGCCAAAGCGGACTAACGGAATGTACTGAAAGAATTATGATTTTTAACAAGCTGGCTGTATTTCCGTCAAACAGAACTTATGCTCAGGCAATGCGCTAAGTCTCTGCGCTAACTGAAAGGAGTAATTATTTTGCAGCACAGCAACGAGCTAGCCGTTTCAAAAGACAACAAGGTCTTTATTTTGTTTATCAGCTTAGTCGCCACTATAGGCGGCTTTTTATTTGGTTTTGACAGCGGTGTGATCAACGGCACTGTCGACGGCCTGCAACAAGCCTTTAATTCAGAGAGTGTTGGTACTGGCTTTAATGTCGCCAGCATGCTGTTGGGCTGTGCCGTAGGTGCATTTTTTGCCGGGCGACTGGCCGATATCAGCGGTCGTAAGACTATTTTACTGATCTCCGCCGTACTTTTTATCGTCAGCGCCTGGGGTTCAGGTGTAGCTGAAGGTTCATTTGAGTTTGTTATCTACCGTATTTTGGGTGGCTTAGCTGTAGGTGCAGCCTCTGTGATTACGCCAGCTTATATTTGTGAAGTAGCTCCGGCCCGTTACCGCGGCATGCTCACCACTTTGCAGCAAATCGCCATCATCTTTGGTTTGTTTATGGCTTTTGTCAGCAATTACCTGCTGGCCGAATATGCCGGCGCTTCGACTGCTGTGTTGTGGTTTGAATTTGCAGCCTGGCGCTGGATGTTTTGGATGGAACTCTTCCCGGCCCTGCTTTTTCTGCTGATGTTATTTTTTATTCCGGAAAGCCCACGTTTTCTGGTGTTAAAAGGCAGCAACGATGCAGCAGCTGCAGTACTGACCCGCTTGTATGGCAGCGATGCTGCAACCCGCAAACTCGCTGAAATTCAACAATCACTGACGGCTGACCATCAACCCCGATTAACTGATTTATTGAGCAGCCAAACCGGCAAAGTGCGCAAAATTGTTTGGATAGGTATTGGCCTCGCCAGCTTCCAACAATTGGTGGGCATTAACGTGGTGTTTTATTACGGCGCTGTGCTTTGGCAAGCCGTTGGCTTTTCTGAATCTGACGCTTTACTGATCAACGTCATTAGCGGCGGTTTAAGTATTGCGGCTTGTGTTATTACCCTGCTGATTATCGACAAAGTGGGTCGTAAACCTCTGCTGCAATGGGGTTCAGTGGGCATGGCTTTGACACTTGGCCTGATGGTGCTTTGTTTTGCTAATGCTGGCCAGGACGAAAGTGGCAATCTGCTGTTAGGTGACTGGGGCCAGGTCGCCTTAATCAGTGCAAACGCTTATGTGTTCTTTTTTAACCTGTCCTGGGGCCCTGTGATGTGGGTGATGCTGGGTGAAATGTTCCCGAACCAAATTCGTGGTTTAGGCCTGGCCGTTAGTGGTCTGGCTCAGTGGAGCTGTAACTTCCTGATCACTATGACATTCCCTTTGCTGCTGGGCGGTATTGGTCTGGCCGGAACTTACGGTCTTTATACGCTGGGTGCAGCGCTATCTATCCTCTTTGTGATCATGATGGTGCATGAGACTAAGGGGACAGAACTGGAAGATATGCAAGGTTAAACCCTTTCCGGCATTTGATTTGAATGTGAGGCGGGCGGGTGTAGGGGCTGGGCTTGCCCCAGCCCTTCCATCTACACAGCGGTGTTGTTTTATAGGGCATGTTCAATACCTTTAGGCATCAGATTTGAACACGAGGCGGGCGGGTACAAGACCTGTCCCTACAGGATGGTATAGACACAAAGTAATTGATGTTTCAGCCTTGGACGCACGAGTGTAGGGGCTGGGCTTGCCCCAGCCCGTCTATCTATACCGCGCTGTTGTTTTATAGGGCGTGTTCAATACCTTTAGGCATCAGATTTGAACACGAGGCGGGCGGGTACAAGACCCGCCCCTACGGTGGTATTAAAGAAGAGAGCGAGTTTATGAACGTCTTTCATTTGACCAATAAAGCGGGTGACCAGTTGTCCATATTGGAGCGTGGTGCGGCTATGCAGCGCTGGACTACGGCTGTAGGTAATAGCAAACGTGAACTGATCTTAAGTTACGCTGAGCCGGAGGCTTATACTCAGGACCGCTTTTATCTTGGAGCTTTAGTTGGACCTTACGCCAACCGTATTGGTAAAGGCCGCTTGCTGATTGGTCAGCAGTTTTATCAGCTGGAACAAAATGAAGGACCAAACCAGTTGCATGGTGGTGATGCAGGTTTGCACCAGATGAACTGGCAAGTACTGGAGCAGCAGGAATCCAGGCTGGTGTTAGGCTGTGAAATGGCCGATGGTCAAGGCGGTTATCCGGGGCCGGTGTATTTTCGCGTCACCTATCAATTGTCTGAACAAAGCGCTTTGGATGTAGAACTGGAAGCCAGCAGCAATGTCACTACGCTGGTGGGGCCCACTTTGCATCCGTATTTTAATCTGGCGCCGGACCAAGCCCCGATCGACGAGCACAAACTTTGCCTGCATGCCGCCCATTACACCAGTGTGGACGCGCATTGCATTCCAACAGGTGAGCTGCCTAAGGTACAGGGCAGCCCGCTGGATTTCAGCACGGCTAAAACGCTGGCTGGCATCAGTATGGATTATAACTTTGTGGTCAATGGCGATCTGCATCAGGCTGCTGCTGAACTGATCAGTCCGGATGGCTTAGTTCGCCTGAGTGTGTATTCCGATTATCCAGGCCTGCAGGTGTATACAGGTGAACACTTAAAAGGGCCATTCAAAGCGCGCCAGGGTATTTGCCTTGAACCGCAGTTTTTCCCCGACTCGCCGAACCAAAAAGGTTTTCCGTTTCACTTTACCCGTCCCGGCCAGCCTTTTAAGGCGCATATTCGCTATCAATTGGACAAAGCGGGATAACAGCTGCAACTCAGCTTATTTTTAACCATTACTTTGGAGCTACCTGATGAAAGCTATTCCCTTTTGCGCACTGTTGCTCAGCAGTCTGCTGACCAGCGGTCTGTATGCACAAGAGCAAAATTCCTCGTTACAGCAAGCCTACAGCAAGCATTTTATAATTGGCACGGCCTTAAGCGCCGGGCAAATACAAGGTAAAGAGCCAGGCACACTGGAGCTGGTAAAACAGCAGTTTAATGCGGTTACAGCAGAAAACGTGATGAAATGGGAAATCATTGAACCTGTGGAAGGCCAGTTCAATTTTGCCGCCGCCGACGCCATGATTGCCTACGCCGAAGCCAACAATATTAAGGTGATAGGCCATGTGCTGTTATGGCATGAACAAACGCCAGACTGGGTGTTTCTGGACGACAAAGGCCAGACCGCCTCAAAGGAGTTGGTGTTATCCAGACTGAAGAACCATATCAATGCCGTGATGGGCCGCTACAAAGGCCGTATTCATGGCTGGGACGCAGTCAACGAGGCCTTAAATGAAGACGGTACTTTGCGCCAATCCAAATGGTACAAAGCCCTAGGCGAAGACTATATAGCCACAGTGTTTGAACTGGCCCATCAGGCTGACCCTAAGGCCCAGTTGTATTACAACGACTTCAATTTATTTAAACCAGAAAAACGCGCTGGTGTATTAAAACTGGTGGCGGCTTTAAAAGCGAAAAATGCGCCTATCTACGGCATAGGTGAACAAGGCCATTACAGCCTGGATTACCCAAAACTGCAGGACGTGGAAGACTCTATTGTGGCCTTTAAAAACACCGGCCTGAAAGTAGTGATAACCGAATTGGATATCTCAGCGCTGCCTTTCCCTGACCCGGAAAACATTGGCGCTGATATCTCACTGAATATGAAGTTAAAACAAGAATTTAACCCTTACGCTGATGGCTTACCCAAAGCAGTTAGCGATCAACTGACGCAAAAATACCTGCAATTGTTTGAGTTATTTTTACGCCACAGCGACGCCGTTGAACGTGTAACCTTATGGGGCGTTAACGACAACCAAACCTGGCGCAACAACTGGCCAATGAAAGGCAGAACAGACTACCCACTACTTTTTGACCGGAAAAACCAGCCAAAAGAAGTGGTGCCTGCGTTGATTAAACTGGCGGCGAAGGCTGGGAAATAACTTTATCTAATCCTTAAAAGGCTGGGCTTGTCCCTAATGCCAGTCAGATAAGCTGACTGGCATTATTTTTTGTACGCATATTTACTCGGTTTTCGTTTCACTTGCCTTGGATACAAGCGCTCTTCTCGTCGGAACGGCAAGATAAAAAACTCGGCCTTTCG